>Ga0209391_10000617_pt1 | contig 17220 bp, 26 predicted proteins | sample PPLLak3March2015_FD_187246 | JGI IMG/M metagenome (GOLD analysis project Ga0209391, IMG submission 187246) | Freshwater sediment microbial communities from Prairie Pothole Lake near Jamestown, North Dakota, USA - PPLs Lake P7 Core (1) Depth... | ecosystem: Environmental > Aquatic > Freshwater >... | reverse complement strand
ATGTCCTTCAGGGATGTACCAAAATGGATCATCAAACCTCGTGACAACTGTTACTTCAACTCTTGGTACTGTATATCCTTTAATAATTAGAAAAGATGCGTCTCCTGTTTCATTGGGTTATACTACACAGGTTGGAAATACATTCACATGGGTTGATCTTGAACCGGCAACTTATGTGGTAATGTATGACCTGCCGGGTTCATGTACCAACATGGTGTATGATACCCTGACTGTAACACCGTATAATTTCCCTGCCCTGAATAATTCAGCAGCATACCAGTGTGACAATAATGATTTCAGTGTTGGTGCATCAATATCCGGTGGTTCTGCTCCGTATACTTACCAGGTGATTGGTAGTGTACCTGCCTTGCCGTCAATTGCCACTGCGCCACAAGCGAGTCCTGTATTTACAGTAACCAATGGACAGATTTATTCGCTCATACGTTTGCGTGCCATTGATGCCTGTGGAAATGCTACTTTGAACGACGTAAGTATTCTTCCTTTAGCGAATGTTGTGGTGAGTTCAAGCAGCGCTTGTTATTACAACAGTGTTACGCTTACAGTTGATTCTGTAACAAATGCAACTTATACCTGGTTTAAGAAGACGAGTGCCACCGACAGTGTTGTAATAGGTAATTTACAGAGCTTCAATATTCCTTACCTCCTGCCTACTGATACCGGAACTTATGTTGCCAAGGTAACTGTTAACGGTGGTTGTTTGACAAAACTCACTTATTACAATCTTACAACAAATTGTGGTTTGATCCTGCCTGCAAAAGAAGTGACCCTTACCGGTAAGAAACTTGAAAATGCAGCAGAATTGAATTGGGCGGCTAAAGAAGAAAAAGGTGTAAAAGAATATGTAGTTGAACGCAGTAATACAAAAGACGGACAGTATAAATCAGTAGGTACCGTGAATGCTAAAAATAATAATGCACCGGCTAACTATTATATTTTCCAGGACAGCAGGCCGGAAAGCGGGATGAATTACTACCGCCTGCGTATAGTTGATGAAAATGGTAAATCGGCATACAGTAATATCATTATGCTTAACTGGACTTCTAAAGGCGTGAGGTTTTATCCTAACCCTGCGAAAGATGTGCTTAATGTAGAAGTTAACAGTGTAATGAACCAGGATATTAAATTCAGTTTATATAATATTTCGGGACAACTGATGCAGGAGAAAACTGTGAAAAATATTCAGCATGGTGTTGTACAGTTCCAGCGCCAGCAAATGAAGCCAGGTATGTACCTGATCAAACTGACCGACCTGAAAACCGGTGAAGTGAATACAGAAAAAATACTTTTTCAATAGTTTTTCTAAGTACGCATCAAGGGTAAATGAAAGGGCCGCCTGGGAGGGCGGCTTTTTCTATGTAACGTAAGTGGTGGCATCAATTTTCCCACAGTTAAGTATATATGGCTTTTTATTTTTACCTTTGCACCCTCAAAATGGGTTTGAGCGATGATTTCTTATTTTCGTATTGATAATCAGTGAGTTGTAATGGTTATAGGTAGGTTTTCTGGAAAACAGGTATCAATACATAGAAGAATAATAGAACAAATCCGGTAAGAACTAAAAATTATCAACATTAATAGTCATGGCAGACTTAAGATTTCAGCGAAACTTTGGCATTGCGGCGCATATTGACGCCGGCAAAACAACCTGTACCGAACGGATTCTTTATTATACAGGGATGTCCCATAAAATAGGGGAAGTGCACGATGGTGCAGCAACTACAGACTGGATGGAGCAGGAGAAAGAGCGTGGTATTACAATCACTTCCGCTGCTGTAACCTGTTTTTGGGAATTCCCCACCAACCAGGGTCAACCTATTGCAGACACTAAAAAATTTAAATTCAACATTATCGATACGCCAGGCCACGTGGATTTTACCGTTGAGGTAGAACGTTCCATGCGCGTTTTGGACGGTCTGGTTGCGTTGTTTTCTGCAGTTGACGGTGTTGAACCTCAGTCTGAAACTGTTTGGCGCCAGGCTAACAGATATAGTGTACCACGTCTTGGTTTTGTAAATAAAATGGACCGTGCCGGTGCAGATTTCTTAAATGTTGTAAAGCAAGTCAGGGAAATGTTGGGTGCAAAATCTGTACCCTTGCAATTGCCAATCGGTGGTGAAGACGATTTCAGGGGAATAGTTGACCTTATTTCCAATAAAGGGATCATCTGGAATGAGTCTACCCAGGGAATGACCTATGAGGAAATTGAAGTTCCGGCTGATCTGAAAGAAGAAGCTGATTATTGGAGAGGACAACTAATAGAGGCAGTTGCAGAGTATGATGATACGCTGATGGAGAAATTTTTTGATGATCCTAATTCAATTAGTGAAATCGAGATTCATGACGCCGTTCGAAAAGCAACAATTGATATGTCTATTGTACCGATGCTTTGCGGTTCAGCTTTCAAAAATAAAGGGGTACAAACATTGCTTGACTGTGTAGTTCGTTACTTGCCAAGCCCGCTTGATGTTGAAGGTATCAAGGGAATCAATCCAGATACTGGTGAAGAGATCATGCGCCAGCCTGATTCAAAAGAACCTTTTGCCGCGTTGGCTTTCAAGATAATGACCGATCCATTTGTGGGGCGCCTGGCGTTTTTCCGTTGCTATAGCGGTAAACTGGAAGCTGGTTCTTACGTGAAGAATATGCGAAGTGGAAAAAATGAGCGGATCAGTCGTATCATGCAAATGCATGCCAACAAACAAAACCCCATTGAATTCATTGAAGCGGGTGATATCGGCGCTGCGGTAGGTTTTAAGGAAATAAAAACAGGCGATACATTGTGTGATGAAGATCATCCGATTGTTCTTGAAAATATGTTTATTCCGGAACCGGTAATTTCCATTGCTGTTGAGCCAAAGACACAGGTGGATGTTGATAAGATGGGTACAGCTATTTCCAAGCTGGTTGAAGAAGACCCTACATTACGTGTACGGACAGACGAAGAGACCGGACAAACTATCCTAAGTGGTATGGGCGAACTTCATTTGGAGATCATTGTAGACCGAATGAAACGTGAATTTAAAGTTGAAATTAACCAGGGAGCTCCGATGGTGGCTTATAAAGAAGCATTCCAGGCAACTATTGATCACAGGGAAACCCTGAAAAAGCAAACTGGTGGACGTGGTAAATTTGCGGATATCGTTTTTTCATTCGGTCCTGCTGATGAAGAATGGCTGAAAGAAAATCCCGGAAAACAAATGCAGTTTGTAAATGATATTTTTGGTGGTTCTATCCCTCGTGAATTTATACCTGCCATACAAAAGGGTTTTGAGCAATCTATGTCTAATGGAGTTTTAGCAAACTATCCGGTTGAACACATGAAAGTGCGCATTTTTGACGGCAGTTTCCATCAGGTTGACTCAGACGCCATGTCTTTTGAATTATGTGCCAAAGGCGGTTTCCGCGAAGCTGCCCGAAAAGCAAAGCCTGTATTACTGGAGCCAATCATGAAAATTGAGGTGATAACCCCTGATCAATATATGGGAGATGTTACCGGTGATCTTAACCGCAGAAGGGGCATGCTCGAAGGAATGGACAGTCGCGCAGGTGCACAGGTAATCAAAGCCAAAGTGCCACTAAGCGAAATGTTTGGGTACGTGACACAACTGAGGTCTTTATCCTCCGGTCGTGCAACTTCTACAATGGAGTTCAGTCATTATTCCCCAGCACCAAATGGTATTGCGGAAGAAGTAATAGCCAAGATAAAAGGGAAAGTAAACGCTTAGTTTTGAATATTTTAAATAGAATTACCCCGCAAATGCGGGGTTTTTCTTTTTTAAGGGTTTATTTTAAATAATTCATCAGAATTTCCGGGAATTCAATAGTTCAATAATAATATTCAAAAATCTGAATCAAATCTTTTGCTTGTATTGTTTAAGCCCTTACCTTTGCACTCCCATTGAAAAGTGGGCTATATAATATGTCTCAGAGAATCAGAATAAAACTACAGTCTTACGACCATAACCTGGTGGATAAATCCGCAGAGAAAATCGTTAAAACCGTACGCAGCACAGGTGCTGTAGTAACTGGTCCTATTCCTTTGCCAACCAGAAAGAAGATATTTACGGTGTTGAAATCACCACACGTAAATAAAAAAGCTCGTGAGCAGTTCCAGTTATGTACGCACAAGCGTTTACTGGATATTTACACTTCTTCATCAAGAACTGTGGATGCTTTGAGTAAGCTTGATCTGCCAAGTGGAGTGGATGTTGAGATAAAGGCATGACAAGATCCTGTAGCCTTCGGGCGACAGATAAAAATTAGTTCTTTTTAATCATCTCCCAATTTTCCCCTGAAAAGGAAGAAGTAGGAGCGCTGATAGTCTAACAAATAAAACCCGCAATTGCGGGCGTTAAATATGAACAAGCCCTTCGAGGTTTGTTTACTGTTGGTACTTCTGTTACCCGCCGAAGCATAGCGAAGGCGGGCATTCATAACGAATGACGAGGTTTTACGTGGTGCATCAAAGGTCACCTCCGCTAAAGCTTCGGCGACTAAAAGAAAAGGTCAACGGCAAACTGGGATTGAAGTTGAGGTTATCCTTACCCTCACTGTCCTCATAACCGAAAGGGGTATAAAAATTATACAATGAAAGGTATTATTGGAAAGAAAATCGGGATGACCAGCATCTTCAGTCCTGATGGTAAGCAGACACCCTGCACCATCATCGAAGCAGGTCCCTGTGTAGTTACGCAGGTGAAGACCCAGGACACAGATGGTTACACCGCTGTTCAGTTAGCTTTTGGTGATAAAACCGAAAAGCATTCAAACGCTTCAGAAAAAGGACATTTCGCTAAATCATCTTCTTCTCCCAAGCGATTTGTAAAAGAATTCCGCAATTTTTCTCTTGAAAAAAATATTGGCGAAGCCATTACCTGTGACATTTTCACTGAAGGTGAAAAAGTTGATGTGGTTGGAACTTCAAAAGGTAAGGGTTTCCAGGGTGTTGTAAAGCGCCACGGTTTCTCTGGTGTGGGACAACAATCTCACGGCCAGCACGATCGTCAGCGTGCACCGGGTTCAATCGGTAACTCTTCTGATGCTTCCCGTGTATTTAAAGGTATGCGTATGGCGGGCCGTATGGGTGGCGACAGGGTTAAAGCGAGAAGCCTGAAAGTGGTAAAGATTTTCGCGGAGAAAAACTATATCCTGGTTGGTGGTTCAATTCCAGGCCACAATGGTTCCATTGTACTGATACAGAAATAACTATTTAACTGAAGCGCTATGCAAGTAGATGTTCTAACGATAAGCGGTAAAAAAACAGGCAGGACAATTGAACTGCCCGAAGAAATATTTGGTGTGGATCCTAATAATCATGTGATCTACCTGGCGGTGAAACAATACCTGGCTGCACAGCACCAGGGAACTCATAAAGTTAAGACGCGTGCCGAAGTGAAAGGTTCCAGCCGTAAACTGCACCGTCAAAAAGGTACCGGTGGATCTCGTAAAGGTAATATCCGTAACCCTTTATATAAAGGTGGTGGTACTGTATTCGGACCAAAGCCACACGGTTATGATATCAAGTTAAACCGTAAAGTGAAGGATCTTGCTAAAATGAGTGCCCTCACGCATAAAGCAAAAGCGAATGCCATTTTTGTTGTGGAAGATGTTGTAATGGATGCACCCAAAACAAAAACCTTTGCTGAAATACTCAACAATCTGGCAGTTGCAGATAAAAAGACTCTTTTTGTTTCACCTGAATTTGATGAGAACGTTTTTGCCAGCGCCCGGAATATCCCTTCTGTACTGGCTACGGTATTGTCCGACATGAATACATATGATGTAATGAATGCGGATATTTTACTGATGTCTGAAAGCGCGGCTAAGATATTCACGGAAGAGAAGTTGAAGCAGAAGCATAAAAAATAGTGAGAAAGCATTTTGAGGGAACAGGGTTCCGGATTAACAAACTAAAAAAACAAACGGCGTAATATGAAACTCGCTGAAATACTGATCAAACCGATATTGTCTGAAAAAGCTAACCAGATGCAGGAAAAGAGAAGCATCTATTCCTTCAGGGTGGCTCGTAAGGCAAACAAACTGGAGATTAAGAAGGCTGTGGAAGAATTCTATGGAGTGAATGTTGCCGAGGTGAGGACACTGGTTGTTCCGGCTAAAGCTAAAAGCCGTAATACCAAATCAGGTGTTATATCGGGCCGCAAGTCAGGCTATAAGAAAGCACTGGTAACAGTAGCTGCAGGCGAGACAATCGATATCTACGCCAACGTTTGATCCCTTAACAGGAATCATTAGAAAGAAAATGAATGGTCGGCAAGGCCGCAAATATTGCAAACAGTTTTAAAATCCGCTTAGCGGAATAAAAGTTTAGAAAATGGCACTGAAGAAATACAAACCGATGACAGCAGGCACCCGTTGGAGAATCGGGAACGCCTATGCGGAAATCACTTCGGATACTCCGGAGAAATCATTGCTGGAAAAAGTGAAATCCACTGGTGGACGTAACGTACAGGGTAGAAGGGCTATGCGCTATATCGGTGGTGGTCATAAGAAAATGTACCGCGTGATTGATTTCAAGCGTAACAAAGCCGGTATCCAGGCTGTAGTTGCCACCATTGAGTACGATCCAAACCGCACTGCTTTCATCGCATTGCTGAATTATGTGGATGGTGAAAAGCGTTACATCCTGGCACCACAGGGTTTACAGGTAGGCATGACTGTTATAAGCGGAAATGAAGTTGCCCCGGAGATTGGAAATGCACTGATGCTGAAGAATATGCCATTGGGTACTAATGTACACAACATTGAAATGCAACCAGGGCAGGGTGGAAAAATTGCACGTAGTGCAGGATCTTCCGCTCAGCTTACAAATAAAGAAGAGAAATACGCCATATTGAAAATGCCTTCAGGTGAACTGAGGAAAGTGCTGATCAGTTGCTATGCAACAGTTGGCGTTATTTCCAACTCAGACCACAACCTGCAGAGCATGGGTAAGGCCGGTCGCAACCGCTGGAGGGGTATTCGCCCACGTACACGTGGTGTTGCTATGAACCCTGTTGATCATCCGATGGGTGGTGGTGAAGGTAAGGCTTCAGGTGGACATCCACGTAGCCGTACCGGTAAGTATGCAAAAGGTGAGAAGACAAGGACAAGAGGAAAAGGCAGTGATAAACTGATTCTCCAGCGTAAGGATGGTAAGAAGCTGGCGAAATAAAAAACAGATAAATTAATTCGCAATTCGTAATTCGCAATTCGTAATTAACTATGGCTCGTTCAATAAAAAAAGGTCCTTACGTAGAGGCCAAACTGGAAAACAAGGTAGCTGTCATGAATGATGGTAAATCGAAAAAATCGGTGATGAAGACATGGAGTCGCCGTAGTACGATTACGCCAGATTTTGTAGGTCACACTTTTGCTGTTCATAACGGGAACAAATTTATCCCTGTATATGTAACTGAATTTATGGTTGGACACAAACTCGGCGAGTTTGCACCAACGCGTAACTTCAAAGGACACTCCAGCAAGAAGATTTCATAATTTATCTGTGCATTAATGCGCTCAAAACGCAAGTGTACAGACATTGAAAAAGATATATCATGGAAGCAGTAGCAAAACTGAAAAATTACCCGACATCACCACGCAAAATGCGTTTGCTGGCCGATGCAATCCGTGGCCTTAATGTTGAAAAAGCAGTGGCCATGCTTGAGCATCATCCGCAACATAGTGCTATCCCTTTGCGGAAACTGGTTATGTCTGCTGTAAGTAACTGGAAGCAAAAGAATGAAGGTGCTGATGTTGGTGGCCTGGTAGTAAAAACCATTTTTGTTGACGGAGCAAGAAGTATCAAAAGGATGCTGCCTGCACCCCAGGGACGTGCTTATCGTATGCGCAAGCGGAGCAATCACGTAACGGTAATTGTAGATGCGAAACAAATAAAAGATAACAATAACAAATAACTAATACATGGGTCAGAAAACGAATCCGATTGGTAACAGGTTAGGCATCATCCGCGGATGGGAAAGCAACTGGTACGGTAGCAGAAAGGATTATGCAACTAAGCTCATCGAAGATCATAAGATACGCACTTATCTGAATGCCCGTATCAACAAAGGCGGCATTTCAAAGATCGTAATCGAGCGTACCCTGAACAAACTCATTGTTACGATTCATACATCCAAACCCGGTATTATTATCGGTAAAGGTGGCGGAGAAGTTGATCGTATCAAAGAGGAATTGAAGAAACTCACCGGTAAGGAAGATGTACAGATAAACATCCTGGAGATCCGTCGTCCTGAACTTGATGCAAATATTGTAGGTGATACTATTGCCAAGCAGATTGAAAATCGTATCAATTATAAGCGTGCCATTAAAATGGCGATTGCCTCAACACTCAGGATGGGTGCAGAAGGTATCAAGATCAAAGTAAGTGGTCGTTTGGGTGGTGCTGAAATTGCCCGTTCTGAAGAGATCAAACAAGGTCGCGTTCCATTGCATACGTTTAGGATGGATATTGATTATGCATCTGTATTTGCACTGACTGTTTATGGAAAGATTGGTATTAAGGTTTGGATATGTAAAGGTGAAGTACTGGCTAAGCGTGACCTGAATCCGAATTTTGTTGGTGGAAAGAGTGAAGTAAGTGACCGTAACGAAAGGGGTGGTGGAGACAGGAGAGGAGATGACCGCAGGGGCGGTGCACCACGTGATGATCGCAGGGGTGGTGGTGACCGTGATAATCGCGGTGGCGGAGGCAGAAGTGGTGGCGGCGAACGCAGGGAAAGGAGAAATTAATTTATATAATATACAAGGGGCATCGGTCGGGAAACCAAAAGAACGCACCCTGTAACCAGAAATATAAGAGACAATGTTACAACCGAAAAGATCAAAGCACAGGAAGGCGCAAAAAGGCCGGATACGTGAAGTAGCCAAGCGTGGAACCAGCATTTCTTTTGGCACCTTCGGATTGAAGGCTATGGAGCCCATTTGGCTGACAAACCGCCAGATTGAAGCTGCCCGTCAGGCGATGACACGTGCCATGAAAAGGGAAGGAAATGTTTGGATCAGGATTTTCCCGGACAAGCCTATCACCCGTAAGCCACAGGAAGTAAGGATGGGTAAAGGTAAAGGTAACCCCGAGTTCTGGGCTGCAGTAGTTGAACCAGGAAGGATTCTTTTTGAAGCTGATGGTGTTACACTGGAAGTTGCCAAAGCAGCATTTGAACTGGCAGCAGCTAAACTGCCTATCAAAACAAAATTCATCACCAGCAGAGATTACGCGGCATCATAAATTAGTGCAAGTAAAATTCAGATAACATGTCTAAAAAGATAGATTTCCAGAAAAGCCTCGCTTCACTTAACGAAAGTGACCTGAAGGCAAAGATTAAGGAAGATGAAGGCCGACTGAAAAAACTGAAGTTTGCCCATGGTATATCACCATTGGAAAACCCGGTGAGCATCCGCATCCTCCGTAAGGAAGTTGCCCGCTTAAAAACCGAGCTGCAGAAAAGGTTGATCCTGGCATAAAGAAAATTTCAACCGGGTATAAAAATCCGGAAGATATCCATAACAGAAGGGCGGATAAAACCAGCCCGACACGAAAAAGCTAAACAATGGCTGAAGAAAGAAAAATTCGCAAAACCAAAACAGGGGTTGTCAGCAGCGACAAAATGGATAAAACCATCACCGTTGCCGTTGAGAGAAAAGTAAAGCACCCCATCTATGGTAAGTTCGTAAAAAAGACTACCAAATTCCATGCGCATGATGATAACAATGAAGCCAAACCAGGCGACGTGGTAAAAATCATGGAAACTCGCCCGCTGAGTAAGACAAAGCGTTGGAGATTGGTTGAGGTGATTGAAAAAGCAAAGTAATGTTTTTTACTTTCCGTCGGAAGTCGGATAGTAATGAAGATAAAGTGTTAACTGCCCGACAGCATGCCGCCGAGGGTTTAAATGAAATAAGATGATTCAGCAGGAATCCAGATTAAACGTAGCCGATAATAGTGGTGCTAAAGAAGTGCTTTGTATCCGGGTTTTGGGTAACAGCGGACAGGATTATGCGAAAATTGGCGATAAGATCGTAGTAACAGTTAAGGATGCAATTCCTGCCGGTGGTATCAAGAAAGGTACTGTTACCAAAGCGGTAATTGTAAGGACAAAGAATAAGCTTCGCAGAAAGGATGGTTCATATATCCGCTTTGATGATAACGCAGTTGTGCTGCTTAATCAGAGTGATGAGCCAAGAGGTACAAGGATTTTTGGCCCGGTGGCCCGCGAACTTCGGGATAAAGGGTATATGAAGATCATTTCCCTGGCCCCTGAAGTACTTTAAAAAGTACGGGTAAACCGATTCGGTATTTAAGAACAGAATGACTCTGACAAGAGTATAAACAATAAGAAAATGAGCAACAGATTCAAAGCAAAATTTAACATCAGGAAAGGCGATACCATCGTGGTTATTGCCGGTGAGGACAGGGATCTGAAAAAGCCGCGTAAAGTGCTGGAAGTATTTCCGGAAAAATCCCGCGTGCTGGTGGAAGGGGTGAATATTGTAACCCGTCACACAAAACCTTCAGCGCAGAACACTAAAGGTGGGCTTGTGAAGAAAGAAGCGTCTATACATATCAGTAATGTGATGCTGTGGGACGTAAAGAAAGGTGAAGCCACTAAGATCAAGCGCAGCAGGGAAACTGGTAAATTAGTACGAATTTCAAAAAAATCCGGGGAGGTTATTAAATAATGAGTACCGCAACAAATACACCGAGATTGCAGAAGAAATATCACGATGAAGTGATACCTGCTTTAATGAAAAAGTTTGAATACAAGAGTATCATGGAGGTTCCAAAGCTTTCCAAGATCTGTCTGAACCGTGGCGTTAATGGCGCTGTGGCAGATAAGAAGCTGGTTGATATAGCGGTGGAAGAAATGACCATGATCACCGGACAGAAGGCTGTAGCTACCATGTCTAAAAAGGACATCTCTAACTTCAAGCTTCGTAAGAATATGCCGATAGGCGCGAGGGTAACCCTGCGTGGCGTGAAGATGTACGAATTCCTCGACAGGCTGGTTGCATCTGCCCTTCCACGTGTGCGTGATTTCAAAGGCGTAAATGAGAAATCATTTGATGGTCGTGGAAACTACACATTGGGTATTACTGAGCAGATCATATTCCCTGAAATTGACATCGACAAAGTAAATAAGATCACTGGTATGGATATCACATTTGTGACAACTGCCAGGAACAATGAGGAAGCCTATGAACTGTTGAAGGAAATGGGCATGCCTTTTAAAAACACGAAAAAAGACTAATATTCATAACGAACAGCAGGACGGTTTAATAACCGTTCGGGTTCTGTCAGACAACTAAAAAAAGTATGGCAAAAGAATCAGTAAAGGCCAGGCAGCGGAAAAGGGAAAAGATGGTTGCTCAATATGCCGAGAAACGTGCAGCGCTTAAGGCCGCAGGTGATTGGCAGGCATTGGACCAGCTTCCTAAGAACTCTTCCAAAGTTCGCCTAAAAAACAGGTGTCAGTTAACGGGTCGTCCCAAAGGGTATATGCGCTATTTTGGCTTATCCAGGGTAACCTTCCGTGATATGGCATTGTCAGGAAAAATTCCGGGTGTAACCAAAGCAAGCTGGTAATACTCTTAATTTAACTTCCTCCGGGAAGCAGATAAACAAGTTTTCAACGTAAAAAAGAACCGAAATACTCCTCTCGGCGAGAGGAATAAGGAGGGCAAAAAATATGACTACAGATCCTATAGCAGATTTCCTGACGAGAATCCGCAACGCTCAAATGGCAGGTCACCGTATTGTGGAGATACCAGCGTCAAACCTGAAAAAGCGAATGACCGAAATACTCTATAATCAGGGATATATCCTGAAGTATAAGTTTGAGGATGATTCTAAACAAGGTGTGATCAAGATCGCATTGAAGTATGATTTGGCAACAAAAGAGCCGGCGATCAAAACCCTTGAAAGGGTTAGCCGTCCGGGCCTTCGTCAGTATTCCAAACCGGTAGATTTTGTCCGGATGAAGAACGGCTTAGGTGTGGCTATCGTTTCTACATCAAAAGGTGTGATGACCGATAAAGATGCTAAAGCACAGAATGTTGGTGGAGAGGTACTCTGCTACGTTTATTAATATACTCACGGGCACGGGAATGAAAATGATTCCGTGTTCCGTTTGCCGGAAGGCAGCGCACTAAGTTTTCTATACGGAACTGAAACCGCCGTCCGACAGCACAGATCATTTTCACTTTTATATAATAATCTAAAATAAACGATTATGTCTCGTATAGGTAAGAAGCCAGTTGCAATGCCCGCCGGAGTTACTATCTCCGTTGGCAAAGACAACATCATAACAGTAAAAGGACCAAAAGGAGAATTAAAGCAAGCCATAGATCGCGACATTGTGGTGGAAGTAAATGATAAAGAGGTTGTCTTCACGCGTCCTACAGACCAGATTCGCCATCGCGCCATGCATGGATTGTATCGTGCACTTGTTGGCAACATGGTAACAGGTGTAACAGAAGGGTTCAAGAAGGAAATGGAACTTGTGGGTGTAGGTTATAAAGCATCAAATCAGGGTAACCTGCTGGATTTATCCCTGGGTTATTCTCATAATATTGTTTTCGAAATTCCAAAGGAATTGAAAGTTGCCACTTCTCAGGAAAAGGGTGATAACCCGCGTATTGTTCTGGAGAGTGTTGACAAACAACTTCTTGGTCAGGTTGCAGCAAAGATCCGTGGATTGAGAAAGCCAGAACCATACAAAGGAAAGGGTGTGAAATACAAGGGTGAAGTGGTAAGGCGTAAGGCTGGTAAATCAGCTGGTAAGTAATCATTAAAAAAGAAATACCGGCTATCAGATTGTCGAATGGATATCCGGGAAAACTTAGTATAAATTCCTGGCAGAATCAGGAGGTAAATTAAAATCAAATGGCAGTAAAAGTTGAAAGAAGACAGCGGATCAAATTCGGGATTCGTCAAAAAATTTCCGGTACGGCACAAAAGCCCAGGCTGAGTGTATTCCGCAGCAATATGGAAATTTATGCACAGCTTATCGATGACGATAACGGTGTAACCCTGGCCGCGGCATCTTCAAAAGACAAAGAGGTTCTGGCTCAGAAAGTTAATAAATCAGAAAAAGGAAAACTGGTAGGACAGGCGATCGCTAAAAAAGCCATTGCGCTTGGACTAACTACCTGTGTATTTGACCGTGGTGGTTATCTATACCATGGTCGTGTGAAGGCCATTGCGGAAGGTGCGCGTGAAGGCGGCCTGAAGTTCTGATCATCAATTTTTGTTTTAAACATTTTAATCTTACGAATAAATGTCAAAAGTAAATTTCAGCAAGGTTAAAGCAGGCGACCTTGAATTAAAAGAAAAAGTTGTTGCTATTAACCGTGTTGTAAAAACAACAAAAGGCGGACGTGCTTTCAGTTTCTCTGCACTTGTAGTGGTGGGAAATGAAAAGGGTGTTGTAGGGCATGGTCTTGGTAAGGCAAAAGAGGTTCAGGAAGCCATCACAAAGGGCATTGAAGACGCCAAGAAAAACCTGATCAAGGTACCTGTAATGAAAGGAACTATTCCGCACGATCAGCTGGCCAAAGAAGGTGCAGCAAAAGTACTTATAAAACCAGCAGCTCATGGTACTGGTGTAATAGCCGGTGGCAGCATGCGTGCAGTTCTGGAAAGTGCAGGAGTAACAGACGTGCTGGCAAAATCTCTTGGATCTGCCAACCCGCACAATGTGGTTAAGGCAACTTTCAAGGCATTAGCTATGCTCCGTGAACCAATCAGCATTTCAAAAACACGTAATATTTCGCTGAAAAAAGTTTTCAACGGATAAGTATAACCGATTTCACAGAAATCGGATTGATACATACTAAATCATTGACCAATTAAAAGCCCCCGGGGTTCTGGATATGAAAAAAATTAAAATCACACAGGTGAAAAGCGTAATCGACAGGTCTGAGCGTCAGAAAAGGACCGTTGAGGCACTGGGTTTGCGCAAATTGCATGCTACTGTTGAAGTAGAAGCAACGCCACAGATACTTGGAATGGTCCGTAAAGTGAACCACCTGGTTACCGTAGAAGAACTATAAGATCACTTCCCTGGGTGAAGATTCATCCATTTTATTTGCGAGCAGTTTCAGGGGACTGCGTTGAGTAAAAAATCAGGATTATGAAACTGCATACATTAAGGCCTGCCAAAGGCGCAACTAAGAAAGAGAAGAGAATTGGTCGTGGTGAAGCTTCCGGTAAAGGTGGTACCTCAACAAAAGGTAACAAAGGTCAGCAGGCCCGAACAGGCTACCAGAGCAAACTTGGACACGAAGGTGGACAGATGCCTATCCAAAGAAGGATACCTAAGCGTGGATTTAAAAATCACGACCGCACTGAATATAAAGTCTTTAACCTTGGACAGGTGGAAGAATTGTCTGCAAAGTATGGCATTACCGATTTTAGCATGGAGGTACTTTTCATGAACGGTCTCATCAACCGGACTGATAAAGTTAAGATCCTGGCCAACGGTGAGATCAAGTCAAAAATCGTTTTCAAGGTAAATGCAGCCAGTGCCAAAGCTAAAACGGCTATTGAAGCGGTGGGTGGAAGCCTTGAGATACTGAAATAATTTCCGATATTTGCAGGGCGCATCACCGATGCGTCTTTTCTTTTGAAAGACTCAACTAAACAAAACAGTTGTGAATAAATTTATTAAAACACTCAGGAATATCTGGAGCATTGAGGAATTGCGGAGCAAGATTATTGTGACCCTCGTGCTTATCCTCGTATATCGTTTCGGTGCGCACATTGTGTTGCCCGGTATAGATCCAAACAAACTTGATCTTTCAAGTGCCAAAGAAGGCCTTCTGGGTCTTTTTGATACATTTGCCGGCGGTTCATTTTCCAATGCTTCCATCTTTGCATTGGGTATCATGCCTTATATTTCTGCTTCCATCTTTATGCAGCTGATGACAATTCTTGTTCCCCAGATGCAGAAACTGCAGAAAGAAGGCGATAGCGGGAGAAAAAAGATAAACCAGTGGACAAGATACCTTACAGCAGGTGTTACCGCTTTACAGGCTGCCGCCTATGTGGCCTATCTTCAAGGCGTTAACCGCGATGCGTTAATTGAATCTTATTCAGCATACTTCTGGATATCCACTGTTATAATTCTAACTGCGGGTACTCTTTTTGTAATGTGGCTGGGAGAAAAGATTCAGGATAAAGGATTGGGTAATGGTACATCCATTATCATTATGGTTGGTATCCTTGCTCGTTTACCACAATCATTTCTGGGAGAACTTGGCGCTAAGCAAACAAAAGGTGGAGGCGGGTTACTTGTTTTCTTAATTGAAACAGCTTTCCTTATCACTATAATTCTTGGATTGATTCTTTTAGTACAGGGTGTGCGCAAAATTCCTATCAACTATGCCAAGCAAATAGTGGGTAACAGGCAATTTACCGGTGCCAGGCAATTCCTTCCGTTGAAAGTGAATGCATCCGGTGTAATGCCGATCATCTTTGCCCAGGCGATCATGTTTTTACCTACTTTATTTTCATTCACCAATTTTGAGACTGGAAAAGGTATAGCCAGGATATTTAATGATCCGAGTAATGGGTGGTACATGTTTATTTATGCTGTAATGGTGGTTGCGTTTACATTTTTATATACTGCCCTGATCTTTAATCCAAAGCAGATGGCGGATAACCTTAAGCAAAGTAACGGTTTCATTCCTGGTGTAAAACCTGGTCAGCCCACCGCAGATTTTATAGGCCAGGTTATGGACCGTATAACCTTGCCAGGTGCCATATTCCTGGCGATCGTTGGTATCCTCCCTGGTATTGCCCAACAATTGGGAGTAACCCAATCTTATGCATCTTTCTTTGGTGGAACTTCATTGCTGATCATGGTTGGAGTGGTACTGGATACTTTACAGCAAATCGAAACACATCTCCTGATGCGCCAATACGACGGACTGATGAATAGTGGTCGCATCCAGGGCAGACAGCCAGCGACTACATCTCCGATATAAAATGATTTACATAAAGACCAACGCAGAAGTTGAGTTAATGCGGGAAAGTGCTTTGCTGGTAAGTGCCACCTTAACTGAGGTGGCTAAATTTTTACAGCCCGGCAAGACAACCCTGCAGGTTGATACTTTTGTGGAGGAATTTATAAGAGATAATAAGGCTACCCCTTCTTTCAAAAATCTCTATGGTTTTCCTTTTGCAACCTGTATTTCTGTGAACGATGCCGTTGTTCATGGCTTTCCTACAAATTATGTATTACAGGCAGGAGATATTATTTCTGTGGACGTTGGTGTTTTAAAGAACGGTTTTCACGGCGATAGCGCTTATACATTTGCGCTAACTTCTGTACCGGAAGAGGTAAAACAACTGATGCGTGTTACCAAAGAATCTTTGTATCATGGGATTGAAAAAGCCGTTTCCGGAAACAGGGTAGGGGATATCTCTAACGCCATTTTTGAACATACGGAAAAAAAATACGGATATGGAGTTGTACGGGATCTTGTCGGGCATGGGCTTGGTCGTAAACTGCATGAGGACCCGCAAGTGCCTAATTTTGGTCGTAAAGGAACAGGTTCAAAACTAAAAGAAGGTGTAGTGCTGGCAATTGAACCCATGATCAATATGGGCACCAAAGATGTTTTCCACGATAAAGATGGCTGGACGATCCGCACAAAGGATGGAAAGCCATCAGCACACTACGAACACAATGTTTGTGTAAGAAAGGGTCATGCTGATATACTTTCTTCTTTTGTTGAAATAGAAAAAGCTGAAAAAGCCAATCCCAACCTTGATTCCTCTTATATTCTCTGAGCTGAAATGCCTGATTCTAAAGCTGCTTTTATTTCATTATCTTAATTGGATCTTATTTTAGGGTTTCACTCAATTGCTTTCTTAAATAAAAAAAATGAAAGAGAAAAAGTTAGTAGTCATTGGTGGCGGTGCTGCAGGGTTTTTTTGTGCCGTTAATGCTGCAAGATTAAGCCCCGGATTACAAGTAGTACTTCTGGAGAAATCCAATAAGCTGCTTTCAAAAGTTAAGGTAAGCGGCGGGGGCAGATGCAATGTAACCCATACCTGCTTTGATATTGCAGAGATGAGTGAAAAATATCCAAGAGGTAAAAATTTTGTAAAAAAAACATTTCATCAGTTTTTTACAACAGATACCGTTAAATGGTTTGAGGAAAGAGAAGTTCCTCTTT
>Ga0209391_10000615_pt1 | contig 17239 bp, 15 predicted proteins | sample PPLLak3March2015_FD_187246 | JGI IMG/M metagenome (GOLD analysis project Ga0209391, IMG submission 187246) | Freshwater sediment microbial communities from Prairie Pothole Lake near Jamestown, North Dakota, USA - PPLs Lake P7 Core (1) Depth... | ecosystem: Environmental > Aquatic > Freshwater >... | reverse complement strand
AAGTGCGATCGTCGCATGGCCGGCCGGTGGCCCCGGTTCCAGCCGCCCGGGCGCCAAGCTGCAGCCGGCTTCGGCGGCGCTGGCCCATGCCGGCGCCGGATTCGCGCTTGCATTGACGCCGATCAGCCTGAATTCTGCGCCCGCTCCTAGCATCGGTTGCGTCGACTTCACAGATCGGATACCGGAGTGTCTCCGGCGGAGGAGATGCAATGACACTTCACAAGATGGCACCGGTGGACGCGGCGTGGTTCCATATGGACGGGCCGGCGAATCTGGCGATGGTCACGAGCGTCGCCCTGACCCGCAAGCCGCTCGATTTCGCCAAGGTCAAAGTCCTGTACGCGGCGCGCTTGAGCGCATACCCGCGCTTCCGGCAGAGGGTCGTCGAACGCGGATTGCCGCTGCCGGTGCCGCACTGGGAGGACATGCCCAAATTCGACATCGGCCAGCATCTGCACCACGTGGCGCTGCCCCAGCCCGGCGACCGGCACGCGCTCGCGCAGCTGCTCAGCGACATCGTCAGCACGCCGCTCGACCCCCTGCAGCCGCTGTGGCAGGTGCACGTGATCGACGGTGTCGAGGGTGGCAGCGCTCTCGTGACGCGATTCCACCACTGCATCGGCGACGGCACGGCGATGACGGCGCTGTCGATGCGGCTGTACGACCAGACCGCCGACGCGCCATCCCGCCCGCGCGAGGCCGCGGCGCCGAAGGCCGGACGCGGTGCGACCGGCGGCTGGTTCGGGCCAGCCTTCGACGCCTTGGGGGCGTCGGTCAAGGCCGTCGTGTCGACGGCGAATGCTGCGCTCGACGTGGCTTCGCACCCGCAGGCCTTGATCGACAAGGCGGTGCTGATCGCGGGCGGAGCGGGCATGCTGCTGACTGAGTTGCTGAAGCGCGACGACCCCGAATCGCCGTTCAAGGGCGAGTTCTCGCTGGCCAAGCGCGTCGCCTGGTCGGAGCCGGTGGCGATCGCCGATGTCAAGGCCATCGGCGCGCTCGCCGATGCAAAGGTCAACGACGTGCTCGTCGCCGGCATGACGGGTGCGCTGCGTGCCTATCTGCAGGGACGGGGTGTCGACGTGGGGAAGACGACGCTGCGGGCGATGGTGCCGGTCGACCTGCGGCCGCCTGAGCGCGCGCTCGACCTCGGCAACGATTTCGGCCTCGTGCTGCTCGAACTGGCGGTCGGCGCGCGCACGCCGCTCGAGCGGCTGCGCGTGACCAAGGCGCACATGGACGCGCTGAAGCGCTCGCCCGAGCCGGTGGCGATGCGCCTGCTGTTCGACATCTTCGGCCGCACGCCGAAGATGGTGTCCGACATCCCCTCGTCGATGCTCAGCCGCAAAGCGAGCGTGGTCATGACCAACGTCGCCGGTTCACCGCACACGCTCTACGTCGCCGGGGTGCCGATCGAGCGCGTCATGTTCTGGGTCCCGCACCCGGGCGAGAACCTCGGCATGGGCATCAGCATCCTCAGCTATCGGGGCTACGCGACGCTGGCCATCGTCGCCGACGCCCACCTGGTGCCCGATCCCGAGACCATCACGCAGAGGTTCCAGCAGGAGTTCGTGACGATGCTGTCCGCGGCCCGGCGCGCCGAGGGGCGCGGGACGGCCGCGGACGGGCCTGCCGCGAAGGCGACCGCACGCCGGAAGCCCGCGGTCACCGGGAAGGCCGCTGTGTCGAGGAAGTCCGTGGCGGCGAAGCCGGCCGCGGTGGCCGGCACGTCGGCGCCACGCAAGAAGACATCGAGCTCACGCAAACCGGCCGCGTCCAGGAAGGCCGCCGCGCCACCGCATCGGTAGCGGAGCAGGCGAGAACGATGAAATCCCTCAGTGGCGTCGATGCGGCGTTTCTGCACCTGGAGACGCCCGAGACACCGATGCACGTCGGGTCGGTGAGCCTGTTCGACCTGCCGTCCCGCTACCGGCACGACTTCCACGCCGAGGTCAAGCGGCAACTGGCGCGGCGGCTGCACCTGGCGCCCGTGCTGCACCGCAAGCTCGCGCCGATGCCGCTGCAGTTCGCCAACCCGGTCTGGATCGACGACGATGCGGTCGACCTCGACCACCACGTGCAGCGCGTGACGCTGCCGCCGCCGGGCACGATGACGCAGTTCGACGGCTGCATCGGCCGGCTGCACGCCGAGCTGCTCGACCGCAGCCGCCCGCTATGGCGACTGCACGTGATCGATGGCCTCGAAAGCGGCCAGGTCGGCTACTTCTTCAAGGCCCACCACGCGGCGCTCGACGGGCAGGCCGGCATCATGCTGGCGCGCACGCTGTTCGACCTGTCTGCACGCCCGCCGCCGGTGCCGCGTGCGAAGGGCACCATGGTGGCCGAGCATCCCGGAATGGTCGAGCTGGGCGCTGCCGCGCTGCGCCACGACGCCGGCCAGATTGTCAAGCTCGTGCGCCACCTGCCGGATGTGGTGCGCACGCTCGCGGGCCTGCTCGGCCCGGCGAAGGCGGGCGGCGCGCCGGGCCGGCTGCGGCAGAACTTTGCCTTCGGCCCGCCGACGCCGCTGAACGTTCCGATCACCGCCGAGCGCGGCTTCGCCGGCCTGTCGCTGCCACTCGATGCACTGAAGGCGCTCGCCGCCGCGCACGACGCCAAGCTCAACGATGTCGTGCTGGCGCTGTGCAGCGGCGCGCTGCGCCGCTACCTGGCGCACCACGGCGGCATCCCGAAGAAGCCGCTGACGGCGGCGATGCCGATCTCGCTCCGCGAGGCCGGCAATGCCGAGTACACGACGCAGGCGACGATGCCGCTCGTCAATCTGCACACGCACATCGCCGACCCGGTGCGGCGCCTGCGCGCGATCCGCGACGGCGCCGACGCCGTGAAGGCGATGGTGCAGCAGGCCAAGGGCGTGGTGCCGATGGACTTTCCATCGATCGGCGTGCCCTGGGTGCTGCACGGCCTGGCCGAGCTCTATGGCCGGTCGCACCTCGCGAGTGTGATGCCGGTGCTGGCCAATGTCGTGATCTCGAACATCCCCGGGCCGCAAGTGCCCTTGTACGCGGCCGGAGCGCACATGAGCGCGTACTGGCCGGTGTCGATCGTCGAGCACGGCCTGGGACTGAATATCACCGTGATCAGCTACGCCGGGGCGATGGGCTTCGGTTTCACGACTGCGCGCGCGGCGGTGCCCGACGCGCACCGGCTGACGCAGGCGCTGGCCGAAGCCTTCGAGGAACTGCGTGTGAAGACCTGCAAACCACCGGCAAAGGCGGCGCGTCGAAAGGATGCGCTGCCGGCGACCACCTCGAGGAAACCGCGATGAACACCCCTGCGCATGGCCCGCGAGCGTTCCTGGTCGGCGGCGGCATCGCCGCGCTGGCTGCGGCCGTCTATCTGCTCCGCGACGGCCAGTTTCCGGGTGCCAGCGTGCGGATACTCGAAGAAGAGGCGCTCGGCGGCAGCCTCGACGCCGCGGGCTCGGCCGAGCAGGGCTACTCGATGCGAGGCAGCCGCATGTACGGCGCCGCCTACGAGCTGATGTACGAACTGCTGTCGCACATCCCGTCGCTCGACGACCCCGACAAGTCGGTGACGCAGGACACGATCGACTTCTGGGTCGAGGCGCCGTGGAACGACAAGGCGCGGCTCGTCGAACAGGGGCGCATCGTCGACGCCGCAGCTTTCGGGCTGGCCAACAAGGACCGTGTCGACCTGATCGGCTTCATGCTGCGTGGCGAGGAGGCGCTGGGCGCCAGGCGCATCGACGAGTGCTTCGAGGCGACATTCTTCGTCACCAACTTCTGGTTCATGTGGCGCAGCATGTTCGGCTTCGAGACCTGGCACAGCGCCGTCGAACTGCGGCGCTACCTGCTGCGCTTCCTGCGCCTGTTCCCCGACCTGCCGACGCTGAAGATCATCCAGTCGACGCGCTACAACGGCAGCGACTCGATCGTGCGACCGATCGTGCGCTGGCTCGAGCAACGGGGCGTGCAGTTCGACGTCGGCCTGCAGGTCACCGACCTCGACTTCGAAGCCGCTGCGGGCGGACGCAAGGCGGTGCGCCGCATCCGCGCCACACGCGGTGGCGCGCCGGCCGATGTCGAGGTGGGCGATGGCGACCTCGTGATCGTGACCCTGGGCTCGATGACCGCCGATTCGACCGTCGGCACGATGACCGCACCGCCGCCGCCGGTGCAGCGCCGCAGCGGCGCCTGGGCACTGTGGGAACGGCTCGCCGCGAAGGATCCGGCTTTCGGCCGCCCGGCCGTCTTCTGCGGCGACGTCGAGCGGTCGAAGTGGGTCACCTTCACCGTGACGCACGCCGACGACCGCTTCGTGCGCCGCATCGAGCGCTTCAGCGACAGCCCGGCCGGGCAGGGCGGTCTGGTGACGCTGAAGGATTCGAACTGGGGGCTCACCTTCCACCTCTTCCACCCGCCGGCCTACGCCGGGCAGCCGGCTGGCACGCAGGTCTGGTGGGGCTACGGCCTGTTCGCCGACCGCGTCGGCGATTTCGTGGCCAAGACGATGCCCGAATGCAGCGGCGCCGAGATCCTGACCGAGGTGATCTCGCACCTCGGCTGGCGCGATGAACTGCCGGCGCTGCTCGACGGCGCCAACAGCATCCCCTGCCTGCTGCCGTATACGACGAGCCAGTTCATGCCAAGGGCGCCCGGCGACCGGCCACCGGTGGTTCCGCCCGGCACCGTCAACCTCGCCTTCGTCGGCCAGTATGTCGAGATCCCCGACAACGTGGTCTTTACGGTCGAATATTCGATCCACTCGGCAGCCCTCGCCGTCGCGACGCTGCTCGGGGCGCCGCAACTCGTGCCGGCGGCCTACCGGGGGCTCGAGCACCCGAATGCGCTGATCAGCGCGATCAAGCGTCTGCTGGAGTGACGCCGGCGCTGCCCGGCGCTCGGCTTGCCGGGGACCGTCCGGCCGGGGCGTGCGCTTTTCCCAGGGCAGCGGTCCCTACAATGCCGCTGATGCGCATCCTCATCGCGAACGACGACGGCTATCTGGCGCCCGGCCTTGCGGCGCTCGTGCGCGCCTGCGAAGGCCTCGGCGAGATCGACGTCATCGCCCCCGAGCAGAATGCCAGCGGCACCTCCAACGCCTTGACGCTGAACCGGCCCCTGAACGTCTTCGAGGCCCGGGGCGAGCACGTGCAGGGCTTTCGCGTCGTCAACGGCACGCCGTCGGACTGCGTGCACGTGGCGCTGACCGGCCTGCTCGGGCATCGACCCGACCTCGTGCTGTCTGGCATCAACAACGGCGCCAATATGGGCGACGACACGTTGTACTCGGGCACCGTGGCCGCGGCCATGGAAGGTTATCTGTTCGGCGTGCCGGCGATCGCCTTTTCGCAGGCCGAGAAGGGCTGGACGCACCTGGACGCCGCTGCGGCCGTCGCACGTGCGGTGGTCGACCAGGTGCTGGCCCAGGCGCCCCTGGGCGGGGCGCCCTGGCTGCTGAACGTGAATATCCCCAACCGCGCCGACGCGGCGACGCTGCCGCGCGTGATCACGCGGCTGGGCCGGCGCCATGCCAGCGAGCCCGTGATCCGCCAGACCAACCCGCGCGGCGAGGCCATCTACTGGATCGGACCGGCCGGCGACGCGCGCGAATGCGGCGAAGGCACCGACTTCCACGCCGTGGCGCAGGGCCGGGTCTCGATCACGCCCTTGCAGGTGGACCTGACCGACCATGCGTCGTCGGCACTCTGGGCGTCGCGCCTGGCGGGCGGCGGCGCATGAACCGCCCGGCGCGGCCGGGGCGCTTTCCAATGGCACTGGACCGCCTGGCCAGCGCGCCCAGGGCGCCTGGCGGCGAGATGCTGCGACCGCAGCGCCCGCTGCAGCACGCGGCGCAGCACGCCGCAGCCCAGGGCCAGGGCGCCCCGCGGGGCCTCGGGCTGGACTCGGCGGCGGTGCGTGCGCGCATGGTCGAGCGGCTGCGTGCCGACGGCATCCGTTGCGAGCCGGTGCTGCAGGCCCTGGCACAGGTCGAACGCCACCTGTTCGTCGACAGCGCGCTGGCGAACCAGGCCTACGAGGACACCAGCCTGCCGATCGGGCTGTCGCAGACGATCTCCAAGCCCTCGGTGGTGGCGCGCATGCTGGCGCTGCTGTTCGAAGGCGAATCGGCACGCGCGGCGGGTCATCTCGGGCGCGTGCTGGAGATCGGCACCGGCTGCGGCTACCAGGCGGCACTGCTGGCCCTGCTGGGGCGCGGCGTGGTGTCGATCGAGCGGTGAAGCCGCTGCACGACAAGGCGCGCGACAACCTCGCCGGCCGCCGCCCCGGCGACCTGCGCCTGGTGCACGGCGACGGCCGCCTCGGCCACGGTCCACGGGCGCCCTACGACAGCATCGTCGCCGCGGCCGGCGGCGACGAACTGCCGCCGGCCTGGCTGGACCAGCTCGCCATCGGCGGCCGGCTGGTGGCGCCGGTGCATGATGCGGCGCGCGGCGGCCAGGTGCTGCTGGTCATCGACCGCCAGCCGCAGGGGCTGTCACGCCGCGTGCACGATGCCGTGCACTTCGTCCCCCTAAAATCCGGCACGGCATGAATGAAGGATCTGGTCTGATGAAACGGTTCCACGCTACGGCTGCAAGGCTGCGCAACGGCGCCTCGATCGCGGCGTTGGTGGTGCTGGCGGCGGCCTGCGCATCACCCACGCACAAGGCGCCGGTGGAACAGCGTCAGCCCGCGCCGCGACCGGCAGACAGCACGGCGGTTTCGACCGCACCGGCGCCGATGCCGGCGGCAAGCATGCCGGCGGTACCGACCCCGCCCCCCTTGCCGGGCGCCGAGAATGCCGGCAAGCCCGGCTACTACACCGTCAAGCCGGGCGACACGCTGATCCGCATCGGTCTCGAAGCAGGCCAGAACTGGCGCGACATCGTGCGCTGGAACAACCTGCCCAACAGCAATCTGATCGAGGTCGGGCAGGTGCTGCGCGTGGTGCCGCCCGCCGCTGAGGGCGTGACCGTCGGCTCGGTCGCGCCAGCCGGTCAGGTCGAGGCGCGGCCGCTGGACGGCAAGCCGGCCGCTGCGCCTGCCTCCGCCGCCGCAACGACCAACCCCGCGCCCGGCACCGCTGCACCGGCTGCCCCGGCGCTGCCGCGTGAGCCCGACGACGACATCACCTGGGCCTGGCCGGCCGCCGGCCCCGTGGTGGCGGTCTTCGACGACAACAAGAGCAAGGGACTGGCCATCACCGGCCAGACCGGAGACCCGGTGCTGGCGGCGGCCGACGGCCGCGTCGTCTACGCCGGCTCCGGGCTGCGCGGCTACGGCAATCTGGTCATCGTCAAGCACAACGCCACCTACCTGACGGCTTACGCACACAACCAGACGCTGCTGGTGAAGGAAGACCAGGTCGTGCGGCGGGGTCAGCGTATCGCCGAGATGGGCTCGAGCGATGCCGAGCGGGTGCAACTGCACTTCGAGATCAGGCGCCAGGGCCGGCCGATCGACCCGGCCCGCCTGTTGCCGCCGCGCTAGCGGCGAGCCCGCCACGGAGCGGTGCGGATGCCCAGACGCAGCACCGTGCGCAACGGCTCCACGCCGCGCGCGCTGGCGGTGCGGTCGCAGATCGTCCTGCCGGATGAGGCCGAGGCGCAGCGGCAGGCCGGAACCGGGCCCGTTGCACCGAGCTGGGACGCGGGCGAGCCCGATCATGGCAATACGCTGCAGAGCTATCTGCGCGAGATCCGCCGCGCGCCGCTGCTGAGCCCGCAGGAAGAGCATGAAACGGCGCTGCTGGCGCGCACCGGCGATTTCGCCGCGCGCCAGCGCATGATCGAGCGCAACCTGCGCCTGGTGGTCAGCATCGCCAAGAACTACACCGGGCGGGGGCTGCCCATGGTCGACCTCATCGAGGAGGGCAACCTGGGCCTGATGCACGCCATCACCAAGTTCGATCCGGAGCGGGGGTTCCGCTTCTCGACCTACGCTTCATGGTGGATCCGCCAGGGCGTCGAGCGGGCGATCATGCACCAGGCGCGTCTGATCCGGCTGCCGGTGCACGTGGTCCGCGAGCTTACCCAGGTGCTGCGGGCGCGTCGTGCGCTGGAGGCCGATGCCGATGGCGAGGGCAGCGTGTCGCCCGACGACATCGCCGCCCTGCTCGGGCGCCCGGTGTCGGAGGTGGTGGCCTTGCTGAACCTGGCGGAACACCCGGCCTCGCTCGACGCACCGCTGGACCACGAGGCCGGTGCGTCGCTGCTCGAGGAAGTGGCCGATGAACATGCCATCGATCCCCTGGGCCGCTGGCTGAGTGCCGAGGCTGAGCGCCTGCTGGAAGGCGGCCTGGCGCAACTGAACGAACGCGAACGCGAGGTCCTGGTCAGCCGCTACGGCCTGCATGGCCGCGAGCCGCAGACGCTGGACGCGCTGGCGGAGCGGCTGCGCCTCACGCGCGAGCGGGTGCGACAGATCCAGGCCGAGGCGCTGAACAAGCTCAAGCGGGGCATGGCGCGCCAGGGTGTGGACCGCGATTCACTGTTCTGAACGCGCGCGCGGCCGGCGCCGGGGCGGCCGGGATAATCCGCCGCCATGGCAAACGGAACCGACTGGCTGGAGGTCGAGGCGCTCGACCTCGAAGGGCAGGGGGTGGCACACCGCGCCGACGGCAAGGTGGTGTTCATCGAGGGGGCGCTTCCGGGCGAGCGGGTGCAGGTCAGCATCGCGCGCAAGAAGCAGCAGTGGGAGCAGGGGCAGATGTCGGCGCTGGGGCGCGAGAGCGCGCTGCGGGTGCGCCCCGGCTGCCCGCACTTCGGCCTGCACGCCGGCGCCTGCGGCGGCTGCAAGGTGCAGCACCTGCACCCGGCGGCCCAGGTGGCCGTCAAGCAGCGGGTGCTGGAAGACAACCTCTGGCACCTGGCCAAGGTGCGGCCCGAGCGGATCCTGCGGCCGATCGAGGGCCCGACCTGGGGCTATCGCGACCGCGCCCGACTGTCGGTGCGCTTCGTCGCGAAGAAGGGCACGGTGCTGATCGGTTTTCACGAGCGCAAGTCGAGCTACGTGGCCGACATGACCGTGTGCCCGGTGCTGCCGCCGCGCGTGAGCGCATTGCTGTTGCCGCTGCGCGCGCTGATCGGCGCCATGGACGGGCGCGACAGGCTGCCGCAGATCGAACTGGCGGTGGGCGAGGGTGTCACGGCGCTGGTGCTGCGCCACCTCGAGCCGCTGACAGCGGCCGACCTGCAGCGCCTGCGCGATTTCGGCGCCGTGCACGGCGTGCAGTGGTGGCTGCAGCCCAAGGGGCCGGACACGGTGCACCCGCTCGACGACGGCGATGCCGAGCTCGTCTACCGCCTGCCCGAGTTCGGCATCACAGTGCCGTTCAAGCCCACCGATTTCACCCAGGTCAATGCGCAGATCAACCGCGTGCTGGTCGATCGCGCGCTGCGGTTGCTGGCGCCCGAGCCGCAGGAGCGGGTGATCGACTGGTTCTGCGGCCTGGGCAACTTCACCCTGCCGCTGGCCACGCGCGCTCGCGAGGTGCTCGGCATCGAAGGCAGCGCGACGCTGGTGGCGCGGGCGCGTGGCAACGCACGGCTCAATGGCCTGGAGGCACGCACCCGCTTCGAGGCGCGCAATCTGTTCGAGATCGGTGCCGACGATCTTCGCGCCGCCGGCGCGGCCGAGCGCTGGCTCGTCGACCCGCCTCGCGAGGGCGCCTTCGCCCTCGCCAAGGCGCTGGCCGAGCTGCAGGGCAGCCCGGGCTGGGCCGCGCCCCGGCGCATCGTCTATGTCAGCTGCAACCCGGCCACGCTGGCGCGCGACGCCGGGCTGCTGGTGCACCAGGCCGGGTACCGCTGCAGCCTGGCCGGGGTGGTGAACATGTTCCCGCACACGGCGCATACGGAGAGTCTGGCGGTCTTCGATCGCGACGACACATGAAGAAGGGGCCCGCGGGCCCCTTCGATGCGACGTCTGGCGACGTTTAGTCGTTGTTGCCGCCGAAGATGCCGAGCAGCGCCAGCAGGTTGGAGAAGACGTTGTACAGGCTCAGGTAGACGCCCAGCGTGGCGGTGATGTAGTTCGTCTCGATGCCGTCCTGCACACGCTTGAGGTCGTGCAGGATGAAGAGCGAGAAGATGCCGATCGCCAGCACCGACAGCGTGATCATCAGCGGACCGCTCTGGATGAAGAAATTGGCGATCATCGCCACCAGCAGCATGATCATGCCGATGAACAGGAACTTGCCCATCTGCGTGAGGTCGCGCTTGACGACGGTGGACATCGTGGCCATGCCGAAGAAGATGACGCCGGTGCCGGCAAACGCCGTCATGACGAGGCCGGTGCCGTTGCTCAGCCCCAGCACGACACCCAGCAGGCGGGCCAGCATCAGGCCCATGAAGAAGGTGAAGGCCAGCAGCAGCGGCACGCCGGCGGCGCTGTTCTTCGTCTTCTCGATCGCGAACATGAAACCGAAGGCCCCGGCCAGGAAGACGATGAGCCCGATACCGGGCGACATGGCCTGGCTGATGCCGGTCTGCACGCCGATCCAGGCCCCCAGCACCGTGGGCACCATCGACAGGGCCAGCAGCCAGTAGGTGTTGCGCAGGACGCGGTTGCGCTGGGCTGCCAGCGCGCCGCCGCCAGCGGGGGTCAGGACTTGTGCGCCTTGATTCATGAAACCTCCTTGGATGAATACTCCGGATGCCGCTTCGGACACCTGCAGGCGATTGTAAGTTCCCTGCGCCTGCGCCCAGATGACCCCACGGTCAGGGCAGGCAAGGCCGCCCGTGCAGGTTATCGTATGGCCCCATGAACAGCAAACCCGCACTCACTTTGGGCGATGCCCGGGCGGCTGCCGCGGCCGCCGAAGCCGAGGCGACGGCTCATGGCTGGGCCGTGACGGTCGCCGTCGTCGACGACGGCGGCCACCTGCTGTGGCTGCAGCGGCTGGACGGCGCGGCACCGATCTCGGCCGAGATCGCGGTGGCCAAGGCGCGCACCGCTGCTCTGGGACGGCGCGAGACCAAGGGCTACGAGGACATGATCAACCAGGGCCGCACGGCATTCCTCAGTGCACCGGTGTTGCAGGGCATGCTCGAAGGCGGCGTGCCGATCCTGGCCGGAGGACACTGCGTCGGCGCCGTCGGCGTCAGTGGCGTCAAGTCCGCCGAGGATGCGCAGGTCGCGCGCACCGGCGTCGCCGCCGTGACTGCCGCGGGGGGCTGATCGCCGCTGCAGCAGCTGCGGCTGAGGGGCGCACTCGGCGGCATCGACGGCGCGGGCGTACCGGCTCGCGCCGCTATAATCTGCAGGTTTGCCCGCCAACACCGCAGCGCTAGCGAAACTCCGCCACAGGTTTCCCCTCGGACCCACTCCCCCAGCCTGCTGAAGGGGTGGCGCTGAGCGCGCGAACCGGAGCTTTTGCCTTGCTTCCCGACCTGCCCCCCGCGCTGCTCGCCCTCGCAGACGGGACCACCTTCCTCGGCACCTCGATCGGCGCTGCCGGCCGCACCGTCGGCGAAGTGGTATTCAATACCGCGCTCACCGGCTACCAGGAGATCCTCACCGACCCGAGCTATTGCCGGCAGATCGTGACGCTCACCTATCCGCACATCGGCAATACCGGCGTCAACGACGAGGATGTCGAGTCGAACCGGGTTCAGGCGGCCGGCCTGGTGATCAAGGACCTGCCGCTGCGGGTGTCGAACTTCCGCGCCACCGCGACGCTGGCCGACTACCTGCAGCGCGAAGGCACGGTGGCCATCGCCCAGATCGACACCCGGCGGCTGACGCGCGTGTTGCGCACCACCGGGGCGCAGAACGGCTGCATCGTGAGCTACCCGGCGCGAACGACCGTGACGCCGGCGCTGGTCGACGAGGCGGTCTCGCGGGCCCGCGAAGCGGCGTCGATGGCCGGCCTCGACCTCGCCCGCGTCGTGTCGACGGCCGAGCCCTACGCCTGGACCGAGACGGAATGGCAGCTCGGCCGCGGCCACGGGACGCTCGCGGATCCGAAGTGCCACGTGGTGGCCTACGATTTCGGCGTCAAGCGCAACATCCTGCGCATGCTGGCCAGCCGCGGCTGCCGGGTGACCGTGGTGCCGGCACAGACGCCGGCCGCCGAGGCCCTGAAGCTCAGGCCCGACGGCATCTTTCTCAGCAATGGACCCGGCGACCCGGAACCCTGCGACTACGCCATCGAGGCCGTGCGCGAGTTCATCGCCACCGGGCTGCCGACCTTCGGCATCTGCCTGGGACACCAGATCATGGCGCTGGCCTCGGGGGCGCGCACCTTCAAGATGAAATTCGGCCACCACGGCGCCAACCATCCGGTGAAGGACCTCGACAGCGGCCGCGTCAGCATCACGAGCCAGAACCACGGCTTCGCGGTCGACGCGACCTCGCTGCCGGCGACGCTGCGGCCGACGCACGTGTCGCTGTTCGACGGCACGCTGCAGGGCGTGGCGCGCACCGACCGGCCGGCCTTCAGCTTCCAGGGCCACCCCGAGGCGAGCCCGGGGCCGCACGACATCGCCTACCTGTTCGACCGCTTCGTTGCGCTCATGAAGAAAGCCTGACATGCCCAAGCGCACCGACATCAAGAGCGTCCTCATCATCGGCGCCGGCCCGATCGTCATCGGCCAGGCCTGCGAGTTCGACTACTCCGGCGCGCAGGCCTGCAAGGCGCTGCGCGAGGAGGGCTATCGCGTCATCCTCGTCAACAGCAACCCGGCGACGATCATGACCGACCCGGACACGGCCGACGTCACCTACATCGAGCCCATCACCTGGCAGATGGTGGAGAAGATCATCGCCAAGGAGCGTCCCGATGCCCTGCTGCCGACGATGGGCGGCCAGACGGCGCTGAACTGCGCGCTCGACCTGCACCGCAACGGCGTGCTGGCGAAATTCGACGTGGAGATGATCGGCGCCAACGAACACGCCATCGAGAAGGCCGAGGACCGGCTGAAGTTCAAGGATGCGATGACCTCGATCGGCCTCGACTCGGCCAAGAGCGGCATCGCGCACACGATGGAGGAGGCGCTGGCGGTGCAGAAGCGCATCGCCGAGCAGACCGGCGGCAACGGTTTCCCGGCCGTCATCCGCCCCAGCTTCACGCTCGGCGGCACCGGCGGCGGCATCGCCTACAACCCGGAGGAATTCGAGGAAATCTGCAAGCGCGGCATCGACCTCTCGCCGACGCACGAGCTGCTCATCGAAGAGAGCCTGATCGGCTGGAAGGAGTATGAAATGGAAGTCGTCCGCGACCGCGCGGACAACTGCATCATCATCTGCTCGATCGAGAACCTCGACCCGATGGGCATCCACACCGGCGACTCGATCACGGTGGCGCCGGCGCAGACGCTGACCGACAAGGAATTCCAGATCATGCGCAATGCGTCGATCGCGATCCTGCGCGAGATCGGCGTCGACACCGGCGGCTCCAACGTGCAGTTCGCGGTCAACCCGCAGAACGGCCGCCTGATCGTCATCGAGATGAACCCGCGCGTGTCGCGGTCCTCGGCGCTGGCGTCCAAGGCGACGGGTTTCCCGATCGCCAAGGTGGCGGCCAAGCTGGCGGTGGGCTATACGCTTGACGAACTGCGCAACGACATCACCGGCGGCGCGACGCCGGCGAGCTTCGAGCCCAGCATCGACTATGTCGTGACCAAGATCCCGCGCTTCGCGTTCGAGAAATTCCCGGCCGCGGATCCGCACCTGACGACGCAGATGAAGAGCGTGGGCGAGGTCATGGCCATCGGCCGCACCTTCCAGGAGAGCTTCCAGAAGGCGCTGCGCGGGCTGGAGACCGGCATCGACGGCCTCAGCGAGCGCAGCACCGACCGCGACGAGATCGTCGACGAGATCGGCAATGCCGGCCCCGAGCGTTTCCTGTTCCTGGCCGATGCCTTCCGCATCGGCATGAGCCTGGACGAGGTCTTCGACGAGACCGCCATCGACCCCTGGTTCCTGGCCCAGATCGAGGACCTCGTCGCCGTCGAGAAGCAGCTTGTTTCACGCACGCTGGATGGCCTGTCGGCAGCCGAGCTGCGCTTTCTGAAGCAAAAGGGATTCTCCGACCTGCGACTGGCCAGGCTGCTGCTGACGAACCAGCACGCCGTTCGCGCGGCCCGGCACGCGCACGGCGTGCGCCCGGTCTACAAGCGCGTCGACACCTGTGCCGCCGAATTCGCCACGCAGACCGCCTACCTGTATTCGGCCTACGAAACGGCCGACGGCGAATGCGAGGCCGAACCGACCTCGCGCCGCAAGATCATGGTGCTGGGCGGTGGCCCGAACCGCATCGGCCAGGGCATCGAGTTCGACTACTGCTGCGTGCACGCCGCGCTGGCGATGCGCGAGGACGGCTACGAGACGATCATGGTCAACTGCAACCCGGAGACCGTGTCCACCGACTACGACACCAGCGACCGCCTCTATTTCGAGCCGGTGACGCTGGAGGACGTGCTCGAGATCGTCGACAAGGAAAGGCCCGCGGGCGTGATCGTGCAGTACGGCGGCCAGACGCCGCTCAAGCTGGCGCTCGACCTGGAACGCGCCGGCGTGCCGATCATCGGCACCTCGCCCGATTCGATCGACATCGCCGAGGACCGCGAGCGCTTCCAGCAGCTGCTGCAGCGGCTGGGACTGCGCCAGCCGCCCAACCGCACCGCGCGCACCGAGGAACAGGCGCTCGAACTGGCGCAGCAGATCGGCTACCCGCTGGTCGTGCGCCCGAGCTACGTGCTCGGCGGCCGCGCGATGGAGATCGTGCACGGCGACAAGGACCTCCAGCGCTACATGCGCGAGGCGGTGAAGGTGAGCGAGAAGTCGCCGGTGCTGCTCGACCGCTTCCTCGACGACGCCATCGAGGTCGACGTCGACTGCATCAGCGACGGCATCGAGATCATGATCGGCGGCATCATGGAACACGTCGAGGCCGCCGGCATCCACAGCGGCGACTCGGCCTGTTCGCTGCCGCCGTATACGCTGTCGGTGGCATTGCAGGACGAGATGCGGCGCCAGACGGCGGCGATGGCGCGTGCGCTGGGCGTGGTCGGGCTGATGAACGTGCAGTTCGCGATCCAGGGCGAGGGTGAGCAGGCCGTGGTCTACGTGCTGGAGGTCAATCCACGCGCGTCGCGCACCGTGCCCTTCGTCGGCAAGGCCACCGGCCAGCAGCTCGCCAAGATCGCGGCGCGCTGCATGGCCGGGCAGACGCTGGCGTCGCAGGCCGCGGTCAAGGGCGAGGTGGTGCCGTCGTATTTCAGCATCAAGGAAGCGGTCTTCCCCTTCAACAAGTTTCCCGGCGTGGACCCCATCCTGGGCCCCGAGATGCGTTCCACCGGCGAGGTCATGGGCGTGGGCCGGACCTTCGGCGAGGCCATGCTGAAGAGCCAACTCGGCGCCGGCTCGCGCCTGCCCGAGAAGGGCACGGTCGTGCTGACGGTCAAGGACGCCGACAAGGCGCGCACCGTCGCGGTGGCTGCCGACCTCGTCGAGCTCGGTTTCCAGGTCGTGGCCACCAAGGGCACGGCGGCGGCCATTGCCGAAGCCGGCTTGCCGGTCAAGGTGGTGAACAAGGTCAAGGACGGCCGACCGCACATTGCCGACATGATCCGCGCCGGCGAGATCCAGCTCGTCTTCACCACCGTCGACGAGACGCGCACGGCGATCGCCGATTCGCGCTACATCCGCACGGCGGCGCTGGCGCACCGGGTGACCTACTACACGACGATGGCGGGTGCCGAGGCGGCGACCGAGGCGCTCAAGCACGACGACGATCTCCAGGTCGTGTCCTTGCAGGAACTGCACGCCGAACTGGCTTAAACTCCCACCTGTCGTCCGCCGCAGTCGGCCCCGCTCAGGGCTCCTGCGGCGGATTCACTTTTTTCACCCGGATTTCACCCATGGTCACCATCCCCCTGACACGGCGCGGCGCCGAAAAGCTGAAGATCGAACTGCAGCGGCTGAAGTCGGTCGACCGCCATGCCGTCATCCAGGCCATTGCCGAAGCGCGCGCGCAGGGCGACCTGTCGGAGAATGCCGAGTACGAGGCCGCCAAGGACAAGCAGGGATTCATCGAAGGTCGCATCAAGGAGCTCGAATCCAAGCTGGCGGGCGCCCAGGTCATCGACCCGGCGCTGGTCGACGCCGGCGGCAAGGTGGTCTTCGGCGCCACGGTGGACCTGGAAGACGAGAACAGCGGCGCCAAGGCCACCTACCAGATCGTCGGCGACGACGAGGCCGACCTCAAGCTCGGCCTGATCTCGATCAGCAGCCCGATCGCGCGTGCCTTGATCGGCAAGCATGCCGGCGACGTCGCCGAGGTGCAGGCGCCCGGTGGCCTGCGCCACTGGGAGATCGTGAACGTGCGCTACATCTGATGCGGCTGGACCGCTGGCGGCTGCTGCTGCCGGGGCTGTGGGCCGGCGCCCTGCTGTGCGTGGCGCTGCTGGCGACACCGGCACCTTTCGCGCTGCTGCCGCAGGCCGACGCCGGCCGCGTGGCGGGACGCATGCTGGCGCAGGAGGCCTATGCGAGCCTGGCGATCGGCATCGCCCTGCTGCTGCTGGAGCGCGTTGCCGCACGGCGCGGCGTGGCGGAAGGCACGGGCTCGCAGTTCAGCACCGGCATGGTGCTCGCGCTGGGTGCCGTCTTCTGCACCGTGGCTGGTTATTTCGCCGTGCAGCCGATGATGGTTGCCGCGCGGGCCGGGCAGGGGGCGCTGAGCTTCGGCCAGCTGCACGCGGTGAGCGCCGCCTTCTACGGCGTCAAGGTGGTGCTGGTGGTGGCCCTGGCCTGGCGCGCCGCCGGCACGGCGGCCGTCAGTCGGCGGTCTTCTTCTTGACGCTGCTCAGGCGCCGCTTGGCACGCTTGATGGTGCCGCCGGGCGTCACGCGCTCGTTGCCGAAGACCTGGACCTTCTTCACGGTGGCGCGGTGATTGCCGCTCTTGGAGAACGACACCAGCTTGACGATGCGCGGCCCAGGCTGGCGGTCGTCGCGCTCGGCCTTTGCCTTGGGCGGGATCGGCCGCCACAGCACCAGCAGCTTGCCGATGTGCTGCACCGGCGCGGCGTCGAGCCGGTTCGTCAGCTCGGCGAGCACGGCTTCGCGCGCCGTGCGGTCGTCCGAAAATACACGCACCTTGATCAGGCCGTGCGAGCGCAGGGCGCCGTCGACCTCCCTGACGACGGCCGGCGTCAGGCCGTCGTTGCCGATCATGACGACCGGCTCCAGGTGATGGGCGTCGGAACGGTGTGCCTTGCGTTCGGCAGGAGTCAGGGTGAGAGC
>Ga0209391_10000614_pt1 | contig 17253 bp, 10 predicted proteins | sample PPLLak3March2015_FD_187246 | JGI IMG/M metagenome (GOLD analysis project Ga0209391, IMG submission 187246) | Freshwater sediment microbial communities from Prairie Pothole Lake near Jamestown, North Dakota, USA - PPLs Lake P7 Core (1) Depth... | ecosystem: Environmental > Aquatic > Freshwater >... | reverse complement strand
CGTGGATCCGGCTCGCCTGAGCTCGATCGGCCACGGTGAGGCGAAGCCGATCGCCGACAACGCGACGGCCGAGGGTCGTCAGTTGAACCGTCGCGTCATGCTGATCCGCACGGATTCGGGCATGTAAGCGCCTGCAGGCCGCACGCTTGCCACGAGGCCCCGGGGCGAAAGTCCCGGGGCCTTTTTTGTTGCGGTGGCGCAACGATCAGCGACTCCAAAGCCTGGGGACTCCGCTGCTTGGCGTGCCAGCAGCGCAGCAGTTCACTGGCTCGATAGTGTCCCTGGCGGTCCCCTTGCTGCGCCGCCTGGAAACGGGGCCTCCGATCATGGGACCTGAATGTGGGGTCGGCACAACAAATACTTTTCTTCGGCGACAAACGTGTTGTAGGATCCCCTAACTCGTTACGGTTTTATGTCCGGCCGCTGGAAATGGGGGTAGGTCAAATGAACATGGGCCGGACAACAAGATTCAACGGGTCCGTAAGAAAAGCGGCTGGTCTGTGAAGCGGCCGATTCTTGAAAATTCCATCTATATCGGAGAGTAACGATGGCCAATCGTGATGTCTCGAGTGCCGTACGGTATGCACTCTTTGCAGCCGCAGCCGCGGGTACTGCTATCTATACGCCGAGCGTCGTGGCACAGGAAACCGAACTCGAGCAGATTGTGGTCACAGGCTCCCGTATCAGGCGCGCCGCTGAAACCGAGACGACGCAGCCGGTAGCGGTCATTACCCGCGAGGACATCGAGAATCAGGGCTTCCAGTCCGTCGCCGACATCCTGCAGAACACCACCGCAACCGGAACGCCGCCCCTCAGCCGTGCCTCGCCGCTTTCCGCGGGCGAAGCTGCGGGCGGCACCTTCATCAGCCTGCGCAACCTCGGTGCTGCGCGAACGCTGGTCCTGATGAACGGCCGGCGACTGCCGATCACCACCGGTGGTCTCGCGGACGTTTCGCTCATTCCGTCGATCGCCGTCGAGCGCGTCGAGGTGCTGAAGGACGGCGCGTCGTCAATTTATGGCTCCGACGCGATCGCGGGCGTGATCAATATCATCACCCGCAGCAACTTCGACGGCCTGACCGCAGGCGCGTACTACGGCCTGTACGAGCAGGGCGACGGGGAGGTGGCCCGAGCGGAATTCATCACCGGCATCACGGGCGATAAGGGATCGGTGACGGTTTCCGCCGAGTGGGTGACTGAAGACGAGGTCTGGTCCAGCGATCGCTCGTACAGCCGCTTCCCGCGCTCCAGCAAGCACCCGACCGACGGCTGGACCATCGCCGGCCAGTACGGCGGCTTTACGACCAGCGCCACAAACGCCGTGCCCGGGATTCCGACCGGCACTCGGGTGATTCTCAATGAAGGCGGGGATTTCCGTAACATTAACGACTTCCGCCGGCAGAACACAAATACCGGCAGTTGCAGTCCCGCGGCTGGCGCCACCCTCGATGGCTGCGTCCCGGGTTCGACGGCCGACAAGAGCAACACCAATTCGCAGACCCATCTGCGTACGCCGCTCGATCGTCGGTCGGTGAACGTCGATGCACAGTATGACTTGACGGAGGAAGTCCGCCTGAGCACCAACTTCCTGTACAGCAATCGAAGCACGGACCGGGCCGTTGCAGGCTACCCATACCAGTCGGCTGTGTTCCCGGGTGCGATCTCGGCAAGCAGCCATTTCAACCCGACAGGCGCGGACATTGGGAACTGGTGGCGTCGCACCTGGGAGGTGCCGCGCGTCTCGGGCAGCGAAGTGACCACCTACAATTTCGTCGGCGTGCTCGACGGCGACTTCGAGTGGGCCGATCGCACTTTCAACTGGGACGTTGGCTACCAGTACGCCACCAGCGACCAGCTTCAGTCAACTTTTGGCAATCTGAACGTTCCTCGCGTACGACAGGCTGTTGGTCCGTCATTCGTCAACGCTACCGGGCAGGTCCAGTGCGGCACGCCGGGCGCTCCGATCTCGTTGGCCACCTGCGTTCCCTGGAATCCGTTCCTCGCGGCCGGCGTTACCGGGCCCGGCAGCCTGACCAACAATCAGGCATTGCAGGACTTCATCTTCCAGGAAGAGCACGCAACGGGCTCAACCACGACCACGATCTGGTCCGCGAACCTCACCGGCACCATTGTCCCGCTACCCGCCGGCGACTTGGCCTTCGCGGTTGGATACGAGAATCGCAAAGAATCAGGTGAATTCGTTCCGGATGCACTGGCCGTGACCGGCGCGTCGACGAACCTGGCAGCCGGACCGACCAAGGGCGAGTACTCACTGGACGAGTTCTACCTGGAACTGCAGGTGCCGCTGGTCAAGGACGTTTTCCTGGTCGACGAGCTCTCGCTGAACCTGGCCACCCGGTACTCCGATTACGATACCTTTGGTGACACGACCAACAGCAAGATCGGGCTGAAGTGGAAGCCGATCGATGAAGTGATGCTCCGTGGCACTTGGTCCGAGGGTTTCCGCGCGCCGACGATCGCGAACCTGTACGGCGGCGGGTCGCAGACGTTCTCGTTCTTTACGGACCCTTGCGACACCAACTTCGGCAGCTCAGCGACCAATCCGACGACCCGCGCCAATTGCGCTGCCGCCATGGGGGCACTCGCCAACACCTACCGGCAGCTTGCTCAGGGCTTCATTCCCGCGACGGCCGTGAATGCGCAGACACCCGTACCTTTTATCTCGGGATCGAACCCGACGCTGCAGCCGGAAACGTCGGAGACCAAGACCGCCGGCATCGTGTGGAGCCCGCGATGGGTCCCGAACCTTAACATCGCGGTTGACTGGTGGAACATCCGGATCGACGACACAATCGTCGCCGACTCGCCGACCCAGATCCTCGACGACTGCTACATCAACGGCATCGCTAGCCGTTGCGCGGCGGCGCTGTTCACTCGTGATGCGACTCAGGGCTACATCAACTACTTGCAGTTCGGCGGACGCAACGCCGGCTACCGCGAAGTGGAAGGCTGGGACTTCGAGGTCACGTACGCCTACAACAGCGACTTCGGCAACTTCACGGTCGGCTCGATGACGACCTACACCGACAAGGACGTGTTCATCAGCACGAACGATCCGCGCTACGAGGTTTCGGATGTTGGCCGCGCCAGCAGCGCGCTCGGATCGATCTGGCGCGTTCGATCCAACTTGAACCTGGGTTGGGAACTCGGAGACTTCGGTGTCAACTGGATGGCGCGTTACTACTCGCCGCTCGAGGAGGCGTGCACGTACTTCCTGGCTGGTACGACGGAACCCAACCTCGAGTGCAGCAGCATGAAGGACAAGCCCACGGGAGCCTTCACCGCGACGGGAGAACCGGCGCAGGCGCTGACTCGCGAGAATCGTGTCGGGTCGGTCACATTCAACGATGTGCAGGTCCGTTGGACGCATCCTTACAATGGCACGCTCGCACTTGGCGCGAACAACGTGTTCGACAAGCAGGGTCCGGTGATGTATTCGCAACCTAACTCGAACGTGTCCTACAACGGAGCCTACGACATCGGACGCTTCTTCTATGTGAGGCTAACCCAGCGCTTCTAGCACCCAGGGAGAAAGTGCCCGGGTCTAGTCAAACGCCGGATTTGATCAGTCGAAACTCGGGGGCGGAGAGCAATCTCCGCCCCTCTTTTTTTGGGTTGTTCTCCCTACTCGGACGCAAGACTTTCGAACCGCACCTTTGGGTGACGCGCAGCATATTGGATAGCTGACTCGCGCCAGCAAATTGCGTCTCGTACACTGCCCTCTGTCGTTGTCCCGGCGGAGCTTCTCCGATGCGCAACCTCGCAACGGTCCTACTGGCCCTGTCCATGGTGGTCTCACGCACGGTTGCGGACCCGATCACGACCTGCCGAAGCGCGCATGAAGGTGATCCCTCTGGCCACATCGAGTGCCTCGAAAACGCGCTACGTGGCCAGGGCGAAAGCCCGCCACCGGACTCGCCTGCGGCCGGGCTGCCGGATGGCGCCACGACCACGCCGACGGCAACGATTGCCACTGCGCCGGCCGCCGGGGTAGCCGCACCGCTGCAGACTCGGCCCACCGAACTCGGTGCGGAGCAGGTGCAGGGGCGCCAGCGCGCTCCCGACGCGGCCACGGAGCAGGCAGCGACCGTGCGTATCTTGACCACGCACTACAACGCAACCGGCCTGGGGGAGTTCACTCTGGCGGACAGCCAGGTTTGGCAGGAAACCGAGCGCACTCCTGAGCGGCTGCGACTCCAACCCGGCCGGGAGTACGCGGCTCGCATTGAACGCGGCAAGCTTGGCGGCTATCGGCTTTACGTGGACGGAGCGAATTGGATGTACAAGGTGAAGCGCCTGAAGTAATCACTGTCGGCCCGCTGCATCGACGGCAGCTCGCTGCGGCCCGAGATCAACTGGCGGGTCACCGTTCCGATCGCGTTGCGCGATGGCGGTTATCAAAGTCGAAAGGTCCCGGGCGAACCCTGTCATGTCGAAGAGCGAACATGACTCCCGTCGTCGGATCAGGCGCTCGCGTAGTGCGGCGCGAGCTGCCGGATCACGCCCGATGCGCACCGCGAATTCGACGAATGCAACGTCATCGGCGACGTTCATCTCGTCCATGCCAAGATGCCGGTTGAGGCTGGCAGCAACGCGCCCGGCGAAGGTTTCACCAGGCGTCGTCAATACCGGGCAGCCAGCGAAGATCGCGTCGGAGGCCGTGGTATGCGCGTTGTAATGCAAGGTGTCGAGAAAGAGGTCGACGTGCAGGTATCGGCTCAGGTATTCGGCGTGAGGCTGCTTGGCCATGAAGACGAGGCGTCGCGGGTCGACACCCGCCTTCGTTGCCAGATCGCGCATCCGCTCATCGGAACCGTCGCGACCGCAGAGCAGCCACAGCACCGAGTCCGGCACGGCGTCCAGCACGGCCAGCATCCGGGCCACGCTCGGCGGGTTGAGCTTGTAGCTGTTATTGAAGCAGCAGTAGACGACGCCGGTTTCCGGCAGGCCGCAGTTCGTGCGCGATGCCGGCAGGGCGACACGACGCGTCGTGTCGCAGGGCTGGAAGCAGCGAGGCAGCCAGGCGATCGCCTCTGAGTGCCCTGCGCGAATGGACTCCGGCAGGACCACCGGGTCAGCTATTGCGTAGTCGATCCACGGTGCGCCCGAAGTGCCCGGATAGGCCAGCCAGTTGATCTGCACGGGCGCCGGTCGCAGCGCCAGCATCGAGGCGACACTGCCTCCCCCGTGGCCGCGCAGGTCGACCAGCACTTCACAGCGACTGGCGTGGATGCGGCGCGCCATCTCGTCCCCGACGAGACCGGCCAGTTCGTGAACTTCGGCAGCCGCGGCGCGCAAGCGCTTCGAGATGCTGCCGTGATCGTCAGCGGCAGTCGCGAATAACTGCACCTGCAGGGGGCTGTCCCGCAGCGCTTCGATCAGGGCGACCGTCAGCATTCCCGTCGGATGATTGCCAAAACCATTGGACACGAATCCGACGCGGATGGGCATCCCGGCCGCCACGACGTGATGACGGAATGCCAGTCGCTTCTTCAACGCCGCCTGGTCGCGCTCGATGACCGCCGAGAACTGCCGAGCGCAGCGGCCCTGCTCGGCCGCGTCGGCCGGCTCGGACAGGAATGCGAATGGCGCGACTGCTGCGCCTTCTGCTACCCGTTTGCGCAACCGCCCGGAGAGAGCCTCCAGCCCGGCATGATCGATAAGCCGGCGCTTGGCGTAGACCAACTCGGACAGCGCCTGGTCCAGTTGCGGATCGAGCCGCAGCGCGCGGGCGTGAAGATCTGCGGCTCGTCCAAGCGCACCCTGCTCGTCGGCCATCAATCCAGCCAGGTAGAGCAGCCCTCCATCAGACGGCTGCAGTTGCGATCCAGCCAGATACGCGGCTTCGGCTTCCGCATGGCGTCGCTGTGCCGCAAGCGCATCGCCGAGCACACGCTGTGCCTGAGGATGATTCACCTGCGCCAGGATCATACGGGCCAGGCGTTCCGCTTCTGCGATGTGACCGAGCTCGAGTTCCGAGGCCGCGAGGTTCAGCCAGGCACCGACGTGGTTCGGAGCCGCCCGGGTTGCCGCCGCATAGGCATCGCGGGCACCGGGCGCATCGCCCGAGGCCTGGCGCGCGTTGCCCAAGCCGTTCAACACGCCTGGATGGTTGGGCGCAATCGCCTGCGCCGCCTGCAAAGCCTGGAGCGCCGCGGCCGGTTGGCCGACGGCCAGCGCGACGCTGCCGAGATTGCACAGCACTTCGACGGAAGCAGGGGCCAGGCGGTGAGCAACTTGCAACACCTGCAGCGCCTCATCGAAGCGCTGCAGGCGGATCAGCGTCACGCCGTGCAGGCGCGCGAGCTCGGCGTCCTGGGGTAACCGCTGTCGTTCCCTTTCGGCATGTGCCAGGGCCGCATCGAGGCGGTCCTGCTCGATCAGGACTACCAGGCGTTCGTGGGCAGGTGATGCAGGATGCAGCGAACCGGACGACATGGCATTACGCTAGCCGACGGCTGCGGACCTGTCATCAAGCCGAGAGTCCAGCGGTTTCGAGATTTGTGGCAGCATCGCGGTGATGAACAACCCGCTTGCCGACCCGCTCCAGTCCAGGCTGCGTGACGCCCGGGAACTCGCCCGCAACGGGCGTGGCGTCGAGGCCGCCCGACTCTGGATGTCGGCACTCGAGATCGATCCCGGTAACGTCGAAGCGCTGCTGGCGCTGGGCCAGATGTCGCTATCACGCGGGGACCCGGCGGCGGCGTTGCCCGTGCTGCAACGCGCGGCCGCGCCGGGCACGCATCCGATGGCCGAGCTGTGCCTTGCGCTCGCTCACAAGGAACTCGGCGACCGTGCGGCGGAGGCGGCCGCCGTGCGGCGCTCGCTCGCGATCGACCCCTACTTCTACCCGGCGCTGCTGCACGAGGCGCCGTCGAGCAGAACACGGTCCGGCTCGAGCGACATCTCGAGGAGGCCCTGGCCGCGCTGCGCCGGACGCACGCCGGCGCCCGGCTCGAGCGCTTCGAACGCAGCCTCGAGGTCATGATCGGACGACGCAGGATGTACCAGCCCCAGCCGGTGATGCTTCACTACGCCGACCTGCCGCCGATCCAGTTCCACGACGACGACCTGTTCCCGTGGATGGCCGAGCTCGAGTCGCACACGGATGTGATTCGCGACGAACTCGTGCACCTGCTTGCCGAGGGCCGGGACGAATTCCGCCCCTATGTGCAGCACCCGGCAGGCGCCCCCCTCGAGCAGTGGGCCGAATTCAATCACTCGCCGAGGTGGAGCACGTATTTCCTTTGGCAGCACGGCCGGCCGGTCGAGGCCCACTGCAAGCGCTGCCCGAGGACGGCGGCCGTCCTGGCGGGCCTGCCCATGGCCGAGTTGGCCAACTTCTCGCCGACGGCCATGTTCTCCTGCCTCGAGGCGCGCACGACCATACCTCCGCACACCGGCGAAACCAACACGCGGCTGATCGCGCACCTGCCGCTCATCGTTCCGCCGGGCTGCTGGTTCCGGGTCGGTAACGAAACCCGGGAATGGCGTTACGGCAAGGCCTTCGTGTTCGACGACACGATCGAGCACGAGGCCCGCAACGACAGCGACGAGTTGCGGGTGGTGCTGATCTTCGACGTCTGGAATCCCTTCCTGACCCCCGCCGAGCGTCAGCTGGTCGGCGGCCTCGTCAATGCGGTTCGCGACTACTATCGAGCCGAGGGCTGACGCAGCGCAATACGCCCTGTTGCGCCGTCACCACATGACGCGCACGGACCCTCTGTCGTGACAACGCAACACAACTTCACTTTGCCGCCCTGAGAAGCGTATGATCCGCGCCCAATGGTCCAGAATTTCGCTTCCGCTTTCTGTGGTTTTCCGTTCTGGAGCTGTGTGGACTTGCCCGTGACCCCTACGGGGCGGTCCCATCCTCGCAATCTCGCAACACTCTTAGGAGTCATCTGATGGCCAATCGCAAGATCGAGCGCGCCGTACGAGTCGCATTGATCGCCGCCTCCACGGGCGCGGTCGCTTACGTCCCTGCGGTCTCCGCACAGGATCAGGAACTCGAGCAGATCATCGTCACGGGTTCGCGCATTCCGCAGGCGAACCTCGAGGGCACGAGCCCGGTGTCGGTGATTGGCGCCCAGGACGTGCAGTTCGAGGGCACGGTGCAGGTCGAAGACCTCATCAACAACCTGCCCCAGGCCTTCGCTGACCAGGGCGGCAACATCTCGAACGGCGCAACGGGTACCGCGACGGTCAACCTGCGCAACCTCGGCACGGACCGGACCCTGGTGCTCGTGAACGGCCGCCGCATGCCGGCCGGCAGCCCCCAGGACGTCGCGACTGACCTGAACGCCATCCCCGCCTCGCTGATCGAGCGCGTCGAAGTGCTCACCGGCGGCGCGTCCGCGGTGTACGGTTCCGACGCCGTCGCTGGCGTTGTGAACTTCATCATGCAGGACGACTTCGAGGGCGTGCAGATCGACGCGAATTACAACGCGTACTGGCACGACAACAGCGACAACTTCTCGCAGCGGCTGGTCCGCGACGCGGGTTTCAAGCAGGCCCCGGGCGAGGTGTGGGATGGCAGCGAGTACTCGCTCGGCATCACCATGGGCTCGAATTTCGCTGACGGCCGCGGCAACGCGACGCTGTTTTTCGGCTACACGAACACAGACGCGGTCCTGCAGTCAGAGCGCGACTACAGCGCCTGCGCAATCTCGACCAGCGGCCTCTACTGCGGCGGCTCGAGCACGAGCTACCCTGGCCGGTTCCGCCCCCTCAACATTGGCGCCCCTGGGCAGGCGCCTAACAGGACGATGGACGCCGCCGGAAACGTCATCCCCTGGGACGGCAACTTCTACAACTACGGCCCGCTGAACTACTACCAGCGCCCGCAGGATCGCTATCAGGCCGCGGTGTTCGCCCATTACGACATCAACGAGTCGGCCGAGGTCTACACCGAGTTCATGTTCATGGACAACAGCACGGTGGCGCAGATCGCGCCTTCGGGGTCGTTCGGCAGCGTGGTCTCGACGATCTCCTGCGACAATCCGCTGCTGCTGCAGAACGGCGCGCAGTGGCGCAACACGCTCTGCACGAACGACGGCCTCGGTGCCGGCGACACTCGCAATGTCATCATTCAACGGCGCAACGTGGAAGGCGGCGGCCGGCGGGACGACCTCGGCCTGACCTCCTACCGCGGCGTGGTCGGCGTCCGGGGCACGTTCTTCGACAACAACTGGAACTACGACGTGTCCGGCCAGTACGGCACCGTGCTGTTCGCGCAGACCTACCAGAACGACTTCTCGATCGCGCGGACCCAGCGCGCCCTCGACGTGGTCACGGATAACCGCGTGGACAGTGCGACGTTCGGGCAGCCGGTCTGCCGTTCGGTTGTCGACGGCTCCGATGCCAACTGCGTGCCCTGGAACATCTGGGATCCGAACGGCGTGACGCCTGAGGCCCTTGGTTACGTTGCGACTCCCGGCTTCGCACGCGGCGACACGACCCAGACCGTCGTGACCGCTGCGCTGTCCAGCGACCTCGGCAACTACGGCCTCAAGCTGCCGACGGCGAAGGATGGCATCGGCATCGCGTTCGGCGCCGAGTATCGGCAGGAAGGCCTCACCTTCGAGACCGACACGGCGTTCACCACCGGCGACCTCGCCGGCCAGGGTGGCCCGACGCTCGGTGTGAGCGGCGATTACAACGTCAAGGACCTGTTCGTCGAAGCGCGCGTCCCGCTGCTCCAGGACGTCTTCCTGGCGCAGGACGTGAGGGTAACCGCCAGTTACCGCTATTCGGACTATAGCCTCGATGAGACGACCAATACCTACGGTGTTGGCCTCGACTGGGCGATCGTCGACGACGTCAGGTTTCGCGGCAGCTACCAGCGCGCCGTGCGCGCGCCCAACGTGATCGAACTGTACTCGGCGTCGGCGCTGGGCCTGTACGACATGTCCCGCGATCCGTGCAGCACGACACCGGGCGGCGTGGGCCCGACGGCCACGATCGAGCAATGCCGGAATACCGGTCTGCCCGACGCGCTTTATGGTTCCGACCTCGACAGCTCCGCCGGCCAGTACAACGCGATCTTCGCTGGCAATACGGACCTCGCACCGGAGTCGGCCGACACGTGGACGGCGGGCCTGGTGTTCACGCCGACGTTCATCGACGGGTTGGCTGCGACGATCGACTACTGGAGCATCGAGGTCGAGGACACGATCAGCACAGTCCCTCCGTCCGTCACGCTGGACCAGTGTCTTCAGACGGGAGATCCGGCCTTCTGCGACGCTATTACTCGTGACGCCCAGGGCACGCTATGGCTCCTGTCCGAAGCCAGTATCCTCGCGCCGAACACCAACATCGGCGTCACGACGACTACGGGTTGGGACGTCGGCCTGAACTACGACCTGCCGGTCGGCGACTACGGCTCACTCCGGTTCGCGTTCATGGGAACCTACCTCGACGAATTCACGGTCGAACCGGTACCGGGACTTGCCAATGTCAAGTACGACTGCGCGGGCCTCTACGGTCCCTCGACCTGTGGCACTCCGCTGCCGGAGTTGCGCACGCGCCTGCGGACGACCTGGGCGACGCCGTGGAACGTGGACGTGTCACTCAACTGGCGCTTCTTCGACAGCGTCGACATCGAGTACTCATCGAGCGACCCGGACCTGAGCGACCCGACCTTGATATTCCCGCTCGACAAGACTCTGGACTCGCAGAACTACCTCGACCTCGCGGTTGTTTACACCTACGCGGAGAAGTACACCTTCACCGCCGGCATCAACAACTTCCTGGACGAGTCTCCGCCGCTGAGCGGCCAGGTCGGCACGGGCTTCGGCAACGGCAACACCTTCCCGCAGGTGTATGACGCGCTGGGCCGCTACGTGTTCTTCGGACTCTCGGCGAAGTTCTAATCGGCTGCGGATTCCACGGAGACGTGGTAACTGGACGGCGGGCTTCGGCCCGCCGTCTTTTTTTATGAGCAACGAATCCAGGCCAGGCAACGGGGTCGACGCCGCGCTGAAGCGGGTCGGCGCGCTGTTGCGCACCGACCCGGCGATCGCGGCCCGGGAGGCTCAGGACATCCTGCGCGTCACGCCTGGCCACCCGGTGGCGGCGCTGTTCCTCGCCATGGCCCTGCGGCAGCTGGGCGACCTCGGGGGAGCGCTCGCTATTCTCGACGCGTTGTCCCTGCGCCAGCGAAACGCGGCGGCGGTGCAGTACGAGCTCGGCGTGACGCTCGGCGTCGCTGGCCGGCGCGACGCGGCACTCGCGGCACTGCGTCGCGCCGTGTCGCTCAAGCCCGACATCGGCGAGGCCTGGCGACTGATCGCCGACCACCTGATGGAATCAGGAGACTCCGCCGGTGCCGATGGGGCCTGGGCCCGCCACGTCGCAGTCACGACAGCCGGGCCGCAGTTGCTCGCACCCGCGACGGCCCTCACCGAAGGACGGCTCGCCGACGCCGAGCGGCTGCTACGAGTACATCTCGCGCGGCAGCCCGACGATCCGCCCGCACTGCGCATGCTCGCGGATCTCGCGATGCGCGCGCTTCGTTGGGACGATGCGGCCGAGCTCCTCGATCGCTGCCTGGCGCGCGCGCCCGACTTCACCGCGGCCCGGCACGATCTCGCGGTCGTACGCCACGAGCAGCACCGGCACGGGGAGGCGCTTGCAGAGCTCGAGCGGCTGCTGGCCACGGAGCCTCGCAACCCCGCGTATCTCAACCTCAAGGCGAACGTGCTCGGACGCGCCGGCGACCACGTCCGCGCCATCGAGGCCTTCGAGGCCGTGCTGGCCGACTACCCGTCGAATCCGCGCATCTGGATGGCGTACGGCGATGCCCTCAAGACCGCGGGCCGAACGGAGGACGGCATCGCGGCGTACCGCCACAGTCTCGCGCTCGCGCCGGGCTTCGGCGAGGCCTGGTGGAGCCTCGCCAACCTCAAGACGATCCACTTCGCACCCGCAGACCTGGCGGCCATGCAGTCACAGCTCGCGCGCACCGATCTCTCCGCGGACGACCGCCTGCACCTGCACTTCGCGCTCGGCAAGGCCCTGGAGGACGCGGAGCAGTTCGAAGCGTCCTTCGATCATTACGCCGAGGCCAATCGCGTCCGGCGCGCGATCGTTCCCTACGACGCTGCCGCGACCACCGAGTATGTCGAGCGCGTGTCGTCAATCTTCACGGAAGATTTCGTCGAACCGCGCCGCGACTGGGGCTGCGAGGCCGAGGACCCGATCTTCGTCGTCGGCCTGCCGCGCTCCGGCTCGACGCTGGTCGAGCAGATCCTTGCGAGCCATAGCGCCGTCGAGGGCACGATGGAGCTGCCCGACGTCATCGACATCGCGCGGTCGCTTGCGACACGGCCCGGCACGACGGCGAGGCCGGGCTACCCCGACGTACTGGCCCGGCTCGACGCCACGGAGTTGCGCACGCTGGGCGAGGAATACCTGCGCCGCACGCGGCTACATCGCAGGTCGGGCAGGCCGCGCTTCATCGACAAGATGCCGAACAACTGGATGCACGTGGGCCTCATTCACCTGATGCTGCCCAACGCGCGCATCATCGACGTGCGTCGCGAGCCGATGGCCTGCGGCTGGTCGTGCTTCCGGCAGCAGTTCGCGCGCGGCCAGGAATTCACCTATTCGCTCGAGGATATCGGACGCTACTACCGCGACTACCTCGAGCTGATGGCGCACTTCGATACGGTGCTGCCGGGGCGCGTGCTCCACGTCCGCTACGAGCGGCTGGTCGAGGACACCGAGGCCGAGGTGCGCCGCCTGCTCGCACACTGCGGGCTGCCCTTCGAGCCGGCTTGCCTGAGATTCCACGAGACCACCCGCGCCGTCGCGACCGCGAGCTCCGAGCAGGTGCGCCGGCCGATCTACCGCGAGGCACTCGACCAGTGGCGGCACTACGAGCCCTGGCTCGAACCGCTGAAGCGGGCGCTCAGTCCGCGTAGCCGAACGTCCTGACCCAGGGATCGAGCACCGGCAGGACCGGCGCCATGTGTTCCCGGTAGCGCTCCCACTGCCGCGTTCCATCGAAGAGCCCCCGTCGCACCTGCGTGGCGCTCACCGTACGGACGTCGCGGCCGGCAGCCGTTCGGCTGAATTCCCTCGCCGCCTCCGTCCACGGCACGTCGACGAACTGCGCGAGTGCGCGCGTCGATGCGTCGAAATCGGCCACGAGCGCAGCGTAGTGCACGACGTGGACCGGCGTCGGCAGAACCGCGAGGCACAGCTCGATGAGGCGCATCACGGCGTCATAGTGCCGCGCCGCGCGCTCGAGGCCGGCCATCTGGTAGGTTGAGGCGTTGACGCGGAAGTGCCGTCGGAAGCAGCTCAGCACCACGTCGCGCGGATCGCGGCGGCACAGTACGACGACGGCGTCCGGGAACAGCCGGGCGATCATCGGCAGCTTGATGCCGTTCAGTGGCGCCATGTCCACGAACACCTTGCCGTCGAGGTCCGGCACCTCGGCGCGGACGCGACGCCAGTAGGCCTCGCGTTGCTTCTCGGCCAGCGCCGGATCGAGGTGCGTCAGCTGGTCGAGCGTGCTGTCGTCACGCAGGAACACAAGGTCCGAATCGGCGAGCGTCGGGCGCTCCTCGAGTGCGCGCACCTCGGGCAGGCCCGCGAGGATGTTTTCGACCAGCGTGTTGCCGGAACGTGGGTAGCCGAGCAGGAACACGTGGCGACGCACCGGGCTCGTCACGTCGCCCGGAGCGGCCGGCTCGCGCCAGACGGCAGGATCCTGGCGTTCGAACCAGCGCGTGAGGCGGAGGACGAGTTCGAGATGGCTCTCGATGGGCCCACCGTCACCGAAGCGCGCGGCGTTCGCCCGCACCGTCTGCTCGTTCATGCGGGTGTACGCGTCGAACGCCTCCTGCGTCCGGCCAAGACGGTCGTATGCGTCGCCGAGGCGTCCCAGCGCCACCGGCAACTGCCGCTCATCCAGCGCATTTCGCGCGAGCAGTTCCTCGAGCCGCGCCAGTGCCGCCACGGTGTCGCCACTCTCGAGGCCCGCGCTCGCCAGCACGAGGCCGGCGCCCGGGTGGTCGGGTCGGCGTCGGGTCGCCTCCTCCGCGAGCGGACGCGCCTGCGCCACGTCGCCGCGTCGCAGTGCGATGGTCGCGAGGGCTGCCCAGGCTTCGGCGTCGCCCGGGACCAGCGACCTCGCCTGCTCGTAGGCCGTGCGCGCCCCGGCGTCGTCGCCCACGATGTCGCGCGCCGACCCGAGTTCGAGCCATGCCGCCGCGAGGCCCGGGTGCACCGTCACGGCTGCTTCGAAGGCACGAATCGCCTCCTCCAGGCGGTTCTCCGCCACCAGCACGCGGCCGATGTCGGTGATCGTGAACGGATCATTGGGCGCGAGCGCCAGCGCGCGGTTCAGGAGCTGCCCTGCATCCCGGTAGCGACCCGCCACGGCGAGCGACTCGGCCTGCACGCGCAGCAGCAACGGGTGCGCGAGCTTCTCCGCCGCCGCCTGGTTGGCGACCGCGAGCGCCTTGGCGAAGTCGCCCGTCTGACGCGCCTGCGCGGCCGCGCGCACCAACGTCTCGAGCCGCGACGCATTTACGTTCTGCATGCCATATCCCCAAGGGAGCGGCGGCCGACCGGCCGCGGCACGCAGTATAGCCTCCGGCATTGCGCGCGAATCGCGGCCGGACCGCTTCACTTCACGCGTCGCACCCGCGTGGCGTAGCGGTTGGCAGTGACCAGCAGGTGCGAGCCGAGCGCCGCCTTCTTGATGGTCACGGTATCGCCCACGGCAATCCGGGCGCGAGCATCCACCTGCAACTGCGTCCAGACCTGGCCGTTCTCGAGCGTCACGATGAACTCACCCGCGGGCTGGCGGGCAACCCGGGCGACCGTCCCCGAGATGCTGTCCGGAAGCCGTTCCCCGGACCCATCCGGTTCGCGTGCGCGCTTGGCGGCCTCGGTGAGACCGAAGTCGGTCTCGGGGCTCGCCGCGGCTGCAACGGCCGGCGCGGCGGCGACCGTTCCGGCGACGGCACCCGTAGCAGGCGCGGCAGCGGAGGGCGCGCCCAGCGGTGGGGGGGCGGCCGGCCTGCCGAAGATCGAGTCGTAGCAGGCCAATCTCGCGCGATCGTCAGCCATGGTTGCGCAGCGCTGCGGCTCATCCGCGTGCGCTGCATGGACCATGAGCGTGATGGTCGCAAGCAGCGGCCACCCGAACCGCGCGCGCGTTTTCCTGCGTTTCACCTGTGAGCCTCCTCGCCGGACCCTCGCCCGGGGTCCGCCGTCACTTCGAGTCCGCCATGTTACCGGTCGCGCCTGCTTCGCGCCGGGACCTCTGCGTCGAATGCGCCGCGCCTCGCGCGTCCGCATAATGCCGGTCCGGACCGGGAGTGGCGCTGCGGACAGGACATGACGGTAGAGCACTGGGAGACCTATTACCGCGGCGGCGCGATCGCGACCTGCCCCATGGGGCCGGACACCACCTACACGCTGGAGCTTCGCGACCTCTGGCTCGCGTTCTTCGCCGCGATCGACGACGGTGGCCGCGTGCTCGACGTCGGCTGCGGCAACGGGGCCATCGCGTTGCTGGCCAAGGAAGCGGCATCGGCCGTGGGCCGGCGCTTCGAAATACACGGTGCCGACCTCGCCTCGATCGACCCGCCGCGCCACGTGGCGAACGGCGCGTCACTGTTCGCCGGTATCGAGTTCCACGCCGGCATGCCCTGCGAACGCCTCGGTTTCGAGACCGGGACCTTCGACGCCGTGAGCGGCCAGTACGCCCTCGAGTACACGGACACGCCGCGCTCTCTGGCCGAGGTCCGGCGGGTACTTCGCCCGGGGGGCCGCGCGCTGTTCATCATGCACCACGACCACTCCGTGCTGATCCGCAATGCGGGCGAATCCCTCGCCCAGGCCGCGCTGGTGTTCGAGGAAACCCGGATCCTGCGCAAACTGAGGCGCCACGCGGTCGCAGAGCGCCAGTCCGAGGCGGCCGCACGCGCGACCTGGGCCGAACTCTCGGCGGCCGCCACCCAACTGCAGCAGGCCGCGGCCCGGAGCAAGTCGCCCCATCTGCTGCACGTCGTGATCGACGGCGTGCAGAAGCTTCTCGGGGCGCGCAGAGAGATGAGTGTCGCGGGATTCGAGCGCGAGGTGGACCGCTTCGAGCGCGAGGTGCGCGCCGGGGTACGACGCCTGCAGGACCTCGTGGGCTGCGCGCAGTCGGAGCAGCAGATGGCCGCCACGGTCGACACTGCACGCCGCATCGGATTCGAATGCGGCGTGGCCGAGCCCCAGCGTCACGCGGGGGAGAATCTGGTCGGATGGCGGCTCGCGTTGACTCGGCCTTGAACCCCCCGGCCGACCTCGACGAGCGCTCAGGCGTCCGGCCGCGGAATGCGCGTGTTGCACTCGTTTCCGCAGCGGTGCAACGTCGCCCCCCCCGAGGAGACCGCCTTCAGATGGAACTCGCGGCGCGAGTAGTCCACCACGAATTTCTCGAGCGTCCCGAGCAGGTCCATCCCGATCAGCAGCGCGGGCTCCTCGAGCATCGACCAGACGCTGAAGACATGCAGGTCGCCGAAGCTGACCGTTAGATTATTGAGACGCGCCCCGCCGATATCGATCGCGGGCGCCTGGAACGACAGGGCCTGGGCGAGCTGCGGGGTCGCGCCGATGACCGTGGTGGTCACCGCCTCGTGCGGCCGCAGCGCCTTCCGTCCCAGCGCGGCGCGCAGCGCCTCGTTACCAAGGCTGCGCTCCGCACCGGTATCGAGGATCGCCTTGACCGGCACGCGACCGACCTGCCCCTCCACAAGCAGCAGCCCCCCGTTCTGCAGCCAGGCGGGCACGACCAGGTAGCCGCGCTGGGCACGCCGACCGCTTGATCGTCGAATCGTCACGCGGTCCCGGCCGAAATCCACCTCGATGCGTGCATCCTGCAGGCAGTCCACGCCGAGGATGCCGTCCGTGCCGGCGAACACCGCGGACGGCAGGACCGGCAGGCGCTGGTTCTCGAACAGCAGTTCGCCCGCCTGCAGCCTGTCTACCCCCACCACCGGGAGAATGGCGTTGCCGGTGACACCGTGCACACTGACCACGTCGCCCTCGGCAGGCACCAGTTGCAGCACGTCGGCGGTCGCGGCGGATATCGCCGAGCGATTGGCACCGGTGTCGAGCACGAAGCGGAACGGTCCACGGCCGTTGATCTCGACACTGGCGACAATGCGGCCGATGCGGTCGAGTGTCGTACGCGTGGCGTACATCGGGCCCGACTCGGGCTGC
>Ga0209391_10000613_pt1 | contig 17254 bp, 16 predicted proteins | sample PPLLak3March2015_FD_187246 | JGI IMG/M metagenome (GOLD analysis project Ga0209391, IMG submission 187246) | Freshwater sediment microbial communities from Prairie Pothole Lake near Jamestown, North Dakota, USA - PPLs Lake P7 Core (1) Depth... | ecosystem: Environmental > Aquatic > Freshwater >... | reverse complement strand
ACTGCCATGTAAGCGACGGTGGTCATGCCCACACCGCCCCTGGCAAGTTCACTGTGATGCTGCAGCAGTGCCCTGGTGGGTCTGCCATCCAGGCACATCGCCTCGTTGGCGCCGGACTTGATGAAGCGGTTGCGCAGGGTCAGGGGACCGATGGTGACCGGTTCGAAGGGTGATGACGCGGTGTTCATGGGGGCGCCGCGCCCCGGGCCGGCTGGATCCGGGCCGGGGCCGGCAGGCTGATCGTGGGCTGTCGTCATCTACGGCTTTTTGACCTGGTTGAATTCTCCCTCGAACCGGATGCTGACCTCGTCGCCGATCAGTGGCGGGGACAGCAGGTAAGTCATACCGAAGGTCGATCGCTTGAAGCTGCCGCGGGCGGAAAACCCGATCGCGCCCATTGCGGCCTGCATCGGGTGACTGGCGGTGGAGCCGACCACGGTGGCATCCAGTTGCACGGGGTGGGTTTGCCCGAGCAGGGTTAAATCACCGACGATCTGCAGCGCTCCCGGCACGGTGGAGCGCACCTGGGTGGAGCGGAAGGTGATTTCCGGGAACTTGCCCGCATTGAAAAACTTGTCACTTTGCGCAAGATCCTCGTCCCAGCTCGAGAATTTCGAATCCGCGTGGGAAGCCTTGTAGTCAGCGGGGTAATCGGTGCGTATCGAGGCGGGATCGATGGTCGCCTCGACCGAGGATTTTTCGGGTTGCGCCGGGTCGTATTGCAGCAGCACCTTGTAACTGGTGAAACGTGCCACGTAATTTGACAGCCCCAGGTGATTGACGCTGAAACTCAGGCTGCTGTGGGTCGGGTCGATCCGGTATTGCCCGGCGGGTGCGCCGGCGTCAGCTGTCGCCTGCTCGGCGGCCAGGGCCGGTCCCGTCGCGAGGACCAGGGACATGAACGTGCCGGCCAGGACCGCAGAGGCGGTTGGATACAGTGGGACTTGCATGGGTGCTCCCTCTTGAATGATAGGTGGACACAGTATAACGACAACCGGATGAGAAATGCTCGCCTCGCGACACAGCCGAGCCAGCTTCCTAGCGGCGGCTGGCCCGGATCATCAGGTTGCGCGGGGTCAGCCGGGGTTCGCAGAAGGTACCGACGCCGACGCTGTAACCCTGCTCGCCCAGGTAGAGCGCGCGGTCCAGCACCAGCCATAGCTCCAGCGCCCGGCGCAGGCCATGGCGGGGTAACTCCATGCGGCTCACCCGGGCCAGGCGTTGCCAGCCCAGCTGCTCGAAGTGCGGCCAGTCTGTGGCGGCCGGCACTGCGAGTGCCTTCAGGCCGGCCGCATGCCGGCAGAAATCGGCAAAGCTGCCGGCGAACACCGCATCGGGAATGGAGGGCACAGGCAGGTACTCATCGGCGCCGCGCAGCTGGCGCTGGAGGGCGTCAAGGCTGAGGCGCCAGGCGCTTTTTTTCTCCCGGCGCCGGGCTGCGGCAGCCGATGAGGTCACGGTCTCCTGCACGGCGAGCCGGCAATCATCCCGGCTCAGGGTCAGCCCGCAGGCTTTTCCGGCCTGCGAGAACGGACTGTAGCGGGCGCTTGCGCTCAAGTGGTAGCAGCAGGGGGACAGGTGCAGGCTGTGCATCTGCCTGGCGGCCACCAGCTCGATCAGGCGGCGATGGAGGTCACCGCAGGCATGCAAGGCCACCGCGTGGCGTGCCCGCCCGGCGATAGAAGTCGGATCGTCCGACAGGACGTCGCATTGCTCCAGCCGCACATCCAGTTGCAGCCGCCGGCTCATGGCGCTGCCGCTGGCGCACAGCTGCGGATTGCGTTCCAGCGCGGTGACGGGCACCTCGAAGCGCTGGCAGATGGTCCGGCCCAGGTGCGCCTTTCCCGCGCACCATTCCAGTACGCCGCCCTCGAGATCGTCCAGGCAGGCAGTGAATGCCACAACCTGCTGCCACTTGCGACCCGGAATATCGCGCTCGAAGCCCGGCGGATACTCAATGTGCCTCGCCGCCAGCGCGGGCACGCATAGCAGCGCCTGGAAGCAGGCCAGGCCCGGAACGTAGCCGGCCAGCCAGTCGAGCAGTGCAGCGTGGTCGGACTCCAGGGCGACAAGTTCGTGCTCGCGCAATGCGGCCAGTGCGGCTGTGAGTGCCGGGTACTGTGACTCCCAGGGCAATACCGGGAGGCAAAACGGCGCGGGTCGCCACAGGGCCTCATGCGTTTTCAGCCCGGTGCTGAGCTGGTGAAAGCGCCGGGCCTGCTCGGTCGGGCAGTTATCGAGTCCGCTGTGAGCCAACTGTTTCAGGTGGAAAGTCGGCCGAACCGCGACCAGAAACTGTCTATCGGCGGCGGCATCCTGCCATTGCCGCTTTCCAGCGCGGTTGAGATGTAGGCGACCGAAGACTTCGCCAGGGTCTTGTAACAACGCCCGATCAGTTGCAGTACTTCCGCACCGGGCCATTCCGGCGGCAGCAGTGCATCCGGCAGGTGGGTGTCCTGCAGCAGGATGCGGCGGTAGTCATGAATCAGCAGGATGCGGGCGAGGAAGGCGGTTTGCGGATCGAGCCGGGGCTCGCGTTGCAGCCACTTGTCGAGCGGCCTGTAATGGGCGAGGAAGTCCCGGTAGCCGCCCGCCACCTCGCGCAGCTGCCAGCATTCATGTACCAGCTTGCGCAGTAGCTGCTGCGACGAGAGCTCGGAGCTGTCCGCCTCGAATAGCAGTACCTTGTCGGTGGCATCGAATTCCTGCATGGTCTGGAGCAGGGCGCTGCCCCCGTCGCCGGGCCTGGCGAAGGTGCCTGCGGAGATGGCCCTGAATCCCTGCCAGTGGAGGCTGCGCCTGAAGGGCTCGCGATTCTTCTCGGGAATATCCAGCGGGACAAGGATCTGCCAGCGACCATTCCAGCGCCGGGATTCCAGGGCGTAGATGTGCCGCGTCGCGCGCTCGTATTCCTGGTTGCCGTAGGTGGTGAAACGGTAGTAACTGCGCCTGCCGACCCGCTCCGCCTCCAGCCAGCCTTCCTGTACCAGGCGAAAAACGGAGGTCCTGACCAGGCGATCGCTGATGCCAAAGGGCTGCAGCGCCTCTACCAGGCTGCTCAGCCACAGGGTGCCGCCGTGCTGGGATACCACGTCCCCGAACAGGGTGATGATCAGGGACGTGGTCCGTATGGGCTGGCGGCTGGAAAAGTCCGCCAGCAGGCGTTTTACGACGGCCGGGTGTGACACGTTATGGGTCCCTTGTCATCGAGTGGGGGCAGGGCGTGTGCCTCGACTACAATAGTACTTCGATTGTCGTTGCTCTACCTACCCGCCATGTCCCGGGCGGGAGTTGGCGCAGTCGGCGCGGTCAAAAGTGATACATAAACGTTGATTAACATCAAATTACCGTATTATATTCACCCACCCCCACGATAAAAGCAAACTGTTTGGAGGGAGTATGAGCAAAGCCCACTGTCTGGAACCCCTGCACCCGATTGAAACCGCGAGCCTGGATGAGCTGCGCAACCTGCAGCTGCAGCGCCTGCGCGCCAGTTTGCAGCACGCCTACCACAACAGCCCGGTCTACCGTGCCAGCTTCGACGCCCACGGGGTGCACCCGGATGACCTGGCGTCCCTCGAGGACCTCGGCCGCTTTCCCTTCACCACCAAGGGTGACCTGCGCGCTAACTACCCCTTCGGCATGTTTGCCGTTCCCATGGAGCAGGTCGTGCGGGTTCACGCCTCCAGCGGCACCACGGGTAAGCCGACCGTGGTGGGCTATACCAGGGCGGATATCGAGACCTGGTCCGAGGTGGTGGCTCGCTCCATCCGCGCCGCCGGTGGCGTCGCGGCCGACAAGGTGCATATCTCCTATGGCTACGGCCTGTTTACCGGTGGCCTCGGCGCCCACTACGGCGCCGAGAAACTCGGCTGCGCCGTCATCCCCATGTCCGGCGGGCAGACCGAGAAGCAGGTGCAGCTCATCCGCGATTTCGACCCGGATATCATCATGGTGACGCCGTCCTACATGCTCAACATCGCCGACGAGATGGACCGGCAGGGAGTCGATACCAGCAAGCTCGCATTGCGGGTCGGCATCTTCGGCGCGGAGCCCTGGACCGACGCCATGCGCAGGGAAATCGAACAGCGCCTGCATATCGATGCGGTCGATATCTACGGCCTCTCGGAAGTGATGGGACCGGGGGTGGCCCAGGAGTGTGTGCAGAGCAAGGACGGCCCCACCATCTGGGAGGATCACTTCTACCCCGAGATTGTCGATCCGGAAACCGGCCGGGTACTGCCGGACGGGCAGGAGGGCGAACTGGTGTTTACCAGCCTCACCAAGCAGGCCATGCCGGTCATACGCTACCGCACGCGGGACCTCACCCGCCTGTTGCCGGGCAGCGTCCGCACCATGCGCCGCATGGACAGGATCACCGGGCGCAGCGATGACATGCTGATCATCCGCGGCGTGAATGTATTCCCGACCCAGATCGAAGAGCAGATTCTGTCGATCCCCGAGCTGTCCCCCCACTATTTCATCGAGCTGAGGAAAGAGGGTCACCTCGACGCCATCGAGGTGAATGTCGAGTTGAGCGGCCGCGCCGAGCCGGCCCGGTCAGCTGACGCCGAAAAGGCCCTGCGCCACAAAATCAAGTCCTATGTCGGTGTCTCGGCCAGCATCAAGGTGCACCCCAATGGCGCTATCCCACGGTCGGAGGGCAAGGCCCGGCGCGTCGTCGACAAACGCAAGCAGTAACCCTCACGGCTGGAGTGACGCCAGCGTCCGCCCCTCCTGCGCCAGTTGCACCAGCAGTGCGGCGGGCTCCCAGCAGGGATCGGCAGTGAGCTCCCGCAATGCCTTCAGTTTGGCGACAACCGTCGCCAGCCCGAGGCTGTCCGCGTGGAACATCGGGCCGCCGCGCCATTGCGGGAAGCCATAGCCATTGAGGTAGACGATATCCACGTCACCGGGACGCGCGGCTATGCCCTCGGCCAGGATGGCGGCACCCTCGTTGATCAGGGCCAGGGTGAGCCGGTCGACAATCTCTTCATCATCGATGACGCGCCTGGGGACTTTCCACTGCGCCGCAATGTCGGCTATCAGCGTGGCAACTTCCGGGTCAGGCTGGCGGCTGCGGGTTTCCGGGTCGTAGCGGTAGTAGCCGGCCGCCGATTTCTGCCCCAGGCGGTCCATTTCCACCAGGGTGTCCGCCAGGGCTGACTCCTTGGCGGAGCGGCTCGCGATGCCCTGGTCGCGGCGCGAGCGGTAGCCGATATCCAGCCCTGCCAGGTCGCCCACGGCCAGGGGCCCCATGGCCATGCCCCAGGCCTCCATGGCGCCGTCGACCTGCTGCGGGCTCGCGCCCTCCAGCAACAGCAGTTGGGCCTGGCGGGCATAGCCCTTGAGCATGCGGTTGCCGACAAAGCCGTGACAGACCCCCACCGCCACGGCGATCTTGCCGATGGTTTTTGCCAGCTGCATAAACGTCAGCAGAACCTCCGGTGCGGTCTTTTGCGCGCGCACCACTTCCAGCAGCTTCATCACATTGGCGGGACTGAAGAAGTGCGCGCCCACCACCCGCTCCGGGCGGCTTGTCACCGCGGCAATGGCATTCACGTCCAGATAGGACGTATTGGTAGCCAGGATGCAGTCAGCCTTGCAGCTGGCGTCCAGGGTGCGGAACACCTCCTGCTTGACCGCCATATTCTCGAACACCGCCTCGATCACCAGGTCGGCCCCGGCGATATCGGCGTAGTCGGTTGTGCCGGTGATGTTGGCGAGGATGTCATCGACCTGCCCTTGGGTGTAACGGCCGCGTTTGACAGAGGTTTCGTAGTTCCTGCGCACGACCCCCAGCCCCCGGTCGAGGTTGTCCCGGCTGGTTTCCACCAGGGTCACCGGTATGCCGGCACTGGCGAAACACATGGCGATACCGCCGCCCATGGTGCCCGCACCGATGACCGCCACGGTTTTGACCGGCAGTGCTCGTGTATCCGCGGGAATGTTGGTCAGTTTGGCGCAGGCGCGCTCGGCAAAGAACACATGCCTCAGGGCGGCCGACTGGGGTGAGTTACGGCATTCGATGAAGCGCTCCCGCTCCAGGGCCTGGCCCTGTTCGACAGGGTGCAGGCAGGCGAATTCCACCAGCTCGACAATATAGCCCGGCGCGATCAGGCCGCGCGATTTACGGGCGATGGAGGCGCGATAGTCGTCGAAGAAATCCGGGGTCGGTGGTGCGGGCACAATCCGCGCGCCGGTGGGGCGGACGCCGGCCCCATCAGCCAACAGCTGGTGTGCGTAACCCAGGGCGGCGCTTTGCAGCTCAACGCCCCCCTCCAGCAGGTGGTCGACGAGCCCCAGTTCCAGGGCCCGGGCTGCGGACACGGGTTCTCCGCCGGTCATCATGTCCAGCGCAGTTGCCACGCCCACCAGGCGCGGCAGGCGCTGGGTGCCCCCGGCGCCCGGCAGCAGGCCCAGTTTGACCTCGGGCAGGCCCAGCCGGGTGCCGGGCAGCGCGCAGCGGTAGTGGGCGGCCAGGGCGACTTCCAGCCCGCCACCCAGGGCGGTGCCGTGCAGTGCGGCGAGGACGGGTTTCGGGAAATGCTCGATAGCGGCGACGACGGCCGGCAGGCCCGGTTCCGCGGGCGGCTTGCCGAATTCGGAAATATCCGCCCCGGCAATGAAAGTGCGCCCCGCGCAGAGCAGGAGTAGCAGCTTGCTGCCGTCAGCCCTGGCCTGGTCCAGAGCCGCCATGATCCCGGCCCGCACGGGGTGGGACAGCGCATTCACCGGGGGGTTGTCGATGCGGACGATGCCGATCGAACCCTCCAGTTGGTACTGTACGACTGCAGTGGTCATGAAAGTCACCTGCTGTTGGCCTGATCTGGCGGAACCCCCGGTGCAACCGCGGCCGATTCCAGCCCCAGTATTGTGCGTCCCGGCGGGCTTGTAAATCGCCGACTGGGATCTCTCTAAAGTATTACATAAAAAAGTAATTTATGTGTATATTATGTATCATAATAGAAGATGCCCGGGCCCCGGCGCCCGGCCGACAGTGATACTCGCAACACGGAGGTCATGGTTATGCCCGCTTACCCCCTGCAGCAACTTACCGGGCTGGATGCGCTATTCCTCACCCAGGAGGCGGCGGCTACCCCGATGCATATCGGCCTGCTGATGCTGTACAGCCCTCCGAAGTCGAGCCTTGGTCCGGTGCGGTTTAAACATATCCTGAGTACGTTCCGGCAGCGGGCACACAGCGCCCCCGTTTTTTACCAGACCCTGGGCAAAGTGCCCCTGGGCCTGGACCACCCGTTCTGGCTCGATGCGCAACAGCTGGATATGGAGTTTCACGTGCGCCACATCGCCCTGCCCAAACCCGGCGACTGGCGCCAGCTGTGTATCCAGGTGGCGCGCCTGCAGGCGCGGATACTCGACCGCTCCCGGCCCCTGTGGGAGGCCTATGTCATCGAGGGGCTGGACAATATCGACTTCCTGCCGGCCGGCAGCTTTGCAATTTTTTTCAAGATGCACCACGCGGTGGTGGACGGCGCCTCGGCGATGGCGGCGATATACGCGCTGCACGACCAGCGGCCGCGACCGGAACAGGAGGCATCGGTGCCTGCCTACCAGCCGCGTCCCCGGCCGGGCTCGCTGGACCTGCTCGGGCGGGCGGTTGTGAACCGCCTGCGCTCGCCCACCCGCTGGTGGCGCGCGGCACAGGATATCCTGCCGATTCCTGCGCGGCTGCGCCAGGGATTCCGGGAGCACCGCCTGCAGCCGCTAAAGGCTCGGCACAGTACCCGCTTCAATGGACCCATATCGCCCCACCGGGCGGTGGAGGCGCGCTTTTTCAGGCTGGAGGAGGTGAGGGCGATCAAGGCCAGTGCCGGGGATGTGACCCTCAACGACGTGATGGTGACGGTGGTGGCCGGCGCCCTGCGCAAATACCTCGAGGCCAAGGGCGAGCTGCCTGACTTCTCCCCCATGGCGATGATTCCCGTCAGCTTTCGCAGCGAGGAGGAGCGGCAGGCCGGTGGCAACCTGGTCACCGCCATGAGCGTCGCGATTCACAGTGAAATCCAGGATCCCCTGCAGCGCCTGCAACGGGTACACGAGGAGGCGCTCTCAGCCAAGGGCTATACCACGGCGATAGGCGCCAGGACCCCGCTGGACCTGGCCCAGCTGATTCCCCCCCAGATCGCGTCCCTGGCCATGTTGCGGGCGGGTACGGGGCTGATGTTTTCGTCGGGAGTGTCGGCGCCGGTCAACACGGTCATCACCAATGTCGCCGGCTCCAGGGACCCGCTCTACCTCCGTGGAGCCGAACTGGTGGGCTGCGCGGGCTTCGGGCCTATCATGGACAGCGTGGGCCTGTTCCATGCGGTCATGAGCACGGGGGACAGCATCTCGATCGCCATAAATGCCTGCCGCAACATGCTGCCGGACCCGGGGTTTTATGCCGAGTGTCTCCAGCTGTCCTATGATGAATTGCGGCATGCGGCGCTGGGCACTCCTCGCCGGCGCCGATAAAGTGTTACAGTAAAGTTTACTTATGTATTTATTTAGTATCATAATGCCCAAATAAATCGAATTCGCGGAGATCAGGTGATGAAGTTGCCGAGCTATGCTGCCGGACAGTGGCGGGAAGGTACCGGGCCAGGTGTGGCCGTCTTTGATGCGGTGACAGGGGATACAGTGTGCGAGGTCTCCAGCGCGGGCATTGATTTCGCCGCAATGGTGCACCATGCCCGCGAGGTCGGCAGCCCGGCGCTGCGCGCCATGACTTTTCACGATCGCGCGGCGGCATTGAAAGCCATGGGCAAACACCTGATGGCAAAAAAGGAAGACTTTTACACCCTGTCGGCGCGCACCGGCGCCACCCGCGCCGATGGCTGGGTGGATATCGAGGGCGGAATCGGCACGGTGTTCAGCTATGCCAGCCTGGTCCCCCGGGAATTCCCCAACGATGTCATCATGGTCGAGGGTGAGATAGAGCGGCTGTCGGCGAAGGGGACTTTTCTCGGGCGCCATATCCTCAGCCCCAAGCCCGGCGTCGCCGTGCATATCAATGCCTATAACTTTCCCTGCTGGGGCATGCTGGAAAAAATCGCCCCCAGCCTGGCCGCGGGCATGCCGGTGATCGTCAAGCCGGCGACGGCCAGTGCCTACCTCACGCAGGCCATGGTGCGGGAGATTATCGCCGGCGGTTTCCTCCCCGAAGGGTCTGTCCAACTGGTCTGTGGCGGTGCGGGTGACCTGCTCGATCATCTGGGTGAGCAGGACGTGGTGACCTTCACCGGTTCCGCCGGCACCGGTCGCAAGCTGCGAAGCCATCCCACTATCGTGGCGAAGTCGATCCCCTTCACGATGGAGGCCGATTCCCTGAACTGCGCCATTCTGGGCGAGTCGGTACAGGTCGAGGACGAGGAATTCGCCCTGTTCATCAAGGAAGTCGCGAAGGAGATGACCGTCAAGGCGGGGCAGAAATGCACCGCCATTCGCCGTGTCATCGTCCCCGCCGGCAGGATGCAGGCGGTGGCCGCGGCCCTGCAGGCGCGCCTGGCCGCCACGGTGGTGGGCGATCCCGCGGTGGAAGGCGTGCGCATGGGGCCGCTGGTGGGCCGGGACCAGGCCAGGGAGGTGCAGGCGCGGGTCGATGAACTGGCGCAGGAGTGCGAGGTGTTGCTGGGTGGTGTTGCCGACTTTCCCCTCACCGGCTGTGATAACCGCGGCGGCGCGTTCTACCCGCCCACCCTGTTGCGCTGCGACGATCCTGTCAACAAATGCCTGGTGCACGAGGTGGAGGCCTTCGGCCCGGTCAGCACCCTGATGCCCTACGGCGATCTCGAGGAGGCGGTGGCCATCGCGGCACTGGGCAAGGGCAGCCTGGCCGGTTCCGTGTACACCTACGATGACGCCGAGGCGCGCCGCATCATCCTGGCCGCGGCGCCCTGGCACGGGCGCATGCTGATCCTCAACCGGGACTGTGCGAGCGAATCCACCGGCCACGGCTCGCCCCTGGCGGCGCTGGTGCACGGCGGTCCGGGCCGCGCCGGCGGCGGCGAGGAACTGGGCGGCGCCCGGGCGCTCAAGCACTATATGCAGCGCACGGCCCTGCAGGGTTCACCGACCACCCTGATGGCGATCACCGGCGAATACCACCCCGGTGCGCGGGTATACAGCGACGACCGCCATCCCTTCAAAAAGTATTTCGAGGAGCTGCGGATCGGCGAAACCCTGGTGACCCATCGCCGCACCGTGACCGAGGCGGACATCGTCAATTTCGGCTGCATCAGCGGCGACCACTTCTATGCCCACTTCGACGAAATCGCGGCGAAGGACTCCTTCTTCGGCAAGCGCGTGGCCCACGGCTATTTCGTGATTTCCGCCGCCGCCGGCATGTTTGTCCACCCGTCGCCGGGACCGGTGATAGCCAACTACGGGCTGGAGAACCTGCGCTTCATCGAGCCGGTAGCGCCCGGGGATACCATCCGGGTGAAACTGGCGGTCAAGCGCAAGATAAAGAAGGAGCCCCGCGGTGACGAAAAGCCCAACGGCGTTGTGGTGTGGGCGATCGAGGTGACCAACCAGCACGACAAGCCGGTGGCGGTCTACGACATCATGACCCTGGTGGAGCGGCGCGAGGCCTGAGCGACCTGGCGCGAAGAGGAGACCGGCTATGAGTTACAGAAACATCGAGTTTGCGATCAGCAGGGGCGTTGCCGTCCTCAAACTGAATCGGCCCGAGGCGCTTAACAGTTTTACTGCCGAGATGCACGGCGAGGTGCGCGCAGCGCTCACCCTGGCTGCGACGGACAAGGCCGTGCGCGCGGTGTTGCTTACCGGGAACGGCCGCGGTTTTTGTGCCGGGCAGGACCTCAACGACCGCGCGGTTGCGCCCGGTGAGGCAATGCCGGACCTGGGCGACTCGGTGGAAAAATATTACAACCCCCTGATCCGCCTGCTGACCACCATGGAGAAGCCGGTGATCTGTGCGGTCAATGGCGTCGCCGCCGGCGCCGGCGCCAATATCGCCCTGGCCTGCGATATCGTTATCGCCGCGCGCTCTGCCAGCTTCATCGAATCCTTCGCCAGGCTGGGCCTGATTCCCGACTCCGGCGGCACCTGGCACCTGCCGCGCCTGGTGGGCATGGCCCGGGCCAAAGGCCTGGCCATGCTGGGACCCAAGGTGTCCGCCGAACAGGCCCTGGCCTGGGGGATGATCTGGCAGGTGGTGGATGACGCCCAGTTGATGGGCACTGCCCTTGAGCTTGCCGAGCAGATGGCCACCCAGCCCACCCGCGGTTTCGCCTTGACCAAGCAGGCTTTTGCCGCCTCCGCCGCCAATTCCCTGGACGCGCAACTGGAACTCGAGAAGGAGCTGATGCGAGCGGCGGGCCAAACCCATGATTACAGGGAAGGGGTCGCGGCGTTCCTGGCCAAGCGCGCGCCCGTCTACAAAGGCGAATGACCCGCATGAACCCGCAACAGATTGCCGAGGCCAGCGCCGCCGCCATGTGGGCCAGTGACCGGGCCGGCCAGGCGCTGGAAATGAAAATCGAGGCTATCGCACCGGGTACTGCCACCCTGAGCATGGCGGTGCGCGAGGACATGGTGAACGGCCACGCCATCTGCCATGGCGGCTACATCTTTACCCTGGCGGATACCGCCTTCGCCTACGCTTGCAACAGCCAGAACCACAACACGGTGGCGGCCGGGGCGAGGATCGAGTTCCTGGCCCCTGGCAAACTGGGCGACCGCTTCACCGCTGCGGCCCGGCAGGTGGTGCAGGGCAATCGCACCGGCGTGTACGACGTGATCGTCACCAACCAGGATGGGGTTCAGGTGGCCCTGTTCCGCGGTAACTCCCATCGCATCGGTGGCGCCCTGGTGGACGCGCAGACGGGAGAGCCCCTGAATGATTGATGCATTTATCTGCGACGCGGTGCGCACTCCCATCGGTCGCTATGGTGGCAGCCTGGCCGATGTCCGCACCGATGATCTGGGCGCCGTGCCCATTTGTGCGCTGATGGCGCGCAACCCCGGGGTGGACTGGTCCCGGGTCGACGATGTCTGGTTCGGCTGTGCCAACCAGGCCGGTGAGGACAACCGCAACGTGGCGCGCATGAGTGCACTGCTGGCAGGCCTGCCGGTGGAAGTGCCGGGGGTTACGGTCAACCGCCTCTGCGGTTCCGGCATGGAGGCGGTGGGTTCCGCTGCCAGGGCCATCAAGGCCGGGGAGATCGAGCTGGCCATTGCCGGCGGTGTCGAGTCCATGTCGCGGGCGCCATTCGTGATGGCCAAGGCGACCACGGCTTTCAGTCGCGATGCGCAAATTTATGACACCACGATCGGCTGGCGCTTCATCAACAAATTGATGAAGGCCCAGTACGGTGTCGATTCCATGCCCGAGACGGCGGAGAACGTGGCGCAGCAGTTCGGCATCAGCCGGGAGGACCAGGACGCCTTCGCCCTGCGCAGCCAGCAGCGCGCCGCCGCCGCCCAACAGGCGGGGCGGTTCGACGGGGAAATCGTGCCGGTGAGCATTCCCCGGCGCAAGGGTGAGCCACTGCTGGTGAGCGTCGATGAGCATCCCCGGGCAGACACCAGCCTGCAGGAGCTGGCGCGACTCGGAACACCGTTCCGGGAGAATGGCACGGTGACCGCGGGCAATGCCTCGGGGGTCAACGACGGGGCCTGCGCCCTGCTGGTCGCTTCCGGCGCCGCCGCGAGGCAGCATGGCCTGGCCCCGCGGGCCCGGGTGGTGGCGATGGCCAGCAGCGGCCTGGCCCCGCGGATCATGGGCTACGGCCCGGTGGAAGCCACCCGCAAGGTGCTGGGGAAGGCGGGCCTGGCCCTGGCGCAGATGGACGTGATCGAACTGAACGAGGCCTTCGCGGCCCAGGGCCTGGCGGTCATGCGCGGCCTTGGCCTGGCGGATGAGGACGCCCGGGTCAACCCCAACGGCGGCGCGATTGCGCTGGGACATCCCCTGGGCATGAGCGGTGCCAGGCTGGTGACAACCGCCGTGTACGAGTTACATCGCCGGGGTGGGCGCTACGCCCTGTGCACCATGTGCATCGGGGTGGGGCAGGGGATCGCCCTGGTGATAGAACGTGTTTAGCTGGCTGGATTGAATGGGAGCAACAACGATGAAGACTGACGTTTCACAGGCCGAGTTGGAAGCCAGGTTCCAGGCGCGGATCGACGCCGAGGAAAAGATCGAGCCGAAGGACTGGATGCCCGCCGCCTACCGCAAGAACCTGGTGCGGCAGATTTCCCAGCACGCCCACTCCGAAGTGATCGGCATGCAGCCGGAGGGCAACTGGATCACCCGGGCGCCGACCCTGCACCGCAAGTGTGTCCTGCTGGCGAAAGTGCAGGATGAGGGTGGCCACGGCCTCTACCTTTACAGTGCAACGGAAACCCTCGGGGTGAGCCGCGAGGAACTGATCCAGGCGCTGCACGATGGGGTCGCCAAGTACGCCTCCATTTTCAATTACCCGGCCCTGACCTGGGCGGATATCGGCGCCATCGGCTGGCTGGTGGACGGCGCCGCCATCGTCAACCAGGTCTCCCTGCAGCGCACCTCCTACGGCCCCTACGCCCGCGGCATGGTGCGCATCTGCAAGGAGGAGAGCTTTCACCAGCGCCAGGGCTACCACATCATGATGACCCTGGCCCGGGGCAGTGCGGAGCAGAAGGCCATGGCGCAGGACGCCCTCGATCGCTTCTGGTGGCCGTCACTGATGATGTTCGGGCCCCACGACGCGGAATCCGCCCATTCGGCGCAGTCCATGCAGTGGAAAATAAAGCGCCAGACCAACGACGAGCTGCGCCAGAAGTTCGTCGACCAGAGCGTGAAACAGGCGGAGGTGATCGGCCTTGTCATTCCCGATCCCGGGCTTAAGTGGAACGAGGCGCGCGGCCACTACGACTTTGGTGAGATCGACTGGGAGGAGTTCGGCCGGGTGATCAACGGCAACGGCCCCTGCAATCGCCAGCGGCTGGCGCACCATGTAAAAGCCCACGAAGAGGGCGCCTGGGTGCGCGACGCCATCGCCGCCTACGAGTCGAAGAAGTCAAAACGCGCCAGTTCAGCGGCAGCCTAGAAGGAGAGTGCCATGTCAGACCACATGAAACTGTTCGAAGTTTTTATCCGCTCCCGGCGCGGCCTGGATCACAAGCATGTCGGCAGCCTCCATGCCGAGGATGCCCAGCAGGCGCTGGAATACGCCCGGGATGTCTACACCCGGCGCAGCGAGGGCGTGAGTATCTGGGTGGTCAATTCCTCGGATATCGTGGCCTCCCAGGAGGGGGACTGCGAGAGCTTCTACGATCCCCTGGACGACAAACCCTACCGGCACGCGACGCACTACCAGCTGCCGGAAGAAGTCAACAACATGTAAGGGGTCGGGACCATGCCTGAGACGAGATCGAAAGACGCCATCAAGCAGTACGCCATCCGCCTGGGGGACGACGCCCTGGTCTTGGGGCACCGCCTGTCCGAGTGGTGCAGCAACGGGCCCTTCCTGGAGGAAGACCTGGCGCTGACCAATGTCGCCCTGGATTTCATCGGCCGGGCGCGCATGTTCTACAGCTATGCGGCTGAACTGGCTGCGGATGGTTCCACCGAGGATACCTACGCCTATACCCGCGACTGCCGCGATTTCCGCAACCTCCTGATCAATGAGTTGCCGCGGGGGGATTTCGCGTTCTCCATGGCGCGCCAGTACCTGGTGGATGTCTACAACCTGGCCTACATGGAAGCGCTGCGGCGATCGACGGATTCGAGTCTGGCGGCGATTGCGGAAAAGGCGGTAAAGGAAAGCCGCTACCACCTGCGTCGCAGCCGCGACTGGATGCTGCGCCTGGGTGACGGCACTGTCGAGAGCCATGGGCGCCTGCAGCGCGCCGTGGATGAGCTGTGGGGCTATACGCCCGAACTGTTCGCGGTGGATGCGCTGGAGCAGGAGCTGGCCGATGCCGGCATCGCCGTGGATGCCGCGAGCCTGCGCCCCGCCTGGGAGCAGTCCGTGACCGCAACCCTGGCCGAGGCCACCCTGCAAAGGCCCGCCGGTGGCTGGGAAGTGAGCGGCGGTCGCCGGGGCATCCACACGGAATCCCTGGGCCATATGCTCAGCGAGCTGCAGTTCATGCAGCGCGCCTACCCCGGGCTGCAGTGGTAGGGGGAGCAGCTGTGGCCGCCACTGCCTGCATACCCCTGCTGCCCGTGGAAGAGCACGAACGCCGCCAGCGCCGTGCCAACTCCGCGCTGCAGCCGCTGTGGGACCTGCTGGATGCGGTGGTGGACCCCGAGATCCCGGTGGTCAGCCTGTGGCAGCTGGGAGTGCTGCAGGACATCGCCCTGGAAGATGGCGTGGTGGTGGTCACGATCACGCCGACCTACTCGGGCTGTCCCGCCATGACCGTGATGGCGGAGGATGTGCAGCGAGCCCTGGCCGATGCCGGTTACCCCCATAGCCGTATCGTCACCAAACTCTCTCCCGCGTGGTCCACCAGCTGGATGGCGGATGACGCGCGGGAAAAGCTGCGCGCCTATGGCATCGCCCCGCCGGGTGAAAACGAGGCTGCGCCCGTACATTGTCCCCGCTGTGGTTCGGGGCGCGTGCGCACCGTCAGCCAGTTCGGCTCCACCGCCTGCAAGGCGCTGTACCAGTGTGGAGACTGCGCCGAACTGTTCGATTACTTCAAGCCGATTTAGGAAGCCGCCATGGCAGAGCCGCAATTTTATCCGCTGACCGTCACTGCCGTTGAGCCGGAGACGGACCAGGCCATCAAGCTCAGTTTCCGGGTGCCGCCGGAACTGGCCGCGACGTTCAAATACCGGCAGGGCCAGTACCTCACCCTGCAGGCCCTGGTGAATGGCGCGCCCCTGCGGCGCTCCTACTCGATCTGCTCGGGGGTCAATGACGAGGCCATGCAGGTGGCTATCAAGCGGGTGGAAGGGGGCGTGTTTTCCAACTTCGCCAACGACTCGCTGCAGCCTGGGGCCACTGTGGAGGTGATGCCGCCACAGGGCAATTTCTATACCGAGCTGGACCCCGCCAAAGCGCGCAACTACCTGTTCATCTCCGCCGGCAGTGGTATAACCCCGGTGGTGTCCAATGTGAAAACCATTCTGCAGGAGGAGCCATTGAGCCGGGTGACGCTGCTGTTCGGCAACCAGCGCAGCAACACCATCATGTTCCGGGACACCCTGAGTTTCCTCAAGAATCGCTATATGACCCGCTTTCACTGGGTCAATATTCTCAGCCGCGAGGACCAGGGCGCGGACGTGCTGAATGGCCGCCTCAACAACCGCAAGGGCGCCGAGCTGAATCGGCAGCTGATCAGGCTGGGCAGCTATGACGAGTATTTCATCTGCGGTCCCGAGTCCATGATTTCCGAGGTGTCACGGGGCCTGCGCGGCGTCGGTGTCGCCGAGGAGCACATCCATTACGAACTGTTCGCGGCCTCGGCGGAGGATGCCCGGGCCGTGGTGGCGAAACACCACGCCCGCGCCAGGGCCTATGGCGGCAAGCTCAGCCAGGTGACGGTGATCATGGACGGCCGCGGCAGCCAGTTCGAGTTGAGCGCCGATGGCGAGAACGTCCTCGACGCCGGGCTCAACCAGGGACTGGATCTACCCTATTCCTGCAAGGGCGGCGTATGTTCCACCTGCAAGGCCAAACTGCTGGAAGGCAAGGTGGATATGGACATTACCCACGGCCTGGAACCCGGCGAAATCGAGCAGGGTTTTATCCTGACCTGCCAGGCCCACCCGATCAGCGACAGGGTGGTGGTGGATTTTGACCAGAAATAGAACCGAAGGACGTCAACCAGTGGAGAGCGCTCGATGTACTGCATGACCGTGGAATACCCGAAAACCGAAGGCAGCAAATTTGATTACGACTACTACCGCGACGTGCATATGCCCCTGTGCGCCCGCCTGTTCGCCGATCACGGCTTCCGCGGCTCGGTGCTGCGCACCGGGGTCGGCAGGGGCCCGGGCAGCGGCGACCTCAACTGGGTATCACTGGACCTGGTCTTTGACAGCCCCGAGCAGCTGCAGGCCGCGCTGGCGGCGGGCGGCGCCGAGATCACCGCCGACGTGCCGCGCTACACCGATGTCAGGCCGCGGATGAGTTTCGCCGATATTGCCCTGGCCGTAAGCTGATTTTTCCGGGCGGCCCGGCTCGGTGAGCTCTCCCCGTCATGTCGCCTCGGAGCGGGTGATGCGTTTCTTTGGTTCGCCGTTGGCGCCAATGGTGGCGAGACCCTGGCTGGATACGCTCTCCCTCAT
>Ga0209391_10000612_pt1 | contig 17257 bp, 12 predicted proteins | sample PPLLak3March2015_FD_187246 | JGI IMG/M metagenome (GOLD analysis project Ga0209391, IMG submission 187246) | Freshwater sediment microbial communities from Prairie Pothole Lake near Jamestown, North Dakota, USA - PPLs Lake P7 Core (1) Depth... | ecosystem: Environmental > Aquatic > Freshwater >... | reverse complement strand
GACGACTTCTCGCCGGCCGCCGTCGCCCGCAAGGTCGATGCGCTCAACAAGCTGCTGGAAGCGAGATCGCAGCTTTCGAACCTAATCACGTACATGGACGGCAAGGCAGGGGCCGAGGACCTGATCGCGAAAGTCCTGAACGACCCAGCGCTGCTCAAGACGCTGGCCGCGCAACCGAAGCCGGAAGGCTCGGACGAATCCAAGTAATCACTCCGGGGACGATCAATGGCTGAAGCAAAGCAGGACCAAGGGGCGCAGGTAGCCGTAGAGGAAAGCGACCAGTTCGCGGCGCTGCTGCAGAAGGAATTCAAGCCGAAGACCGACCGCGCGCGAGCCGAGGTCGAGAACGCCGTCCGCACGCTGGCAGAGCAGGCGCTGCGCGAGACCACGGTCGTCTCCGACGACGTGATCGGCACGATCAAAGCGATCATCGCGGAGATCGACAAGAAGCTGTCGGATCAGGTCAACGCGATCATGCACAGCGAGCGGTTCCAGCAGGTCGAGAGCGCCTGGCGCGGCCTCCACTATCTCGTCAACAACAGCGAAACCGACGAGATGCTGAAGATCCGCGTGATGAACATCTCGAAGAAGGATCTCGCGAAGAACCTGAAGAAGTACAAGGGCACGGCCTGGGACCAGAGTCCGATATTCAAGAAGCTGTACGAAGAGGAGTACGGTCAACTGGGCGGCGAGCCGTACGGCACCCTGGTCGGCGACTACTATTTCGACCACACCCCGGGCGACGTCGAGTTGCTCGGACAGATGGCGCAGATCGCCGCCGCCGCCCACGCGCCATTCCTGGCCGCGGCGTCACCGACGGCCATGGGCATGGATTCGTGGCAGGAGCTCGCGAACCCGCGCGACCTTGGCAAGATCTTTTCGTCGCCGGAGTATGCCGGGTGGCGATCGCTGCGCGACTCGGACGACGCCAAGTACGTCGGTCTTGCAATGCCGCGATTCCTGTCCCGCGTGCCGTACGGCGCCAAGACCAGCCCGGTCGAAGAGTTCGACTTCGAGGAAGAAACGGGCGGCGGTGAGCACAGCAAGTACACGTGGTCGAATGCCGCCTACGCGATGGCTGTCAACATCAACCGTGCCTTCAAGCAATACGGCTGGTGCACGGCAATTCGCGGTGTGGAATCCGGCGGTGCGGTCGACGGACTTCCGGTTCACACGTTCCCGAGCGACGACGGCGGCGTCGACATGAAGTGCCCGACCGAGATTGCGATCAGCGACCGCCGCGAGGCAGAGCTGGCGAATTCGGGCTTCATGCCGCTGATCCATCGCAAGAACACCGATGTCGCCGCCTTCATCGGTGCGCAGTCGCTGCAGAAGCCGGCCGAATACGACGACCCGGATGCGACCGCCAATGCGCGGCTGGGCGCCCGGCTGCCGTACCTGTTCGCAAGCTGCCGGTTTGCGCACTACCTCAAGTGCATGGTTCGCGACAAGGTGGGCTCCTTCAAGGAGCGTGCCGACATGGAGCGTTTCCTGTCGAACTGGATCAAGGGCTACGTCATCGGCAATCCCGGCGATGCGGGTGACGAGCTCAAGGCGCGCAAGCCCCTGGCAGGTGCCGAGGTCAAGGTGGAGGAGGTCGAGGGCAACCCCGGCTACTACTCCGCCAAGTTTCACCTGCGGCCGCACTACCAGCTCGAGGGCGTCAATGTAACGATGAGTCTGGTGGCACGACTGCCGTCTGAGAAGAAGTGATCCGGGAGACCGGGAATCACTGCGCCGGGGACTGATGGCCGAGACCTCTTTCAATTAGGAGAACCGCGATGGCGATGGACATGTTTCTGAAGATCGAAGGCATCAAAGGCGAAGCCCGCGACAAGGACGCCAAGCACAAGGGCACGACCGAACTGCTCGCCTGGAGTTGGGGCATGAGCAACTCGGGTACGGCGCACTCGGGTACCGGCGCCGGCGCCGGCAAGGTCAACGTGCAGGACCTGAGCCTGACGAAGTACATCGATTCCGGCTCACCGTCGCTGCAGCTGGCCTGCTGCAACGGCAAGCACTTCCCGGAAGCGTTACTCACCGTCCGCAAGGCGGGTGAGAATCCGCTTGAGTACCTCGTCATCAAGATGTCCGAGGTGATGATCACGTCGGTCAGCACCGGCGGATCAGGCGGTGAAGATCGCCTGACCGAGAACGTGACGCTCAATTTCGCCAAGGTCGAGGTTACCTACACGCCGCAGGACGCGACCGGCAAGGCCGGCGATCCGATTCCGTTCGGATGGCACATCGCCGAGAACGCCAAGGTATAGGCGTTTTCGCTGCGCGCTCCGGGCCTGCCACGGTCGTCTGGCCCCGGAGCGCGATTCTTAAGCTTCATTTTGACCCAGGGGCTCACATGCCACCGGAACCGAGTCCGCGACAGGCCGCAGAGGAACGATTTCGGATCGGCGACCTGGCGGGTTGCCTCCAGGAACTGCAGGCGGCCGTCAAGAAGGACCCTGCCGACGCGAAGCTGCGCATCTTCCTTGCGCAGCTGTTGATGCTGCAGGGCGATTGGGACCGGGCGGTCAACCAATTGAAGGTCGTCGGCGAGGTGGACGCAAGCGCCTTGCCGATGGCTCACGCCTACAGCACCGCAATCCAGTGCGAGCGGTTGCGGGCGAACGTGTTCGCGGGCACGCGGGGTCCCTTGTTGTTCGGCGAACCGGAGCCCTGGATCGCACAATTGATGCAGAGCCTGACCCTGCTGGGGCAGGGCAACGCGCAACAAGCGGCCGAACTCAGGGCGCAGGCGTTCGAGGCCGCACCGGCGACCGCCGGGACGCTCAACGGTGAGCCCTTTGCCTGGATCGCGGATGCCGATTCGCGCCTGGGGCCCACGCTCGAGGTGCTCTTGAGTGGCGCCTATTACTGGGTGCCGCTGCACAGGGTCGCCCGCATCACCATCGAGCCACCGAGCGATGCGCGCGACCTGGTGTGGGTGCCGGCACAGTTCCAGTGGACCAACGGCGGTGAGGCCATGGGCCTCATTCCGGTGCGTTACCCGGGCTCCGAGGCGAGTGAGGACTCTTCCATCCGTATGGCGCGCAGGACCGAGTGGCGAGAGGTCGGACCGGACGCCTACATTGGTCTCGGCCAGCGCGTCCTGACGACTGACGGCCCGGAAGTCGGTCTGCTCGAACTGAGAGAGTTGCAGCTCACAGCGCCCTCGTGAGCCGGGAATGCGCGGTGTCGCAACCGCGGCAGGGGTGAATCCATGGCGGAGCTGAGCCTCAAGGACCGACTGCAGCCTGCGCTTCTCGATCGCCTGACCGACGACGAGAGAATGGTGACGGTCTTTCGCCTCACCCTCGACCACGGCCAGCTTCGCCGGCATGGATTGAGCGAACCGGACGTAGAGAGAGCGCTCGGGTTGCAGGGGTTGCGGCCCATCGGACCTGCGGTTGAAGTGGGGCCGGATGCGACGACGCGGGAGTATCGGGGGGGCGTGCGGTCGGCAGGCCAGGTTTCACCGCGTGCACTGCGCGTTCGCGCGGCGAACGGCCAGTCGGACATTCCGCTGACGGAGTTCTGCACGGTCGAGGCCACCGCCAGCGTGAACGCGCAACTCGAGTCGCCGGACCGGCGCGCGATGTCCATGAGCAGGCTGCGCGAAGCCGTGCTTCGCGACCTGGGGTGGCTTTTCAACGCCTCGGGCATGGACGACATCGTCGACCTCGAGCCCTATCCCGAGGTCAGGAGATCGGTGCTCAACTTCGGACTGCGGTCGCTGGCCGGCCGCTCGGTGAGCTCGATCGATCCACATGACGTGTGCCGGAGGATTCGCGATGCGATCACGTTCTTCGAACCGCGCCTCAGCCAGGTCCGCGTGACCCCGGAGACCCGTGACGGATCCGACGCAGGATTGACCGTCAGCTTTCTCGTCGAGGCGGAATTGTGGGGCCAGCCGATGGCCCAGCAGCTCTCCTTGCGGACCAGCATCGACGTCGAATCCGGAGACGTCGTCGTCGGCGACCGGGCCGGACGACCCTAGGCCGGAAAATGGACACCCGTCTCCTCCAGTACTACAACCGGGAGCTCCAGTACCTGCGCGGCATGGGTGCGGAGTTTGCGGAAGCCTATCCGCGCATCGCGGCACGACTCGGGATGGACGGTCTGGATTGTGCCGACCCGTACGTCGAGCGCCTGATCGAATCCGTCGCGTTTCTTGCTGCGCGCGTGCAGCTGAAGCTCGATGCGCGCCACCCGGATTTCACCCAGCACCTCATGGAGATGGTCTATCCGACCTTCCTGGCACCGGTGCCGTCCTGTGCGGTCGCAGAGCTGGTCCCCACGCTCTCGGAAAGCAGCCTGAAGGAAGGCTATACCGTTCCGCGAGGCAGCACGATGAACGCCCAGGGTGCGGCCTCCGACCGCACGTCCTGCCAGTTCCGCAGCGCCCACGACGTCGTCCTCTGGCCCCTGCGGGTCTCGGAGGCGAGGTATGTCGTCGGCACGAGCTCGTTTGCCACGCCGGGTCTCCAGTTCGACGGCCGCAGCCGGGGTGCCATCCGCCTGGGCCTGCGGACCGACGGCGGACTCCCTTTTCGCGAGCTGCCCATCGATTCACTGACGTTCTTCATTTCCGCCACCGCCGACCTGGCGGGAAAGATCTGCGAGCAGTTGATCGCCAACTGCACAGGTGTCATCGTCCGCTCGCCGGGAGGCACGCGCGCGGTGCTGCTGCCGGCGGGCTCGGTGCGCGCCGTCGGCCTGGAGGACGACGAGTCGATGCTGCCGGTTTCGCCGCGGGGCTTCCAGGGATACCGCCTCGTCCAGGAATACTTCGCGTTCCCGGATCGCTTCCTGTTCTTCGCGGTGGACGGCCTGCGCAAGGCGCTCACGGAGGTCGGCGGCGAGGAGGCGGAGTTGCTGTTCCTCGTCGATCGCAACCTGCCAGACCTCGAGAACGCACTCGATGCGTCGCAGTTCCGGCTCAACTGCACGCCCGTCGTCAACATCTTCCCGCGCTCGCTCGACCGCATCCATCTCTCGCCGCACGACACGGAGCATCACCTCGTACCCGACCTGAGCCGGCCGATGGATTTCGAGGTTTACGCCATCGACCGCATTCTCGGCATCGGCTCGGGCGGGGAATCGCTGGTGGAAATCCTGCCGATGTACTCGACGGACCATCGCAGCATTGAGAGCGAATCCCAGGCCTATTATTCGGTCCAGCGTCGCGCAAGGCTGCCGTCGCCCCGCCAGCAGCGCACCGGTGCCAGGACGAACTATCTCGGCAGCGAGTGCTTCGTCTCGATCATCGATGCACAGCAGCGGGAGTTCACGGGCGAGATCCGGCAACTGGATGTCACGGCGCGCTGCACCAATCGCGACCTGCCCATCGGCCTCGGTTTCAGCAAGTCCGGGCTGGAGTTCGAGTTGCAGGGGGGCGCGCCGGTGCAGACGGTCCGCTGCCTGGCGGGGCCCACGACGCCTCGCCCGTCGCCCGCGTTCGGCGACACGGCCTGGCGCCTGATCGGGCAGCTTTCGCTCAACTACCTGTCGCTGAGCGACACTGATCCCGACAAGGGCGCCGAGATGCTGCGGCACCTGCTTGCGCTCCATGCGGACCCCAACGACCCGGTGGCGCAGCGACAGGTCGACGGCGTGCGCCGGGTGAGTCACAAGACCGTCGTGCGCCGCATCCCCGGCGGGGGGCCGATCACCTACGGCAGGGGAATCCAGATCGGCGTGACACTGGACGACTCGGCCTTCGAGGGCCTCGGCACGTTGCGGCTCGGCGCCGTGCTGGAGCGCTTTTTCGCCCGTCACGTCTCCATCAACTCGTTCGTCGAGACCCGGCTGCAATCTGCGGCGCGCGGTGAGATCAAGCAATGGCCAGTACGGACGGGCGCGCGCCACAGCCTTTGACAGCCTTGCAGCGCCTCAGGCAGGAACCCCATCGGTTCAGCCTTTTCGCGGCGCTGCGATTGCTCGAGCAGCTGGACCCGGGCCGGCCGCGGCTGGGCGAGGCGCGTCGGCCCGCCGAAGAGTCGGTTCGGTTCGAGCAACCTCCGCACCTCACGTTTGCACCGAGCGACGTCGCTGCGGTCGAGGCGGGCCCCCAGGGCCGGCTCCGGCTCGCGCAGTACGGGTTCGGCATGTTCGGCCCCAATGGGGCATTGCCGTTCCACCTCACGGAGTTCGTGTTCGAACGGCGCCGGCACCACGACGATGCGGCCGTCAGCGATTTCGTCAACCTGTTCCAGCATCGATTGATAGAGCTTTTCTACCGGGCGTGGGCCGACTCCGACCCCGTCGCCTGCCACTCACGGCCGGACGACGACGATTTCGTCGCCTTTCTGGGAGCGCTGATCGGTGTCTTCGACGAGTCGGCACTGAATCGGGACTCGATACCGGACTATGCCAAGCTGTGCCGGGCCGGGCAGATTGGCGCCGGTTCCAGGTCCGCCGACAGTCTCGAGGCGATCCTGTCGGACTATTTTCGCCAGAAGATCGAGGTGCGGGAGTTCGTGGGCAGCTGGTTGCGCATCCCCGAGGAGCTGCGCACGCGACTGGGAGGGACGGACGACTCGGCCGTGCTGGGACGAGCGGCTACTCTGGGCGCCGAGTCCTGGCAGCGACAGGGCAAGTTCGAGGTCGTGGTCGGACCCATGACGTTCGAGGCCTTCCTTCAGTTTCTGCCCGGGTCGCGGGCACTGCGCTCACTCGCCGATTTCATCCGTTTCTATACCAGTGGAGAGTGGGCCTGGCAGGTGCGCCTGCTGGTGGAAAAGGACGATGCGCCCGGTGTTGCGCTCGGCCAGGTCGGTCGCCTGGGGTGGACGAGCTGGCTCGGGCACAAGGGGGACATTGCGGCCGACGTCGTGCTGCGTGACGAGCAGGCGGTGGCGGTCTGAGGACAGTTGCCGCGCAATCGATGCGGACCTGACAGTAATTCGACAGACAAAGGTGGAGATCAAGAATGAGTGACATCAGCCGGGTCGCGTTGTTCGGCAAACTCAACAACGTCGGCTACAAGGCGATCGAGGGCGCGACGGTCTTCTGCAAGCTGCGCGGCAACCCGTACGTCGAGGTCGTGCACTGGCTGCACCAGATGTTGCAGCTGCAGAACTCTGACCTGCATTGCATCGTCAAGGCGTTTGCGCTCGATCCGGGCAAGCTGGCGCGCGACATCACCGAGACCCTGGATCGCCTGCCTCGCGGGGCGACCTCGATCTCGGATCTCTCACCGCACATCGCGGACTCGGTCGAGCGCGCCTGGGTGTGGGCGACGCTCAAGTACGGCGACACACAGGTACGTACGGGCTATCTGATTGTCGCCATGCTGAAGACGCCGGAGCTCAAGAACTTGCTGGGCGGCATCTCGCGCGAATTCGGCAAGATCAAGGTGGATCAGCTTACCGATGACTACGAGAAAATCTGCGCCGGCTCCCCCGAGTCGAGTATGGGTGCAACCGACGGCACGCAATTCGGCGGCCAGGCGGCGCCCGGCGAGACGAGCGGCGCGATCGCGCCGGCAGCAATGGGCAAGCAGGAAGCGCTGAAGAAATTCACCGTCGACCTCACCGAGCAGGCGCGCAGCGGCAAGATGGACCCGATCGTCGGTCGCGACGACGAGATCCGCCAGGTGGTCGACATCCTGATGCGACGCCGGCAGAACAATCCGATCCTGATCGGCGAGGCGGGCGTGGGCAAGACCGCGGTGGTCGAGGGCTTCGCACAGCGGATCGCGCGGGGCGACGTGCCGCCGAGCCTGAAGGACGTCGAGCTGCGCGCGCTCGACGTCGGCCTGCTGCAGGCCGGCGCCAGCATGAAGGGCGAGTTCGAGCAGCGCCTGCGCTCGGTCATCGACGAGGTGCAGGCCAGCCCGAAGCCGATCATCCTGTTCATCGACGAGACGCATACGCTGGTGGGCGCCGGAGGCGCGGCCGGCACGGGGGACGCGGCCAACCTGCTCAAGCCCGCACTGGCGCGCGGCACGCTGCGCACCGTCGGAGCCACGACCTTCGCCGAGTACAAGAAGCACATCGAGAAGGACCCTGCGCTGACTCGTCGCTTCCAGTCCGTGCAGGTGGACGAGCCCGACGAGGCGAAGGCCATCCTGATGATGCGCGGCGTGGCCAGCACCATGGAGAAGCACCACAAGGTGCAGATTCTCGACGAGGCGCTCGAGGCTGCGGTCAAGCTGAGCCACCGCTACATCCCGGCGCGCCAGTTGCCCGACAAGAGCGTGAGCCTGCTCGACACGGCCTGCGCGCGGGTTGCCGTGAGCCTGCACGCGACACCGGCGGAAGTGGACGACAGCCGCAAGCGCATCGAGGCACTGGAAACCGAGCTCGGCATCATCGGGCGCGAGAAAGCCATCGGCATCGACATTGGCAAGCGCGAGGCCGAAGCGAACGAACTGCTGGCGACCGAGCGTGCACGCCTCGAAGCATTGAACGTGAGGTGGGCCGACGAGAAGGCGTTGGTCGATGAGTTGCTGGACCTGCGCGCCAAGCTGCGCGACGGCGTCAAGCCGGTCGAGGGAACCGGCAGCAAGCTCGAGGCTGATGCGGAGGCCGTGGCGGTACTGGCGGGTGCGCCGACGGTCGATGTCGAGACCGAACGCGCGGCCAGTCTTGCGCAATTGAAGCTCGTGCAGGACAAGTTGACGGCATTGCAGGGCGAAACGCCGCTGATCCTGCCGACGGTCGACTACCAGGCAGTGGCCGCGGTGGTTGGCGACTGGACCGGCATCCCCGTGGGCCGAATGGCCCGCAACGAGATCGAGACCATCCTGAAGGTCGCCGACAGTCTCGCGCAGCGCGTGATCGGGCAAGACCACGCGATGCACATGATCGCGAAACGCATCCAGACCTCGCGCGCAGGGCTCGACAACCCGAGCAAGCCGATCGGCGTGTTCATGCTGGCCGGCACGTCGGGCGTCGGCAAGACCGAGACCGCGCTCGCACTGGCGGAGGCCTTGTACGGCGGCGAGCAGAACCTGATCACCATCAACATGAGCGAGTACCAGGAGGCGCACACCGTCTCCACTCTGAAGGGCGCTCCTCCCGGCTACGTGGGTTACGGCGAAGGCGGCGTGCTCACCGAGGCCGTGCGCCGCAAGCCCTACAGCGTCGTGCTGCTGGACGAGGTCGAAAAGGCCCATCCCGACGTGCACGAGATGTTCTTCCAGGTCTTCGACAAGGGTTACATGGAGGACGGCGAAGGCCGCACGATCGACTTCAAGAACACCCTGATCCTGCTGACCACCAATGCCGGTACCGAGTTGATCGCAGGGCTCTGCAAGGACCCCGAGCTGATGCCTGACCCCGAAGGCATGGCCAAGGCCTTGCGCGAGCCGCTGCTGAAGATCTTTCCGCCGGCGCTGCTGGGGCGACTGGTGGCGATTCCGTACTACCCGCTCAGCGACGAGATGCTGGGCAAGATCGTCAAGCTGCAGCTCAACCGCATCAAGAAGCGCGTAGAGGCGCGCTACAAGATTCCGTTCGAGTACGACGACGAGGTGATCAAGCTCGTCGTCTCACGCTGCACCGAAAGCGAGTCGGGGGGGCGCATGATCGACGCGATCCTCACCAATACGATGCTGCCGGACATCAGCAAGGAGTTCCTGACACGGATGATGGAAGGCCATGGTATCGAGCGCGTGCAGGTGCGGGTCGACGCCGGCGATTTTGGCTATTCATTCAAGTGACCGTGGGCTCTGCGCATGGCCGTCGGCCATGCACAGGATCAGGGAAGATGGGCCTTGTGTCGCACCACCGATGCGTGGGCCAGTCGAAAAATAGGAGAAAGCCATGCCTTCAGATAACCCTTACGCGAAGTGTCCTGCCATCGTGGTGCGCTTCAACGACTCGGACAAGACGACCGACCGCGCCGACTGGTCCGCGAAGATCACGGCGCTGCTGGACGAGATCCAGGGCATGCGGCTTGGCGCGGAGCTCATGTTCGACATCCGGCAGTCGGGCCGTACGGTTTACGTCCAACCCGCGCTCGCGCAGGGCAACCAGTGCGCGGCGACTGGCAACACCTGTTACGTGCGGCTTCGGCAGGCCTACGATTTTGGCGGGTTCGACTTCGCAACTGAGTTGACGACCGCGTTCGAGAGGGCCGAACGGGCCAAGATATCGCTGGATGGAATTGCACGACGGCTTGCGGGCGGGATGTCGGCCGTCACCGTGGAAACCGCGCGCAATGTCGTGCGTCAGTCCGGGGCCGGCGAGGGTTATATGAAGAGAAAGCTCGATCGCAAAGGCAAGGTTGTTTCCTCGTCGCCGGGCGTTCCGGTCATGGTCGACGCCAAGATGACCCATGATTCGATGCGTGCTCTGCTGGAAGGTCTGTGCGACGGCAGCCGGAACAAGAACGAGCTGCAGATGCGCAGGGGAAACCGCATGCTGGCCGATGACCTCTTCCGCTGCTTCTACGTTCCGAACGCGGCCCCAGCCACCGAGTTCCTGGTGCGGGGCGCGGGCTCGGACGCGACGATCAGCTTCAAGCCGGACGTGGTCGAGAGCTGCTGGCTGAACGAACACGTGAAACGCCCGCCTGCGATCGGCCTGGCCCACGAATTGATTCATGCATGGCGCAACGTCCAGGGACTGCGCTACTTCAAGGACAAGGAGAAGGTCGCCGACGCCGCGACGCCGGACGACGAGGTGATGACCACGGGCTTCCCGCCGTACCAGTGGGAGAAGTACTCCGAGAACATGTTCCGGACCCTGTGGGCGGACCACCGTGAGGGAGCGATCGTCGACCCAGGCACTCCGATGCACGGAGCGCAGCCGCTGCGGCACAAGTACTAGAGTGGTCGGGCGCGAGGCCAGTCGCACCGGCGTGAACGAGCACCATTAGCCCGCGAGGAATACGCGCGTGTCCACCAACTTCACCTCCCGCACCGGGCTTCGTCCGTTCGTCAAGAAGCGGGCACCTGGCAAAGTCAAGATCTCGACACGCGGGGACGTCGCCGAGTTCGAGGCTCTCATGCGCATCATGCAGGAGGCGCATTTCGACTCGCTGGGTAAGTTCTACGGTGGTGCGCAACTGACCTACGACAGGTCCGTAACACAAAAGATCCTGGTCGCTGCGGTACGCCAGGTCGGCGAGAAACTCAGTTCGGGAGTGAAGAAGCCCCAGTCGCCCGGTGCCAACTGGGTTCTCGAGCGGGCGAAGGGCCTTGCGCGACTCGTGATGAAGCACGAGTCCGCTTATCTCATCGACAACGTCGGGGCCGCGCTGTACGACAGGGCAGCGAGCGAGGTCCAGGGGCAGCTCCAGGAGGTGGTCCTGAAGGGCGTGCCCGTCGTCGGCCTGCTGAAGACGGGGTGGGACGCGCTGGCAACGACCGGTGATGCCCTCGACAAGCTGGTGCGTACGGGCATCGCACATCGTCACGCGATAGAACTCAAGGCGGGGGAGCCTCGTGCGGCGGCGGATGCCGTGGAGAAGCTTCTCGCGCGCAAGGCCGGCATGCTCGCGGTGTCGGGCGCCTCGTCGACTGCCGCGTTCGCCGTCGGAGTGGCGGCGGAGGCGGGCAGTCTGGGCGCTGCGGTGGGAACCGCCGAGCTGGCGACGTCCGCGATGCAGGCCGTCGTGGACGTCGTGCTCAAGCTGACGCAGATCATCATCGACATCATCGACTTCGAGCGCGGCAACATGCTGCTGAGCAACCTGCCGGAGATCATCAATCCGAGCCAGGACACGGTCGTCAAGATGTTCAAGGGGTGCCCGGTGCTTGGCTGCTACATGCTTGCGACCCCCATTTTCCCGACCAGCGCTTTCGTATACCTGATGTCGAAGCCGGGCGCCATTGCCTCGGTCGATGAGGTCGAGCGCGTGGCGATCGGTCATGTGAATCCGCTGCGCCTCGAGGCGTCGTGGCTGGTCCGGGAGTCGTCGTTCAGGATGAGCAATCCGGAGAGCAAGGAGGCCAACGACCAGATTCGCCTAGCGATGGCCGGCCAGACCGAGGAGAAGATCCAAGAGGCGCTCGAGTTCCGGAACGCGCATCGCGAAGCCGCCGGGGACGCAACCACGCGCAGCGAGTATCTCGATCGCAGCTTCATCGAGAGGGCACTCGAGTACGCGACACAGGCCGGTCCCAGCCAGTACGCCAACAATGCGACCCACGGCATCGGTTTCGACGGGAAGACGCACCTCTACACTCGCCACGAGGGCAAGTTGCGTGGGCTGTCGGAGAAACTCAAGAAATTCAAGAAGACCTCCATCACGACTTTCACGACGAATACCCGGCTCGGCCGCTTTGCCAATGAGTTCGGCAAGGACGCCGGGATCGTTGAGGAGACCGAGGCCGAACTCGAGTTGAAGAAAAAGGCCATGAGAGCACCTCCGGTCAGTGCGCCAAAGCCTGTGGTTGCGCCGCAACCGGTCGTCGCGAACAAGCCGTTGCCTACGCCACCCAAGCGACCCGTGCCGGCGCCGCCGGGGCGCCCGAAGCCATAGCGAGGCGCGCATGCAACCGACGCCGGGCGGCAACAGTCGCGACGAAGTCATCGACGGCGTGGCGCAGACGGTACAACCCAGGCACGTCGACGTCCGCGAAGCCTTGCTCATGGCCGTGCAGTTGCATCAGCAGGGCTACCTGGACGCGGCGCAGGAGTTGTACAGGCGGCTGCTCGAACTCGACCCCCGCAACGCCAATGCTCTGCACTACCTCGGCGTCCTGCTGCACGCGCGCGGACAAAGCGATGAGGCCATCGAGTGCATGCGGCAGTCGATTGCGCTCGATCCCGCGATGCCCGACTGGCACGCCAATCTCGGCAATGTGATGCTGCACCTGCGGCGGCTCGAGGATGCCGCCGACGCGTATGCCGTGGCGGTCCGCCTGGCGCCGAATAACGCTGCAATACTCAACAACCTCGGTGCATTGCGCCGCGTGCAGCAGCGTTTCCCGGAGGCCGAGCAGGCCCTGCTCAAGGGACTGGAGCTGGATCCGGCGCGCGCCGATGTCCACGCCAATCTGGGCAACCTCTATGGGGACATGGGTCTGCTCAAGCAGGCGTTCAAGCACTACTGCGAGGCCGTGATCATCGATCCGAAGCTCTATCCGGCCCGGACGATGCTTGGTATTGCGTACTACTCGCTGGGCCGCTTCGACGAAGCAGCGAAGGTCTACCGCGAATGGTCGGTCGAAGAGCCCGACAACCCGCTGCCGCGGCATTACCTCGCCGCTTGCACGGGCGAAGCCGTGCCGGACCGCGCGGAGGACGATTATGTCGAGGCGACCTTCGATGCCTTCGCCGAGAGCTTCGACGGCAAGCTGGAGCAGCTTGCCTACCGCGCCCCACAGCTCGTGGCCGACGCGGTGGCGCGCATTCATGGCGAACCCGGCAAGCGAATCGACATCCTCGACGCCGGCTGCGGTACTGGCCTCTGCGGTCCGCTCGTGGCTCCGTACGCACGACGATTGGTGGGCGTCGACCTCTCCTCCCGCATGCTCGACAAGGCCGCGCTCCGCAGCGTGTACGACGAGTTGCAGAAGGCCGAGCTGACCGCGTACCTGGAAAGCGCGACTCAGGACTACGACCTGGTGATATCCGCCGATACGTTGTGCTACTTCGGCAAGCTGGAGGCGGTGTCAAAGGCGGCGCACGACGCATTGCGCGCGCAGGGCTGGCTCGTGTTCACGCTGGAGTCCATCGTCGATGGAGAGTCGGCGGAGGACTTCCGACTCAACCCGCATGGCCGCTACAGCCACAACCTCGACTACGTTGACGCCGTGTTGCGCGCCGCTGGCTTCGGTCGTGTCGAGGCCGACGTCCTTGAACTGCGCACCGAAGCCGGTCTGCCCGTGCGAGGCTGGTTGGTCAGCGCGCAACGGGTGGTCCCGCTCGACACCCATTGAAAGGGGCCGAGGCCATTGGCTGACCAATGATTCTGTCTTGCCCCCAGAGCAGTCCGTGAATTGTCACTGTCAGCTTCGTGCGGTCGCTTCTTCGGAAGACAAATTCTTCCTTTCGACTTCGTCGGGCCTTACCAGAGATACTCAGGATCCGCCGCGGTGCCCACCGGGTGCCCGATGATCTTCATGATCTGAAGTTCACTCGCGAATACCATTCCACCGCGACGGGCCAGCGATTCGCCGGCATTGCCGCGCAGCATCGACTTCTCCCTGCCTGCCCCGGCACTCCTGTTGACCTCCGCCCACACGGGGAAGAGCCGCACCCAGGAGAATCCCGCCTCGATCGCCCAGCTTCGCGCGCAAAGGTGATCGACGTCGACCCACTCGCCGATGCTCTCGAGCGGCTCCACAAGTCCCTGTTCCTGCGCCTTGAGCCATGCGCTTCGGTACGACTGGTAACGCGGATCAACCCACACGCAGGTCGGCCCGTCGTTGCGTTTCGGAACTGCAACGCAAGCCTTGTCATCGGCGCACCGACCGACCCTCACGATCCGCGCGGCCCACCTGGAGAGGGACCGCATATCGACGGCCGCCACCGCGATGTCGTCCGGAGCTGCAGTCTTCCGCCTCATCGGAGCATCTCCCGTCTCAAGTGAACGCGTACGCGAGGTTGGTTCGGGCGAAGATCATGTTGCACGTGCTCGATCGGCTCTCCCTGACCGCTTTCGGATACGGGGCAGACACACCTTCGCAATCATGCGGATCATCTCGCCGCTGGCCGGCGTACGGAATCTTGACGAGTTGCCCGAGCAGCGCCGGTCGAAGCACCCTCGGCAGTAGTCCACGCAGCGACCTGAAGGATAAGAAATCCAGCGGGGCGGCGTCGAGTTTCTGTCCGCTGTCGGCCTTAGTCAATGACGCCTGTGTGGGGGTGGATTTGTGGTGAGTGGGGGGCGACGATCAGCGAGAGCGCTACCGCGATTCCGTGCCGTGGCCGCCGCAAGCTAATCCGCCGTTCTGACAACCCGAGAATGGCCGCGGCGCCGACGCCGCGGCCACGACCGCCGATGGTCAACCACCGATCGTGTAGACCGGTCCATCACACGAGCTGACCGCACTTCTGGCCAACACTGGGGAGTATCAACGATGAACAGGACGTTCGCCGGTGGTAACCATTCCTGGCAGGCGTTGCTGCGCCGAGTGGGCGGCTGACTGGGCCTGTTTGCTGTCGCCAGATCTGGCGGACCGACAGAGTCGTCCTCAGACATTGCAGCGACTTTAGCTAAAGAGTATACGAAAGGAAAATGTGCGCCTTCTGGACCGGACAGGCATTGGTGAACGATTACGGAAGCACTGATCGAGCGTGGTTGAGGGCACCCTGAGAATGCTGGGTCTTACGTAAAGGCACTGCAAGAGCGAGCGGAGGTTGCTGGATCTCTGGACGCTTTCTGGTCAGAGAAGTCTCGAAAGGCAAGCCAAGGCGCAAGCGAGATACACGCGCTCCTGGGAACGGTCAGATCACCGGGCATTCGCGACGCTGCTCCGGCGCGGGTGTCGCTCCCTTGAGGCGCGCGGGCTCGCGTGCTCGCCTTTTCAGAAATCAGCGTTGGGATGTCCTATCCCTCAACTGTAACCGGCAATCTGGCATTTGAAAGGCAAGGGAGTTGAATCCATACCGGGCCCGAGTGGCGACTTCGCATTGAGGCGGCCGCGCGGAACAGGAGACGAGGAGCGATGGGAAATTCAAGAGGGCAGATCTGCGTCGATCCGCTGCCGCGAGACGTTACACCAGCGCGCTCCTGCGGTCCCTTGGGCCACAACGACGCGGCGGACCCCAATGCGCTGGCCTACATTCCGGGCGATACACCAGGCCCCGTGGGAACCTGCGGCGACGGTGGCGACCGGAGGATGCCTCACGAAGCGGCTGTCTGCCGAGCGGATGTGCCGGTTCTCGCCGTGGACATGCAGAAGATTCGGCGGTTGCTTCATGCAACGGCCTATGCGGAGGCGGCAAATGATGCCGCGACCACTGAGATCTGGTCTTCGGATCTCGATCTCGGCGACCAGAAGAAGATCGAAGCCACCGCATCGGCGCAGGCGGACAGGCTCATGCAGGCGCTGCTCGACGCCATGACATCCGGGCCGCTGGCGCTCCAGGCGTTCATCGAGACGCAGGAGCAGCGGAAGCAGGCCGCGGCGAGCGCTCTCAAGGCCAAGCTGGACAATGCGCTCCGAGCGGGCAAGAAGTCGGAGCGAAGGTGGGGCGAGGCAATAAAATTCTGCGCCGGGGTGAAGTTCGTCTCGACCGTGACCGTGAAGACGCTGGGAGTTTTCACGGGCTGGGCCGGTACGGGTATCGACCTCGTCTACGGCGGCGCGACCGACGCGGCGAATCCAATAGAAACCAAGGGCATCCTCGCCGTAGGAACCGATGCGGCGAAGGGAGAGTTGATTGAACAAGCGAACGAACTCATCGCTGAGCACGGACTCATGAGCGCGGTCGAAAGAAGGCAGATCGAGGGGTGGCTTGGCAACTACGAGGGCAATGCAAAGAAGATCAGCGAGCAACTGCAGAAGATCGAGGAGCGTCTCCTGAGGCAGATCCAGGAGGGCAAGGGCGTTGGCGGCATTGTGGCCGGCCGCGCCAAGAAGCTGGCGAAGCTAAGGAAGTTGCGTCTGGATCTCGCTGGAAAAGCTCTGCGCTCTGCCGGCTCCTACAAGAAGGCACTCGGCAAGACAGCATCGTTCGTCTTCCTCGCCCAGGACGTAGCCGAGGCCTGGGGCCAGCTCGAGAAGGAATACGCGCTGGCGGAGCGATAGCTGGGCATCGCAGGACGGCAGATACAAAGTGGGCTGCTGCCGGCTTCCCGGGCACCCTATGGAGTTGGAAGAGAAGTCCGGCGATGGCGGTTGTCAATGCGAATGGTCATTTCCCGCAAGTTGAAGGCCGAGGCGGTCAGGTCGGTCCGTGACCGCGGGGTAACGGTGGCGCGGGCAGCGCGGGATCTTGGGAGTCACAAGGACGTGGTGCGCAATTCATTTTGGAGTTTGACGGCCGGTGCGGTGCATGCGTTTCCCGGCCGTGGACAGATGAAGCCCGAGCAGAGTGAAGTACGGCTTCGTGGCGGAGCCCCGAGGGGCAAGACCGGAAGCAGCCCGGCGTGATTGACGCGCGACAATGGTGGCTCGTAGCCTTAGGTACACATGACGTGGCGCACAGGAGAACGTAGAGCAGCTCCGCCTGTACTCGAAGTCGCCAGGCTGGGCGTCACGCCATATCCCATGCCAACGCTGCTGATCTGCGCCCGCATCGCCGAGGACGTCTACCACGACCGTCCGACCGCGATTCAAATGCACCGGCCGATCCGCGTGCCGGAGCAGGACGTCTACTGCGCCGGTAATGAATTCGCGGGCGGTGCGTACGCC
>Ga0209391_10000611_pt1 | contig 17261 bp, 11 predicted proteins | sample PPLLak3March2015_FD_187246 | JGI IMG/M metagenome (GOLD analysis project Ga0209391, IMG submission 187246) | Freshwater sediment microbial communities from Prairie Pothole Lake near Jamestown, North Dakota, USA - PPLs Lake P7 Core (1) Depth... | ecosystem: Environmental > Aquatic > Freshwater >... | reverse complement strand
AGAGATGAACGAGTCGGTCGACAGCGAGGCCTTGGTGATGCCCAGCAGGATGTTGTCGTACAGCGCCGGGCGCTTGCCCTCGGCGACCGCCTTGTCGTTCTCGTCGAAAAGCTCCGAACGCTCGACCTGCTCGCCCGTGATGAATGGTGCGTCGCCCGGATCGGTGATCTGAACCCGGCGCAGCATCTGCCGCACGATGACTTCGATGTGCTTGTCGTTGATCTTCACGCCCTGCAGGCGATAAACGTCCTGCACCTCGTCGACGATGTAGCGCGCGAGCGCCTCGACGCCGAGCAGTCGCAGGATGTCGTGCGGGTCCGCCGGACCGTCGACGATCGACTCGCCGCGGTTGACGACCTGCCCGTCGTGCACCAGCAGATGCTTGTCCTTGGTGATCAGGAACTCGTGCTCCTTGCCGTCGAGGTCCGTGATGATCAGGCGCTGCTTGCCCTTGGTCTCCTTGCCGAACGTGACGGTTCCGGTGACCTCGGCCAGCATGCCGGCGTCCTTCGGCGAGCGCGCCTCGAAGAGTTCGGCGACGCGCGGCAGACCCCCGGTGATGTCGCGCGTCTTCTGCGACTCGGTGGGGATCCGCGCCAGCACTTCGCCGACGCCAACCTGCTGCGCGTCGCGCACGACGATCAGCGCGCCGATCGGGAAGCTGATCGTGACCGAGTGCTCGGTGCCGGGGATCTTTACCTCTTCACCAGCCTCGCTCAGCAGCTTGACCTGCGGGCGCACCCCCTTGCTCGAGGCTGTGCGGCGCTTGGCATCGATGACAACGAGGGTCGACAGGCCGGTGACTTCGTCGATCTGCTTGGCGACCGTGACGCCTTCCTCGACATGCTCGAACTTCACGGTGCCTGCGTACTCGGTGATGATCGGGCGCGTCAGCGGATCCCAGGTCGCAAGCGCGGTCCCGGCCTTGACCTGCTTGCCATCGGCCACCAGCAGCGTGGCGCCATACGGCACTTTGTGCCGCTCGCGTTCGCGGCCATTGTCGTCGGCAATCGTGACCTCGCCGGACCGACCGATCGCAACCTGCTCGCCCTTGGCGTTAGTGACGTAACGCATCGTCGCCGTGAAGCGCACCGTGCCGTTGCTCTTGGCCTCGACGCCGGAGGCGACAGCCGCACGCGACGCCGCGCCACCGATATGGAACGTGCGCATCGTCAGCTGCGTGCCGGGCTCGCCGATCGACTGCGCGGCGATGACGCCGACCGCCTCGCCGGAATTGACCAGCACGCCACGGCCCAGATCGCGGCCATAGCACTTGGCGCAGAGGCCATAGCGGGTTTCGCACGTGAGTGGCGTGCGGACACGCACTTCGTCGATGCCCAGCGCCTCGATCCTCTCGACCGAATCTTCGTCGAGCAAGGCAGTTTGCGGATACAGCACGTCCTGCGTGTCCGGGTTGATCACATCAACGGCTGCAACGCGACCCAGAATACGGTCGCGCAGCGGCTCGATGACCTCGCCACCCTCGACCAGCGCGCGCATCGCCACGCCGTTCGTCGTGCCGCAATCGTCCTCGGTCACCACAAGGTCCTGCGTGACATCGACCAGCCGGCGCGTCAGGTAGCCCGAGTTCGCGGTCTTCAGCGCCGTGTCGGCCAGGCCCTTGCGCGCGCCGTGCGTCGAGATGAAGTACTGCAGCACGTTCAACCCCTCACGGAAGTTCGCCGTAATGGGCGTCTCGATGATCGAGCCGTCCGGCTTGGCCATCAGGCCGCGCATGCCTGCCAGCTGGCGGATCTGCGCGACCGATCCACGGGCACCGGAGTCGGCCATCATCCAGATCGAGTTGAACGACTCCTGCTTGACTTCCTTGCCGTGACGATCAGTGGTCTGCTCGGTCGCCAGATGCTCCATCATGACCTTGCCGACGTGATCGCCGGCGCGGCCCCAGATGTCGACGACCTTGTTGTAGCGCTCGCCCTGCGTGACGAGACCCGAGGTGTACTGCGCCTCGATCTCTTTCACTTCCTTCTCGGCGCTGCGGATGATTTCTTCCTTCTGCTGCGGCACGACCATGTCGTCGATCGCGATCGAAAGCCCCGCGCGCGTGGCCAAGGTGAAGCCCGACTGCATCAGCTTGTCGGCGAAGATCACCGTCTCGCGCAGGCCGCACTTGCGGAACGCAGTGTTGATCAGCTTGCTGATCTCCTTCTTCTTCAGGGGCTTGTTCAGCACCGAGAAGGGAAGACCGGCCGGCAGGATCTCCGACATGAAGGCACGACCGACCGTGGTCTCGTAGCGCGTGATCTTCGGCGTCTTCTCGCCCGTCTCCGGATTGACATCGAACTCGCGGATGCGCACGGTGATGCGCGTCTGCAGTTCGACCTGCCGGTTCTCGTAGGCACGATGCACCTCGGCGAGATCGGTGAAGAATGCTCCTTCACCCTTGCCGTTGATCTTCTCGCGCGTCGCGAAGTAAAGGCCCAGCACGATGTCCTGGCTCGGCACGATCGACGGATCGCCGTTGCTCGGGAACAGGATGTTGTTGGACGCCAGCATCAGCGAGCGCGCTTCCAGCTGCGCCTCGAGCGACAGCGGGACGTGCACGGCCATCTGGTCGCCGTCGAAGTCGGCGTTGAACGCCGCGCAGACGAGCGGATGCAGCTGGATCGCCTTGCCCTCGATCAGCACCGGCTCGAACGCCTGGATGCCCAGGCGGTGCAGCGTCGGCGCGCGGTTCAGCATGACCGGGTGCTGGCGGATCACCTCTTCGAGGATGTCCCACACCACCGGCTCCTGCGACTCGACCATCTTCTTGGCCGCCTTGATCGTGGTGGCCAGGCCCATCAGTTCGAGCTTGTTGAAGATGAACGGCTTGAAGAGCTCCAGCGCCATCAGCTTTGGCAGGCCGCACTGGTGCAGCTTCAGCTGCGGTCCGACGACGATGACCGAGCGGCCCGAGTAGTCGACCCGCTTGCCGAGCAGGTTCTGGCGGAAGCGGCCGCCCTTGCCCTTGATCATGTCCGCGAGCGACTTCAGCGGGCGCTTGTTCGCGCCCGTCATCGCCTTGCCGCGACGGCCATTGTCGAGCAGCGAATCGACCGCCTCCTGCAGCATGCGCTTTTCGTTGCGGACGATGATTTCCGGCGCCTTCAGTTCCAGCAGGCGCTTCAACCGGTTGTTCCGGTTGATGACGCGGCGATACAGGTCGTTCAGGTCGGAGGTCGCGAAGCGGCCGCCGTCGAGCGGCACCAGCGGGCGCAGTTCGGGCGGCAGCACCGGCAGCACCTCGAGGATCATCCACTCGGGCTTGATGCCCGAACGCTGGAAGCCTTCGAGCACCTTCAGGCGCTTGGCGAACTTCTTGATCTTCGCCTCCGAGCCTGTCTCGGCCAGGTCCTTGCGCAGCGTCTCGATCTCGCGGTTGACGTCGATGCCGCGCAGCAACTCGCGGATCGCCTCGGCGCCCATCAGCGCGCGGAAGTCATCGCCGTATTCCTCGGTCTTGGCGATGAAGTCGTCCTCGGTCATCAGTTGCCCCTTCTTCAGGGGCGTGAAGCCGGGGTCGACCACGCAATAGGCCTCGAAGTACAGCACGCGCTCGATGTCGCGCAGCGTCATGTCGAGCACCATGCCCATGCGGCTGGGCAGGCTCTTCAGGAACCAGATGTGCGCGGTCGGGCTGGCCAGCTCGATGTGGCCCATGCGCTCGCGGCGCACCTTGGCGAGTGTGACCTCGACACCGCACTTCTCGCAGATCACGCCACGGTGCTTCAGGCGCTTGTACTTGCCGCACAGGCACTCGTAGTCCTTGATCGGTCCGAAGATCTTGGCGCAGAAGAGCCCATCGCGCTCGGGCTTGAACGTGCGGTAGTTGATCGTCTCGGGCTTCTTGACCTCGCCGAACGACCACGAGCGGATCTTGTCGGGAGAGGCGATGCCGATCTTGATGGCATCGAACTGCTCCTGCTGCTGTACCTGCTTGAATAGATCGAGTAGCGCTTTCATGCGTGCCTCTCAGTAATCGCGTCGATGAGCGCTCAGTTGCGCTCGAGGTCGATGTCGATGCCCAGCGACCGGATTTCCTTGACCAGCACGTTGAACGACTCCGGCATGCCGGCGTCGATCACGTGATCGCCCTTGACGATGTTCTCGTAGACCTTCGTGCGGCCCTGCACGTCGTCCGACTTCACCGTCAGCATTTCCTGCAGGACGTAGGCGGCGCCGTAAGCTTCCAGCGCCCAGACCTCCATCTCGCCGAATCGCTGGCCGCCGAACTGCGCCTTGCCGCCCAGCGGCTGCTGGGTGACAAGCGAGTACGGGCCGGTCGAACGCGCGTGCATCTTGTCGTCCACCAGATGGTGCAGCTTCAGCATGTGCATGTAGCCGACCGTCACCGGGCGCTCGAATGCGTCGCCGCTACGGCCATCGAACAGGCGCGCCTGCGTCCGGGTGCCCGTCAGCTGCAGTGCCTTGGCGATCGACTCCGGGTAGGCGAGGTCGAGCATCGCGTGGATCTCCTTCTCCGCCGCACCGTCGAACACCGGCGTGGCGAACGGCACTCCATCGCGCAGATGCTCACCCAGCTGCATGGCTTCGTCGTCGCTCAGGCGGTCGAGATCTTCCGGCTTGCCGGAGCGGTTGTAGATCTCCTTCAGCAACTGGCGCAGCTGCGCCAACTTGGCCGACGTCACGAGGTCACCGATGCGCTGGCCGAGGCCCTTCGCCGCCCAGCCGAGGTGGGTCTCGAGGATCTGCCCGACGTTCATCCGCGACGGCACGCCGAGCGGATTCAGCACGAGGTCGACCGGCGTGCCATCGGCCATGTAAGGCATGTCCTCGACCGGCACGATGCGCGACACCACGCCCTTGTTGCCGTGGCGGCCGGCCATCTTGTCGCCCGGCTGCAGGCGGCGCTTGACGGCCAGGTAGACCTTGACCATCTTCAGTACGCCCGGCGGCAGTTCGTCGCCCTGCGTCAGCTTCTTCTTCTTGTCCTCGAAGGCCTGGTCGAACTGCTTGCGCTTGAGTTCGATCGAGTCCTTCAGCGACTCGAGCTGGGCCGCAGCCTCGTCGTCCGCCAGGCGGATCTCGAACCAGTGATACTTCTCGAGCGACTCGAGGTAGTCACGCGTGATGACCGTACCCTTGGCGATCTTGCGCGGGCCGCCGATGGCTTCCTTCTTCAGCAGCAGCTTCTCGATGCGCTGGAAGGCGTCGCCCTCGACGATGCGCAGCTGATCGTTCAGGTCCTGGCGGTACCTCTTCAGTGCATCGTCGATGATCTGCTGGGCGCGCTTGTCGCGCACGATGCCTTCGCGCGTGAACACCTGCACGTCGATGACGGTGCCGCTCATGCCCGAGGGCACGCGCAGCGATGTGTCCTTCACGTCAGAGGCCTTCTCGCCAAAGATCGCGCGCAGCAGCTTCTCTTCCGGCGTCAGCTGAGTCTCGCCCTTCGGCGTGACCTTGCCGACCAGCACGTCACCGGCGTTCACTTCGGCGCCGATGTAGACGATGCCGGAATCATCGAGGCGTGCCAGCTGGTTCTCGGAGAGATTGCTGATGTCGCGTGTGATCTCCTCGGGTCCGAGCTTGGTGTCGCGCGCGACGACGTTCAGTTCCTCGATGTGGATCGAGGTGTAGCGGTCGTCGGCGACGACGCGCTCGGAGATGAGGATCGAATCCTCGAAGTTGTATCCGTTCCACGGCATGAACGCGACCAGCATGTTCTGGCCCAGCGCCAGCTCGCCCAGGTCCGTCGAGGCACCGTCTGCGATGACGTCGCCCTTGGCGATGACATCGCCCTTCTTGACGATCGGCGTCTGGTTGATGTTCGTGTTCTGGTTCGAACGCGTGTACTTGGTCAGGTTGTAGATGTCGACGCCGACTTCACCCGCCACGTTCTCGTTCTCGTGCACGCGCACGACGATGCGGTTGGCATCGACGTAGTCCACGAGCCCGCCGCGCAGCGCCTGCACGGTCGTGCCCGAGTCGACCGCGACCGTGCGCTCCACGCCGGTGCCGACAAACGGCTTCTCGGGGCGCAGGCAAGGCACGGCCTGGCGCTGCATGTTCGAGCCCATCAGCGCACGGTTCGCGTCGTCGTGTTCGAGGAACGGGATCAACGACGCGGCCACGGAAACGATCTGCGACGGCGCGATATCCATGTACTGGACCCGCTCCGGCGACATCAGGACGAACTCGCCGTTCTCGCGGCAGCTGACCAGCTCGTCCATGAACTTGCCGGTCTTGTCGAGCGGCGCGTTGGCCTGGGCAATCACGTACTTGCCTTCCTCGATCGCCGAGAGGTAGGAAATCTCGGCCGTGACGTGACCCTTCTCGACCTTCCGATAGGGCGTCTCGAGGAAGCCGTACTCGTTCAGGCGTGCATACAGCGCCATCGAGTTGATCAGGCCGATGTTCGGACCTTCAGGCGTCTCGATCGGGCAGACGCGGCCGTAGTGCGTCGGGTGCACGTCGCGCACCTCGAAGCCCGCGCGCTCGCGCGTCAGGCCGCCCGGTCCGAGTGCCGAGACACGCCGCTTGTGCGTGATCTCCGACAGCGGGTTGGTCTGGTCCATGAACTGCGAGAGCTGCGAGCTGCCGAAGAACTCACGGATCGACGCGCTGATCGGCTTCGAATTGATCAGGTCGTGCGGCATCAGGTTTTCGGTCTCGGCCTGGCCGAGGCGTTCCTTGACCGCGCGCTCCACCCGCACGAGGCCAGCACGGAACTGGTTCTCGGCCAGTTCTCCGACGCAACGCACGCGGCGGTTGCCGAGATGGTCGATGTCGTCGATCTCGCCGCGGCCGTTGCGCAGCTCGACGAGGAGCTTCATCGTGTCGATGATGTCCTCATTGTTCAGCGTCATCGGGCCGGTGATCTCGGGGCGGCCGAAGCGCGAGTTGACCTTCATGCGGCCGACGCGTGACAGGTCGTAGGTCTCGTCGTCGAAGAACAGGCGCCGGAACAGCGTTTCGACGGCGTCCTCGGTCGGCGGCTCGCCCGGCCGCATCATGCGGTAAATGGCAATGCGCGCCGCCAGCTGGTCGCCGGTCTCGTCGATGCGCAGCGTGTTCGAGATGAACGGACCCTGGTCCAGGTCGTTCGTGTAGATCGTGCGGATCTCCTGCACGTTGGCGACACGAAGCTTCTTCAGCGTCTCTTCGGTCAGCTCGTCGTTCGCGTTGGCGACGATCTCGCCGGTTTCTGGATCGACGACGTTATTGGCCAGGACACGACCCAGCAGGTAGTCCTCGGTCACCGCGATGCGCTTCATGCCCGCGGCTTCCATGTCGCGGATGTGCTTGGCGTTGATGCGCTTGTCCTTGGCGACCACGACCTTGCCGGTCTTGTCGGTGATGTCGAACCGCGCGATCTCGCCGCGCAGGCGCTCGGGCACGAGCTCCATGAAGCCGCCCTCGGCGCCCAGCTGGAAGGTATCGAAGCGGAAGAAGTGCGCGAGCACCTGCTCGTTGGTCAGGCCGATGGCCTTCAGCAGGATCGTCGCCGGCATCTTGCGGCGACGGTCGACGCGGAAGTAGAGGATGTCCTTCGGGTCGAACTCGAAGTCGAGCCACGAGCCGCGGTAGGGAATCACGCGCGCCGAGAAGAGCAGCTTACCGCTGGAGTGCGTCTTGCCCCGGTCGTGCTCGAAGAAGACGCCCGGCGAGCGGTGCAGCTGGGAAACGATGACGCGCTCGGTGCCGTTGATCACGAAGGAACCCGTGGTCGTCATGAGCGGAATCTCGCCCATGTAGACCTCCTGCTCCTTCACTTCCTTGACCGTCGGCTTGCTGGCCTCGCGATCCATGATCACCAGGCGCACCTTGGCGCGCAGTGGCGAGGCGTACGTCAGGCCGCGCTGCTGGCACTCCTTGACGTCAAAGGGCGGCTCGCCCAGGTTGTAGCTGACGAACTCGAGCCGGGCCATGCCGTTGTGGCTGCTGATCGGGAAGATCGACGAGAACGCCGCCTGCAGGCCCTCGGTCTTGCGCTTGCTGCCCGGCGTATCCGCCTGCAGGAATTGCGTGTACGACTCGAGCTGGGTCGCGAGCAGGAAGGGCACCGACAGCACGCTCGGCCGCTTGGCAAAGCTCTTGCGGATGCGCTTCTTTTCAGTGAACGAGTACGGCATGGACACTCCGTTCGACGCGGGAGAGGGGGAAAGCGAGGCCTGACCGGGCGCAACTTGCAGGGACGACAAACGCCACCGCGGGTACAGCGAGTGCTGTCACCCGGGCGGCGTAGGGGAGTCCTGCGCGTCCGCTCATTCAGGGGAAGTCTTTGATCTGGAGCCCAGGGCCCCAGATCGAAGGCCTCCCGGCCTTCGAATCGGAAGTTGCGGTGAGGCAACGCCTCGCCACACCTCCGAGCTCACTACTTGACGTCGACCTTGGCGCCGGCTTCTTCCAGCTTCTTCTTGGCGGCGTCGGCGTCGGCCTTGTTCACGCCTTCCTTGACGGGCTTGGGCGCGCCGTCGACCAGGTCCTTGGCTTCCTTCAGGCCCAGGCCGGTCAACTCGCGCACCGCCTTGATGACGTTGACCTTGTTGGCGCCCACTTCAGCCAGGATGACGTTGAACTCGGTCTGCTCTTCGGCGGCCGGAGCGGCTGCGCCGCCGCCCGCCGGAGCGGCCACTGCCACGGCAGCCGCAGCCGCCGAGACGCCGAACTTCTCTTCCATCATCTTGATCAGCTCGCTGATCTCGAGGACAGACTTCGCGGCGATCGCGTCGAGGATTTCTTGATTCGAAAGTGCCATTTGATTGACTCCTAAGCGTTGTTTCAGTTCCAGAACTTTGGATGCGGATCAGGCGGTCGCGCCTTCCTTGGCGTCGCGGACTGCGGCGAGCGTGCGAACCAGGCGCGATGGCACTTCGTTCAGCGTGCGAACGAACTGCGCGATCGGTGCCTGCATCGTTGCCATCAGCTTCGCCAGGAGTTCCTCGCGGCTCGGCATCGTCGCCAGCGCCTTGACGCCCTTTTCGTCCATGACGAAATTGGCCATCGCGCCGGCTTTGACGACGAGCTTGTCGTTGTCCTTGGCGAAGCTGGAGAGCACCTTGGCCGCCGCGACCGGGTCAGCGGAAAAGCCGTACACCAGCGGCCCGACCAATTTGTCGGACAGCCCGGAGAACGGTGTTCCGTCGACGGCGCGACGTGCCAGCGTGTTCTTAAGCACGCGCAGCTGGACACCCTGGCTGCGCGCGTTCTTGCGCAGCTTGGTGACCGATTCCACATCCAGACCACGGTACTCAGCGACGACGATCGTCTGGGCTGCCGCCACGAGGGCAGAAACCTCTTCGACCTTGGCCGCTTTTTCTTGGCGATTGAGACCCACGGTACTGGCTCCACTCAAAATGTGCTTCGCATTCGTGCTTGCGCACTGGCTAGGCACCGGTTGCACCACCCGGCGTCCGAAGCGACATCTCGAGTGCTGAACAACGCACTGTCCATGTCTTCCTCGGGGCCGTCTGCGCTGGACTCCTGCTGCCGACCTGTCATCGCCGAGCGTTTCGATGCGAGACAGAGCAGACGGTGATTAAGGAGAAGACCCTGCGGCGCATTCGTTGCACGCTCGCGCCATCGGCGTCGTTCTCGTCCAGCGGTCTTTGACAGCAGCGCGCCCGTATCGATGTACCGACGTAGCGCGCAGCCCAAAGTCCCTTGTGACCCGGTCGCAGCCGGGTCGTATCCCTTACTTAAGCCCTAGGCGCTCAACGACGATGCATCGACGCGCACGCCGATGCCCATCGTCGAGGAAACCGAAATCTTGCGCAGATAGATGCCCTTGCTCGACGCAGGCTTCACCTTGTTCAGCGCATCGATCAGCGCCGACAGGTTGGTCTTCAACCGATCCACGTCAAACGAAGCGCGACCAATGGTGGCGTGGATGATGCCGGCCTTGTCGGCACGGAACTGCACCTGACCCGCCTTGGCGTTCTTGACCGCCTGCACGACATCCGGCGTCACGGTGCCGACCTTCGGATTCGGCATCAGGCCGCGGGGCCCCAGGATCTGGCCGAGCTGGCCGACGACGCGCATCGCATCCGGCGACGCAATGACGACGTCGAAGTCCATGAAGCCTTCCTTGACCTTCGCCGCGAGGTCTTCGAAGCCGACGATGTCGGCCCCGGCCGCCTTGGCCTCGTCGGCCTTGGCACCCTGCGTGAAGACCGCCACGCGCTTGGTCTTGCCGCTGCCCGCGGGCAGCACGACCGAGCCTCGCACCGACTGGTCCGACTTCTTCGAATCGATCCCCAGCACGACCGCAACGTCGACCGACTCGTCGAACTTCGCGTTTGCACACTCTTTCACCAAAGTGAGCGCGTCAGCGACGGCATAGTGCTTCTGCGGATCGGCCTTGGCGTGGATGGCCTTGGACCGTTTGGATTGCTTCGACATTTACAGTCCCTCCACGGTGATGCCCATCGAACGGGCGCTGCCGGCGATCGTGCGCACAGCGGCGTCCAGTCCGGCGGCCGTGAGGTCGGGCATCTTGGCCTTGGCGATGTCTTCTGCCTGGGCGCGCGTTATCTTGCCGACCTTGTCGGTGTGGGGCTTCGGCGAACCCTTGTCGATCTTCGCCGCCTTCTTGATCAGCACCGTCGCGGGCGGTGTCTTCATCACGAAGGTGAAGCTCTTGTCCGCGTAGGCCGTGATCACGACCGGAATCGGCAGGCCCGGCTCGACGCCTTGCGTCTGGGCGTTGAAGGCCTTGCAGAATTCCATGATGTTCAGGCCGCGCTGACCGAGCGCGGGACCGATCGGGGGCGAAGGATTCGCCTTCCCGGCCGGCACTTGAAGCTTGATAAAGCCGACGATCTTCTTTGCCATGATGGCTCCTGTGGGTGCAAGCGCCGTGCGGTTCTACGCACAGCTCCCCGGTTAATTCGGCCCGTTGCTCCTGATCCAGTGGTTGGCGCCGAGCCGCCTCAAGCCAACCACCCAAACTGATCGCTGCGAAGCAGCGTGCGAGCGAAGCGCGCGAAACCTCGCAGCGTCTCGCTAAACCTTTTCCACCTGCCCGAACTCGAGTTCAACCGGCGTCGAGCGACCGAAAATCGTGACCGACACCCGCAGTCGGCTCTTTTCGTAGTTCACTTCCTCGACGTTGCCGTTGAAGTCGGTGAACGGGCCATCCTTCACCCGCACCATCTCACCCACCTCGAACAGCGTCTTCGGGCGCGGCTTCTCCGCGCCTTCCTGCATGCGGTGGAGGATCTCGTCGACTTCTTTCTGCGGCAGCGGCGACGGGCGATTGGCGGTCCCACCGAGGAAACCGGTCACCTTTGGCGTGCTCTTGACCAGGTGCCAGGCCTCGTCGGTCATGTCCATCTCGACCAGTACATAGCCGGAATACATCCGCCGCTCGGTGATCGACTTCTTGCCGCCCTTGACCTCGACGACTTCCTCGACCGGCACGAGGATTTGCCCGAACTGCGACTGCAGACCGGCGCGGTTGATCCGCTCCTGCAGCGTGCGAGCGACGCTCTTCTCCATGCCGGAATAGGCATGCACTACGTACCAGCGCTTGGTGCTTGAACCAGTTGCGGCTTCAGTCGTCATGGTGTCCTCGTCAGCGCCAACGCAGCAGCAGGTCGTACAGGAACCACTCGAGGCTCTTGTCGACGACAAACAGGAAGATCGCCATCAGCAGGACGAACCCGAACACGATCCCGGTCGTAGTGACGGTCTCCTTGCGCGAGGGCCAGACGACACGCTTCGTCTCCTGGTATGACTCGCGGGCATAGGCCAGAAAGCGCTTGCCCGGCTCCGAGAACCAGGCAATCACGATCCCGGCCACCAGCCCGGCGGCGAGAGCGCCGACCCGCACCACCGTCGGCTGCTCCGACAGGAAGGTGAAGCCCAGCACGCCCGCGGCGGCGGCCAGCACGGCTACGGCCACGATGGCGAAGTCGGCCTTGCTCGCTACGGTCTCGACGTTCTGCGTCGTCATCTGCTTTGATCTCATCTGCCCCGCGTTCGGCGGGGTCACTCTGATTGGCAGGGGCAGAGGGAATCGAACCCCCAACCTTCGGTTTTGGAGACCGACGCTCTGCCAGTTGAGCTATACCCCTACCGAAACTGGCCGGCGCCGCCTTGCGGCTGCGCCGCGATCTCTCTCCTACTCGACGATCTTTGCCACCACGCCGGCGCCGACGGTGCGGCCGCCTTCGCGGATGGCAAAGCGCAGGCCTTCTTCCATCGCGATCGGCGCGATCAGCGCCACATCCATCTGGATGTTGTCGCCCGGCATCACCATCTCGGTGCCCGCCGGCAACTGGATCGAGCCGGTCACGTCCGTCGTGCGGAAGTAAAACTGCGGCCGATAGCCATTGAAGAACGGCGTGTGACGGCCGCCCTCTTCCTTGCTCAGCACATACACCTCGGCCTTGAACTTGGTGTGCGGCGTGATCGAACCGGGCTTGGCCAGCACCTGGCCGCGCTCGACTTCCTCCCGCTTCGTACCCCGCAGCAGCACCCCGACGTTGTCACCGGCCTGACCCTGGTCCAGGAGCTTCCTGAACATCTCGACCCCGGTGCAGGTGGTCTTGAGCGTGGGCTTGATGCCGATGATCTCGATTTCATCGCCCACCTTGACGATGCCGCGCTCGATCCGCCCGGTCACCACGGTGCCACGGCCGGAGATGGAGAACACGTCCTCGACCGGCATCAGGAAGGCGCCATCGATCGCCCGCTCGGGCGTGGGGATGTAGCTGTCGAGCGCATCGGCGAGCTTCATGATGGACTGCTCGCCCAACTCGCCCTGGTCGCCTTCGAGCGCCATCTTGGCGCTGCCCTTGACGATGGGAATGTCGTCGCCCGGAAACTCGTACTTGCTGAGGAGTTCCCGCACTTCAAGCTCGACGAGCTCGAGCAGCTCGGCGTCGTCGACCATGTCGACCTTGTTCATGTAGACGATGATGTAGGGCACCCCGACCTGGCGGGCGAGCAGGATGTGCTCGCGGGTCTGCGGCATGGGACCGTCGGCCGCCGAGACGACCAGAATGGCACCGTCCATCTGGGCCGCACCGGTGATCATGTTCTTGACGTAGTCAGCATGGCCCGGGCAGTCGACGTGCGCATAGTGCCGCGCCTTGGTCTCGTACTCGACGTGCGCCGTGTTGATCGTGATGCCGCGTGCCTTCTCCTCCGGCGCCGCATCAATCTGGTCGTAGGCCTTGGCCTCACCACCAAACTTCTTCGACAACACCAGCGTGATCGCCGCCGTCAGGGTCGTCTTCCCATGATCAACGTGCCCAATCGTCCCCACATTCACATGCGGCTTCGTACGCTCAAACTTGCCTTTTGCCATCGCTAGGTCCTCAAAGAACGGTTGTTCGTTTTGTGTTGAACGCTATTTCGTCTTGGCGGAGATCACGGCTTCGGCGACGTTCTTCGGCGCCTCGGCGTAGTGCTTGAACTCCATCGTGTAGGTCGCACGCCCCTGCGTCAGCGAACGCAGCGTGGTCGAGTAGCCGAACATCTCGGCGAGCGGCACCTCGGCGCGGATCGCCTTGCCGCCGCCCGGAATGTCGTCCATGCCCTGGATCACGCCACGGCGCGACGACAGGTCACCCATGACGTCGCCCATCTTCTCTTCGGGCGTCTCGACTTCGACGGCCATGATCGGCTCGAGCAGCGCCGGGGATGCCGCGCGCATGCCGTCCTTGAAGCCCATCGAGGCGGCCATCTTGAACGCGTTCTCGTTCGAGTCCACCTCGTGGTACGAGCCGAAGTGCAGCGTCACCTTGACATCCACCACCGGATAACCCGCCAGCACACCCGCCTTCAGCGTCTCGTTGACGCCCTTCTCGACGGCCGGGATGTACTCGCGCGGCACGACACCGCCCTTGATCGCATCGACGAACGCGAAGCCCGTGCCCGGCACCTGCGGCTCGAGCTTGAGCACGACGTGGCCGTACTGGCCGCGTCCACCCGACTGCTTGATGAACTTGCCTTCGGCGTTCTCAACCGTCTTGCGGATCGTCTCGCGATAAGCCACCTGCGGCTTGCCGACCGAGGCCTCAACGCTGAACTCGCGCTTCATGCGGTCGACCAGGATCTCCAGGTGCAGCTCGCCCATGCCAGAGATGATGGTCTGGCCAGATTCTTCGTCGGTATGGACGCGGAACGAGGGATCTTCCTGCGCCAGGCGGTTGAGCGCGATGCCCATCTTTTCCTGGTCGGCCTTGGTCTTTGGCTCGACCGCCTGGGAAATCACCGGCTCCGGGAAGATCATCCGCTCGAGCGTGATGACCTTGTCCGGGTCGCACAGCGTGTCGCCCGTGGTCACGTCCTTCATGCCGACCGCCGCCGCGATGTCGCCCGCGCACACTTCCTTGATCTCGTCGCGCTGGTTGGCGTGCATCTGCAGCAGGCGTCCGACGCGCTCCTTGCGACTCTTGATCGAATTGATCACGGTGTCGCCGGACTTCAGCACGCCGGAATAAACGCGCAGGAAGGTGAGCTGACCGACATACGGGTCGGTCATGATCTTGAACGCCAGCGCGGCGAACGGCGCCTCGTCATTCGCCGGGCGCTCTTCGGAGACGCCGCGGTCGTTTTCGCCCATGACGGCCGGACGATCGATCGGGCTCGGCAGGTACTCGACGACGGCGTCAAGCATCGCCTGCACGCCCTTGTTCTTGAAGGCCGACCCGCACAGCATGGGCGTGATCTCGTGCGCGATCGTGCGGTGACGCAGGCCCACCTTGATCTCGGCTTCCGTCAGCGCGCCACCCTCGAGGTACTTGTTCATCAGTTCCTCGTTGGCCTCGGCGGCGGCCTCGACCATCTTCTCGCGCCACTCCTTGGCAGTGTCGGCGAGTTCGGCCGGAATGTCCGCGTATTCGAACTTCATGCCCTTGGAGGCCTCGTCCCAGAAGATCGCCTTCATCTTGACGAGGTCCACCACGCCCTTGAAGTTGTCTTCCGAGCCGATCGGGATCTGGATCGCGACCGGGTTGGCCTTCAGGCGCAGACGCATCTGCTCGTAGACCTTGAAGAAGTTGGCCCCGGTGCGGTCCATCTTGTTGACGAACGCCAGCCGCGGCACGCCGTACTTATTGGCCTGACGCCAGACGGTTTCGGACTGCGGCTGGACTCCGCCGACCGCGCAATAGACCATGCAGGCGCCGTCGAGCACGCGCATGCTGCGCTCGACCTCGATCGTGAAGTCGACGTGGCCCGGCGTGTCGATGATGTTGATGCGGTGCTCGGGGAAGGAAAGATCCATCCCCTTCCAGAACGTGGTCGTCGCCGCGGACGTGATCGTGATTCCACGCTCCTGCTCCTGCTCCATCCAGTCCATCGTCGCGGCGCCTTCATGCACCTCGCCGAGCTTGTGGTTGACGCCGGTGTAAAACAGGATCCGTTCGGTCGTGGTCGTCTTGCCGGCGTCGATGTGCGCCGAAATGCCGATGTTCCGATACCGCTCGATGGGGGTCTTGCGTGCCATAAGGCTCACCTAATCAACCTCGCTGCGGACCGGCTCGTGGTCGGTCCGCCCGGAAAATTCGTTAGAAGCGGAAATGCGCGAACGCCTTGTTCGCTTCCGCCATGCGATGCACTTCCTCGCGCTTCTTCATCGCGCCGCCGCGGCCTTCGGCCGCTTCCATCAGCTCGCCGGCCAGACGCAGCGGCATCGACTTCTCGCTGCGCTTCTTGGCGGCCTCGCGCAGCCAGCGCATGGCCAGCGCCATACGGCGCACCGGCCGCACCTCGACCGGGACCTGGTAGTTCGCACCACCGACACGACGGCTCTTGACCTCGACCATCGGCTTCACATTGGAAAGCGCCGCCGAGAACACCTCGAGGGCATTCTTGCCGGCCTTGGTCTCGATCTGCGCCAACGCACCGTAGACGATGCGCTCGGCGACGGCCTTCTTGCCGTCCAGCATGATCACGTTGACGAACTTCGTGACATCCGGGGAGCCGAACTTGGGATCCGGCAGGATTTCGCGCTTGGGTACTTCACGACGACGGGGCATTTCTCACCTCTTTGCTGGCTTCAGTCGTTGTGCGCAGACGCCCGTAGCGCCTCCGCGAATGCGGCTCCATCGAAACGAGCCGCGACTTACTCGGCTGCCTGCTTTGGCGGGCAGCCGGGTTGAAAATCAGGCTGCCTTCGGACGCTTGGCGCCGTACTTCGAGCGGGACTGCTTGCGGTCCTTCACGCCCTGCGTATCGAGCGAACCGCGCACGATGTGATAGCGCACGCCCGGCAGGTCCTTGACGCGGCCGCCGCGGATCAGCACCACCGAGTGCTCCTGCAAATTGTGGCCTTCGCCACCGATGTAGGAGATCACCTCGTAGCCGTTCACAAGGCGCACCTTGGCGACCTTGCGCAGCGCCGAGTTCGGCTTCTTGGGCGTCGTCGTATAGACGCGCGTGCAGACACCGCGCTTCTGCGGGCTGTTCTTCAGCGCCGGGCTCTTGCTCTTGATGCGGGTCGATTCGCGCGGCTTGCGCACGAGCTGATTAATGGTTGGCATGAAGTTTCGCCTGGAAATTCGTCCGTGTTCGAAGTTCAAAGGCGCGCAGCTTTGGGCTGTGCGCAAAGACCGACTGCAATTGACCGGGGACTGCTGCTTGCTTCGGCGGCGCGATGGGGTGCGCCTTGGACTCGACCCAATCGCGGAACTGCACGCGACCCGGCTGACCGGGAAACAACGCGCCAGTACTCAGCGCGAAGGGGACGGGGCAAAGAGCGCAACGCCCGGGCGGGCGCCGAAAAGCTCGTCATTATCGCTAGTCGGGGCCTGCGGTGTCAAGGCAACGCGCCCTGGCATGGAAAGCGGCACCGAGAAGAAAGACGGCCCGCCGAGGCGGGCCGTCCGTGAGCCAGTCGAGCCGCTTGCGACGGCTATTCGGCCACTTCGGTCGACTCGTCGGCACCGGGCTCTTCTCCGACGCCTTCGGCGGCCAGGGCTTCCATCGCGGCGAGTTGCTGCTGCTCCAGCGCGTCGGCCGCCTCCTTGTCCTTGCGGGCGCGGTGGTAAGCCAGGCCGGTGCCGGCAGGGATCAGGCGTCCGACGATGACGTTCTCCTTCAAGCCCCGCAGGTCGTCCTTCTTGCCCATGATCGCCGCCTCGGTGAGGACGCGGGTGGTCTCCTGGAAGGAAGCGGCAGAGATGAACGAGTCGGTCGACAGCGAGGCCTTGGTAATGCCCAGCAGGATGTTGTCGTACAGCGCCGGGCGCTTGCCCTCGGCGACCGCCTTGTCGTTCTCGTCGAAAAGCTCCGAACGCTCGACCTGCTCGCCCGTGATGAATGGTGCGTCGCCCGGATCG
>Ga0209391_10000609_pt1 | contig 17288 bp, 14 predicted proteins | sample PPLLak3March2015_FD_187246 | JGI IMG/M metagenome (GOLD analysis project Ga0209391, IMG submission 187246) | Freshwater sediment microbial communities from Prairie Pothole Lake near Jamestown, North Dakota, USA - PPLs Lake P7 Core (1) Depth... | ecosystem: Environmental > Aquatic > Freshwater >... | reverse complement strand
CGCTGCAGTCCGAGCACCTCACGCCCGAGAAACTCTTCCACGAGCTCGAGCACAACCACCTGCTGCTGATCGGCAGCAACTTCTCCAACTGGCTCGCACGACTGTTCCTGCGCATGGCCAAGCGCAAGCGGCTCTCCGACCCGCGGGACGTCGGCGAGGTCCTCGCGGACGACCACACCCTGAACGACGAGCGGCTCGTGTCGTTCCTGCAGCAGGTGAGCGTACGCACGCGCGTCTACGGCGGCGCCGAGGCCTTCGTCGCCGAGCTGCACGCCCGCTGGAGCAAGCGCCAGGGCGGTGCGGCCGCTGCGCCCGGCCTCGCCGCAGCGCCGCGACGCTTCCTGCCGCCGGCGCGCGAGATGCCGGACAACGCGGTGTTCATCAGCTACGCGCGCGAGGACCTGCCCGCGGTGCAGCGGCTCAAGGCCGCGCTCGACGCCGCCGGCCTCGCCACCTGGTTCGACCTCGACCGCCTCGAGGGCGGCGACGACTACGACCGCAAGATCCAGGCGAACATCGGCCGCTGCAGCTACTTCGTGCCGGTGATCTCGGCGAACACGCAGCGGCGGCACGAGGGCTACTTCCGTCGCGAGTGGAGCTACGCGGTGGACCGCTCGCGCAACATCGCCGACGGGGCGGTGTTCATCCTGCCGGTGTGCATCGACGATACCCCGGAGGCCGAGGCGCTGGTGCCGGAGAAGTTCCGCGCGCTGCACATCTCGCGGCTACCCGGCGGCGAGCCGAGCCCTGAGTTCGTGCGTCGCCTGCAGGAACTGGCCCGCGGAGGCCGCGCGTGAGCCGCGCCCCGGTCGAACTCGCCGCAGCGCCGGCGGTCGATCCCGAAAACCCGTGGCTGGGGCTCTCGTCTTACACCGAGGAAACCCGCGCCTACTTCCACGGTCGCGACGAGGAGGCTGCCGAACTCGCGCGCCGCGTCCAGCGCAAGAACCTCACGGTGCTGTTCGGGCAGTCCGGCCTCGGCAAGACGTCGCTGCTGCGCGCCGGGCTCGTGCCGCGGCTGCGCGGCGAGGGCTTCTGCCCGGTGTACGTGCGGGTGGACTACTCGCCGGACTCGCCCCCGCCCGCGGAGCAGATCAAGCAGGCGATCTTCAAGGCCACGGCCGAGGCGGGGCACTGGAGCCGCCCGGGCACGGCGATCGAGGGCGAGTCGCTGTGGGAGTTCCTGCACCACCGCGGCGACCTGCTGCGCGATGCCGATGGCCGCACGCTTCTGCCGCTGCTGATCTTCGATCAGTTCGAGGAGATCTTCACCCTGGCGCAGGCGGACGATCGCGGCCGGCTGCGCGCGAAGGAGTTCCTCGAGGACCTCGCCGACCTCGTCGAGAACCGCGCGCCCGCGGCACTGGAGCAGCGGCTCGACCAGGACGAGGCCGCCGCCGAGGACTTCGACTTCGCGCGCGCCGACTACCGCATCCTGATCGCGCTGCGCGAGGACTACCTCGCCCACCTCGAGGGCGTGAAGGGCACCATGCCCTCGATCACGCAGAACCGCATGCGCCTCGCGCGCATGACCGGCGCGCAGGCGCTCTCGGCGGTCTTGAAGCCGGGTGGCCGTCTCGTCTCGCAGGAAGTCGCCGAATCCATCGTGCGCTTCGTGGCGGGCGGCACCGAGCTTAGCCATGCCGAGGTCGAGCCCTCGCTCCTGAGTCTCGTCTGCCGCGAGCTCAATACCGTACGCCTCGCGCAGGGTCGCGCCGAGATCTCGGCCGACCTTCTCGCGGGTTCGCGCGACACGATCCTGAGCGAATTCTACGAGCGGGCGCTCGCCGACCAGCCGGCCGGCGTGCGCCGCGTCATCGAGGATGAACTGCTCACGGAATCCGGCTTCCGCGAGAGCCTGGCCGAGGAACGGGTGGTGAAGGCGCTGGCCGCAGCGGGCGCCGCGCCCGATGCGCTCGCGAAGCTGGTGGACCGCCGCCTGCTGCGCATCGAGGAGCGGCTCGACATGCGTCGCGTCGAGCTCACGCACGACGTGCTGTGCGGCGTCGTCGGCGCAAGCCGCGACCTGCGCCACGAGCGTGAGGCGCGCGACGAGGCCGAGCGACAGCTCGCGGCCCAGCGCGAGCGCGAGGCCGAGACCCGCCGCACCCTCAAGCGCACGCGCCTCGTGGCGGCCGTCAGCGCCGCCCTCGCGCTCGTGGCCGTGGCAGGCGCCGCGTTCGGCTGGATCAACTACCAGCGCGCCCACAAGGCCGACCTCGCCGCGCAGCAGGCGCGGGCCGACGCCGAGAAACTGGTCGGGTTCCTGATCGAGGACTTCTACGCCGAACTCGAACCCACCGGCCGGCTCGAGACCATGGGCAAGCTCGCGAACCTGGCGGTGGAGTATTACGAGGGCCTGCCGCCGGGACTCGTGACGCCGCAGACCCAGCTCTACCACGGCATGGCGCTCGTGAGGATGGGCGGCGTGCAGCTTGCGTCGGACAAGACCGAGGACGGCATGCGCAGCCTCGAGCGCGCGCGCGAGCTGTTCGAGCAGCGGGTCGCCGCCGGAGACGAGAGCGAGGCGGTGACGCTGGGTCGTGCGCTCACGCTGTTCACCCCGTACGCCGCCTGGGGGCCCAGCGGCGCGCCCGGCTCGAAGTCCACCGACCTGCCGGAGGCCGCGGCGCTGCTGCGCCCGATCGCGACTTCGCCCAAGGGGTCCCGCGAGGCGAAGATCGTCTACGCCGACATCCTCAATCACCTGAGCCACGCGCAGCCGCAGGCCCAGGCGGTCGAAACCTGCGAGGAGGGCCGCGGCATCCTCGCCGGCGTCGGGGCACGCGACCTCACTGACCTGACGGCCGCGTCCGTGTACGCCGACACGTCCGATTCGCAGGCGCGCCACTCGTTGGAACTCGGCCGCCTCGAGGACGCCGAGCGCCTCGAGCGCGAGGTGTACGAGATCGCGGAGGCCGTGCTCGCGCGCCGACCCGGCGACCTGCGGTCTATGAAGAACCGGGCTCTCGCCGCGGACCTGCTCGGCCGGATCGCCCTGCGGCGCGGCGACTTTGCGACCGCATCGGAGTTTGCGGCGCGCTCCGAGCAGGCCAGCGACGACATCGTTCGCTTCAACCCGGGCGACGTCGGGAGCTGGGTCTACCTCGTCCGGGCGGGCACTCGCACGGCAACCGTGCTGCATGAGCAGGGCCGCCTGCGCGACGCGTTGGCCAAGCTGGAGTCCAACGTCGCGCTCGCCGGCGACGAGCGGCTTCCGCCCAGCGCCGCGGCGGTGTTCGAGGATGCCTGGTACGATCTCGCGGAGTTGCAGGTGGAGCTCGGCCTGCGCGCGGACGCGGAGCGCACCCTCGTCTCGGCGGCAGCGGCCACCGAAGTCGGTGCGGCGCAATTCGGCGAAGGCAGCCCCCGCCGGCGCATGGCGCTCGGCCGGCCGAAGGCGGAGCGCGCCTGGCATGCGCTGCTTGCGGGCGAGGCCGAGACCGCGTTCCGAGGCTTCGAGTCCATCATTGCCGAACTCGACCAGATCGAGTTCCCGCCCGACGAACAGCTGGGCCAGAGCATCCGCGACGAATACACGAGCTGGACGCTCGGTGCGCTGACCGATGCGGCGATCCAGCTCTCGCGGTTCCCGGAGGCCGAGGCCGCGGCCCGCCGGCGCATGGCATTGCCCGACAGCAGCTTCGGCGACGTGGTCCGGGAAAAGGCCGATCGCCACCTGAGGCTGGCCTTCGCGCTGGCGAGGCTGGGCCGGACCACCGAGGCACGCGAGGTGCTCGAGCCCGCGTTGGAGTATTTCCGCGAGCGAAGGGCAGCCGGCAGCGCGGGTACGCAATTCCACCTGGAATATGCGGAGGCACTGTACGTCAGTGCGATCGCGCAGGAAGCCGATGACACCGGCCGTCGCGCGCGGCAGCAGGCACTCTCGGCGGCCACGACCGAACTCGACGGGCTCTCGGACGAAGCCCGGCAACTGCTCGCGGCAAGCATGCTCCGTGAGCGGATCGCGGCGGCACGCCTTATGTGAAGCGACGCGCGCCGCGGGAGTCGGATTTTCTTACAGGCCGGCCCTCGACCTGACCGTCGTTCCTTCCACCGACGCGGTTTCGCGCGGCTGGCACGGGCGTTGCATTGGAACTGTGCAGATGGAGGACGGACACATGACGTCCATTTGGCACGCCTTTCCGACAATCGTGTATCGCGCGACGCTCGCAGCCGGCCTGCTCGCGGTGTGCGTGGCCACTGCAACCGCCCCGGCGGATCGTGGGCTGCTCGCGGGAGAGGTCGTCATCGAGGAGCCGGCACCGGCACCGCAGCCGCAGATCCAGCCGGCTGAAGAGCAGGCGCCGCAGCAAAGCGACCAGCCCAAGGAGCGCAAGCGGACCCACGACGGCCCGCCCAAGGACGAACTGCTGCCGAACGGTCGTCGGCTGCCGGCCTGACAGGCCGCGCGCGATCAAGGCGGCGGAACAGCCACTGCCGTGACCGGCATCGCATCCACCTCGGCCTCGGCGAGCTTGGCGCGCATCGCCTCGAGTTCCTCGACGGTCGCGATCGGGCCGATGCGAACGCGGTAGTAGGTCTCGTCCTCCAGCGACAGGCGCTGGATCTTGGCGTCGATCCCGTACTGGGCGAGCTTGGCCTGCAGCTTTTCAGCTTCCGCCACCTGCTTGAAGGCGCCCGCCTGCAGCGTGATGCTGCCCTCGGCCAGCGTCGCGCGCGCGGAGTGCGCCTGCAGGGCGCTCTCGGGCACCTCGAGCTCCTGGTTCGGCAGGATGTCGTAGAAGTCGTAGCGGGCCGGCTCCTCGCTTTCCACCAGTGCCGCCGGCTCCTCAGGCGCCTGCGCGGAAGCGGGCGGCGCATCCACTGCGGGCTGTGGCACGGCCGGCTCGAGGTTCTTGTAGTGCAGGTGCACGCCGAACGCGACCGCGAGGCCGATCGCGAGCCCGGCCGCGAGCCCGATCCAGCCGTTGAAGTCGTGCGCGCCCGGGGTGTGGCGCTTGACGTGCTTGTAGTCGCGGCTCAGCGTCTTGCCGGTTGCCACGCTCACATCGCCTCCGGAGCCGACACGCCGAGCAGGCCGAGCCCGTTGCGCACCACCTGCCTCAGGCCGCGGATCAGCGTGACCCGCGCGTCGCGCAGCGCCGGATCCTCGACCAGGAACTGGTGGGCGTTGTAGTAGGTGTGGAAGTCGTTGGCGAGCTCGCGCAGGTAGTGCACCAGCGCGTGCGGCGCGCGCAGCAGCGCCGCCGACTCCACCACCTCGGGAAAGCGGCTCAGCGAAGCGAGCAGCGCCTGCTCGTGCGGCTCGACGAGCAGCGGCAGCGCGGCACGGCCGCGGGCGGCGTCGTGCTCGAGGTGCTTCTCGCGCATCTGCCGCATGACGCTGCACACGCGCGCGTGGGCGTACTGGATGTAGTAGACCGGGTTCTCGTTCGAGTGCGAGGTGGCGAGCTGCAGGTCGAAGTCGAGGTGCTGGTCGTTGCTGCGCATCACGTAGAAGAATCGGGCCGCGTCGTTGCCCACCTCGCGCCTGAGCTCGCGCAGCGTGATGAACTCGCCCGAGCGCGTGGACATCTGCACCTTCTCGCCGCCGCGATACAGCGTGACGAACTGCACGAGCCGCACCTCGAGACTGTCGCCGGGCTCGCCCATGGCGACGAGGCCCGCGCGCACGCGCGCGACGTAGCCGTGGTGGTCGGCACCGAGGACGTCCACCAGCTTCTCGAAGCCTCGCTCGCGCTTCTGCAGGTGGTAGGCGATGTCGGAGGCGAAGTAGGTCTTGATCCCGTTCTCGCGCACCACGACGCGGTCCTTCTCGTCGCCGAAGTCGGTGGCACGGAACCACTCGGCGCCGTCCTTCTCGTACACGACGCCGTTGGCGCGCAGTCGCGCGAGTGCACGATCGATGGCGCCGTTCGTGGCGAGGCTGCGCTCTGAGAACCACTCGTCGTAGCGGACCCCGAATTCCTCGAGGTCCTGGCGGATGTCGGCGAGGATATCGTCGATCGCAACGCGGAAGGCCTGCTCGAAGCCGTCCTCGCCGAGCAACTCGCGGGCTCGAGCGATCACCGCGTCGATGTAGCCGTCCTTGTCGCCGGCGGGCGCGTCGGGCGGCAGGTCGCGGAACACCTCAGCCGCGGGTCGCACCAGCGTTCGCCCCGTACGCTCGACCAGCTTGTCGGCGATCGGGTGCAGGTAGTCGCCGCGGTAGCCGTTGCTCGGGAACGGAAACTGTTCCCCGAAACACTCGAGGTAACGCAGCCACACGCTCACCGCGAGGATGTCCATCTGCCGGCCGGCGTCGTTGATGTAGTACTCGCGGTGCACCTGGAAGCCCGCCGCGTCGAGCAGGTTGGCGAGCGTGGCGCCGAAGGCGGCGTGGCGGCCGTGGCCCACGTGCAGCGGCCCGGTCGGGTTCGCCGAGACGAACTCGACGATGACGCGTTGCCCCGCGCCGAGGGTGCTGCGGCCGTAGGCGGCACCCTCGTCGAGTACGCGCTCGAGCTCGCGGTGGTAGCCCGAGGGCGCGACGAAGAAATTGATGAAGCCGGGCCCGGCAATCTCGACCTTCGAGACGAGCTCGCTCTGCGGCAGCGCGTCGATGATCGTCTGGGCGAGCTCGCGCGGCTTGCGCTTCGCGGCCTTGGCGAGTTGCATCGCGACATTGGTCGCGAAGTCGCCGTGCGTCGGGTCGCGGGTGCGCTCGACCGTGGGCGCGGCCTGCGTGGCGGCAACCGCGCGCAGGTCTTCCGGCAGGGCGGCGAGCGCGTCCTGCACGAGCTTTTCTATCAGGTATTTCAAGGCTTTGCCGTGAGGGAGAGGGTCGGCGAGGCCGATCAGTCTAGGGAATCCGGACCGCGGATGCGAGTCGGATCTGTGAACCAGTGCCGCCGTGATTGCGCCGGAATTCGTAGCGTGCACGGTGAACCGGCGCCCGGGCGTCAAAGCGGAGGACAGGCCATGAACTCGTTGACCCGTCATGCATCGCGGATCCTCGTGGCCGCGGCGGCCGCGACCCTGCTCGCAGCCTGCGGCGGCGAGGACGACGGCAGCGCCACGCCGAAGACCGGTACGCTCAAGGTCGGCATCACGGACGCGCCGGTGGACTTCGCCGACCAGGTGGTCGTGCAGTTCTCGGGCGTCGAGCTCAAGCCGAGGGACGGCGAAGCCTTTTCGATCGACTTCCCGTCGAAGCGGCTCGACCTGCTGGAACTGCAGGGCTCCCGTCGCGCGCTGCTGCTCGACGGCGAGACCGTCCCGGCGGGCGAGTACGAGTGGCTGCGGCTCAAGGTCGACGCCGACCCGAACGTGGGCGGCGATTCCTACGTGCGGCTCGAGACGGGCGGCGAGGAGTGCGAGATGCGCGTCCCGAGCGGCGACCAGACGGGCCTCAAGCTGGTGCGCGGCTTCACCGTCGGCGCCGGAGCAATCACCGATTTCACGATCGACTTCGACCTGCGCAAGTCCGTCGTCGCTCCGCCGGGCCAGCGTACGCCCGTGGGCACCTGCGGCGGCCAGGCGTTCCTGCTCAAGCCGGCGCTGCGCATGGTGGACAACCTGCAGGTCGGCGCCATCGGCGGCGTCGTGGACTCGTCGCTGGTCACCTCGCAGTGCGCGTCATCGACCGAGGCGCCGTACCCCGGCAACGTGTACCTGTTCGGGCCGGTGCCGGCGAACGGCTCGGTCGTGCCGGACGACTACGACGGTCTCGAGGAAGACCCGAGCCAGGCCGACGCAATCACGAGCGCGAAGGTGAGCCAGGACGACTTCAGCTACTCGATCGGCTTCGTGCCGGTCGGTACCTACGTGGTCGCCTACACCTGCGACCTCGACGACACGGCGCTCGATGCCGACGCCCAGCCGACGCCACCGGAGACCGTGCGGCTCACGCCTACCGAGGGCACCGCGGTGACCGTGACCGTCAACCAGACGGCCGTGGTGAACTTCACCGCGCCAGCGTCCTGAGGCGCGGCGGGCCCGATCCGGGACGCCCCTGCGGCGCATCCGGTGGTCTGCGGATCACCGTGTCAACCCGCGCGCCAGTGGTTCGTTGTAAGTTCTCAGTACCCAAGGAGAACCCCACCATGCGCTGGATTCCTGTCTTTGCCTCATTGCTCGTCGCTTCCGCAGCCACTGCGCAGTCCGGCGGCTGGCAGTCCGGCGCCAATCCGGGCCGCGTGCCGGCGGACGCCGACAACGATGGCGTCGTCACGCGCCAGGAGGCCCAGGCGTTCCCGCGGCTGTCGGGAGACTTCGACGCGGCCGACACCAACAAGGACGGCAAGCTCGACGCCGCCGAGATGAACGCGCACCGCGAGCGCATGCGGATCGAGATGCGCGCCAGGGCCGAGGAGCGCTGGAAGGCGGCCGACACGGACGGCGACGGTGCCCTCTCGCGCGCCGAGGCCGAGGCCTCGATGCCGCACATGGCCCAGCGCTTCGAGACCTTCGACGCCGACGCGGACGGCAAGGTCTCGCGCGACGAGATGCACAACTTCCGCATGAAGAAGAAAAAGCACCGCGACTGACCGGACTCAGAACAGCTCGAGCGGGTCCACGTCGAGCGACCAGCGCACCCGCCGCGCCTCGGGCAGGTCTTCGACGGCCGGCATGAGGGCTGCCAGCAGCCGCTGCAGCGGCGCGTGCGTCGGCGCGTGCAGCAGCAGTTGCGCGCGATACATGCCGGCGCGCCGCTCCATCGGCGCCGTGGCCGGGCCAAGGATCTCGAGTCCGGGCGGCGCAAGCGAATCCGCGATGTCGCGCGCACGCTCGAGGAACTCGAGGGGCAGCTCGCGCCGCGCCGCCTCGGCGCGCAGCACCGCGATCCGGGCGAACGGCGGCCAGCGCGCACTGCGCCGCTCCTCGAGCGCGGCGGTGGCGAAGGCGTCGTAGCCGCCCGCGATCAGCTGCGCGAGCAGCGGGTGCTCGGGGTATTCCGTCTGGATCAGCACCTCGCCCGGCCGCTCGGCACGCCCGGCGCGCCCCGCCACCTGCACGATGGTCTGCGCGAGCCGCTCGCTGGCCCGAAAGTCCGTTCCGAAGAGACCCTGGTCGGCATTGAGCACCACCACGAGGCTGACGTCCGGGAAGTGGTGACCCTTGGTGAGCATCTGCGTGCCCACCAGCAGGCGCACCGCGCCGCTCGTCACCCGGTCGAGCGCGGCCTCGAGCGCGCCGCGGCGGCGCACCGCGTCGCGGTCGATGCGTTCGAGCGGTGCGTCCGGGAACAGCGTGGCAAGCGTCTCCTCGATGCGTTCCGTTCCCTGGCCCACGGGCTTCGCCGGCTCGCCGCAGGTCGGGCACAGCTCGGGGATGCGCTGCTCGCCGCCGCAGTGGTGACAGTGCAGGCGCCCCTCGCGCTGGTGCACCGTGAGGCGCGCGTCGCAGCGCGGGCAGGGCGCCGCCCAGCCGCAGGCCGGGCAGAACAGCGTCGGTGCGTAGCCGCGCCGGTTGAGGTAGAGCAGCACCTGGCCGCCTGCGTCGAGGTGCCGCTTGATCGTGAGTACCACCGGCGTGGCGATGCCCTGCGTCGCGGCGTGGCGACGCAGGTCGATCAGGTGGATCGAAGGTGCGCTCGCCCCGCCGGTGCGCGCCGGCAGTTCGAGCAGCGTTGCGCGCCCGGCCTGCACGCGCTCGAGGCTCTCGAGCGCAGGCGTGGCCGATCCGAGCACCACCGGCACCGACAGCCGCTGCGCCCGGGCCAGGGCGAGGTCGCGCGCCGAGTAGCGGAATCCTTCCTGCTGCTTGTAGGACGGGTCGTGCTCCTCGTCCACCACGATGAGCCCGGGCCGCGCCAGCGGCGCGAAGATCGCCGAGCGCGTGCCGATCACCACGGGCGCCTCGCCGCTACGGGCGGCGCGCCACGCGCGCAGGCGCTCCTGGTCGGACAACGAGGAGTGCAGCACGGCGAGCGGCGCATCGAAGCGCTCGGCGAAGCGCGCCACGAGCTGCGGCGTGAGCGAGATCTCCGGCACCAGCACCAGCGCCTGCTGGCCGCGGGCCACGACCTCGGCGATGGCGCGCAGGTAGACCTCGGTCTTGCCGCTGCCGGTCACGCCGTGCAGCAGGAAGGGCGCGAAGCGACCGGCTGCCGCTGCAATCGCCTCGATGGCGCGGGCCTGCTCTGGCGTCGGTTCAGGCCCGGTGCCCACGTTCACCGGCCGGCGCGGCGCCGGGGCCGTCGCCACCTGCAGGCGCATCGCCCAGCCGCGCTTCTCGAGCTCGCGCAGGTGCTCGCGCCAGCGGGGCGACAGTTTGGTCAGCGCCGCCGCGTCGGCGGACGCGTGGGCGCCGAGCGCATCGATCAGCTCGCGCAGCCGCCCGGCGCGAGCCGACAGCGGCGGCAGCTCTCCGGCGCGCGCCGCCGCCGTCAGCGCCCAGCGTTCCTCGGTGCCGAGGGCAGTCGCGCCGGCACGCAGCGGGGCCGGCAGGGCCGCGGCGATCACCTCGCCCGGTGCGTGGTGGTAGTAGTCGGCGGACCAGCGCAGCAGCTCGAGCAGCGTCGCTTCGATCACGGGCGTCTCGTCGATGAGTGCGACGGCAGAGCGCAGCTTTGCAGAGGGAACCTCTGAAGTTGCGCCCCGCTCGACCAGGACGCCGACCACCCGCCGGCGTCCGAACGGGACCCACAACCGTACCCCCGGAACGAGGCGTTCGGCGTCCGCGCCGGGCGGCGCCCGGTAGTCGAACAGGCGACGCAGCGGCACGTCCACGGCGAGGCGAAGGATGTCGCTCAAGGTCGTGCGGGCTTATGTGAAGTTGTCCACAGAGCCTGTGGACAACTCTGTGGATGGAGGTCGGGAATGCGAGCCAAGTGCCGGTTCCGCGGGCCAGTTCAGCGAACTGCCTATAAATTGAGCAGCAGATATTAAAATCAATCTATTCATTGACTTGCGATTTCAGGCCCGATCCGGTGGTGCCTCTGGTCGTGCTTCCGGGGCGGGGCGGCGGGCGCCGCGCAGCCCCTGCCGCGGCCCAGTGCACATCTTCGCTCACGGAATCTGCGTCAACCAATTGGCGGGACTGGCGTTTTACCGGTTGCAGCGGCCTCGATGCCGCGTCCCGACCGCCGAGTCTAACCGCATGATGGGCCCTGCTACGCTTGAAGTCGTGAGCACCGAGCTGCCGGCAGACGGCGAATGCTCGCGCCGCGAGGAGGCCTCCCTGGACGCTGCCGAGACCCTCGACCACTTTCTCGCCGGTGTCGAGCGACGTGCCTTTCGCATCGCGCAGATGGCGCTGCGCGACCGTGACGACGCCCTCGACGTCGTGCAGGACGCCATGCTGCACCTGGCACGCAGTTATGGCGGTCGGCCGAGCGGGGAGTGGCGGCCGCTCTTCTATCGGATTCTCTACAACGGCATCCGCGACAAGCAGCGACGGCGCACCGTGCGCTCGCGGCTGTTCGGACTGCTGCCGGGCTCGCGCACCGACGAGGACGGTCCGCGGGAGGATCCGTTCGAGCGCGTCGCCGACGGCGCGCCCGGACCCGACCGCCAGCTCATGGCCGACCAGGCGATGCAGCGCCTCGAGACGGCGGTCGCTGCGCTGCCGCCGCGTCAACGGGAAGCCTTCACGCTGCGTTGTCTGGAGGGCATGGACGTCGCAGAAACCGCCACCGCGATGGGCTGTTCCGAGGGCAGCGTGAAGACGCACTATTTCCGCGCGCTGCAATCGCTGCGCGCGGCACTGGGCGAGGTGTACTGATGAGCGAGCACGATGTGGAGCGGCGGGACGAGGCGCTGGAGCGGCGTGCCCGCGAGGTGTTCGAGGCGAGCGTCGAGCAGCTCGACGTCGGGACCCGGGCCAGGCTGCGGGCAGCCCGCCAGGCAGCGACCGCCGAGATCGAATCCCGCCAGCGACCCGCGTGGCAGGGATGGTTGCCCGTGGCCGTCGCGGCATCAGCGGCGCTGGTCGCCGTGCTGCTGTGGCGTGCGCCCGCGGAGTCGCCGGTGCCGGTCGCAAGCTCCGGCGCCACGGCGGCGATCGATGCGCTCGAGATCGTCGCCGCGGGTGACGACCTCGACCTCGTGGCCGAGGATCTGGAGTTCTATGTGTGGCTCGAACAGGCCGGACTCGACGTTCCCGACGCACACGACGGCGGGCAGGGCTGAGGACATGGGCCGATCCCGAGCGACATGGCTGGTGCTTGCGGTTGCGACGCTGCCCGCGACCGCGGCGGAGCCCGGCGGACCAGCGGCGGCGGGTGGGCCGGCGCCGAGTGCCGAGTTGCTCGAATACCTCGGCACCTGGAACGGGGACGAGGAATGGCTGCACACGGAAGAGTTGCTGCCGGCGCCGACGAGAAAGCCGGGCGTGGATCGCGGCAAGGCCGAACTTGAACGGGCGAAGCGCGCAGACGCGAGCCCACCGACGGAGCAATGAACATGAAGCGTCAGATGTGGATCGCGATTGCCTGCGTGCTGCTCGGAAGCGCCAGTGCCTTCGCCCAGGGCGGGGCGGGGCAGGGCGGACCGGGCGTCGCCTGGCACGAACTCTCCCCGGAACAGCAGCAGGCGCTCGCGCCGCTGCGCGAGCGCTGGGACACGCTCCCGCCCGGCCGGCAGCAAGCCATGTCACGCGGCGCCGAGCGCTGGCAGCAGATGACGCCCGAGCAGCGGGCGCGCGCCGAGGAGCGCCTCGAGCGCTGGCGCGACCTGTCACCGGAACAGCAGCAGCAGTTCCGGACGCGCTACGAGCGGTTGAAATCGCTGCCGCCCGAGGAGCAGCAGCGGCTGCGCGAGAACTTCCGCCGCTTCCGCGACCTGCCGCCGGAGGAGCGCGAGCGCCTGCGCCACCGCTGGCAGGACCTCGCTCCGGAGGAGCGGGAGCAGATGCGCCAGAAGTGGGAGCAGATGACTCCGGATGAGCGCGAAGCCGCGCGCAGCAGGATGCGGGAGCGACACGAGATGCGACAGCAGCCGCGCCCGCAGGAGCGCGGCCAGTAGTCAGCGTCCCGGGCAGCGGCCGCCGACGGCTTCGACCTCACCCTGCTGCAGTTTCGGCAGCCTGCCTTCGAGGGCGAGCGTGTAGTTCTCCTGGCCCTTCGGGCAGGCGGCCGTGTCGCAGCGGACGTTCCGCAGCAGCATGACCGGGCGCTTGCCCGGTCCCGCCACGCGATACCACTTCGCCGTGGACAGCTGGTACACCTTGCCGCAGCGCGCGAGCTGAACGTCGTAGCCCTGTTGTTGCAGCACCTTGAGCGCGTCGCCGCGGTTCGCCTGTGTCTGCTGGTCCTCGAAGTGCACGTGGCGCACGTGGTCCCGCGTGCCCTTCGCCGTGAAATACAGCACCCGCCCGCCGAGGTCGCCCTGGCCGCCGCGGTAGAAGCGGTCCGTGGGGTCCTCCCACGCCTGCGGCTGCATCTCGAGCGGCGGCATTGGCGCCCACTTCACTGCCGACGCCTGCTCGACCGCCGTCCAGGGCACGGCGCCGGCCGGATCCGACGGGATCAGGCTGACCAGCAGCGCGGCCAGTTGCGCGTCCCATGCGGCGGAGGCCGACGCTGGCGCGGCAGCGCCGGCCGCAGCGCCTGCGCAGTGATCGGTATAGAGGCGCTGCTGCTCGGGCGTCAGCGTGGGCAGCGTCTCGGCGAGCAGCAGGGCGTAGCCCTCGCACTGCTTGCCGTTGCAGTTGGTCTGCGAGTTGAAGAACGCGGGTCGCTTGCCCGGCGCTTCGATCCGCCACCACTGGTTGCCGGCGCCTGCCGACCCCTTGATCGGGCAGCGTGCGAGGCCGAGCGAGAAGCCCGCACGTTGCAGGGCGCCGAGCACCTTCGGCTCACCGACGGGTGCCTGGCCCACGTTGCGCAGGTAGAAGTTCATCGCCATCGTCCGCGCGCCGGTCGCCACCACCCCGAACGGCTGCCCGCCGAGGTTGGCGAGACCGCGGCGCGTGAAGTACGAGCCGTCGGGCAGCGCGTCGTCGAGCATGTTCGGCGGCAGCGGTTCCCAGCGGATCTGCTTCACCGCTTCGATCTGCAGCCAGTCGCCGTACGAGGCTTCCGAACCGGCCGGTTGCATGAGTGCGGCCACGACTTGCGCCAGTTGGTCTTCGGCAGTCTGGCCTTGAGCCACTGAGCATCCCATCGCCAGAGCTGCGGCGAGGCATGCAGTGCGAATCGTGTGCATGGCTCCCCAGCCTTCTACGCCCGTCACGACGGGCCTGCAATGCAGGCGCCGGAATTCGAGTGCGGCCGCGCGGCGGCTCACGCCGGAGCAAGCATCAACCCTTCAAAGTGACCAGTACCTCGTCGAGCATCTTCATCGTGTTGCCGAACAGCATCCGGTTGTTCTCCTTTTGGAACAGCGGATTGTCGGCGCCGCGATCGTTCGCACCGGTTTCCTGCCGCCGGCCGATGCGCTGCTCGAACGGCTGATCGTCACGATCACCTCGCTGTTGCTCATCGCGCCCCGACGCGTCAGGAATCCCGCAGTACGACGCCTAGGGTCGGCTCCAATAGGTCTGTCGCAGGAAGACGTCGTTGGTCGTAGGGTAGAGCACCTTGACGACACCTTTGCCGAACAGGCCGCCGACCACGGCGCCAGCCACCACACCCACGGGGCCCGCCACCGTTCCCGCAAGGGCGGCAACGAAGGCACCGCCGGTAGTCACGCCGAACAGGGTTGCCGCAGGAGTCGCTGCGACCGGACGCCGCTTCGTGGTCCCTCCGGGGTCGAGCTCCGACCTGGTGTTCGTCATCGGCGTCTCCAATCAGAGGTTTGATCAGTCAGTGAGTTGCGGATCGCAAATCCGCTACCGGATACCTGGCGATCTGGCGATCTGGCGATCTGGCGAGTGTCGGCGACCGACTTCCGCCGTTCTGTGCGGTAGGGCACACAGGTCGGTACGCACGGGCACCGTTGGACAAGGAAGCGTCAGGGGCTCGCGTTCGCGCCTGCGTTCAGGACTTGCCCCGCCTGGCCTCGAGCTGCATGCGCACCTCGTGCGCCTTTCCCTCGGTGATGCGGTAGGTGGCAATGACCCAGATCGCGATGCCCGAGGTCAGGAAGGGGATGAAGGCATCGCACATGCGCATGAGATGGATCGCCCGGTCCGTCTGGTTTCCCTGCAGCGCGACATCGAAACCGGTGGCGTTCAGGAGGTAGCCGCTCGCCGCGAGCGCCGCGGCCATGCCGAGCTTCACCACCCACCAGAAGATGGAGCCGTACATCCCCTCGCGGCGTTGGTGGGTCTCCAGCTCGTCCATGTCGACGACGTCGCAGATCATGGACGGCATCAGCGTGAACAGGGCGCCGAGGCCGAAAGCCATCAAGGGGGCCGGCACGAGGAGCAGCCACGGGACGTCGGGGTCGTAGCAGAACCACTTCAGGCCATAACCCACCATCGAGACGCCGATCGCGAGGAAGAATGCCTTTCGCTTGCCGATCCGGGTGGCCAGCCAGGTCACGAACACGATGACCACGAACGTGGAGATGGCGCCGAGAGTCCCGGAGTAGCCCGCGTACTTGGCTCCCAGCGCCGTGTCGCCGCCGAACACGTAGTAGATGATGACGTAGCTCTGGAAGGCAGCGATCAGCATGAAACCGTTGAAGACGAGGAAGGTCGCGACGCAGAGCTTGAGGAACGGCGCGAATTTCAGCGTGAGCGCGAAGGCGCGGAAGAACTCGCGCATGTTGCGTAGCAGTGCACTGCCGGCGACGTCGACCTTGGGCACTGCCCCGGCGACCGCCACCTCCTTGAAGCGCTCGCGCAGGAAGATAGCGGGGAGTACGCCGACCGCGGCGACGAACAGGGCGATCCCGATGGCGAGGCTCGCCGCGCCTTGCCGCATGTCGACCCACCAGGCCTCGTTCTGCATGATCCACAGGAACCAGGGCGCGACCACGTAGGCCAGCTGGCCGATGAAGTTCTGCACGCCCATGAGCCGCGTGCGCTCGTGGTAGTCCGGCGTCAGCTCGTATCCGAGCGCGACCCAGGGGGTCGCGTAGGCGGTGTAGGCGAGGTAGAAGACGATCGAGCCGCTGAGGAAATACCAGAAATAGAACGTCTCGCTCTTGTCGGCCGGCAACTGCCACAGCAGCGCGAAGATGACCGCCGACGTGATTGCGCCGACGAAGATGTACGGACGCCGGCGTCCCCAGCGCGACCGCGTGTGGTCCGAGATGTAACCCATGATCGGGTCGGTGAAGGCGTCCGTCAGCCGGGGCAGGGCGCCCAGCAGGCCGACCAGGGCCGGGTTCATGCCGAGGCCGAGGTTCAGCACGATGGACATGCCACCGATCGCGGCGGCGAGGAGATTGTTGACGAACGCGCCGAGCCCGTAGATCAGCTTCTGGCCGAACGGAATCCGGTCTTCCGACGCGGTCGTGTAGTGCGCGGATTCGCTCATGCTCTTGGTGTCTGACTGCAACCGCCCCCGACCGGATCGTGAGTTAGATTGACAGCGCTGTCAAACGCTGCGAATAATTTCCGCCCATTGCCCGGGCCAGGGCGAGAGCAGCATCGTGGTGGAAGAAGCGCGCCGTGCGGAGGACATCGATCGGCGCGTGGCAGCGTTGCTCGACCGGATGAGCCTCGAGGAAAAGATCGGCCAGATGAGCCTGGCCAATGCGGGCGACAGCTATATCCACGACTACCTGGCCGAAGGGTTGCGCGCGGGCCGCGTGGGGGGTGTGCTCAACGAGGTCGACGCCGGGACCGTCAACGAGCTGCAGCGCATCGCCGTCGAAGAAAGCCGTCTCGGTATCCCGCTCCTGATTGGCCGGGACGTCATCCACGGCTTCAAGACGGTGATGCCGATTCCGCTGGGGCAGGCGGCGACCTGGAACCCCGATCTCGTCATGCAGGCAGCCCGGGTGGCGGCGCGTGAGGCAGCGTCCCACGGGGTGAACTGGACCTTCGCGCCGATGATCGACGTGTGCCGGGATCCGCGCTGGGGCCGCATCGCGGAATGCCTCGGTGAGGATCCCCACCTCGCCAGCGTGCTGGGCGTTGCGATGCTGCGCGGATTCCAGGGGCCGGATCTCGGTCGGCCGGACGCGATCGCCGCCTGCGCGAAGCATTTCGCGGGCTATGGGGCGGTCGAGAGCGGCCGCGACTATGCCGCCGCCAACGTGCCGGAGAATGAGCTGCGAAACGTGCACCTGCGGCCATTTCGGGCCGCGGTCGAGGCTGGCGTCGCCACCCTCATGACGTCGTTCAGCGAAGTCGACGGCGTGCCGGCCACGGCCAGCGAACGACTGGTCCGGCGGATCCTGAAGGACGAATGGGCCTTCGGCGGCTTCGTCGTGAGCGACTGGGACTCCGTGCGCCAGCTGCGCATCCACGGCCTGACGGCCGACGACCGCGAGTCCTCCCGGGAG
>Ga0209391_10000607_pt1 | contig 17305 bp, 14 predicted proteins | sample PPLLak3March2015_FD_187246 | JGI IMG/M metagenome (GOLD analysis project Ga0209391, IMG submission 187246) | Freshwater sediment microbial communities from Prairie Pothole Lake near Jamestown, North Dakota, USA - PPLs Lake P7 Core (1) Depth... | ecosystem: Environmental > Aquatic > Freshwater >... | reverse complement strand
CAATCCCCGCTCGCCCCCCCGCCGTTCTGGCCCCGTCCTGCCCCCTGGCCCCGTCCTGCCCTTGAAAGCCTTCTACAGCGACCGCTTCGTGCTCCCGCTGCCCGAGCACCATCGCTTCCCGATGCAGAAGTACGCGCGCCTGCGCCAGCGGGTGGAGCGCGAGCTGCCGGAGGTGGCGCTGGCGGAGCCGATCGCCGCCACCGATGGCCAGCTCGCGCTTGCGCACGACGCGCGCTACATCGAGCGCGTCGCTGCCGGCCGGCTCGATCCGATGGAGATCCGCGCGATCGGATTTCCGTGGAGCGAAGCGATGGTCGAACGTTCGCGGCGCGCGACCGGCGCCACGATCTCAGCCGCGCGCGTTGCGCTCGCCGAAGGCGTGGCCGCGAACCTCGCGGGCGGCACGCATCACGCCGCGCGCGCGCGGGGCGCCGGGTACTGCGTCTTCAATGACGCCGCGGTCGCCGCGCGCGTGATCCAGGCCGACGCTGCGGCAACGCGCGCGCGCGTGCGCGTCGCCGTGATCGACCTCGACGTGCACCAGGGCGACGGCACGGCGCAGATCCTCGGCGGCGACGACTCGGTCTTCACGCTGTCGATGCACGGCGAGAAGAACTTCCCGTTCCGCAAGCAGGCCGGCCACCTCGACATCGGGCTGCCCGACGGCACCGGCGACGACGCGTACCTGGATCACCTCGATCGCGCCCTCGCGGAGCTGGAGGACCGCTTCGCGCCGCAGCTGATCATCTTCCTCGCCGGCGCCGACGCGCACGAGAACGACCGGCTCGGCAAGCTGGCGCTTTCCACTGATGGGATGCGCCTGCGCGACGAGCGGGTGTTCGACTTCGCCGAGCGCCTCGGCGTGCCGATCGTGGTCACGATGGCCGGCGGCTACGGGCGCGACATCGACCTCACCGTCGCCCTGCACTTGCAGACCATCCGCCTCGCTTGCCGCGCGTGGCGCCGGCGCGCGCAGCTGAAGCAGGCGGGCGTCGGTGCGTGACGCCCGGTCGTCGAGCGCGCAGCAGGCCTGGCTGGCGGCGATGCCGCTCCTGTTCGTGCTCATCTGGAGCACGGGCTTCATCGTCGCGAAGTACGCCGCGCCGCACGCGCCGCCGCTGACCTTCCTGCTGTACCGCTTCGCCGGCGCGATCGCCGTGCTGCTGCCGATCATCCTGCTGACCGGCGCGCCGTGGCCGCGCACGGCGCGCGCGTGGCGCGACATCGTGGTGGTCGGCGTGTTGCTGCAGGCGACCTACCTCGGCGGCGTCTGGATCGCCATCGCGCTCGGCATGCCGGCCGGCGTCTCCGCGCTGCTGGTCGGCACGCAGCCGCTGTTCACGGCGCTGTTCGCGTTCACCGTGGGGGAGCGGGCGACGCGACTGCAGTGGGCTGGCCTGCTGCTCGGCTTCGCCGGCATTGCGCTGGTGCTGTCCGACCGCCTCACGCTCGCCGGCGTCGGGCCGCTCGCGCTGGCGGCGAACCTGATCGCGCTGGCCGGCATTACGGTCGGCACGCTCTACCAGAAGAAGCACGGCGGCGCGGCCGACCTGCGCACCGGCAGCCTGATCCAGTTCGCGGCGTCGTTCGTCGTCGTGCTGCCCTTTGCGCTGGCGCTCGAGTCGGCGCAGGTCGACTACACGGCGCAGTTCTGGGGCGCGCTCGCGTGGTCGGTGCTGGCGCTGTCGATCGTCGCGATCACGCTGCTGCTCGTTATGATTCGCCGCGGGCGGGCCACCGAGGTCGCGAGCCTGATGTACCTGACCCCGCCGACGACGGCGCTGTTCGCGTGGCTGATCTTCGACGAACGGCTCGGCGCGCTGGCGTGGACCGGCGTGGTCGTGACGATGGCCGGCGTGGCGCTGGTCCTGAAGACCGGAAGAAAGAACGCATAAGACCATGAGCACCGAGCGCCCGGCCCCCGATCGCCGCGACGGCTACCGGCACTTCCACCGCATCACCACCCGCTGGATGGACAACGACGCCTACGGGCACGTCAACAACGTCGTCTACTACAGCTGGTTCGACACGGTGGTGAACGAATACCTGATCGCGCAGGGCGTGCTCGACATCGCGGGCGGGGCGGTGATCGGCCTCGTCGTCGAGACCCAGTGCCGCTACTTCAGCGAGCTCGCGTTCCCGCAGCCGGTCGACCTCGGGCTGCGCATCGGCCGGCTCGGCACCTCGAGCGTGCGCTACGAGATCGGCGTGTTCGCGGACGGCGAGGCGGCCGCGAGCGCGCAGGGTCACTTCGTCCACGTCTACGTCGACCGCGCCACGCGCCGGCCGACCGCGCTTCCGGCGCCGCTGCGCGCCGCTCTCGAAAGAATCCACGCATGAGCTCAGATCCCAGCAGCCGCGCGCCGATCGGTCCGCACGAAGTCGTCGACCACGCGATCCGCACGCGCCAGTCGCTGCGCGCCTTCCTGCCGACGCCGGTGCCGCGCGCGACGATCGAGGAGATCCTGGAGGTCTCCTCGCGCGCGCCCTCCGGCACGAACACGCAGCCGTGGAAGGTGACCGTGCTGACGGGCGCCGCCCGCCAGCGGCTGACCGACGCCATCCGCGCCGCCTACGACGACGCGGAGCAGCGCAAGCAGCACGCGGAGGAGTACGCCTATTACCCGGTCCAGTGGGTCGACCCGTACCTGGCGCGCCGCCGCAAGGTCGGCTGGGACCTGTACGGGCTGCTCGGCATCGGGCGCGACGACAAGGCGCGGATGCACGAGCAGCACGGCCGCAACTACGCGTTCTTCGACGCGCCGGTCGGCATGATCTTCACGATCGACCGCATCATGGAGCAGGGCAGCTGGCTCGACTACGGCATGTTCCTCGAGAACATCATGATCGCCGCGCGCGCGCGCGGGCTCGACACCTGTCCGCAGGCGGCGTTCACCCAGTTCCATCGCATCATCAAGGAGCAGATCGGGCTGCCGGACAACGAGATGGTCGTCTGCGGCATGTCGCTCGGTTACGCCGACATGAGCCGGGTCGAGAACACGCTGGTGACCGAGCGCGAGCCGGTCAGCGGCTTCGCACGCTTCATCGAATAGAGATCGAACAGGAAGCAGCCATGGCACAACGCATCGCCGTGATCCCGGGCGACGGGATCGGCAAGGAAGTGGTCCCCGAAGGACTGCGCGTGCTCGACGCAGCCGCGCGCCGCTTCGGGTTCGAACTGAAGTACGAGCATCACGACTTCGCGAGCTGCGACTACTACGCCAAGCACGGCGCGATGCTGCCGGCCGACTGGAAGGACCGGCTGCTGGGTGTGGACGCGATCTTCTACGGCGCGGTCGGCTGGCCGGCCACGGTGCCCGACCACGTCTCGCTGTGGGGCTCGCTGCTGAAGTTCCGGCGCGAGTTCGACCAGTACGTGAACATGCGCCCGTGCAGGTTGATGCCTGGCATCGCCTCGCCGCTCGCCAACCGCGCGCCGGGCGACATCGACTTCGTCGTGGTGCGCGAGAACACCGAGGGCGAGTACTCGTCGGTCGGCGGCAAGATGTACGAAGGCACGCCGCGCGAGATCGTGATCCAGGAAACGGTGATGAGCCGGCACGGCATCGACCGCGTGCAGAAGTACGCGTTCGAGCTTGCGCAGTCGAGGCCGAAGAAGCACCTGACCTCGGCGACCAAGAGCAACGGCATCTCGATCACGATGCCGTACTGGGACGACCGCTTCGAGGCGAACGCGCAGGGCTATCCCGACGTGCGCACCGACAAGTTCCACATCGACATCCTGACCGCGCACTTCGTGCAGCACCCGGACTGGTTCGACGTCGTCGTCGCCTCCAACCTGTTCGGCGACATCCTGTCGGACCTCGGCCCGGCGTGCACCGGCACGATCGCCATCGCGCCGTCGGCCAACCTGAATCCCGACCGCACGTTCCCGTCGCTGTTCGAGCCCGTGCACGGCAGCGCGCCGGACATCGCCGGCAAGGGCATCGCCAATCCGATCGGGCAGATCTGGAGCGCGTCGCTGATGCTCGACTGGATCGGCCAGCGCGAGGCGGCCGCGGCGGTGATGCACGCGATCGAGAGCGTGCTCGAGGCCGGGCCGAAGCACGCGCCGCTGACGCGCGACATCGGTGGCACGGCGACGACCGTCGACCTTGGCAAGGCGATCGCGGAAGCCGTCGGTCGCACAGCCTGAAGCTCGAGCAGGGCGGACCACGCGTTCGTCGAGCCGGTGCTCCCTGCGCCTGAGCGGGCTGCGGGGTGCCTCGTCTCCGCGCGCGTCGACGCGGGCGTCATTCGGCGGGCGGTGCTCCCTGCGGGCTCGCAGCTTTCGGGCTAGCGAAATCGTCGAACGCCGCATCGTGCCTCGCGGCTGCAGCGAGCTGGCCCGCCGGACTTGCGCGCATGGCACGCCCGCTGTCTGACGCGTGCTGCGCGAGACACCCCGCAGCCCGCCCAGGCGCCGTCCTTCGTGGCCCGAGAAGAACCCGCTGAACTCCGGCCTGTCCACAACGCGGTCGGCGCGCAGGGAACGCGCAGTCCAGCACGAAACGCGTCATCGCGCAGCAACGCGCGCGAGGCGAGGGGCACTGGCACTGTTACGGGCGCTGCGCTCAGCCGTCGTCGGACCGAAACCCCACCCGCGCGTGCGAGCCGTCGCAGAACGGCTTGGTTTCCGACGCGCCGCAGCGGCACAGCCGCGCCGACTGCGTCCTGAACACCGTGCGGCCGGTGCCGCTGCATATCTCGACGTTGCCGGCCAGCTGCAGCGGACCGTTGGGCACCGGCGTGATCGTCAGCACGCCGCCGCGCTGCGCGAGCGGCTCCGACGGTCGCGTGGGCGGCTCCCCGGTGGCGGTGAATCCGGCCGCCGTGTGGCTGCCGTCGCAGTAGGGCTTGCGCCCCGACTGGCCGCAGCGGCACAAGGTCGCCCGAAACTCCGCGCCGCCGGGCAGTTCGATCGCCGCGTGAATCGCGTACGGGCCGTTCTCGCGCACCCGGACGACGTTGACGCCCGGCGCCGACTCCTGCGGCCCGCCGTCGGTGCGTTCGTAGGTGATGGCGCCCGACGGGCAGCTGTGCGCGACGCGCACGCAGTGCTCGACCGTCGTGGCTTCCGGGTGGATCCACGCGCCCGGCGTGTTCGCGAGGAACACCGTCGGCGCGTCGAGCACGCAGTGGCGCGAGTGGATGCAGCGGCGTCCCTCGAAGCGCAGTTCGATCCCCGCGGCGCGCGCGACCTCGATCGTCGCGTCGGCGGACGAGGCCTGCGGCAGTTCGCTCGACGGTGCGGCGGAAGCTGCCTCGGGCCGGGGCACGACCAGGGTGGCGACGCGATCGACGGCCGCGCCGAGGTCGGTCTCGAAATGCAGGTGCAGGTCCTCGTAGCGCTGCGCCAGCGCATCGAGGTCGTCCGCGACACCGGCGAGCGGTACGACGCGGCCGAGCCTGCGCGCCGCGCCGGCGAGTTCGGCCGCCCGCTCGCCGAGAATGCGCGCGGCGCACTGCTGCACGAGCTGTCCCGAGGAGCCGGGCAGCTCGAAGTTGACGCCCGCGGTCATCGTCGAGCGCGCGGGATCGGCGGGCAGCCGGGTTGCGACGTCGGCGACGCGGCTCATCGCCGACATCAGCGTGGTGGTCGTCGTCGCCAGCGCGCTGCGCAACTCGCCGGGCAGCGGGGCGGGCGCGAAGACCTGCGAGAGCGCGCGCACCATCAGGGCGTAGATCGAGTTGGCGAGATCGACCACCTGCGCGGCGACCGGATCGACGATGCGCGTGCGATCGTGCGTGATGCCGAGGTCGCCGAGCATCGGGTTGCGGACGACCGGGCGGGCGGGCTCGAACTCGGGTCGCGCCGCGCGCAAGGCGGCGAGTTCCTGCCTGATCGCGCTGAAGCGGGCGAAGTGCGAGTCGTCGCTGTGCGCAGGCGCGCCTTCGCCCTGCGTGACGATCTCCTCGATCGCGCGCTGCGCCGAAGCGAGGTCGTCGATCCGGAACAGGCCCGGCAGGCCGAACTCCTCGGGGCCGACCTGCGCCTGGCCGTGGCCAACGAACACGCGGTCTTCGCCGAACTGTTCCGCGAGCCGCGCGAGCCCGTGCAGCGCGCCGTGGTACAGGTGGCCCTGGCTCGCGTAGTCCTGCGGCGCGGGCGCCAGCAGGTCCGGACGCGCGATCCGGCGGTAGTGATTCGCGTGGCTGAATCCGGCGCCGTCCGCGATGTCGAGACCCTCGGGCCGCTCGATGAACATGAAGTGGTCGAGCGCGGCCTCACCGAACGGCATCAGCGTCATGACGACGTCGGCCGGGAAGTGGCCCGGGCGCACCGGGAAGGCGGGACGCCACAGGTGTGGCGCCGCACCGATTGCGGCGAGCAGGTTGTTCACCAGCGACAGGTGCAGCATCTCCTCCAGCGCCACCTGCCCGAGCGAGCGGCGCCAGCGCTCGATCGCGGCCAACTCGGCCGGCGTCACGCCTTCGCTCGCCTCGCGCTTCAGCGACCACTGCGCGTACAGGTACGAGCACATCACCGTGTGCTCGAACTCCGCGGCCTCGCACAGCAGGTAGATGAGTTCTTCGCGATCCTGGACGACGATCGGCTCGGACATGAGGGCGCGCGCTCGACGGAAGCCGCAAGGGTGAGGCTCACGGGCTGCGTTGGCAAGTGCGCTGGCCCGCGTGCCCGGACCGCGACGGGGCGCCGAGTCCTGCGCCGTGATGCGGCGCGCAACGCGGGGCGAGGGACCGCGCGGTGAGCGGCGTCACAGGCAACGCCTGCCGATGGCCAATGCGCAGGCGCCCGGGTATCGTGCCGCCTCCCTCGATTCCCGGACCCGCCGCCATGACCCGCTTCCACTGCCGTGCCGCGCTGCTGTCCCTGCTCATCGCCGCCGCCGCGCCGCTCGCGCAGGCGAGCGACACGCCGCCGACCGAAGGCGCAGCGCTGCTCAAGTGGCTGCAATCCGGCGCCTACAAGGCGTGGCCGAAGGAGTCCGCGGCGCATCGTTCGATGGGAGAGCACAAGACCCTGGTGCAGACCTACCTGAGTCCCGCGGTCGACGCATCGCTCAGCGCGAAGGCGAAGGAACACCCGCGCGGGTCGGCGGCGGTCAAGGAACTGATGGATCCCGCCGGCAAGCTGTCCGGCTGGGCCGTTGCAGTGAAGACCGCCGAGCAAGGTGACGGCGCCAAGGGCTGGTACTGGTACGAGATCTTCGGCACGACCTCCGGCAGCAGCGTCCTCGCCAACGGGCAGGCCGTTCCGCTGTGCGTCAGCTGCCACGCCAAGGGGCGCGACGCCGTGCTCAGCGAGCACCCGCTCGAGTAGCTAGCGCCGCTTGCCCAGCCACTTCTGGGCGCGTTCCATCTTGATCAACTCGCCGACCGTCGACATGCCGTTGCGGTGCGCGTGCTCCAGCACCAGCAGCATCAGCTGGGCGTTGGTGTAGGCGTCGGCGATCGCGCGGTGCCGGCCGATCGGCCGGATGCCGAAGTGCTGCGCCCAATCATCGAGTGAATCGTTGTTGGTGCCGGGAAACACGGACGGCAGCAGCACGGCAAGGTCGAGAAAAGTGTGCTGCTGCGGCAGGCCGAGGACCGCATTCACCTCACGCGTCAGCACCGTCTCGTCGAACTCGGCGCGGAAGGCGATCACGACCGAGTCGCCGAGGAACTCGAGGCAGTCCATCAGTGCGTCGACGGGCGACACTCCGGCCATCTGCTGCTGGCCGCCGATCTGGTGCACGAGGATGTTGTCGACTTCGCTGGGACGGTGCTGCCGCAGCACCACTTCGAAGGCCCTGGCGTGATGCACGGCGCGCGCCTCGACCGCCACCGCGCCGATCGAGATGATCACGTCCTGCAGCATGTTGGGCCCGGTCGTCTCGAGATCGAGCGCGACGAAGCGGGCGAGGGCGAGCGGCGCGCGCTCGATGAAGTAGGGCCGCGCCGCCATGTGGTCGAGCCGGATCCGCAGCTTCTCCAGGCGCTCGCGACCGTCGATGTCAAGCGAGCGGCGGATGCGCCAGGCGTTGATCGCGGCGCTGAAGGGCGGTTTCATCGCGCGGCGCTACTGCCCGAAGGTCTGTTGCAGGCGCCGCTGCAGTTCGCGCGCCTGCCGGAACGACTCCTTCAGCATGCGCTGGTCGAGTTCGTTGAGTGAATAGGGGTCGATGCGGTTCCGGTTGCGTGCCGGGTTGCCCGCGTGCTCGTCGGTCGGGTCGATGAACTCGCCGCGCTGCGCGCGCAGCCGCATCATCTGCAGGAACTGGAAGGCGTCGATCACGGCGGCGACGTGCCGCTCCGGGACGTTCAGCCGGCGCGCGGTTGCCCACAGCCGCTGCCCGGTGTTCGTCTCCGGTGTCCCGAGCCCGAGGGCGAGCGCGCGCGCGGCGTCGACGAAGATCCGCGTGCCCTGCGTCTTCAGGTCGATCGTGCCCTGGTTCTCGCCTTCGTCGGTCCTGAACGTGCGGATCAGCCCGAGGGGCGGCTCGGCCTGCAGCGCGTTCGCCGTCATCATCCGCAGGAAGAAACGGTTGTCGTGCGTGATCCCGAGCAGCCAGTTGCGCAGCCGTTCGGCCAGCGTCGCGTTGCCGAACAGCGGCCGGAAGTCGAAGAAGATGTTGGCGTTCAGCAGCGCGGCCGGCGTCGGTTCGCGCACCCAGCCGGCGAACTTCGCGCGCCACTCGTCGACCGACAGGCAGCACTCCCGGCTGCTTGCCATGATGTTGCCCGGGCACAGCGGAAACCCGAGCTCGGCGAGCGCCTCGTTGACGCTGCGCGCAAAGTTGAGCAGCCGCGCCCGGTCGTGCGCGAGATCGTCCTCGTCGCCTTCGAAGACGATCGCGTTGTCCTGGTCGGTGGCGATGGTCTGTTCGCGCCGCCCCTCGCTTCCGAGCGACAGCCAGCACCATTCGAGTCCCGCCAGGTCCGCGCCCGGCAGCAGCAGGTCGAACAGCCGCTCGGTCATCGCATCGTTGAGCGCCGCAATCGTGTGCGTCAGTCCCTCGGCGGCCGCGCCCTGCGCAATCAGGTTCTCGCTCAGCATGCCGATGTCCTGCGCCGCGCGCTTCAGCTCCGCCACGCTGCGCGCGATCTTGATCGACTGCATCACGTTGCGCATCGACACGCGCTGCAGCGAGAAGAGGTCGCGTTCGGAGACGATGCCTGCGATGCGGCTCTCGCGCGTTACCACCAGCTGGTGGTAGCCGCGTTGCGCCATCACGGCGAGCGCCTCCTGCGCATTGGCGAGCTCGTCAAGCACGCCAGGTCCGGCGGTCATCACGTCGGTGATCGGCCGCTCGAGCGCCACGCCCGGCAGCACCACGCGCTCCATCAGGTCGGTAAGCGTGAAGATGCCGACCGGCTTCTGCGCGTCATCGACGACGGCGATGGTGCCGACGTGCTCGCGGCTCATCGCGGCGAGCGCATCGCGGATCGGCGTGTCGCTGCTGCAGTAGACCGGGGCGCGCCGCACCAGGGCCTTGAGCGGCTGCAGCAGGGTCTGCTGCTCGGCGGCGCGCTGCGAGAACTGGGTGCGCAGCTGGGCGAGCGACTGCTGCACGATCGAGGCCAGCGCCTGCGTGCAGAACCGCGCGAACGGCGCCGAGCGCGTCCGCAGCTCCTCGAAGTCCTCCTTCGCCAGCTGGAAGCAGAAGACGTCCTCGGCGGCGACGAAGTGCCGCGTGTTGACCGAATTGGCCGACAGGGACGCGACCGGGAAGCACTCGCCGGGGCCGAGCACGATGTCGTCGCCCTGCACCGAGGCGTTGTAGTTGCGGACGTGGCCGCGCTGGAGGATGTGCAGGTCGCGCACCCGCACTCCGCTCGCTGGATCGATGATCAGCGACCCGACCGGGAAGTACGCGAGTCGCACGCGCTCGGAAATGAACTCGAGGTCCGCCGTCGCCATGCCGGAGAACGGCGCGTGGTGGCGCAGGAAGGCGACGGTCGCCTCGTTGATCAGGGCCGGCGTGGGCATCGGTCGTTGCGGGGTCGCGTCAGGTCGAATCGGATTGCAGCAAGGGCGAAGGCTACGGCCTTGTCTGCCGTCAAAGGGGCTTTCCGGCGACCGAAAAGAAAGAGGCCCCGCGCAGGGGCCCCTTTCCTCTCGTGCGCGCGGGATGGTCAGTGGGCCGCCGCCTTCGAAGCGAGGATGCCGGTGTTCTGGCGGGCGTACAACTCGTCCCACATCTCGTCGGCGCGCTTGTCGCGGTACAGCAGCGAACCGATGATCACCGCGAGGAAGCCGAGCGGGATCGAGATCAGGCCCGGGTTCTTCAGGCCGATCAGCGGCGCCTGCAGCCCCACCATCGACGTCGTTTCGCCCTTCACGCGCTCGATGTCGGCCTTGGCCTTGGCGGCGGCACGGTCGAGCGCCGCGAGCGTCTTCTGGCCGGCCGCGACCTGGGCTGCGTCGCCCGAGTCAACCGCCGCCTGCGCGCCGGCGCGCTTCGCGCCGTCAGCCGCGAGCACCTTCTGCGCCGCGTCGCGCACCGCGGCCGGATAGGTCATATTGGGAGAGACCAGGACCAGCCCGACGGCCAGCAGCGTGCCGACGATCATGCCGGCGACGATGCCGCCCGTGTTGCACTTGCGCCAGTACAGCGTCAGCAGCACGCACGGGAAGTTGGCCGAGGCCGCGACCGCGAACGCCAGCGCGACCAGGTGGGCCACGTTCTGGCCCTTGGCCGCGATGCCGATCGTGATGGCCATGGCGCCGACGACGACGGTCGCGATGCGCGCCGCGCGCACCTGCTCCTGCGGCGTGACGTGCCCCTCGCGGATCACGCCGACGTACAGGTCGTGCGCCATCGCGGACGCGGCCGCGAGCACCAGGCCGGCGACGACCGCGACGATGGTCGCGAACGCCACCGCGGCGACAAAGGCCAGCATGAAGTTGCCGAGCATCGAGTCCGCGCCGCCGCCCAGGTACTGCGCGAGCAGCGGGGCCGCCATGTTGCCGCCCGGATCGACGCCGGCGATCACCGCCGGGCCGACCAGCCTGGCCGCACCGAAGCCGAGGAACAACGTCAGCACGTAGAAGCCGCCGATGATCGCCATCGCCCAGATCACCGACTTGCGCGCTTCCTGCGCCGTCGGGACCGTGAAGAAGCGCATCAGGATGTGGGGCAGGCCGGCTGTGCCGAACACGAGCGCCATGCCGAGCGAGATCTGGTCGATCGGCGCCTTGAAGAGCAGGCCGGGCTCGAGGAAGCGCTGGCCGAGTTCCTCGGGCGACATGTTCTTCGCGGCATCGCCGAGCAGGCCGGCGACGCGCGTCTGGACCTTCGGATCGCCGATCACGTCGGTCAGGAACGCGGGCAGCGAGAAGCCGTACGGCGCCCAGACCAGGATCACGAGCACGATCGACGCGATCACCAGCAGCACCGCCTTGATGATCTGCACCCAGGTCGTGGCCACCATGCCGCCGAACAGCACGTACGCCAGCATCAGAACGCCTACCGTGATGACCGAGATTTCGTAATCGATGCCGATCAGCGTCTTGACCAGTACGCCGCCGCCGACCATCTGCGCAGTCAGGTAGAAGGTCGACACAGTGATCACCGACAGTGCGCCGACGATCCGCGTCTTCTTCGGGTCGTTCCGGTAGGCCAGGATGTCGGCCAGGGTGTACTTGCCGATGTTGCGGCACGGCTCGGCGATCACCAGCAGCACGGTGATGTAGGCGACCAGCCAGCCGACCGAATACATGAAGCCGTCGTAGCCGAATTGGCTGATCAGGCCGGCGATGCCGAGGAACGAGGCGGCCGACAGGTAGTCGCCGGCGATCGCCCAGCCGTTCTGCAGGCCGGACACGCCGCCGCCCGCGGTATAGAAGTCGGCGGCCGTCTTCACCCGTTTCGCGGCGAGGAACGTGACGTACATCGTCATGCCGATGATCGCGGCAAACACCGCGAAGGTCAGCCAGCGGTAGTTCGGGGACACCGCGCCCTGTGCGAGCGCCGGCAGGGCGGTGAGGCCGATGGCGGCGAGGCCGACGAAGCCGATCGCCTTGGTGCGGTAGGAGAGTGCGCTCACGTCAAACCTTCGCTTTCTTCTCGAACTCGGCCACGAGTTCGCGCGCCATGGCGTCGAACTCCTTGTTGGCGCGCTTCGAGTAGTAGAACGCAATGCCCCACGCCACCACGAACTGGGACAGCGCGAACAGCAGCCCGACGTTGATCGGTCCCCACACCTTCACGTTGAAGAGCGCTGGAAAGTAGGCGGCGCCGATCGGCAGCAGGAAGTAATAGGCGACGGAAAAAATCATCAGGCCCGCCAGGAAAGACTGCTTCTTACGGTGCAGCGTCTGGAAGCGCGGATCGGCGACGATCCCGCTCCATTGGATGGATGTCGATGCCATTGAAGGACCCTCCCTTGGATCCGCAACTGGATTTGGCGGCGCAACGCGAATCGCCACGCCGTAGCCGGCCTTGTTTTCTCTTCTGTGGCTTTGGCCTGCGCAACCTAGCGAGCCGAACTTACCCCTCCCTTACTCCACCTGACCGGGGGGCTTACGCAACTGGGCGACGCTGCGGCGGTGACTCCCTGTTCGCGGGATGCGCTGGGCCGCACTCACAAGCGGTGCGCGTTCTGCGTCGGGCCGGTGCCCTGGCCCCTTGGCACGCGCCGCGGGCAGCGCTAGATTTTCTCGAAGCACGGACGGGAGGCCGCACGATGGGCATCGCGCAGGCGCTGACGCGCAGGGCTGGAACGCAGGTCACTGGCGCGGCGCGCTCGGGCATCGAGCGCCTCGCGGCGCGGGTGGCGGCCGCCGGCGGCCTTCCGCTCGAAGTCGAACTCCCGGACGGTGCGTGCGTCGGCTTCGGATTACCCGCGCGCATCCGCCTGGTCGTGCACGAGCCGTCGCTGCTCGTCGAACTGGCCAGCCCGTCGTTCGCCGCCCTCGCGGAGGCGTACGTGAACGGGCGCCTCGAAGTGCAGGGCGACCTGCTGGAAGCGCTTCCGCTCGCCGAGCGCCTGGTCGAGGCGGGCGGATGCAGCGTCGCTCAGCGGGTCGCGGGCGCGCTGGCGCGGCACACCGCACGGACCGACCGCTCGGCCATCCGCTACCACTACGACGTCGGCAATGCGTTCTACCGCTTGTGGCTCGACGAACGCATGGTGTACTCGTGCGCGTACTTCCGCACCGGCGACGAGACGCTCGACGAGGCGCAGCGCGCCAAGCTCGATCACATCTGCCGCAAGCTCCGGCTGGCGCCGGGCGAGCGACTGCTCGACGTCGGCTGTGGATGGGGCGGACTGGTGATCCACGCGGCGCAGCACTACGGCGTGTCCGCGGTCGGCATCACGCTGTCCGCGGAGCAGCACGCGCTGGCGCGCGCGCGCATCGCCGCGCTCGGGCTGGCCGATCGCGTCGAGGTGGAACTGCTCGACTATCGCGAACTGGTGGCGCGCCACGGACGCGACAGCTTCGACAAGGCGGCCAGCATCGGCATGTTCGAGCACGTGGGGCTGAAGCACCTCGCGCAATACTTCGCGAGCGTCGCCGCCGTCCTGCGCGATCGGGGGCTTTTCCTCAATCACGGCATCACGGCGGCCGACGTCGAACACCGTCCGGTCGGCAGTGGTATCGGCGACTTCGTCGGCAAGTACGTCTTCCCGCAGGGCGAACTGCCGCACCTGCACCTCGCCGTGCGCGAGATGTCGGCTGCCGGCTTCGAGGTCGTCGACGTCGAATCGCTGCGCCCGCACTACGCGAAGACGCTGGCGCACTGGTCGCAACGCCTCGACCGCCACCTCGATGAGGCCGCGCGGCTGGTCGGCGACAGGACCCTGCGCATCTGGCGCGCGTATCTGGCCGGCTGCTCCCACGGTTTCCGGCAAGGCTGGATGTCGATCCACCAGCTGCTCGGCAGCGTGCAGCGGCAGCCCGGGAGCACCGGCTTACCGCTGACGCGGGACTGGATCTACCGCGACTGAGCGTCGATAGAGGTTGCAGGGCGGCCGGTTCGGTCGGCGGTGGCGTCGCCTGACCGCACCTCGATGACGGGGGGTTGATCCGCCGGGGCAAAATGTGACTACAATCCCCCGCTCACGAAACGCCAAGAATTCAAGGCTCTGGCGCACGGACTTAAAGCTGTGCGGCGGGGCTGCAAGAAAGAGCGTTCGATTCGGCCTGTATTCGGTTCATCGGCGCACCGGCATGCGTGGTCTGCTGTTGACTTGGTTGTGAGGAGGGGACTTACTTTGCGCGCATTCCTGGTGTTGAGCTTGGCCGGTTGCCTGGTGGCCTCCGGGGCTGCGTTCGGCGCAGCTTCCTCGTCCCGGTCCCAGTCGCAAGCCTCGGCCAGCGTCGCCCAGGCCAAGTCCGCCCAGCGCGTCCAGGGCACGATCCCCGCCAAGTCGGCCCGCAGCCAGCCCAAACGCAAAGTCCGCGCTGAACGCGCGCCGTCGCGCCCCTCCGAGGGCCAGCTCGCCGGGCTGACCCACAGCGGCGATCCGCTCCAGCTGAAGAGCCACGTGGCGCTGGTCGTCGACCAGGACACCAACGAAGTCCTGTTCGAGAAGAACACCCACGCGGTGCTGCCGATCGCTTCGATCACGAAGCTGATGACGGCGCTGGTGACCGTCGAAGCCGGCCTGCCGCTCGACGAGGAACTGAAGGTGACGTCGGCCGAGCTGGTGCGCGCCGGCATTCGCTCCCGGCTGCGTCCGGGGGTGACCCTGGACCGCGGCACCGCGCTGCACCTGGCGCTGATGTCGTCGGAGAACCGCGCGGCGCAGTTGCTCGGCCACACCTACCCCGGCGGCCTCGACAGCTTCGTCGAGGCGATGAACGCGAAGGCGAGCATGCTGGGCATGAGCGATTCGCACTTCGTCGATCCGACCGGCCTGTCGGCGGACAACCGCTCGAGCGCGACTGACCTCGTGCGGCTGGTGAAGGCCGCTTACGAACACGAGGTGATCCGCGAGTTCAGCGTCAGCGACGAACTGGCGCTGCCCGTGGGCAAGCGCAGCGTCCGCTTCGGCAACACGAATCGCCTGACGGCGAATCCCGACTGGGAGATCGGCCTGCAGAAAACCGGCTACATCTCCGCCGCGGGCCGCTGCCTCGTCATGCAGTCGGTGATCGAAGGCAAGCGGGTGGTGATGGTGCTGCTGGATTCGGTCGGCAAGTATTCGCGGCTGGCCGATGCGCAGCGCATTCGTGACTGGCTCGAGACGAGCGGCGCGCTCACCAAGGCGCCCGCGCGTTCGGCCGAATCCTCCGCCGGCGACGCCGCCCGGCCGATCTAGCTTCGAGCTCGTCTAGCTTTTCGCGCGCGGCTCGGGCTGCCCGCTGTAGCCCAGTCCGGCCGAGATGCGCTGGGCGGTCGACAGCAGGTCGTCGATCCAGTCGTCCTGCATCCGCTCGGACGGCGCCGATACCGACAGTCCCGCGGTGACCCGCCCCGTGTCGTCGCGGATGCCGGCGGCGAGGCAGCGCACCCCCAGTTCCAGTTCCTCGTTGTCGCGCGCGTAACCGCGCGTGCGAACCATCGACAGTTCGCGCTCGAGCTTGGCCAGTTCCGTGATGCTGTTCTTCGTGTGACCGGCGAGGCCGGTCCGCGTCGCGTAGGCGCGGACGACGCGCGGATCGTCGTAGGCGAGGAAGAGCTTGCCGCTCGACGTCAGGTGCAGCGGCGCGCGGCCGCCGATCGCCCGCACGACCTGCATGCCCGAGCGTTCGCTGTACGAGCGATCGACGTAGACGATCTCGTCGCCCTGGCGCACCGACAGGTTGATGGTCTGGCCGGTGCGGCGATGCAGTTCCCGCATCGGCTCCAGCGCGGCCTCGCGCACCGACAGGCGCGCCTTCACGAGGTTGCCGAGCTCCAGCAGCCGCATCCCGAGGCGATACGACCCGGGCGTTTCAGCGCGGTCGACGAATCGGCCGACGACCATGTCATTTAGAATCCGGTGCGCTGTCGAAGGGTGAAGGCCCGTCGTCTGCGCGAGGTCCTTCAGGCTGACGGGTTCGGAGCGAACCGCGAGCGCATCGAGCAACTTCATCATCCGCTCGATGACCTGGATGGCAGTCTTGTCCCGCGGGGCAGCAATCGTCATGGTGCTTTGCGGTATTTTTTGGATACCGCTGTTTTATATCAGATTGCGAAAAGTGGGCAATGGGTCGCACCGGGCGACCTTGACCTGCGGCAGGTTCCTTCCACATCCCGGTTCCATGCAGCCCGCGCGCTGCGCCGAACGGCGGCCGTGACCGGCCGGGGGAGACCGCGAACGTGAAAGTCGGACTGTTCGTCACCTGCCTGGTGGACGCCGTGCGGCCGGAGATCGGGTTCTCGACCCTGAAGCTGCTGGAAGGCGCGGGCTACGAGGTGGTCGTGCCGGAGTCGCAGACGTGCTGCGGCCAGCCGGCGTACAACTCGGGCGACTCGCGCACCGCGCGCGAACTGGCGGAAAAGGTGCTGCGCGAGTTCGAAGGGTTCGACTACGTCGTCCTGCCGAGCGGCTCGTGCGGCGGGCAGATCAAGGTGCAGTACCTCGAGCTGTTCCGCGACGACCCGGACCTCAAGGCCCGCATCGACCGCCTCGCGGGCAAGACCTACGAGCTGACGGACTTCCTCGTCAACGTCGCGAAGATCGCCGACCTCCCGTCGAGCTTCGCTGGCCACGTCACCTATCACGACTCCTGCAGCGGCCTGCGCGAACTCGGCGTCAAGCAGCAGCCGCGCGCGCTGCTGGCGAAGCTGCCCGGCGTGCAACTGACGGAGATGAAGGACTGCGAGCAGTGCTGCGGCTTCGGTGGCACCTTCTCGGTGAAATACGGCGACATCTCCGGCGCGATCGTCGACGAGAAGTGCCGCAACATCCAGGCGAGCGGCGCCGATGCCGTCGTGCTCGGCGACCTCGGCTGCATCCTGAACATCGAGGGGCGGCTGCGGCGCACCGGTGACGAGAAGACCCGGGTGCTGCACATCGCCCAGGTGCTGGCGGGAGACGCGTGATGCAGGTCCAGTCGATGCACTTCAAGGTGCGCGCCGGCCAGAAGCTGGCCGACATGCGCCTGCAGAAGAACCTGAAGAAGCTGTCGGAGAAATTCGTCACCGCGCGCACGGCGGCGATCGCCGAACTCGACGACTTCGAGGCCACGCGCGATGCGGCGGTCGAGCGGCGCAACCGGGCGCTCGCCCACCTCGACGTCTGGCTCGAAACCTTTGAGCGCAACGCCAGCGCGCGCGGCGCGCAGGTGCTCTACGCCGAGACGCACGAGGAGGCCGTGCGGCTCATCGTCGACATCGCGAAGCACCACGGGGTGCGCAAGGTCACGAAATCGAAGTCGATGGTGTCCGAAGAGGTCGGACTGAATCACGCGTTCGAGGCG
>Ga0209391_10000606_pt1 | contig 17323 bp, 9 predicted proteins | sample PPLLak3March2015_FD_187246 | JGI IMG/M metagenome (GOLD analysis project Ga0209391, IMG submission 187246) | Freshwater sediment microbial communities from Prairie Pothole Lake near Jamestown, North Dakota, USA - PPLs Lake P7 Core (1) Depth... | ecosystem: Environmental > Aquatic > Freshwater >... | reverse complement strand
TGCTTTTGTTCGTCCCACAGATTCAGCCAAAGTGATTTAAGGCTTTTACGAAAAGTGAGCGGTGTCAATGTCTGCAAGGCCGATATTTCATCGTAGCAACGTTGCAGGTTATAGTTGGGAATGTTGGCCTTGACGTGGTGTATGTGATGCAGGCCGATGTTGCCTACGATCCATTGCAGCATTTTGGGTAATTTATAGTAAGAACTTCCTTCCAGACCGGACAGGGTCAGATCCCAACTTTGATGCCGCGACCAGTAAACATCCTCGTACTGGTGCTGAACATAAAACAACCACATCCCGGCGCTTGCAGCCATCATGATGACCGGTAACTGAATCAGCAGGTAGTTTTGAAATCCCAAGGTCAAGCTCATTAAAGTAATGATGGCGATAATAGCGAAATTGGTGAAAAGCACACTGTTGCGTTCACGTTTTTTGGCGCCAGGACTGGGAAAGCGTTGGATAATCAAAAACAGAACGAAAGGTATAATCGTAAATAGGAACAAAGGATTACGAAAAAACCGGTAAGCAAAGCGTTTGAATCTTGATGCGGACAGATATTCATCAACGGTCAATGTCCAGATATCGCCTACCCCGCGCCGGTCCAGATCTCCTGAGGCGGAATGATGGATGACGTGAGTACGTTGCCAGTCCTCAAACGGCGTGAAGGTCATGATACCGGCAATATAACCCAATATCCGGTTTGCCCGGCGTGAAGGAAAAAATGCAACATGGCAGCAATCGTGGAAAAGGATAAATATACGTACCAAAAAGCCGGCTGCAGCTACAGACAATAATAAAGTTATCCAGTATGGAAAACCGTGCAACACGGAAAAAATCATCAATGCCCATAGGCCGATGTATGGAACAAAAGTATTCAAGATTTGCCAGAAAGCTTTCCGGTAATCCGGTTGCGCATACTTCGAAACGGACTGGATTAAATCTTCCCGGCCCGACTGGCTATTGTTGGAATCTGTAAGTGCTGACTTTTCAGGATGGATAGATTGTTCTGACATAACTGTAACTTGACTCATTAAAACGGGTGGAAATTTGGGTATGGCTGTACTTATCCGAATGCAATTGCCGTGCTAGTCGAACAATTGATGGAAAAATATGCAGATAGGTTGTAAAAAACAAAAGTGTGGAGGTCCTGTTACTTCGATCGGTGATAATAAAGCCGGAAATCGGCTGCAGGTTAAAGCGGTAGGCGGGAAATAAACGAGAAATTTCAGGCAATACACAAGTTCTTTATTCTGATGCATCAAGTCAGGCTAAAGAACGGGCAACTTTCAATTGATACAGTTGCTGGATTTTTCAAAAACTATTAATTAGTTATTATAAAAGCAAGTAAGTTCCTTGGGTATTAATAAATAACAATATTCTTTTAAACATAGGAATCATTTGAATCGTTCATCACTGTGCAATATTCATAAATAAGTTTTGTCCTGCATAACCGTGCGGTAGAAAATATCGGAAATAATTTTTTTTTAACGTAGTCGGTGATAATGTGCCCCTGAGGATTAACTATGACTCTATTAGCTGAATAAGCAGTAAATAAGACGCATATTATCATAACCGTGCTTGCCCCACCGCCCTGTGCCCTTTTGATATGACACTATTTGGCAAAAACACATATGTATTGCCCACCCCGATTATCCATCATAGAATGCCCGTTTCTATTAACTTCTCTCTTTGGGGAATTTTTAATGTCAGATACAATTTGGTTTAGAACCGGCGAAGCAACCGTATTTTCCAGCGAAGGCCAAGGCACGGATGCCATGCCTGAAATTCTTATTGGTAGTGTGAAAGGCCCCGCAGGCACTGCCTTTGCAACCCTGATGGGACAAACTGAAGGGCATACACGGATGTTTGCCATCCGCGCCTGCAATCAGCAAGTGCGCCCCGCGACGATAATAGTCCCGAAAGTCACCATTAAATCCACAGCTTATGTGAATTTATTTGGCGGGCCCGTGCAGTCGGCCATCGCCGATGCCGTACTTGACAGCGTTATCTACGGCGTGATTCCCGCAGATCAAGCCAATGATCTGTGCATTATCGCAATGCTATGGATAGCTCCCGAATGCGCGACTAATCCTGATGTGGATCGAAAAGATTTATACCGCACCAACTACGAGGCAATGAAGCTGGCTATTTCGCGCGCCATGAACAATTCACCCAGCATTGAAGAATTAATCGCCAACCGGCATAAAATTGTCCACGAAATGTACGATCCTGAAACCGGCGAGTCCCAGTGGTAGGAAAATAGCTTGATAGGGTCGGCTGTGCGTACCTTTCGGCATTTAATGGTATATACAGTGGGCCCAGACTACTTATTAAACATGTGGGGACAATAAATTTGGATACTTACAGAAAAATCGACCTTGGTATAAAGTTTTTTTGTTTAATTGGCATTGCTGCTACATTCGTTATGTTCTTAGTTTTTAAAGATGAGATATATGAAGATAACGAGAAAGCTAGAAAAGAATTTTCACTTAATATTGCACTAAACGCCGAAGATAAAATTGGAGCGGGGCTGGACTGCGCCTACTTCTTGTCAGATATGTCAGAAGATGAACTAAAACAAATATTCTCTTTTGACGAGCTAGATATTGATAATGTGCATACAGATGCAGTTAAGCGTTGTCTCGCAGAACAAAAGGTAGGTGATTTATTAAAGTCATCACAAAAGGAAAAGCACTCGACATTGACAAAGGCTGGTTCGTATTATGTCTTTCATCAAACTATTCATGACCTGAATTTACTTGATACGTTAGCGTTTGCTTACTTTTCCGGAATCGTTGACAAAGATATGATAGTAAAACTTTTTGGCAGTCTATTTGAGGCGAAACCAGTTGAGATCCTCATTGGCAAATTAAATTCTATCGGTCTAACAAATTTCATGCATTTAGAAGCATATTTACGAGAAGCAAAAGGAAAAGACTATCCAGCTGAAAAACTAACATTGGGCGATAAACATTAGAGATTAATAAAATCACTGCAAACCGAACATAACAGCGTCTTTATTATATGAAATGGAGTTGTTTTATGATGCTTGATGATTATCGCCTGAAAATAATTGTAGCTATCGTTTTTTTCACTATTATCGTAGTTTTTAGCATGGATCCCATCGCCCAGGATCCGTCTTACCATAATTTTGCCGACCAGCGCGGCATGATAAATATACCCAATTTTTTCGACGTAATTTCCAACCTTGCCTTTGTTATTGTCGGTGCCATGGGCATGCGGCTAATCAGATCAAGACGAGCAACCGGCGGACTACCCGAGTTGCAAGCCGTATACATGACATTTTTTGTCGGTGTGTTTCTGACCGGTTTCGGCTCCGCTTACTACCACTTCCATCCTGATAATCAGAGTCTGCTTTGGGATCGTCTGCCGATGACGATTGCATTCATGGCTCTTTTCAGTGCCATCGTAGGCGAATATATTTCGTCCCGGATAGCCTTGAAAATTTTTATCCCATTGCTGGCGTCGGGTATTGTTTCAGCTGGCTACTGGCATGTTTCGGAACTCAATGGCAGTGGCGATTTACGCGCTTACGTGCTGGTGCAATTTTTACCAATACTGTTGATACCCCTGATTTTATTGTTGTTTGACTCCAGATTGAACGGGAACAAGTACATTTGGGGGGTTATTGGCGCCTATGCTGTCTCGAAAATCATGGAATTCTTCGATGCTCAGATTTATAGTGCGTTGGGTGTGATTAGCGGCCACTCACTGAAACACTTAATCGCAGCGCTCGCTACGTTCATTTTTTATCGGGCATTGCTAAATCGGCAAATACTGTCAAAGCAAGTCGCCCGCATGGAGTGAAACGAAATACGGAGAACATAGCTATAGAGCTTTATTCTGCAAAATAACCTCGCTGAATAAAATGCAGCGCCTGTTCTATCACGGGTACTCGTTGCATGATAAAAGTGTGGGAATAAGGCATAACGATAAAGTCTATCATGCCTTGCACTTGTGTCCGGCTTACAGACACCTTGCCGTCATTGGCTCCAGGAATAAGCAGCGAAAGTAAAGGGTTTAATGTTTTATCGCCGGCAATAATTCCGGCGGGAAAATTTACCGGACCCAACATGTTCGGTAAGCTGTTTTTATCTGTACTCATCTGTAATCCGGCTGGACCGTTCAAATAATTAAACATCGACCAACTAGCCAGCTTATCAACCACTTCACTACCCTGATTGGGCGGAGCCAGCATCACCACTCGACCCAATTTTTCGATACACTGGGTCGACAAATAATAACGAATCAGAATTCCACCCATGGAATGCGTTATAAAATGAATTTTTGTAATGTCTTTTGATGCACATTGCTTTAATAGTGGATCTATAGTGTCCAGCGCTAAAGTCTCAATGGTATTTTTTCGCGAAGGATAGTCGGCATTAATGATTTTATAACCATAAGTCGCCAGTAACTTACCGGCTTTATTCATACTGCGGCTGGTTCTGACCAAGCCATGCAACAGAATAATGGCTTCTGTATCCTGGGTTATAGTTGTTAGCTTGGATTTTAAATTTCTCATAAGGAAGGCCCGAATAATAGACTCGATAGCAAGGTATATTGTTAACAAACTATTCGCACGATTGTTAAGTTTTCTTACAAAGACAATGAAACTCTTGTAAAATCGGATTGTCTTTTTGTTTTGTTAACCACTTATATTAAGGAATCTGACTAAAATGAGATTAAATACTGCTATTTCACGTCCGGAATCAAGCATTCTGGCAAGTAATAAAGTACTGAAAAATACTTACATGTTGTTATCAATGACATTAATTTTCAGTGCCATGACCGCAGGTGCAGCAATGTACCTGAATCTTCCCCCTTTGGGTATGCTCGTCACCCTGGTGGGTTTTTACGGTTTGCTGTTCTTAACAACTAAATTCAGCAACAGCGCTTTAGGTTTGCTTTTTGTTTTCGCTTTAACCGGTTTTATGGGCTTAACATTGGGGCCTATTTTATCGATGTATGTTAAAGTTTTCAGCAATGGTCATGAACTGATCATGATGGCCTTAGGTGGCACTGGCGTCGTATTCATGGGGCTTTCAGGCTATGCGTTAACCACACGCAAAGACTTTAGTTACATGGGCGGCTTCCTGATGGTAGGCGTGTTGGTGGCATTCCTGGCGGGTATCGGTGCAATTGTTTTCGCTATCCCGGCGTTATCACTGGCAGTATCAGCCATGTTCATTCTGCTGATGTCCGGTATGATCCTGTTCCAGACCAGTCAAATAGTCAACGGTGGTGAAACCAACTATATCCTGGCAACTATTTCATTGTATGTTTCTATCTACAACTTGTTCCTGAGCTTGTTGCAACTGCTGGGCGCATTCAACGGCAGAAATTAAAAAAGATAGGAAAGAAGAAGCCCGTATGGAGTGAAACGGAATTCGGAGAAGCGTGGTTTGAACTCTCTAGCATTTCGCGTTTTGCTCCATGCGGCCTTGCTACCGGGCTGAAGGAGCATTTATTCAAAAGTGTATTAGCGCAATTGCCAGGTTAAATCGTAACTGGTTTCCCTGTTGAAATTGTACCAAATGTAATCAGGATTCACTAATGGCCTAGTGGGAATCATAAACGTCACCAAATCTACAGTTCCGAATAAAGTACGTCCCATCATATGTACAATTCCGGTCATAAATCCTGCCGTTGCAGCATAAGCGGAACCTTTTGCACGACTGGTTATCATCACAGTTTTAGGAATTTCTGCAACACCTGTAACCACATTGACAATACCATTCGCCAATTTTTCCCCTATCTTGGTGGGATAACTTTCAGCCATTGCGACGTAAGGTGCAAAAAAGAATAATACAAGCAGTACCGGTAGTGATTTAAACAGTTGTTTCATCAGTAACTCCTTAAAAATAAATACAAGTCAGCATTTTGCCCGTTATAAATACTAACATAGATGTAAATGATACGTAAAAACACAGCTCTAAGCTGATTTTATAAGCCCGTTTTTTTTAAACCGCCCAAACCGTAACAACATCCCCGGCAACAGCAACAAATTCAACAATGTTGAAGAAGCCAGACCGCCGATGATAATCGCCGCCATGGGTCCCATAATTTCACGCCCCGGATTATCGCTGTTAAAAGCGATAGGAAACATCGCCAAAGCAGTGACCAATGCGGTCATTAAAATGGACGGCAAGCGTTCCTGAGCGCCTTGTATGGCGGCTTCAATAGCCCAACTTTTGCCCTCGACTTCGACTAAATACCGATAATGTGACAACAGCATAATGCTGTTACGCACAGTAATACCGAATAAAGTGACAAAACCCACGACAGAACCGACTGACAAGGTGGCACCGGTTAGTACCACAGCCGCAACGCCGCCGATCAAGGCAAAAGGCAGGTTGGCAAGCGCCAGAAAAGCGTTACGGAGACTGCCGATGGCGATATAAATAAAAATCAACACGCCTGCTCCAGCCAATAATGAATGCAGAATCAATTCATTGCGAGCCTGAGCCTGTTCAACAGCCGCACCGGTAAATTCGGGATAACTATCCGCCGAAACAGGAATTTCCTCAAGTACGCGGGCTTTCAGTTCCTGCATAAAAGCATCCAGGTCCCTATCAATCACATTGCAGGTGACGGTTTGCCGTCGTTGTGAACCCTGATGCAGGATGTTATAGCGGCCTGCCGTATGCCTGATTTCCGCGACCTGTTCCAGCCTGATTAAAGTGCCGTCCTGGGTTCTGACAGGCAGTTGGGCAATCGAGTCTGGTTGCTGCCTGAGTTCCGGCGCTAGAGCTACCGCAATATTGTAAATTTTGTTGCCCTGAAATTGCTTTCCTACTATTCGCGTTTCGTAAGCGGCTTGCAAGGTATTAACAATCTGTGCAGGCATGATGCCCCAAAAGCCAAGCTGGTCGAGATTCAACTGGATTTGCAATAACGGCGTACCCGGAGGAGACCGTAACTGCACATCGGCAGCACCTGGAATCTCGCGCATAATTTGGGCAAGCGTTTGTGCTTTGACATCAAGCACATTCAAATCATTACCATAAAGATTAACAACCACCGGTGCGGTGTAGCCGGAAATAGTTTCATCCACCCGTTCTGTCAAAAAAGTGTTCGCCTCAAAGACAATGCCGGGGAAGCGGGTCAGAATGTCTCGCAACTTGTTCAATAACTGCTGTTGTTGCTCGCCTGACATTGGCTCAAGGCGAACTTCATACTCACTGTAATGGCTCCCATAAGTGTCGGCGCCCCGTTCGGCGCGTCCCGCCCATTGCGATACCGATTGAATGCCCGGAATGGTCATAAACTGCTCGGTCAGTTTGCTGCCGATTCTTAATGATTCCTGCAAAGACGTGCCGGGAATACTGGTGGTATGAACGATATAATGACCTTCACGCAGTTCAGGCAAAAATTTGCTATCGAGACTAAAAAAGGCAAATAGCCCTGACAAACAAACAACAATGCTGCCGACAATCAACACCTTGAAATGCCTGAAAACAAAACCCAGCAAATTTTTATAAAGCGGTTTGATGCGTTTTATGAGCGGCGGGTCATCGGCAACTTCGAGCTTGCCACCCAGCAAGGCAAAACAAAGTGCCGGCGTTAAGGTTAGAGCCACCAGTAATGATATTAAAATGGCCAGAATATACGAATAACCCAGCGGCGCAAATAAGCGCCCGGCCACGCCGTTTAAGGTTAACAGAGGCACGAATACCAAGGCGACAATAAAACTGGCGTAGACCACCGAACTGCGCACCTCCAGCGAGGCCGTATAAACAACCGTTGCAACAGGCAACGGTTGCTCCAGTAAACGGTTTTCACGCAAGCGCCGGAAAATATTTTCGGTATCAATAATGGCATCATCAACCACCTCCCCCAATGCAATAGCCAGGCCACCCAGCACCATGATATTCAAATTAACCCCCGTTTCCAGCAAGACAATAACTGCACCGATCAAAGACACGGGAATAGCCAGGGCAGAAATAAAAGCCGTGCGGAAGTTAAACAAAAACAGGTACAAAATAATCAGCACAAACAAGCCGCCAATCAATAAATGTCCCGATAAATTGGCAATCGATCGTTCAATATAGTCGGCAGGACGGAACAAGTGCTCATAAAAAGTAATGGCCTCATTTTTAAAAACCGGTTCGAATTCTTTCAAGGTCTGTTCAACCTGTCTGGACACAGTCAAGGTATTGGCTCCGTATTGCCCGATAACCATCATGACTATGCCCTGTTTGCCTCCAATTTGTGCCGCGCCGATGGGCGGTTCGGTGGCATAACGGATGGTGGTGACTTCGCCCAGGGTGATGTTGCGCCCCTGATCGCGCTTGACAATGATTTTTGCAAATTGTTCCGGAGTAGTAGGCTGACCGGTGACTTGCAGGGTGATTCGCTGGTTAAGGTTTTCAATAAAACCGCCGCCCTGGATGGTTCCGGCCTGCGAGGCCGCTTGAATTATGTCATCCAGCGCCAGATTGAAACGATGCAACTGTACGGGATCAACCTGAATTTGCAGCTGCCCAATCTCCCCGCCGAACACATTAACATCGGCAACGCCGGGAACCGCCAATAAGCGCGGCACGATAGTCCAGTCAACCAAACTGCGAAGAGCCATTAAATCTTTCGTATCCGAACTTAACCCGATGGTTAATACCGTCGCGGAAGACGAAGACAGTGGTATCACAACCGGCACAATACCCAGCGGCAGATGTGCAGGTAACCTCGCCAAACGTTCACTAACCAGCTGCCGATTGCGATAAACATCACTTTTTTCTACAAACGTCGCCGTGATGATCGATAAACCCTGAATGGATTCGGAACGCACCGATTCCAGCCCCACCAAGCCGCTGATAGACATTTCGATCTGCCGTGTCACCAGAACTTCAACCTGCTCGGCAGACAGCCCGGGTGATTCAGTTTGAATAATGACCCGCTTGGGAGCAAATTCAGGAAAAATATCCAGGCCCGCAGTGGTAAAGCGATAACTACCATAGAGCAGGATCAATACAGCGAGTGCAATAACAATCCCGTAAAAACGGATGGAAAAGCGGACGAGGGTGCTTAGCATTATTTTGTTGGGAGTTTGACCATTGTTTCGCGTTAGTTCCCAGGCTCAAGCGCTCATCTTTATATACAAATGAACAAGTAACTCGTCATACTCGCCGGGAAGCGGGTATCCAGTGCCATGGATGGCAAGCCTAAACCATCCATGAAATCCTGGCAACAAGAAACTGGTCTCGTCATTGCCTAACGTTTACTTGTTGTTAGTATGACTTCTGTGATCGTCTGGGAAATAGCGGCTTTGCAAGAAACAGCTCAAGATTTTCTAACGCAAGAGTTTAGCAAACGCATCTGCGGATAAAGCCTGCCCGCTCAGATAACCCTGATAACTATCACAGCCTTTCGCTTGCAAGAATGCCAACTGTTCATGTGTTTCTACCCCTTCCGCTGAAACTTTAAAGCCCAAGGTATGCGCCATAGCAATAATAGTGGCAGTGATTTCCGTGTCACCTTGCAGAAAGGGAATGTCGTCGATAAAATTCTTGTCGATTTTCAACACATCCAATGGAAAGTATTTGAGATAAGCCAAGGACGAATAACCAGTGCCAAAGTCGTCAATAACAAGACGAATCCCCTGGACACGCAAATCATTCAAAATACCCATCGCTTTGTCCTGATTCTCCATCAGTCCACTTTCGGTTATTTCCAATGCAAGATACTCGGCAGGATAACCGGTTTCACTCAGTACTTTTGCGACTAAAGCATTAATGTCCTGGCGACGGAACTGGTGAGGGGAAACATTAACCGATAAAGTTAGCGCCGGGACCCCCTCATCCAGCCACTGCCGTCCTTGACGACAGGTTTCCCGTAACACCCAAGTACCAATCGCTATAATCAGATCGGTTTCCTCGGCGATGGGAATGAATTGTTCCGGAAAAATCAATCCTTCAGTTGGATTTTGCCAGCGTACCAGGGCCTCAGCACCGACAATTTGACCACTGGCAATATCTATCTGTGGCTGATAGAACACCCGCAATTCCTGTTGGTCAATTGCCTGTCTTAGCCGCGCTTCCAGAGCAATTCGTTCCCGGGCAGCGAGGGTAAGTTCTTCGGAAAAATAGGCGAAACAACCGCGTCCCCGGTCTTTAGCTTGATACAACGCTGCGTCGGCGCTATTCATCAGTATTTCGGGGCTATCGCCGTGTTGGGGATATAAACTGATACCTATGCTGACACCTATTCGTACACCATCACTTTGAATTAGCTGGAAGGGTTTACTCAAATCAGCAACGATGTCTTCAGCGATCCGCGCAGCATCTTCCGGATGAGCAATATCCTCCAGCAGTATGATAAATTCATCGCCACCCAAACGAGCGACTACGTCCACTTCGCGCAGCCTTGTCGTGATTCGTTTAGCTACTTGTTGCAGTAACTCGTCACCAGCCGAATGTCCCAGATTGTCATTGACAGCTTTAAAACGATCAAGGTCGAGCATCAGCAATGCCAGTCGCTTGCCTTCACGTCGCTCTACTTCAATGCTGTGTTTCAGGCGTTCCAACAGCAGACGCCGGTTAGGAAGCTGGGTAAGTGGATCATAGAAGGCAAGCTGTTTGATTTTTTCCTCTGCCGCCTTACGCTCGGTAATGTCAGTAAACGTAGCAACGTAATGAGTGGTTTCACCATCGGTGCCCTTGACGACAGTGATGGTAAGCCATTCGGGATACACCTCACCATTTTTGCGCCGATTCCAGATTTCTCCCTGCCATGCTCCAGTATGCTGGATACTATCCCACATTGCTGTATAAAAAATCGTATTTTGGCGCCCTGATCGGAGCAAGTGTTGTGGCGTCTGGCCTATTGCTTCCTTGGCCGTATAGCCAGTGATATTAATAAATGCCTGATTTACCTTGATAATGAGGTTTTCAGCGTCGGTGACAATCATGCCTTCCTGAGACTCGAAGGCTGCTGCAGCGATGCGAAGCTCCTCCTCGGCAGCCTTGCGCTCGTTGATGTCTGCGTGGGTCCCGCACATCCGAATGGGACGCCCGTTCTGATCACGCTGGACAACTTTGGCATGATCAAGAATCCATCTTAAACTGCCATTCTTGTGGATCATCCGATATTCGATTTTATGTATTGACGAACGTCCAGCGAGAACATCTTGTATTGATTGCCATGCCTTTTCCCGGTCATCAGGATATATAAAATCCGACCATTGTTGGGTCGTGCGTTTTATTTCTTCATGACTATAGCCAAGCAATTCTGCCCAGGCTGGATTCCGTTCTACCTCATTGGTATCGATTTTCCAATCCCAAAACCCAAGATCACTTCCCTCCAACACGAATCTCAAGCGTTCTTCGCTTTCTATGAGTGCAGTATTTGTAAAATTATTTTCAATCCCCAGTTGTGCCAGATTGGCGTAGTTTTCAATCAGGGTAATTTCTGCATTTGTTGGTCGTGTGGACTGCCGATGATAGATCGCGAATGTCCAAAGCGTCTCACCTGTGCTGCTTTTAATGGGTTGTGACCAACAGGATTGGATATCGGCCAACCTTGCCAAATCTCGGAACTCCTCCCAATAACTATGTTGCTGTATATCTTCAACGATGACTCGTTCACCCCGATAAGCCGCCGTTCCACAAGAGCCTATTCCCTCGCCAATTGCCAAACCATTAATGGCCTGATTATAAAAGTCGGGTAAACTGGGTGCTGCACCATGGCGTAAATGTTTGCCTTCTTTATCCAGCAGTAAAATAGAGCACAACATTCCATGATGCAGTGCTTCAATTTGTCGAACCAGTTCTTCCAGTAGTTTGGGTAGCTCAATTCTCTGATTGATTCGCTGGAGAATTTGATTGTGTAATGCCAGCTCATGGGTACGATTACGCAACTCATTTTCTACCGCAATACGTCGGCTATTTTCTCTTTTTATCGATCGATAGGCGATATACAGGATTAATGCAATAACACTGATAATTATCGCAATAGCCATCATAATCTTCAGATAATTAATCAGCTTTTCTTTATTGATGCCTGTGTTTGACGTATAAATAAATCCTTGCAACAAGTGATCGTTTTCAACCATTCCCGTTTGCACAAATGTTTCAGCCATGTGTCGCCAACGCCAGGGATTCATGTGCCCCAATTCCATTAAGTCAGGCAATATTAATGACTGCATCGCCTTAGCTTCAAATTCAAGATGGACTCTGGATTTAGTGACTTTATATTTGTTCAGTAGTAGATCAATTATCTCTTGAGGATGATTCATTGCGTAGTACCAGCCTTCAAGACTGGCCTGGCGGAAGGCTTTTACGCGTTCGGGATGATGCCTAATCTCATCTTCTGTCGTAAATAGAATATCGCTATAGAAATCAACGCCGTAGTTACGCGGATTAAGGGTAGTAAATTCAACGCCTTGTTGTTGTAAATAATAAGGTTCATTACTGCTATAGGAATTAAATGCATCGACTTTGCCATCAATCAAGTCCTGTATTTCAAAGCTGCTGGGAATAATATGAATACCTTTTATATCGAGATTCTCATTGCTGAACATGGCAATAAAATCGGCATCCACATATTGACCGAGCATCATCACTTTTTTCCCGATTAAATCATCAGGAGAAAGAATTTCAGTTTCTTTGCGTGCGAGCAATACAGATGCAGAATGCTGATATATAGCGGCCAAAGCTACCAGTGGTGCTCCACGCAAACGCTTCAGGAGTAACTCGCTATTGCCAACACCATATTGTGCATGACCTTGCAGCACCTCTTTTACCGGCAATTTTTCGGGTGTGCCATTGTGAATACTAACGTCCAGCCCCGCCTTTTTGTAATAACCTTTTTCCAAAGCGGCATAGTAGCCGGCAAATTGAAATTGATGATGCCAACGTAGCTGCAAATGAATAGATTCAGCTGCTGTAGAAAAGCAAGGACATAATAATGCAACTAAAAAGCCGAGCTTGATTCTTGTTGTTCTGGAATTACCAAAATTCAAGTTAAATCGCATAATTAAGACTTTATTCAAGAGACGATGGCTAGTGTCTACTGTAATCGATAAAATAAAAATTGCAGTTAGCTAACTTATTAACGAGAAGGGCTATCACGCTTTAAGTCATTACACTATGTTCAAAAAACACACTCCCAATCGAAAGTTATAAATTTAATTATAGGTCAATAAACTTAGTATGTTGTGTAGCAAAGGTTATAAAACATGAAACGAGAAAATCTTAGGGCAATTTCATGTTAGGAAAATCCCATACCAACAACAAATACCATGACATTATAAAAATTCGGGCACAAAAATACCCCGCAGGAAAGCCCAAACGGGGGTTCGAATTTGTGCGCTACGTTTAAGGTAGATTGCTAATGAGATTGAGAAAGAAAGTGGGCATATTGAACCCTAACGGGACCTAGGCCGCATAGTGCGTTTCGATATACCTTTGAACTATTTCCTGAAATTCTTCAGCAATTCTATCGCCTTTAAGGGTAACCGTTTTTTCACCATCCTCATAAACAGGAGCTACAGGTGATTCACCAGTGCCCGGTAAACTGATGCCGATATTGGCACTTTTACTTTCTCCGGGACCATTAACTACACAGCCCATAACGGCAATTTCCATAGTTTCAACACCCGGGTATTGCGTTCGCCAGATCGGCATTTGATCGCGTAAATAGGTTTGGATATCCATAGCCAGTTTTTGGAAATAATCACTGGTAGTGCGTCCGCAACCGGGACAGGAAATAACCATGGGAGTAAATGAACGAAACCCCATCGTCTGCAGGATTTCCTGAGCGACAATCACTTCCTGAGTTCTGGATGCGCCGGGCTCAGGTGTTAAAGAAATACGGATAGTATCACCTATACCCTGCTGCATTAATACCGACAAAGCGGCGGCTGACGATACGATGCCCTTGGAACCCATACCTGCCTCAGTGAGGCCCAAATGCAAGGCATAATCACAACGACTGGATAAATCCTGATAAATATTAATCAGCTCCTGTACGTTACTGATCTTGCATGAAAGAATGATTTTATTTTTTGCCAGCCCCAATTCTTCTGCTTTAGCGGCACTTTCAAGCGCAGATAAAACTATCGCTTTACGGGTTATAGCGGGTAAAGGTTCAGGATGTTTTTGCAGTCTGTTTTCATCCAGTAATCGGGTCAACACAGCCTGATCCAGGCTTCCACCATTGACGCCAATACGGACTGGTTTGTTGTACTGGCAAGCAAATTCAATCATTTGCTGAAACTGTGGATCGCGACTTTTACCACGACCTACATTACCTGGATTGATGCGGTATTTATCAAGGGCTTCCGCGCAGTCCGGGTATTTTTCCAGCAATTTGTGACCATTGAAATGGAAGTCACCTACTATGGGTACAGTACAACCTTTCTGATTCAATTTGTTGCGAATCTCGGCAACAGCTTTCGCTGCCTCTTCTGAATTGACTGTAATACGAACCAGTTCAGAACCTGCGGTAGCCAGTTCGATAATTTGATTAACAGTTGCAGACACATTCACAGTGTCGGTATTCGTCATTGATTGTACGACGATAGGGGCACCGCCGCCGACTTTAACGTCACCGACTAAAACTTGGTGGGTAATTTTTCTAAGGCTAATTGACATATACTAAATCTTTTGAAAAAGTTGCAGTTATAATTTAATTATACGCTATACAGCTCAATGAACAGAGTTAAATTGTATATTTTTTGTACAAATCACCGATACGACCGAGATGAATTTAACCCTAGAAATGTTTGAAGCAAATACCTTAATGAATGGTATTTTAATAACTTGAACACTTTAACGGGTCCTTTTATCAGTCTCCCCCCCTCTTATCCCTTGTTAATAGGATCGCTGAAATCGCCGCCCAAATCCTGATGAGTAAAGAAACTGACTGTTACGCAACGGCTCAATGTATCTAACATCAAAATTTTCCATATCCCTGCTATTGCGTAATCTAACGCTTAAAAGCAGGGGATTTTCAATTTAGTACTTTTATTACAATTTTTTCGTCTCAAATATAAAACGAGTAGTAATATTTAAGTATATTAACTATTCAAGATGTCTCTGGATGATCTATGCTTGGGTGGTAAATTAAGTAATCGTTAAAACAGATCAACCCCTGAGCTTTTTCTATCAATTTTAAGGCACCCAATAAAGATGGTCCATTTATGCGCCTAAAGACCTTACAAAATCCAATTATTAAAAGCTGGCTGCCTGTCTTTGTCACTGCCGTATTGTTTTATATTGCTGGCAAGCTGACGTTGTCTTTATCGTTACCCCCAAGTTATGCTACAGCCATTTGGCCTCCTGCCGGCATTGGCCTGGCTGCGCTTTTATTGTGGGGATATCGAGTTCTGCCGGGAATATTTCTGGCCGAGTTACTTATACACTATGAACTCTACAACTTGCCGACTTCATTGGAATCCCCTCTGGAATTGCTGATTTTTTTTCTTAATCCCATTAATAGCGTTATCAGAGCCTGGCTGGGATGTATTCTGGTCAAAAAATATGCGGAATATCCCAATGCGTTGATTTCAACTCGATTAATTATCCTGTTTTTTCTACTTGCTGGGCCGGTTGCAACTTTTTTGCCCGCCATTCTAAGTGTTTATGGGCTAATTCTAACGGGCAATATCATAAAACAGGATGCAGCTTCTTCCTTCTTAACCTGGTGGATGGGCGATTGTACAGGCATTGTTGTTTTTACCCCGTTATTTTTGATTATCTTTGACCGCTCTCATAGAATTTGGCGGCAACGTTTATTATCTCTGGGTTTACCCTTGTGCGTCATGTTTGTAATAACCGTCGTCAGTTATGTATTGGCACAACAATATGAAGTTGACCGTTTACGTAAAATCCTCAGCAAACAAACGCATATTATAACCCATAGTTTACAAGATAGGTTTCAACAGCATTTGACCACTTTAAGTCTGTATAAGGGATTAGCTGATTCAGATAAACCGATATCGGAAGCGGATTTCCGATTATTTTCATTGTTAGCGTTTAATCATCATTCCGACATTTCACATATTGCATGGCTGTATGCCCTTAAAAATAACAAGGAGCATCGCTACATTAGTCAATACAGTGCAACTAATGAAGGAAATAACCCTGCTGATTTTAATTCAATCGCTGATATGGCCAATAAACTCGATTTTGATCCTGCGCTTGTAACAGCAATGAACAAAAATCATTTTCTTATTTTTATGCCTTTAGTTGAAACGGGGGAAAATAGCTGTCAATGCGTGAAAGGCCTTGTTGCCGAAGTTTTTAATATTAAAAAATATGCAGAAGCCGCTTTAGACAAGGAAAATATTGAGCATCTGGTTATTAAAATTTTTGATGCTAAGAGTGAAGGGCGACGGCAATCTATTTTTCAATCCAATAATATTCATGAACTATCAGATCCGCTAGCCCTAGCTAGTTACAATACCATAGCTATGGGTGAACAAAAGTGGTTGCTGGAAATTGCCCCGGATAAAAAATTTCTCAGTGAGTATTATTCCTGGTCTGTATGGGAATTGCTTGCGGGCGGCATGTTTTTGACCTCTTTTATGAGTATCGGTTTATTGGTTTTAACCGGTGAGAATGAATCAGTCAGATCCGAAGTTGATAAACGCACAGATGAACTCAAAGAAAGCAATAGCAAATTAATAGCAAGCGAACAGCAGTTCAGAAAACTGGTGCAAACACAATCGGCGATAGTTTGGCGGGCAGATCCGGTTACTTGCAGGTTTTTGTTCGTCAGTGATGAGGCCGAAAGCATATTAGGGTATCCAGTTGAGCAGTGGATTAGTGAAGCTGATTTTTGGCCGCAACACATTCATGAAGATGACAGGGCAGCCGCAGTGGCATTTTGCGCAGAAGAAACCAGAAACCTACGCAATCACGATTTTGAGTATCGAATGATTACAGCAGATAACCGCTGTATCTGGTTACGTGATTATGTCCATTTGACTGTTGATAACGGTGAAGTGACAGAAATGTCCGGTTTCATAATTGATATAACGAAACAGAAGCAAGCTGAAGAACAATTGCGATTAGCGGCAACCACATTTGAAAGTCAGCAGGGGATCATGATTACGGATAAGAACTTCAAGATACTGCAGGTGAATAAGGCCTTCACTGAAATTACCGGCTATGCTCAGGAAGAAGTCTTGGGGAAAAATCCAAGAATACTGAATTCAGGGCTTCATGATAAAGTGTATTTTCAGGATTTCTGGAAGCAATTAACAACTAATGGCCGATTTGAAGGGGAGGTGTTGAATCGCCGAAAAAACGGCGAAATCTATCCGGAATGGCAGACCATTACAGCGGTTAAAAATGATACG
>Ga0209391_10000605_pt1 | contig 17335 bp, 13 predicted proteins | sample PPLLak3March2015_FD_187246 | JGI IMG/M metagenome (GOLD analysis project Ga0209391, IMG submission 187246) | Freshwater sediment microbial communities from Prairie Pothole Lake near Jamestown, North Dakota, USA - PPLs Lake P7 Core (1) Depth... | ecosystem: Environmental > Aquatic > Freshwater >... | reverse complement strand
CCTCGAGGGCACGCTTGTCGAGCGGCGCCACGCGAGGATTGCCCGAAAACAGCAACTCATTGATGACCAGCACGCCGTCTTCGAGCACGGCATCGAGCCGCCCGTTTTCCATGCGCACGGCCTGGTCGACCCACGCCAGGCGCAGGGCCTCACCGCGCATCGTGCCGGTGGACGTCGGGTCCGCCGGCGTACCTCCAACCGTGGCGTTGATTGACCCGGAACCCCCGAACTGCACGTTGTCACCGATCAGCGGACCGATCCAGCTCAGGTCCGGCAGGCTTGCATCGATGACGACGCGGAACGGACGCTCCTGCGCCAGCAGGCGGCCGCCCGGGGCGGCAGGATCGACATAAGCGTCGATCGCTGCGTCGATCTTGCCCAGCGCCCGCCCGCGCATGTAGACATTGCCGGTTACGCGATTGTCGTGCACGCTGAGCGCGGCCCCGACGTCGCTCACGCCGATCGGACTCAGCGCATCGACGCCGCTGTAGATGTCGCCGCCGCTGCGTTCGATGACGGCGATGCCGTTGACCGTGTCGGCATATTCAAGGTCCCAGCGTCCGGCGAGCGTGAGCGGAACGCGGTCTCCGGTGCCACTTCGCACGACGCGGCGCGGTGCGCGTGCCTGAGCGTCGAGCGCCTGCGGCTGCAAGCCCTCGAACTGGCCGGACGTGCGCCAGCGGCCGTCCTTGCGCTGCAGTTCGAAACTCGTGAAGCGCGTACCGTGCAGCAGGAAGTCCGCCGGGCCGAGGGCTACCGCGTCCAGCGAGACCATCAGGGGCGTTGGCGAACGCATCAGCAGGTCAACCGGCGCACCGATCTCGGCGGCCACGAGCGAACCGCGCCACGCGCCGTCGCTGAGACCGCCGCTGGCGATGATGCGTACCGGCTGCTGCGCTCCCGTCGCGCCATTGAGCTCGAGTGTCGCGCTGGCGGTCGTGCCGCGCCCGATCAACGTGGCGCCGGCGAGCGACTGCTCCGGTCCGCGGGGGGCGGTGTGCTGCGCGAGCTCGACGGTCAGCGCAAAGGGTTCGGTGGCCGCCACGCCGCCACGGAACGACGCCATCACACTGCCGATGCGGTGCCCACCTGGCAGCCGCAGGTTCTTGCCGGCGGCCGTGGCATCGATGCGTGCTTGGTCAAGTTCGCCGGTGAGGGTAGCGCGTGCATCGATCCGGCCCCCGTAACCTGCCAGCAGCGTCTCGAGTTCGGGGGCGACGAGGTCCAGCCTGAGTTCGCCTCCAGCCCCGATGCCACCCAGGGCGGTCAGCCGCGCCGTCCCGGAGCGCAGCTCGACATCGGCATCGAGCCGGGTACCCACTGCCTCGATGTGGCCCCGGCCAGAGATCGGTCGTCCCGCAATGCGGCTCTCGGCCAGCGCAAAGGTCGCACGGCCACTGAGCGGTTGCTGCAGTCGCCCGTCGACCTCGAGCGTGCCGTTCAGTCGGGTGTCGATTCCACGCACGAGTCGCGCCAGATCGAGGTCCTTGAAGCTTCCGCTGAAACGCGCGCTGAGGGCGCCTGCCAGCTCGAACCGGCCGCTCAGGTCGGCGCGACCCTCGCCGAGGCTGAGTCGCGCTCGCACCACCTCGAGCACCTGGGCGCGCACCGAGGCATCAAGGTCGGCGCTCAGCGGCAAGGCTCCGGTGTTGCGCGCGCTGCCGACAAAGCGCTGTTCGCCGTTGAGGAGGCTGTAGTCGATCTGTCCGCTGGCGTTGGTCACGACCATCCTGCTGTGCAGCGTGGACGCATCGACGCCGCTGAAGCGCGCTGCCGCCTTTACACCGTCGGCGCTGGACCAGGTCAGTGCGCCATTGGCGACCCCGCGCACTCCCTCGGCTCGATCGATGTCGAGACGCAGCGTCTGCGCGGCCCACGTCAGCGTGCCGCGCAGCGAACGGACCGGAAGCCGCTCGCGGTCGATCGGCCCGGCGGCCGAGTTCTCGGCTGAAAACGGCCCGCCGACCGACCAGGTGCCGTCGGCCAGCGTTGTCGGCGCCAGATCGGCCCGCGCTCGCAATTGCATCGAGGGCACGCCATCCATCCAGAGTGCGGGGTCGAAGGTCTCGATGTCGATCGCAAGTCGCTCGAAGGGCACCTCGGCGAAGGCCAGGAGGACAGCATCGACGCGTGCCCGCGCGGCGCTGTCGTCGGCGCTGAGTTGGAGCCGAAGCTGCTGCAGTGAACCCGTCGCCGAGGCGGTCGCCAGGACGGTACGTCCCTGCAGCGTGCTGCTCAGTTGCGCGCGTGCGTCGGTGGCGAAGGGCGCGGCTGCAGTGATGCGAACCTGTGCCTGGATCCCGGTGCGCTCGAACTCCCCCGCCAGATGCGGCACTTCGATGCCCTGCGGGTTCATCCGGCCGCTGAACTCAACGCGTTGAAACAGGGTGGGCGCAGTCCCGCGCGCGCCAAAGGCCAACTCGTGGATGCGGCCGCGGCGTACATCGAGATCGAATGGCAGGCCCAGCGACGAGGGTGGGGTGCTCGGACCGCCGCTCGCAACCCAGTCAATCTGCAGGCGCCTGGCCCCGACGCGTTCCACATCGAGCGTGCGCTGCCGCAATGACCACTGGCGAAGGTCCACCTCAACCAGGTCGGCGGCGACCGCCCAGCCCGGGCGGGTCAGTTCGAACCGTTCGATGCGTACCCCGGTGCCGAGCGAACCTTCCACCCCGCTCAGCGTCAGTCCGGGAACGAAGGTAGTGGCGAGCGCAGCGGCGACGCGCAGTCCGGTGCTGGTCGTCACGAGCCAGCCCGCCGTTGCAACCAGCACAAGCAGTGCGAGCAGCGCAGGGCCGAACACGACGACGACCGAGCTCGCCCAGCGAGGGCGCAGCTTCTTCGGTGCGGCAGCAGGCGGAGGCGCGGGCGGCATGGACATCAGAATGCGATCGCCACCGAAAAGTGCACACGGACCTGCTGGAAGCGTTCCCCGTAGGCCACATCGACGGCAAGCGGACCTGCCGGCGTGCGCCAGCGCAGGCCGAGGCCGTAGCCGAGCGCCGGATCGAGGTCCTTGAAGCGCGCCGCCGCGTCACCGGCGTCGACGAACACGGCCCAGCCCCAGTTGCCGCCCCAGCGCTCGAGCCAGTTCACGTACTCGATCGACGCGACCGCAAGCGCGCGGCCGCCGACGATGGCGCCGCCCTGTTCCACGCCCAGACTCTCGTAGTCGTAGCCGCGCACGGTCAGTGCGCCGCCGGTGCGGAACAGGAACTTGTTGGGAACGATATCCGTGCTTTCGGCCTGGACGACCCCAGCCTGGCCGCGCAGGATCAGCGTGTCGCGCATGCCGACCGGCACATACTGGACGATGCTGCCAAAGGCGCGCAGGAACGCATCATCGATTGACAGTCCGCCGAGGCCGACCGAGCCCTGCAGCTGGATCAAGTTGCCGCGGCGCGGGCTGGTGATGTCGTCGACGTCGCGCCGGGTCCAGGTATAGGTGCTGGACAGCACGTCGAGCGTGATCGGTGGATCGAGCGGCGTTTCGCGCCGCTCGTGCTCGAAGTTGAATGCCAGCTGTGTCTCGACATTGCGCCCGTCGCGTGGCCCGTTGAGTTGCGAGCGGGCCGCGCCAACGCCCCAGCGGTTGATCTGGAGGTTCTCGATGTCGGAATTCTCGACCAGCGCTCCGATGCTGTCGCGAGCGCCGCCCCGCTGCGGCGGGAAGATCATGTCGACATAGGCGAACTCGCCTGTCTGATCGACGCGGAAGCCGGACTGCAGCAGGTACGGCCGCCCGAAGGTGATGGCCTGGCGATACAACGCTTCTATGTGGGCGCCCGTGTTCGTCGCAAAGCCGACTCCGGCCGAGAATCGCCGGAGCAGTGCTTCGCGCAGCTGCACCCGGAGCGGCGCTGCGTCCGGTGTGGCCGACTCCAGGTCGAGCGTCACGACGACGCTGTTGAAGTAGGCGGTCTCCTGCAGTGCCTGCTGGAACTGGAGCATCAATGCCCGATCGAACGCTGCGCCTGGCTTGAACGGGTTGAAGCGCTCGACCAGCGCCGCATCGTGGCGCTGCAGTCCTTCGATCCTCAGCGGGCCGATGCGATAGGCGGGACCGCTGTCGACTTCGACAGTCAAAACGGCCGTGGCGCGCTCGGCGTCGACCTCGGCGCTGGACTGCGCCAATGTCGCTGCTGCAAAGTCGCGCGCCGTGACCGTCAGCATCAGGCGGTTCTTGGCCGCTTCCCACTCGGCGCTGCGAAACGGGGCTCCGGCTGGAAGGCTCCATTCGCGCCGCAGGGTGGCGACGCGTTCGGCAAATGCCGGTTCCGCCAGCGGTCCTCGAAATCGGATGTCGACGCTGCCTACCGTGGTCTGGCGCCCGAGTTCGACCAGTAGTCGATAGCGCGGGACAGGCGCGACATTGGGCTCGAAGCGCAGGGCCGGGCTGAAGTAACCCTCGGTGGCCAGAACCTCCGTGGCCGCGCGTTCCGCGCGTCGCAGTTCGCGCTCCTCGTCAGCCTCGTCCGCTTCGGGCGGGAGCCGGAAGCGCCTGAGAGCTTCCTCAAGTGCGACGGCCACGCGGCCGCTCACCCCGGCCGCACCAACCAGTGGCACGCCATCGTCCGCGGTATCCGCTGGCTGCGCCAGTGCGCCCAAAGGCAGGCCGAGCAGGAGTAGGAGCGTGACCAGCAGTCCGGGGTGCACAGTGCAGACCTGAATGTCGAGGCGGCTTCCGACGCGCTCGGTCAACCCGGAGCCAGCGCACCGCAACCCTCTGCTGCCGATCCTAGCAAAGCGAGGACGGCATCGAGCGCGCTTGAAAACGCGCGACTTTGCCCTACCTTCGACTAGGGAACCGATTCGGGGGGCAGGGCGACACCATGCGCATCGACAAACTGACGACCAAATTCCAGGAAGCCCTGGGCGACGCCCAATCGATCGCCGCCGGGCACGACAACTCCTACATCGAACCGGTGCACGTGCTGCTCGCCATGCTGCGGCAGAGCGACGCCGGCGCGCGTTCACTCCTGCAACGGGCCGGAGCCAATGTCAACGCACTGACGGCGGCGCTCGAGGCGGCGGTCAAGCGACTGCCGCAGGTCAAGGGTGGCGACGGCCAGATCCAGGTCGGGCGCGACCTGAACAGTCTGCTGAACGCGACCGACAAGGAGGCGCAAAAGCGCGGCGACAGCTACATCGCGAGCGAGATGTTCCTGCTGGCCGTGGCCGACGACAAGGGCGAGGTCGGTCGCCTGGCGCGCGAGCACGGAGTGAGCCGCAAGGCACTTGAAGCCGCGGTGGATGCCGTGCGCGGCGGCGCCCCGGTCGAGAGCGCCGAGGCCGAGGGCCAGCGCGAGGCACTGAAGAAGTACACGATCGACCTCACCGAGCGCGCCCAGCAGGGCAAGCTCGACCCCGTCATCGGTCGCGACGACGAGATCCGTCGCACGATCCAGATCCTGCAGCGGCGGACCAAGAACAATCCGGTCCTGATCGGCGAGCCCGGTGTCGGCAAGACCGCGATCGTCGAGGGACTGGCCCAGCGCATCGTCAACGACGAAGTGCCGGAGACGCTGAAGGGCAAGCGGGTGCTGGTGCTCGACATGGCGGGGATGCTGGCCGGTGCGAAGTACCGCGGTGAATTCGAGGAACGGCTCAAGGCGGTGCTGAAGGAGGTCTCGGCCGAATCGGGTCGCATCATCCTGTTCATTGACGAGATGCACACGATGGTCGGTGCCGGCAAGGCCGAAGGTGCGATCGACGCCGGCAACATGCTGAAACCGGCGCTTGCACGCGGCGAGCTGCACTGCATCGGCGCCACGACGCTCAACGAGTACCGCAAGTACATCGAGAAAGACGCAGCGCTTGAGCGCCGCTTCCAGAAGGTGCTGGTCGACGAGCCGAGCGTCGAGGCCACGATCGCGATCCTGCGCGGGCTGCAGGAGCGATACGAGCTGCATCATGGAGTGCAGATCACCGACCCGGCGATCGTCGCCGCGGCCGAGCTCTCGCACCGCTACATCACGGACCGTTTCCTGCCCGACAAGGCGATCGACCTGATCGACGAGGCCGCGGCGCGCATCAAGATGGAAATCGACTCGAAGCCGGAGTCGATGGACAAGCTCGACCGCCGCATCATCCAGCTGAAGATCGAGCGCGAAGCGGTCAAGAAGGAAACCGATGAGGCGTCGAAGAAGCGGCTCGAACTGATCGAAGGCGAAATCGCCAGGCTCGAGCGCGAGTACGCGGACCTCGAGGAAGTGTGGAAGTCCGAGAAGGCCGCGGTGCAGGGCACGCAGCACATCAAGGAAGAGATCGACAAGCTGCGCCTGCAGATGGAAGACTTTAAGCGCAAGGGCCAGTACGACAAGCTGGCAGAGATCCAGTACGGCCGGCTGCCGCAACTCGAGGCCCAGCTGAAGCAGGCCGAGACCGCCGAATCGCCCAAGGGCAAGCCGAAGCTGCTGCGCACCCAGGTGGGCGCCGAAGAGATCGCTGAGGTTGTTTCACGCGCGACCGGCATTCCGGTCAGCAAGATGATGCAGGGTGAGCGCGAGAAGCTGCTGAAAATGGAGGAGTACCTGCACCGGCGGGTCGTCGGCCAGGACGAGGCCGTGAGCCTTGTGGCGGACGCGATCCGCCGTTCGCGCGCCGGGCTGGCGGACCCGAACCGGCCCTACGGTTCGTTCCTGTTTCTCGGTCCGACCGGTGTCGGCAAGACGGAGCTCACGAAGGCCTTGGCCTCCTTCCTGTTCGACACCGAGGACGCCCTGATACGCATCGACATGAGCGAGTACATGGAGAAGCACTCGGTCGCTCGCATGATCGGCGCACCTCCCGGATACGTCGGTTACGACGAGGGCGGCGCGCTGACCGAAGCGGTGCGGCGCAAGCCGTACGCGGTGATCCTGTTCGACGAGGTCGAGAAGGCGCACCCGGATGTCTTCAATGTGCTGCTGCAGGTGCTCGACGATGGCCGCATGACGGACGGGCAGGGCCGCACCGTCGACTTCAAGAACACCGTCATCGTGATGACCTCGAACCTCGGCTCGCACGACATCCAGCGCATGGCCGGGCAGGACCCGGAACTGATCAAGGAGAGCGTCATGGGCGAGGTGCGCAAGCACTTCCGGCCCGAGTTCGTGAACCGGATCGACGAGATCGTCGTGTTCCAGGCGCTTGACGCACGTCAGATCAAGTCGATCGCAAAGATCCAACTCAGGCGTCTCGAGCTGCGACTGGCGGCTCAGGACATGCGGCTCGAGGTCAGCGATGCGGCGCTCGCCGAGATCGCCAAGGTGGGATTCGATCCGCTCTATGGCGCTCGCCCGCTGAAGAGGGCCATCCAGCAGGAGATCGAAAACCCGGTGGCACGACTGGTGCTCGAAGGCCGATTCGGGCCGAAGGACGTCATCCCGGTCGACGTCAAGAACGGCAAGTTCGTGTTCGACCGCATCGTGCACTGAGGAGCGGGCCGTCGCGCACTTGCGCGACGGCCGGTTCAGCTACTCGACCCCGCTGCGCAGATGGTGGAGTTCACCTGGCAGGCGCGTGTTCCAGTCGCCGCCCGCCAAGCCGCGCTTGAAGCCTAGTTCGTAAAGTGACGTCATCAGTACGGGGTCGAAAAACTCATCGCCGCGCAGGTTCACGTTGTCCGGAATCGTGACCCAGCGGTACTCGGCGCCTTCCCGCTGCGCGATCGTGTAGATGCGGAACAGGTCGCCGATCACGGCGGAACGGCCGGCCGCTTCGAGAACGCGGCTCGAAATACCGCGGACGGTGCGCGGCGTCGGTGTCGGCGCGGGTGGGGCCAGCTGGCCGTTGTGGATGACGAAGATCCGGTCGTGGCCAGGCACGGTGCCCGCGGCCTTCCGCGCGACCGAAGGACTGAACAGGCCGGCATTGAAGAAGACCATGGCGGCCACACCGCCATCGACGTGCATCTCGTCGAAAAGCCTGCCGCCGGCCTCCACGTCGAAGAACACCGGGGGGAAAACCACCGGGATCGATGCTGAAGCCAGCATCACCTTGCGAAAGAGGCGAACCTTGTCTGGGTAGGCTGCCTGTGCGATCAGGCCCATGTTCCAGACGACGAAGCGCTGGGCATCAAGGTCGGCGGTGCCGATGTAGAGCCGACGACCTTGCGAGTGGGCCGCGGCCACCTCGCGGACGAAGTCCTCGTCGACATGCCGCGCGATCATCGTCGCGAGCGGACCGGTGTCGGCCAGGGCTTCCCCGAAGAACAACTGCGAGATCATGCCGAAGAGTGAGCCGCTGACAAAGATGTTCTGCGACCGCGTCGTCGTGTAGAGCTCGCGCAGTGCATCGTCGTACTTGGGTCCCAGGAACGCGTAAGGCGCCATCAGCGCACCCGTGGAGACACCGGTGACGATCTTGAACACCGGACGGAAGCCCGTCTTCGTCCAGCCGTTCAGCAGGCCGGAACCGAACGCGCCGTTGGCGCCCCCGCCCGAGAGCAGCAGGTGCGAATAGAGGACACGACCGTCGGTGCCGACCGGAAAATCAACGCGCGACTCCTGCTTGAAGGACAGCACCATGTCGTTCTGCATCGCCGGGCTCGCGTGAGCCGCCCATGCACGCACATCCGGCATGCCAGGCACGATGGCCGCGTTGGTCAGTTCGGGAGGGACCGGATTGCGAATCAGCGTGCCGCAGGCTGTGGTGACCGTGAGCATCAGGGCGACACATGCGCCTGCCATGGGCCGCCGCCAGGGCGCCATGGCCGTCGCGTCCGAGATGACTTCAAAGTTGCGCATGATGGAAGTGTGGCTCCCGATCAAAGGCGCCGTCGTTGACGGACTGGAGTCCCCATGATTCAGTGGAAACGGTCGCGGCGCCGCTGGGCAGTGACCTCAAACTCATCCGGACGGCCACCGCCAAAACGGCTGTGACGATGGGTTGATTGTAGAAGGCTTCGATGCCGTCGGCGGTATCGAGGGCGACGTGGATGTAATTCAGATTCAAGTACTGCACGGCAGTACGGGTACGACGCCGATGCCGAGGCTGACGATTTGGCGAGCGGCGACGGCCCTTGTGCCGACGCATCAGGCACGGTGCACGTTGCGGCTGGCAAGCAAGGTTCGGCACCTGGACGTGCGGATGACGGCAACGTTGGTCAACCGGTCGCGCGATCGTAAGTCGTCCGCTTGGCTATCGTCAGATCAGCAGCGCCGTGCCGATCGCCACGGCCACCGCCAGCAGCGCAATCCCCGCGATCGCCCACTCCCGCAGAACGGCGTCGGCACGCTCTATCGCGGCGCCGGCACGCGCGGCGCCGCGCGCCGCGACATCGATCACGACCGCCACGTCGCCGGGCGGGATCCGCGGCAGCCGAGCCTCGACGCGCGCCAGCGACGCGGCCAACAACGCGCCGACCACGGCGGGCCAGACACCCGACCACACTGCTTTCGGTGTGACCAGTTCCTCCAAGGTGCCGAGCGACAGCCCGAGATAGAGCGACCACGGAACCACGATCGCGGCGACTGCCGTAAACCACCACGGCCACCGCAGACCCGCGCCGGCACGTGCGTCTGCCGGCGTCGCCGCGTTTGCCATCGCGCGTCGCAGAAAGTGCAGCATCAGCAGTGTCGTGCCCACCGCGGACACATAGGCCACGGTTGCGGCCCAGCCACCGCCCAGAGTTCCCTTTACCGCCAGCTTTGCCACCGCGCCGCCGGTGAACGGCAACCCGCCGAGCCCGATGGCGAGCAGCGCCGCCATGGCGAGCGTGCCGCGCAGCCGCGCAGCCGCGGTGGCAGCCACGACCCCGACAAGGAGGAACATCGCACCCTTCACCAGGACGTGGTGCGAGGCATAGAAGGCTGCCAACAGCGGACCGTCCGGATCCGCGGAGGCGATTCCCATGCCGATCACGGCGACCGTGAAGCCCATCTGACTGACGCTTGAGTAGGCGAGAACAACCTTCGGATGCGCCTGCGTGACCCCAACCGCGACCGCGTACAGTGCGGTGAACATGCCGGCGATAGCGAGCGCGTTCCCCCAGTCGGCGAGGCTGGGATCGAGCGGCAGGAAGCGGATCAGGCCGATGATTCCGGCCTTGACGACGACGCCGCTCAGCACCGCCGAGGCCGGCATCGGCGCGGCCGCGTGCGCGAGCGGCATCCAGACGTGCAGCGGAACGAGGCCTGCCTTCAGCCCGAAGCCGACCATCAGCAGCGCGATGATCAGGTCGCGCTGATCGGCATGCGGGAGCGCCAGCGCCGCGTCGCGCACCAGCCAGCTGCCTGCGGCGTGCGCCAGCAGTACCAGAGCGATCAGTACGAGGGTCTCACCCGCCAGCGCCAGGCCGAGGTAAATGCCGGCCGCACGGCGCGCTGCCGGGCTCTCGTCTTGAAAGACGAGCGCACCGGCACCGAGCGTCATCGAGGCAAGCATCATGTAGAGCAGCGGCATGTCGGCAGCGAGGAACACCCCGAGGCAACCGAACAGGCAGAGCAGCCAGGCCGTCGCGAATCGGCCGCGGTTCGGCTGCTCGCGCTGGTAGGTCGCCGCATACGCGCCTGCAGCGCTCCACAGCAGTGACGCCACCCCGAGCAGCAGCGCGCCGGGAGCGTCGAGCGCGAGCTGTCCCTGGTAAGCGCCGGCAGAGACGACTACGAAGACCGCATCGCGGTCGACCAGCAGCGCCGCCGCCAAGGCCGGCAGTGGCGCGAAGGCGAGCGCCGGCAACATGCGGTCGCGCGCGCCGGGCCACGCGCACGCGATCAGCAGCGCGAGCGGTAACGCCAGCGCTGCGCCGAGCAACGCGGGCACGGCCGTCATCTCACGCCTCCTGCCCCGAGTTCGCGCCCGGTCAGCAGCAGGTCGATGGGCGCCAGCGCGGCCACCCCAAGGACCGCAGAGAGCACGGCGAGTGCCAGCACGATCGATTCCTGTGCGCGGGACACCGGCGCAATGGCCACCGGCGTTTCCGGTGTTTCCATCGCGCGCGCCAGGACCGTGAAGACGTAGGCCGCGGTGAGCAGGCCGCCGATGGCGATCACCACGACCCACCACCATTGGCCGGACTCCAGGGCCGAAGAGAGCAGCAGCCACTTGGCGACGAAGCCTCCCGCGGGCGGAAGCCCGATGAGTGCGATGCCGGACAGCGCGAAGGCCGTCACGGTCATCGGCAGCGCGCGCGCCGCGCCGCGCAGGTCCGCGACGCGATCGTGACCGAGCGCCGCATACATGAGCCCGGCCGCCATGAACATCGCCGCCTTGGCCGTGGCGTGTGACACCGCCTGCAGGATGCCGCCGGTCAGGGCGGCCGCTGCGGCGCCGGCCGATAGCGCGCCGAGCACGAGCGGAAACATCAGGAACAGGTAGCCGATCTGCGCCACCGTCGAGTAGGCGACCATCAGCTTCAGACGTGACTGCCGCAGTGCCACGGCGCTTCCGCACACGATCGCCGCACCTCCCAATGTTGCCAGCAACTGGGCCGCACCGGGCGTCACGACGGCCCCGAAGGCGTCGATCCAGAGGCGGATAACGATGAAGAACGAGCCCTTGATCACGAGGCCAGAGAGCAGCGCGCTCGCCGCCGCCGGTGCGCCTGCGTGTGCGGGTGGCAACCAGAGGTGCAGGGGGAAGAGCGCGGTCTTCGCGAGCAGGCCGGCCGTCATCAGCGCGACGGCGACGACGGTGCCGGCGTCGGCGCGGCCTGCGTGGGCCAGCGTGGCGATGTCGAGGGTCCCGTAGCCGCCGTAGATCAGCACTGCGCCCAACAGGTAGAGCACCGAGCCTACCAGCGCGTAAAGCAGGTAACGCAGCGCCGCCTGCAGCGTCTCGCCGCGGCCGTCGAGGCACACGAGCGGAACGGCCGCGAATGCCGCCAGTTCGAGGGCGACGTACAGCGTGAACAGGTCGCCGGCCAGAAACGCAACCAGCAGCGCGATCCACACGCCGAGCAGGAGCGTCCAGAACACGAAAGGGGCCCGCGTTTCGCGGTCGCCCCGCGGCGTTGCGAAATCGGCGCGTGCGAAGGCTGCGATCGCCGCCAGCACGACCACCGTGGCGCACATCATCATGGCGGACAGCCCGTCGGCGCGCAGGACAATGCCGAGCGGAGGCGCCCAGCCCCCGAGCCGATACACGACGGCTGCGCCCGAGTCGATCATCTGCAGCACGACCCCCGCCGTGGCGATCGCGCCTAGCGGAACCGTCGCGAGAGCGATGCGTTGCGCGTGCCGGCCGCCGAGGAGCACGGCGAGCAGCAGCCCTGCGACCGGCACGATCACCGCCAGCACCAGCCACTGTCCGCCCGGCGAGGTCATGTCCTGGATCGGCATCAGTGGGTCGCGCCGTCGCGCGGGTCAGTCGCTGCCGGCGGCGCCCGTGGCGATGCCTCGTTCGCATCCAGCGACGTTTTGGTTTCACCGTCGGATGACGTCGCGCCGTCGAGCGCGCGGGGCGAGAGACTGGCGCTCCCGGTCGCCTGGCCGAGGCGCAGCAGCAACGTCACCGCCAGCACCGTGGCGGCGAAGGCAACAATGATCCCGGTGATCACGAGACCTTGCAGCACCGGATCCCCAGGCAGTCCCGCCGCCGCGCCGCGCCGAGCCACCGCGCCCGCCAGCAGAAACACTCCTGCGCCGAGAAGATTGAACGACAGGATCTTGCGCAGCACGTGGTGCTGAACGATCAGCCCGTACAGGCCGATGCCGGCTAGCGCCGCCCCCACGAGGCCGTACCAGGTCGCTGAGTTCATCGGTGCGGATTTCCGGGCCGCTCCGGCGGGCCGGCGACGAGCATGGCCAGCGTCACGGCAACCGTGACGATCTTCGCGAGTTCGATGCCGAGGATGATCGGCTTGGCGAACGGCTGCGGGTAGGCGAGGAATGCCTCGCCTAAAGCGAGGCCCGCCAGTCCAACCAGGACGAACGCCGCTGGCCCGGCGATCAGCCAGAAGCGCAGCCAGCGGCCGTCGATGGCGGGGGTGTCCGACAGCCGCGCCATGATGGCCAGCAGCCACATGGCCGCCAGGATCGTGCCGCCCTGAAACGCGCCGCCCGGATGGTCGGCGCCGACGAACAAGAGGTAGACACCGAACACGATGCCCACCGGCGGCAGCAGCCGCGCAAAAAATACCAGCGTGCCCTTCGGATCGGCCTCATGCCGTCGACCCGGGCGGCCGCCCCACAACTCGTCGCGCGCGAGCGACCAGATGCCGATGATGGCGAGCAACAACACCACCTTCTCGAGCAGCGTGTCCGTCGCGCGGAACGCCATGAGCGTCGCTGCGACGGGGTTGCCGAGGCCGGTCGCCGGTGCGCCGGCGACGGCCATCGGCGCCAGTGTCGGCGCGGGCGAAGGCAGCGCGAGCACGGCGACCGCGAGCCCGGCCGCGACGGCGGCCGCGGCCACGAAGGCGGCCGCGCGCACCGGCAACCGGGTTTGCAATCCGACCGCGGCGCTCTCGGTGTGCCGCAGCATGGCAGAAGCGTTTAGCAGGAGCAGGCCGGTGAGCCCGCTGCCGATTGCAGCCTCGGTGATTGCAACGTCCGCTGCCCCGAGGCGGAACCACACCAGAGCGAGCAGTACGCCGAAGGCAACGAAGCCGACGACAGCCGCGTACGTGGTCCGCGTGCGCAGCGCGAACGTCGCCACGGCGAGCAGCAGCAGACCGAAACCGAGGTCGAGCAGGAAGCCGGCCCCTGCCGCCATCACCGTGAACCCTTCTCGCGCCGAGCGGAGTGGCCGGCGAGTTGCGCCACCGTGGCGCTGGCGAGCAGGATGAGCGCCCAGACGGCCACGAGCTTGGCCGCCGTCCACACGTCCGCGACGCGCGGCAGCAGGCCGATCACGATCAGCCCGATGCCGAGGTTGTCGGCCTTGGTCAGGGCATGCAAACGCGTCAGGGTATCGGGAAAGCGCAACAGGCCCACGGTTCCGGCGATGAAGAAGAACGCGCCCGTGCCGATCAGCGCTGCGCTGAAGAAGTCGATCAACATCACCGGCTGCCCGGCCGGTTCGGCGGGTTGTCTTCGGTGATGCCGTCGTCCGGCGCCGGCGCTTCCAGCGTCGAGCCCTTCTTCACGAAGGCGATCGCGGCGAAGGCCGCGAGCAGGGCGAGCGTCAGCGCCAGGTCGATCGCGCTGCCGCTGTCCGCGGCAGCGCCGAACAGGAGCAGCGCTGCAATTCCGCCGGCGCCCATCAGTTGCGCCGCCATGATGCGTTCCGTGTCGCCGGGGCCGCGCAACACACGCGCGAGGCCGCCGGCCACAGACACCAGCACGATCACTGCGCAGGCGAGCAGGAACTCGTTCATCGTGGGACCTCGACCCGGACTGCGCGGGCCAGGCGCGCCTCCTCGGCGGCGAGTTGGTCGACGATGGGCTGGTTGATGTCGAGGCAGTGGTAAACGACGCCACCGTCGGCGTCGCCGCACGGCACGGTGCCCGGCAGCAGCGACGTATACGCCGTGAAAAGGCTGCGCGCGCTGCCGGGAGGCAACTGCGGCCGATAAACGACCAAGCCGGGGTTGAGCGGCAGGCGTGGGTCGAAGGCGCGGCGCGCCACGTCCACTCCGGCGACCAGCGACTGCCACAGGAACCGCGGCGCCATGGCGACGAGGCCGAGCGCCCGCAGCCCCGGTTGTCCGGCCGCCTGCAGCCGGACGCTGCACCATGCGGCCAGCGCGGCCGTGGCCACGCCGAACGCCAGATGATCCAGTCCTCCCATGAGCAGCACCCACAGCAACAGGTAGGCCGGTGTCCGGACGAGAATTTGCCGCACAGGAGGTCCGAGGGTCAGTATCGCCCGAGGTGCGTCAGGCCGAGCGGTGGGGTATCGCCGAGAGCGTTGGCGGCGACCTGGCCCCGATGTCGCTGCTGTGGTGGCATCGCTGATCCGTCGGCATCTACTTCGACGCGTTGGCCAGCGGCTGCGGCGCGCGCTTCGCCGCGATATCCACCCACCCACCCCCCATCGCGCGGTACACGCTGACAAGCTGCGCGTGGTATTGCGCTGTGGTCTGCGCGAGAGCAAGTTGCGCCGAGAACAGTTCGGTGTCGGCGATCAGCACCTCGAGATAGCTCGACACGCCCTGGTCAAAGCGCAGGCGCGAGATGCGCGCGAACTTGTCGAGCGCCTCGATGCGGCGGCTCTGCGCGGCCGCTTCGAGCCGCCGCTTCTCGCTGCCGGTCAGTGCGTCGTTCGTCTCGCGCATCGCTTGCAGGATGGTTTGCTGGTACGCCGCCAGCGCCGCGCGCTCGCCGGCCTCCGCGCCGGCCACCTGGCCCGCGATCGAGCCGCCCGTGAAGATCGGGCCTGTCACACCGGCCGCGAGTGCCCATGCCGTCGCGGGGCCCGAGAGCCAGTCGCCGAACGCGGTGCTGATCGAGCCGATCAGGCCGGTAAGCGAGATCGTCGGGAAATACAGCGCCTTCGCCGCGCCGATGCTGGCGTTGGCGGCGACCAGCTGCTGTTCGACCTCGAGGATGTCCGGCCGGCGCAGCAGCAGCGAGGAGGGCAGGTCCGACGGGATCGCCGGCGCCTTCAATTCGAACAGGCTGCGCCCGCGCACGATCGGCCCGGAGTTGCGTCCGACGAGCACCGACAGCAGATTCTCCTGCGCGGCGATCTGCTGCTCGATCAGCGGGATCGCCGCCTGCGCCTGCTCGAACTGTGACTTGACCTGCGACAGTTCCAGCATCGACACCGCGCCCGCGTCGTATCGCCGCTGGAAGATCCGCACCGATTCGGCGAAGTTGTCGGATGTCGAGCGTGCGATCAGGAGCTGCTGGTCGAACGACCGCAGTGTGATGTAGGTCGTTGCGACGCTCGCCACGAGCGAGAGCACCACTCCGTTGCGTGCTTGCTCGCTGGCGTAGACCTGCGCCTGGGCGGCCTCGGAAAGGCGCTGCACCCGGCCGAAGAGGTCGGCCTGCCACGACGCGGACAGCGCGCCCTGGTAAAGCGTGAAGTACGGATCGGCCCCGGGCGGCAGGGGCGGTTGCCCCACGCGGCTGGTTCGACTGCGCGCAACGTCCACGCCGTAGCCGAGCTGCGGGTAGAACTGAGAGCGCGTGGACTGCAGCGCGCCGATGAACTGGTCGACGCGGGCCGCCGCGATACGGACGTCGCGGTTATCGCGCAACGCCGTGTCGATCAACTCGTCGAGCACGGGATCGCCGAACTGCTGCCACCATGCAGTGTTCGCAACATCGCCCGCGGTCGCGGCGTTCATGCGCCACGCCGTCGGAACCTCGACGTCGGGCTTCTTGTAGTCGGGACCCACTGCACAGCCGGCCAGCAGCACCGCCGCGCCGACGATCCAGGCTCGCTTCATCGCTTGGGACTCCTTCCGTTCCTTCTCTTGCACGCGTGCCGGCTCCATGTGCTGGTCGTGCTCGGCACATCCATCGTGCCCGGGACACCGTCTCCGCACTTCGCCGGCGAGCAAGGTCGTCGCGCGCCGGACTCGATCAAATGTCCGCCCGCCCTGTCGGGAGAATCGCACCGAGGTCATCACTTGCCGGCCTGTTCCGTCATGGCTCGGACGACAGCAGTACCGGCATCGTTGCTAGCCGCTCGTAGCGGCGGGCTTCGGCCCGGATTGGCCACCAGTCGTACAGGAAGATCTCGATCGGCCGCCACAGCGCGACCCATGCGCCGATGACCAAACTCTCCTGCGCCAGCTTCGCGTAGCGTTCATTCACGATGGTCGCGGCGAGCCAGTCGCCAAACGCAATGGCAAACGCCACGAACACGACGCCAATGACGAGGCTGATGCGCCCCGTTCGGAAAAGCTCGCGCAGGCTGCGCCGGACTGTAGCCGCACGCCGCGCGTAGTACTGCTGCACGCTGATCGCCACCTCCCCGGCGACGACTCTGTCCAGGCCGCCGGTCGCCAGATGGACGATCAGTGCCGGCTGTGTCGCCGCAGGAAGTTCGCGTGCCGTCTCGGTGATGTATTCGTCAGCGCGCGGGTCGAGATCGCGCTCGCGAAAAGGCGCGGGATCCATCGAATCGAACAGCTGGCGCGGCTCGTCGACGCGGATCGCGATCGGGGTGCAGCCCGCGGGCACGGCGAGGGCGGCATTCACGATCAGCTCGCCACGGGCGCGGTCGCCGGCTGCGCATCGCCGGGCTTGCCGCCGAACACCGTCATGTACAGCGTCGGCAGGAACACCAGCGTCAGCATTGTGGCCACCAGCAGCCCGCCCATGATGGCAAACGCCATCGGGCCCCAGAACACGGTGGGCGCGATCGGGAGCAGGCCCAGCACGGTGGACATCGCGGCCAGCATCATCGGCCGCAGCCGGTTGGTGGCGCAGGTCACCACGGCATCGCGCACCGCGAGGCCGCTGGCGCGCTCCTCTTCGATCGAGACGATCAGGATCAACGCGTTCTTGGCGAT
>Ga0209391_10000604_pt1 | contig 17347 bp, 17 predicted proteins | sample PPLLak3March2015_FD_187246 | JGI IMG/M metagenome (GOLD analysis project Ga0209391, IMG submission 187246) | Freshwater sediment microbial communities from Prairie Pothole Lake near Jamestown, North Dakota, USA - PPLs Lake P7 Core (1) Depth... | ecosystem: Environmental > Aquatic > Freshwater >... | reverse complement strand
GTCGGGGAGGTAGTCGAAGAGGCTCGAGGTCGCCTCGAAGAACAGCGGCAGGTAGTACTCGATTCCCGCCGGCGCGAGTCCCTCGCCCACGTCGCGGTACAGCGGCATGCGCGTGAGGTCGCCCTCGAAGCGCGTGCGGTAGCGGCGGCGGAAGTCGCGGATCGATTCCGGCGCGAGGCTGAACTCGCGCGCCGGCAGCAGCTCGAGCCGCGTGAGGCGGTCGCTCGAGCGCTGGGTGTCCGCGTCGAAGCTGCGGATGCTGTCCACCTGCCGGTCGAACAGGTCGATGCGCAGTGGCGCCTCGCTGCCCATCGGAAAAACGTCGAAGAGCGAGCCGCGGATGGCGAACTCGCCGGGGGCCGCGACCTGCGGCACGCTGGTGTAGCCGGCCGCCGTCAGGCGGGCGCGAAATGCCTCGAGGTCGAGCTCGGCGCCCACCTCCAGCACGAAGGCGTGGCCGTCCACGAAGCTGCGCGGCGGCAACCGCTGCAACGACGTAGGCAGGTCGGCGACGATGATGCCGGTCGCGAGGCCGGGCAGGCGCGAGAGCGTGCGCAGTCGCTGGGAGATGATGTCCGGGTGCGGCGAGAACTGGTCGTAGGGCAGGGTCTCGTAGTCCGGAAAGGCGAGCACCGGGAGCGACGGCTTCGCGAAGAAGCGCAGCTCGTCCTCGAGCCGCGCCACCTCGGCGGCGTTGCGGGCGATCACGAGCAGCGGCCGCCGGAGTCGCTCTGCCGCGCGCGCGAGGTAAAGGCCCGTGGCCGCGCCGGCGAGGCCCCGCCATAGCACCCGCGGCCGCTGGTCCGTCGGCAGGATCGGAAGATCTGACATTATGTTAAACAGTAACTTAAGAGCAGATCCAAAGATCTACTCGAAGTAATTGATCGAACTTAAGAAGTGTCGAGTCAGGGCGTCGTCGGTGCAGCGCGCCGGGTCACCGCGTGGACCACGTGGGAGTACTCGAAGAACACCACGAACGACGGGTACACCCAGCGGGTGATCGGCGGTTGACCGACCGCGGCATAACGCTCGGCCGGCGCGCCGAAGCGTGCTTCGACCTCGCCCATGCTCGTGCCGCGGCTCGGCGTCGCGACCGCGGCGTTTGCCGGCGGAGGCTCGACCATCTGCAGTTCCTGGGCATGCGACGCGGCGCACCCCAGTCCGCAGGCGATTCCGATCGCGGCCACGACGGCATTGCGCATGATTCCGATCTCCGCAGGAAAGGCGGCGCGATATTAGCACCGGGGGAGGGTCGCAGACGTGACGTGCCGCCGGGTTTGCCAACGTGCAATGCAGCCCGGTGGCGGGTAGCCTTGCCGCCCTTCGCCCGCGTCAATTCGGGCCCCTGCCGGATCCCGATGTTCCATCCGCTGCCCATCTTCGTCGGCCTGCGCTACGTCCGGACCCGGCGGCAGGGGTTCTTCGTCTCCTTCATCTCCTGGGTGTCCATGCTGGGCGTGGCGGTCGGCGTGACTGCGCTGATCACCATCATCTCGGTGATGAACGGCTTCGAGGGCGAGCTGCGCAGCCGGCTCGTGGCCCTCACCGCGCACGCAACCCTCGAGGCGCCGCGAACCGCGGGGACGGACTGGGACGCGCTCGCCGCGCGCGTCCGCGAGGTCCCAGGGGTCACCGGTGCGGCGCCGTTCGTCGACGTGCAGGCGATGGTGGGCCGGGCCGGTCACCTGCAGCCGGTGCTGCTGCACGGCCTCGATCCGGCGGTCGAGACCGAGGTCTCGACGGTCGAGCGGCACCTCGTCGCGGGACGGCTCGCCGATCTCGTGCCCGGGGAGCGGCGCATCGTGCTCGGCCGCGTGCTCGCCTGGCAGCTCGGTGCGGAGGTCGGCGACGAGCTCACGGTCATGGTGCCGGGCCGCGAGCTGCTCGAGTCCGGCGGCCGCCCGAAGCTGCAGACCTTCACGGTGTCCGGGATGTTCGAGGTGGGCCTGCAGGAACACGATGCCTCGCTCGCGCTGGTGGCGCTCGAGGATGCGGCCGCGCTGTCGGGGCGCGGCGCCGGGCCGGCCGGGCTGCGCCTGCGCTTCGACGAGGTGATGGCCGCACCGGCACGCGCGGTCCGCGCCGCGGCGGCGGCGGGTCCCGACGTCACGGTGCGCGACTGGACGCAGGAGCACGCCGCGTACTTCCGTGCGATCCGCATCGAGAAGACCATGATGAGCCTGATCCTGATGCTGGTCGTGGCGGTGGCGGCGTTCAACATCGTGGCGGCGCTCGTCATGGTGGTGAACGAGAAGCGCTCGGACATCGCGATCCTGCGCACGCTCGGGCTGGCGCGCAGCGGCGTGGTCGGCGCGTTCTTCACGCAGGGGGTGATCATCGGTGCCATCGGCACGCTGATCGGGGTCGCACTCGGTGTGCTGGTCGCCCTGAACGTGGGCGCCATCGTGCCGGTGCTCGAGCGGCTCTTCGGCTTCCACGTGATGGACCCGACCGTGTACTACATCACCGAGATCCCCTCGGAGGTGCGGGTCGGTCAGGTGGCCACGATCGGCCTCATCGCCTTCGCGCTCACGGTGCTCGCGACGATCTACCCTGCGTTGCGCGGCGCGGCCACCGAGCCCGCCGAAGCGCTGCGGTACGAATGATGAGCGGCGTGCCCTACGAGCTTCGAATCGGCCGGCGCTACCTGCGCTCCACCGGAAACCGCTTCCTGTCGTTCATCTCGCTCATGTCGATGCTGGGCGTTGCCATCGGCGTGGCGGTGCTGATCGTGGTGCTCTCCGTGATGAACGGCTTCGAGCGCGAACTGCGCACGCGCATCCTGAGCGTGACCTCGCACGCCACGGTGACGGGCTTCAACGGCGGCCTCGAGGACTGGCCGGCACTGCGCGAGCGCGCGCTCGCGCACCCGGAGGTGCGGGCGGTCGCGCCCTACCTGGAGGGCGAGGCGCTCGCGATCGGGGAGGGTGCGGACGGCGCCTCGACCGCGCTCGAGGTGCGCGGCGTGGACCCGGTGCTCGAGGCCGAAGTGTCTGCGATCGGCGAACGCATGCAGAGCGGTGCGCTCGCGGTGCTGGAGCCCGGCGCTTATCGGGTCCTGCTCGGTTCGGAGGTCGCGTCGCGGCTTGGCGTCGCGGAGGGCGATACCGTGGTGCTCGCGATCGCGCAGGGCAACGTGACGCCGGCGGGCGTCGTGCCACGCATGCGCCGCTTCACGGTGGGCGGGGTCTTTTACTCGGGCATGTACGAGATCGACAACGGCCTCGCACTGGTGCACCTCACCGACGCGGCGCGCCTGCTGCGCACGGGTTTCGATGCCAGCGGCCTCAGGCTCGCGGTGCACGATCCGCTGCGCGCGCCCTCGGTCGCGCGGGCGGTGGCAGAGGAACTCGGGGGCGGCTTCTGGGTGGAGGACTGGACGCAGCGCCATGCCAATTTCTTCCGCTCCATCGAGCTCACCAAGCGAATGATGTTCTTCATCCTGCTGCTGGTGGTGGCCGTCGCAGCCTTCAACATCGTCTCCACGCTGGTGATGGCGGTGAAGGACAAGCAGCCCGACATCGCCATCCTGCGCACGCTCGGCGCGCGGCCGGGCAGCATCCTCGCGGTATTCGCGACGCAGGGCACGGTGATCGGGCTGCTCGGCACGCTCGGCGGCGTGGCGCTCGGCGTCGTGCTTTCGCTCAACCTCGAGCGGCTGGTGCACGGCCTCGAGCGGCTGGTGGGCACGCGCTTCATGGATGCGAGCGTTTACCTGATGAGCGACCTCCCGGCGACTGTGCTTCCCGGCGACGTCGCGCTGATCGCGGCCACGGCGTTCGTGCTGTGCTGCCTTTCGACGCTGTATCCCGCGTGGCGGGCGGCGCGCACCCACCCGGCGAGGGCCCTGCGGCATGACTGACCCAGCGACGCTCGCCTGCGAGCACGTGAGCAAGCACTTCGAGGAAGCCGGCCATCGGCTCGAGGTGCTGCGCGACGTCAACCTCGTCGTCGAGCGCGGCGAGACGCTCGCAATCGTGGGCGCATCGGGTTCGGGCAAGACCACGCTGCTGCAGATCCTGGGCGGGCTCGACCTGCCCACCGGCGGCACGGTGCGGATCAAGGGAAAGTCGTTCGCCGACCTCCCCGACACCGCACGCGGACGGCTGCGCAACGAGGCGCTCGGGTTCGTGTACCAGTTCCACCACCTGCTGCCCGAGTTCTCGGCGCTCGAGAACGTCGCGATGCCGCTCATGGTGCGACGCCTGCCGGTCGCCGCGGCCGAGCGCGAGGCGCGTGGCTTCCTCGAGCGCGTCGGTCTCGGCGCGCGGCTCACCCACCGCCCGGCCCAGCTGTCGGGCGGGGAGCGGCAGCGCGCGGCGGTCGCGCGGGCACTCGTGACGCGGCCGCAGCTGGTGCTGGCCGACGAGCCCACCGGCAACCTCGACGGCGCCAACGCACGCGGCGTTCTCGAGCTGATGCTCGAGCTCAACCGCGAGCTCGGCACCAGCCTCGTGATCGTCACGCACGCCGCCGAGATCGCGGCGCGCATGCAGCGCGTGCTCGTGCTCGAGGACGGGCGGCTGATCCGCGGCTGAATCCGCCCATTCCCGAAAAATAAGCGCCTCGCCGCGGCCATCCGCCGCGCGCACGCTGCTCCACGTCAGGAGGTTCGGGAGCGGCGATGGTCTGGACAGCGGTGGCCTGGCTCGCGGGCGCGTGCGTGCTGCTGCGCCAATCCGAGCTGCCGGCGCTGCACACGGTCGCGATCGTGTGCGCGCTGGCCCTGCTCGCCGCAGCCGCGCTGAGGCGTTGGGCCGTGCTCGGATTCGCGTTCGGCTTCACGCTCGCCTGGCTGCAGTGCGGCGAGCGCCTGGAGCAGCGACTCGATCCGACGCTCGAGGGCGTGTCGCTTCGCGTGAGCGGCCACGTCGCCTCCGTTCCGCAGCAGGTGGGCGGGGGGCTGCGGTTCCGTCTTGCGACCGATGCGGCGCCGGGCGTGCCGTCGCTCGTGGAGCTCACGTGGTACGAGCCGCAGTGGCGCCCGCAAGCCGCCGAGCGGCTCGAACTCGAAGTGCGGCTGCGCCGGCCGCGCGGCTTCGCCAATCCCGGCGGCGGCGACTACGAGGCACGGCGGCTGCGCGACGGCCTGGGTGCCACCGGCTACGTGCGCTCGGCGACTCGGTTCGGTCGCCGCGGCGGCGACGTGGCGCGATTCCCCGTTCTGGTCGCGCGCGATACGATTTCCGAGGCGATCCGCGCCGCGCTCGGTGAGCGGCCCGCCACCGGCATCGTCGCCGGCCTGTCGGTCGGGCTGCAGGACGCGCTCAGCGCGGAGCAGTGGCGCGAGCTTGCGCGCAGCGGCACCAGCCACCTGATGGCCATCTCGGGCATGCACATCGGCATGTTCGCGCTGGTCGCGGGCTGGCTGACGATGCGTTTGCAGCGGCTGCGGCAGCGCCGCGGTGCGCTGGGCGCGGCGCGCGACGCCGCGGTGGTCGCGGGCAGCCTCGCCGCGCTCGCCTACGCCTCGCTGGCCGGCTGGTCGGTGCCCACGCAACGCACTGCGATCATGATCGCGATCGTCGCGATCGCACTGCGCTCGCGGCGCCGCGTCGGGTCTGCCGACGCGCTGGCGGCCGGTGCAATCGCCGTGCTGGCGATCGAGCCGCTGGCGCCGCTCTCAGTGGGGTTCTGGCTGTCATTCGGGGCAGTGGCCGCGATCCTGCTCGTGACCAGTGGTCAGCTCGCGCAGCCGGGCCTGGCGCGTGGCTACGCGCAGTCGCAGTGGGCGGTGACCGCCGGGCTGGTCCCGGTGCTGGTCGGCAGCTTCGGCACGGTGTCGCTGGTGTCGATCGTGGTCAATTTCCTCGCGATCCCGCTCTACACGCTGGTGATCGTGCCCGCCGTGCTGCTCGCGACCGCTTGGGTGCTCGCGGCGCCCGCGCCGGGCGCCGTGGCTCTCGGCGGCGTCGCGTGGCTGATCGAGACCACCTGGCCCCTCATCGCCGTGCCGGCCGCCTGGCCGTGGGCCACCTGGGGTGTCGCGGGTCTCGGGCCCTTCGGCTGGGCCATGCTCGTCATCGGCGCGGCGGCGGCGCTCGCGCCCCTGCCGGCGCCGGGACGGGTGGCCGGGCTGCTGCTCGCGGTCGCCGCCTGTGGCTGGCGTGCGCCGGCGCCGGAGTGGGGCGCAGCGCGCTTCGCGATGCTCGACGTGGGGCAGGGGCTCGCCGCGGTCGTCGAGACGCGCCACCACGTGCTCGTGTACGACGCGGGGCCGGCGTTCCGCAGCGGCAGCGACACGGGCGCCCTCGTGCTCGAGCCTTACCTTCGCCACCGCGGCCTGCGTCGCGTCGATGCGCTGGTCGTGAGTCACGACGACCTCGACCACGCCGGTGGCGTCGCTTCCCTGGCGCGATCGATGCCAGTCAGGCGGCGCATCACCAATGGGCACGCGCTCGAGGGACCCGGATCGATCGAGTTCTGCCGGCGGGGCGATCGATGGAACTGGGACGGCGTGAGCTTCGAGTGGTTGCATCCGGGTGCCGATCTGCCACCCGGGGACAACGATCGCTCCTGCGTGCTGCGCGTGCGCGTCGGGCCGCACGTGCTGCTGCTCACGGGCGACATCGAGCAACCGGCGGAGAGCGAGATGCAGGCGCAGGGCGGCCCCGGGCGGGTGGACGTGCTGACCGTCCCGCACCACGGCAGCCGCACGTCCTCGACACAGTCGTTCGTGGATGCGACGCAGCCGCGCTGGGCGCTGGTGCCGTCCGGCCACCGCAATCGCTGGGGCTTTCCCAAACCCGACGTCGTCGCGCGCTGGGAGGCCGCCGGCGCCTCCGTGATCGTCGGATCGGCGAGTGGCGCGATCGAGTTCGACGTGCATCCCGATCGTCCACTGGCCGCACCGCGGCTTCATCGGCCTTCACAGCGGCGCCTCTGGCACGATCCCTGAGCGCAGCTCGCGCCCTTGCGCCGGTCGCGGCGATGCGCCGCCATGCAGTATCATCCGCGGGCGCTGGAGATAAGGGGTACGGGCCAGGACATGTTCGAAATCGTGACGGCCGGCGGCATCGTGATGGTGCCGATCATCCTGTGCTCCATCCTGGCCGTCGCAATCACGCTCGAGCGGCTGTGGACGCTGCGCGAGCAGCGCGTCGTGCCCGCCGAGCTCGCCGACAAGGTCTGGCAGTGGGTCGAGAACCGGGCGCTGTCTGACAAGCAGATCGCCGCCCTGCAGCAGCACTCGCCCCTCGGTCGAGTGCTGGCCGCCGGGCTCGCCAACCGCCACCGGGACCGCGCCGTGATGCTCGAGGCGATCGAGGACGCGGGCCGCCACGTGGTCCACGACCTCGAGCGCTTCCTGAACACGCTCGGGACGATCGCGGCGATCTCGCCGCTGCTCGGCCTGCTCGGCACGGTGACGGGCATGATCCGCACCTTCAAGGCGATCACGGTCGCGGGCGTGGGCAATCCTGCCGCCATGGCCGGCGGCATCTCCGAGGCACTGTTCACGACCGCGGCGGGCCTGCTGGTGGCCATCCCGGCGCTGGTCGCCTACCGGTACCTGCGCGGGCGGGTCGACGAGCTCGTGATCCGGATGGAGAAGGAATCCATCAAGCTCGTGCAGGCGATCGACCGCGCGGGTGCGTTGCCGACGCTCACGACGCAGGGCGCGGCGGCGTGAATTTCCACCCGCGGCGCCCCGAAGAGCCCGAACTCAACCTGACGCCGCTCATCGACGTCGTCCTGCTGCTGCTGATCTTCTTCATGCTCTCGACGCGCTTCATCGACGAGTCGCGCCTGCAACTGCGGCTGCCCGAGGCGGGGGCCGCGCCCGAGGCCGTGCAGGCCGAGGCGATCGAGATCGAGATCACCGCGCAGGGCGGCTACCGGGTCAATGGGCGCGCGCTCGCCAACAGCAGTCCCGACACGCTCGCGGTGGCGATCGGCCGCGCATCGGGGAGCGACCGCACGGTGCCGGTGACCATCCGCGCGGACGCCCGGGCCACGCACCAGAGCGTGGTAACGGCGATGGACGTGGCCGGCCGTGCCGGCTACCGGCAGATCAACATCGCGACGGTCCACGATGGGCAAGAAGGACGTTAGCCCGGGCTCGCTCAAGATGCCGCAAGGCGCAGTGCAGACGTACCGTCGCCTGCTCGGTTACCTGCGCCCGCACCGCGGCATGTTCGCCATCGGCGTGGCGGGCATGGTGCTGTTTGCGGCCACCGACGCCGGCTGGGCCGCGTTCGTGAAGTTCTTCCTCGACGGCACTTTCGTCGACAAGGACCCGCGCATGGTCTGGCTGGTGCCGTTGGCGCTGGTCGGCCTGTTCATCGTGCGCGGCGTCGCCGACTTCATGCAGACCTACTGCCCGGGGCACGTCGGGCGGCACATCGTGAAGACGCTGCGCGGCCAGATCTTCGACCGCTACCTGAACCTGCCAGTCACGTATTTCGACCACAGCTCCTCCGGCATGCTGCTGTCGCGCCTCACGTTCAACACCGAGCAGGTGGCCACGGCGACGACGGACTCCATCACGGTGTTCATCCGCGACACGCTCGCGATCATCGGCCTGATCAGCTACCTGGTTTACCTGAACCCGAAGCTCACGCTCATCAGCCTGGTGGTGGCGCCGCTGATCGCCGCGCTGATCCGCCGCATCAATACGCTGTTCCGCCGCTACAGCAAGCGTATCCAGGCCTCGATGGGCGACGTGACCCGGGTCGCGAAGGAGGCCATCGAAGCGCCGCGCGTGGTGAGGGTGTTCAACGCCCAGGGCTACGAGGCGGACCAGTTCGAGCAGGTGATCGAGCACAACCGTCGCTCGTACATGAAGCTCGTGTTCGCCAAGAGCCTGAGCAATCCCGTCGTACAGACCATCACGGCCATCGGCCTCGCCGCGGTGCTCTACCTCGCCACCGTGGAGGCGATCGAGGGCGCGATGTCGGTGGGCGAGTTCACCTCTTTCATCACGGCCCTGATCCTGGTCACCGGCCCGCTGCGAAGGCTAGTGAACGTCGCCGGCCCGCTGCAGCAGGGCATTGCCGCCGCGCAGAACATCTTCGCGGTGCTCGACATGCCGCCCGAGCCGGCCGGCGGGTCCGCGCCGATCGAGCGGGCGCGGGGCGACATCGCCTATCGCGACGTGCGCTTCACTTACCCGAGCGCGGCGGACGCGGTTCTGCACGGCATCAGCTTCGAGGCGCGTGCCGGAGAGACACTGGCGATCGTCGGGCGCTCCGGCAGCGGCAAGTCGACGATCATGAACCTGCTGCCGCGCTTCTACGACGTGACCGGGGGCTCGGTGATGCTCGACGGCACGGACGTCCGTGAGTACCCGCTCGAGCGGCTGCGCGCGCAGATGAGCCTCGTGAGCCAGGATGTGGTGCTGTTCAACGACACGATTCGCAGCAACATCGCCTTCGGCCATCCAGCCACGGACGCCGAGATCGAGGCGGCCGCACGCGCGGCGCGCGTGCTCGAGTTCGCCGAGCAGTTGCCCGAGGGCCTCGACGCGATGGTGGGGGATCGCGGCACGCTGCTCTCCGGCGGGCAACGCCAGCGCATCGCCATCGCCCGCGCGCTTCTTCGCAACACGCCGATCCTGATCCTCGACGAGGCCACCTCGGCGCTCGACACGGGGCTCGAGCGGCAGATCCAGGAGCAGCTCGAGGCGCTCATGCAGGGGCGCACGACGCTCGTGATCGCGCACCGACTCTCCACCGTCGAGAAGGCGGACCGCATCCTGGTGATGGACGCCGGGCGCGTCATCGAGACGGGCACACACGAGGAACTGCTGGCACGCAACGGCCAGTACGCGGTGCTGCACCGCCTTCAATTCAGCGAATGAGCCTGGCGGGCGCCCTGCAGCGGCTTTGGTACGGGCCGCGCTGGGCGAGCCTGCCGCTGTGGCCGCTGGGCTGGCTGTTCCGTGCCGTCGTCGCCGTCCGGCGCGGGCTCTATCGCGTGGGCGTGCTGCGGGCCGAGCGCGTGGCCGTTCCCGTGGTCGTCGTCGGCAACCTGACCGTAGGCGGCACCGGCAAGACGCCGGTCGCGGCGTGGCTCGCACGGCAGCTCGGCCTGCGGGGGCACCACGTGGGCGTCGTGCTGCGCGGCTACGGCGGTCGATCGGTCGGCGGGTCCCGCGTGGTGACCCCCGACAGCGACCCCGCCGAGGTCGGCGACGAGGCCGTATTGCACGCACTTCGTGGGCCAAAGGTCGTGGTGACCGGTGCAGACCGCGTTGCAGCGGCTCGCCGTGCCGCGGAGGCGGGCGCCGACGTCGTGGTCTGCGACGATGGACTGCAGCACCTGCGCCTCGCCCGCGATGTTGAGATCGCAGTCGTCGATGCCGAGCGCGGGTTCGGCAACGGGCAGTTGTTGCCCGCCGGACCGCTTCGCGAGCCGGCGGTGCGGCTCGAGCAGGTGGACGCCGTGGTGCTCACCGAGCGCCGGGGCGGGGGGGCAGCGCGCGTGGCCCCGCGGGGTCCCCTGACCGTCACGGCGCGTCTGCAGCTTGGAGATGCCGTGAATCTCGGCAGCGGCGAGCGGCGGCCACTCGAGGCCTTCCGTGGACGGCCCGTCGAGGCCGTCGCCGGTATCGGCCACCCGGCGGCGTTCTTCGACGGCCTGCGGTCGGCCGGACTCGCCGTCGCGGCGCACGCGCTCGCGGACCACGCGGCGCTCGATCCCGCCGCGCTGCCGTTCCCGGCCGGCGCGACCGTCCTGATGACCGAGAAAGATGCCGTAAAATGCCGCGGGTTCGCCGGCGCGGACTGGTGGTTCGTCGAGCTCGGGGTCGGTCTCGACCGTGCAGCCGCCAGCGAACTGCTCGCCCTGATCCTCGAGCGCGCGGGCCTCACCCGTGCGGGAGTACACCTTGGATAACAAGCTGCTCGACATCCTCGCCTGCCCGCTGTGCAAGGGTCCGCTCACCTGGCACCCGGACGTGCAGCAACTCGTCTGTCGTGCCGAGCGGCTCGCCTATCCCGTGCGCGACGGCGTCCCCGGCATGCTCGAGGAGCAGGCTCGCAAGCTCGATTCCGAAGACCCGTTGCTCGCGGACTAGACGTGGGCTTCCACGTCGTCATCCCGGCCCGGTACGCCTCGACGCGGCTCCCCGGCAAGCCGCTGCTCGACATCGGCGGCAGGACCATGATCCAGCGCGTCGTAGAGCAGGCCTGCGCGAGCGGCGCCGACGAGGTCCTGGTCGCCACCGACGATGCGCGCATCGCCGCCGCCGTGCACGACCCGCGCCGGCCGGGCCGTGCCATCGCGGTGATGACCGACCCGAGCCTGCCCTCCGGTACCGATCGCGTGGCCGCCGTCGCCGCGGAACGCGGTTGGAGCGACGACACGCTGGTCGTCAACGTCCAGGGTGACGAGCCGTTTCTGCCTCCATCCCTCGTCGGCCAGGCGGCGGCGCTGCTCGAGCGCGATCGCGGGGCCGGCATCGCCACGCTCGCGGTGCCGATCGAGAGCCTGGAGGAGTTCCTCGATCCCAACGCCGTCAAGGTCGTGGCCACGGCCGACGGGACGGCGCTGTATTTCAGTCGCGCGCCGATCCCGTGGTCGCGCGACGGGGCGCCCGCCGGCCTCACGAGCCAGCGCGAGTTCGCCGGTGCGTGGCGGCACGTCGGCCTCTATGCCTACCGGATCGGGGTGTTGCGTGATCTCACGAGCTGGCCGCCCTCGGAGCTCGAAAAGCGCGAAAAGCTCGAGCAGTTGCGCGCCCTCGAGCATGGGGTGCGGATCGTGGTCGGCCATTGCCTCGAGCGACCCGCGGCGGGCGTGGACACCGCGGCCGACCTCGAGCGGGCCCGGCAACGAGCCGCCGCGCAGGACTGACGCACGTCGGAGCGAGCAAACATGGACCAGGTGCTGTTGACGGCCTTCGGCGTGACCGTCACGCCGTGGAAACTCGTGGGCTACCTCGGCGTCGCGCTGTTCGCCGGGCGGTGGTTCGTGCAGCTCTATTACTCGCGAAAGTTGCGCCGGCCGGTGGTGCCCACGGTGTTCTGGGTCATGAGCATCTCGGGCAGCCTGCTGCTGCTGTCGTACTTCGTGTTCGGGAAGAACGACTCGGTCGGCATCCTCTCGAACCTCTTTCCAGCCGGCATCGCGAGCTACAACCTGTACCTCGATCTCACCAACAAGCGCCGCCGTCGCGACGAGGACCTCACTTCAGGCTGAGCGTCCGCCGCTGGGCCGGCTGCAGGCCGCGCAGTTCGGCGGCCGTCAGTGGTCGCCACTGGCCCACCGGCAGCGCACCGAGGTGCACGTGCATGATGCGCACGCGCTGCAGGCGGCGCACCGTGTAGCCGAAGTGCTCGCACATGCGGCGGATCTGGCGGTTGAGGCCTTGCGTGAGCACGATGCGGAAGGTATTCCGGCCCACCTGCGTGACGCGGCAGGGGTTGGTGACCGTGTCCAGGATCGGCACGCCGGCGGCCATGCCGGCCAGGAACGCCGCGGTGAGCGGGCGGTCCACCGCGACCACGTACTCCTTCTCGTGCTCGTGCTCGGCGCGCAGCACGTTGTTGACGATGTCGCCGTCGTTGGTGAGCAGGATGAGCCCCTCGGAGTCCTTGTCGAGCCGGCCGATGGGAAAGATGCGCTCCGGGTGGCCCACGAAATCGACGATGTTGCCGGGAACGTCGCGATCGGTCGTGCACTCGATGCCGATGGGTTTGTTGAGGGCGAGATAGATGCGCCTCGGCTTCGCGCGCAGTGGTTGCCCGTCGACGCGCACCTCGTCGCCCTCGTCGACCTGGGTGCCGAGCACCGCCCGCGCGCCGTTCACCGCGACGCGGCCGGCCTCGATCCACTGGTCGGCCTCGCGGCGCGAGCACGCGCCCGTCTCGGCGAGATACTTGTTGAGGCGCATCGCGCTCGGTGTCAGCCGCCGGAGCGCTTGACCGAGTAGCCGAGCTTGCCGAGCTCGGCCACCAGCGTGTCGCGGTGGTCGCCCTGGATCTCGATCACGCCCTCCTGCACGGTGCCGCCCGAGCCGCAGCGCTTCTTGAGGCGCGTGGCGAGTTCGTCGAGCGCCGCGCCGGCGAGCGGAAGTCCCGTGACCACGGTGACACCCTTGCCCTTGCGGCCCTTGGTCTCACGGCCGACGCGCACCACGCCGTCGCCCTTCGGGACCGGTGCTTGCGCCGGCTTGCTGCGCCGGCAGCGACAATCGGCGAGCGGGCGGGCGCACTCGGGGCAGAGCCTGCCGGGGCCGGTGGAGTAGACGAGCCTGCCGTTCGACATCGGAGGAAGTGCCCGGGTTGCGAGGCGCGTAGTCTGGCACCCGGCGTGCGCCGCTCCAACCGCTCGCTGCGGCTGCAATCGAGTATCTTCGCGGCTCGATCAGAGGGGCTTGCGGCCCATTGGCCGGGGACGGTCCACATGCACAAGAGCAGGCTCGCCGGATTCATCATCGACTGTCGCACCGACGACCTCGCGGCCGCGGCGGATTTCTGGGGCCGTGCGCTCGGCATGGAGATCCGAGCGCTGCCCGAGGAGGAGGGCGAGAAGTACGTGCGCCTGGTGGACCGTTCGCGCGAGCTGCACATCGAGGTGCAGAGGGTGGATCACCCGAGCCGCGTCCACCTCGACATCGAGACCGACGACATCGAGGCCGAAGTGCAGCGGCTGGAGTCCCTCGGCGCGCGCCGCGTCGCTGAAGTGCACACCTGGTGCGTGATGGAGGCGCCGACCGGCCAGCGTTTCTGCGTCGTGCGCAAGTGCTCGCCGGGCTTCGACGCCGACGCCAACGAGTGGCGCTGATCAGGCGCCGCGCTCACGCGGTAGACCACGCCGTCGGGGTTCCTCGGTCGCAGCTCGCAAGGGGCGAGCTAGAATAGTCGGGTCCAAGCTGTTCGCGAATCTTCACGATGCGGATCCTGTTCGTTTGCATGGGAAACATCTGCCGCTCGCCGACCGCCGAGGGAGTCTTCCGGCGGCTGGTCGAGGAGCGCGCACCGCAGTCCGGTCTCGAGATCGATTCGGCCGGCACGCACGACTACCACGTTGGTGACCCGCCGGACGCGCGCGCCATTGCCGCAGCGGCCCGGCGCGGAATCGATCTTCACAGGCTGCGCGCGCGCCAGGTGCAGGCGGCGGATTTCGAGCGCTTCGACCTGATCGTCGCGATGGATCGCCTGAATCGAGAGACGCTGCTCGCGAGCTGTCCGGAGCCCTACCGGCCGCGTATCCGGCTGTTCATGGAGTTCGCTGGCGACAGCGATATCGAGGACGTGCCCGACCCGTACTACGGTGGGCCGCTCGGTTTCGAGCAGGTGCTCGATCTCGCCGAGGAGGCCGCGGCCGGCCTGCTCGACGAGCTCTTGCAACAGTTGCCGCCCCGGCGCCGTCGTTAGCGACGACGCCGGGGCGCAGCCTTCAAGGCTCGCTGCGCGGTCCTTCGCGCGTCGCGTCGCTGGGCGGGGTGGGCGTCCACTCCGGCCGCGGCGCAGCCACCACGGCGGGCATAGCCGCGGCCTCGCGCGCGGGCGGCGTTGCTTCGGCCGGGCGTGGCGCCGGCGAAGGCGTAGGCGCGCGCTCGAAGTCGAACGACTGCGGTGCGGGTGCGCCTTCGTCTCGCGCGCCCTCGGGGCCCTCGCCGCCGGCGGACTCGGGAGCCCCGCCAGCTTCACCCGGCTCGCGACGGCGGCGGCGACCGCCACGACGCGAGCGGCGTCCGCCACGTTCGCTGCGCTCGCCCTCCGGTCGCTCCGTCCGGTCGGGACGCGGTCCGCCGTTAGCATCGGGGCTGGCCGTGGCGGAGGTCGCCTCCGACGCTTCCTGCACGATGATCGGCAGCAGCGCGGCCGCGGCGGCTGCGGTCGAATCTCCCGATGCGCTCACCGGGAACCCTGGTGGTTCGACTCGCGCCGGAAGCTCCGGGCGCGGCTGCTCGCTGCGCGGCGGCTGCTCCTGGCGAGCGGCCTGGTTGCCACGCTGTGGCTGGCCCTCGGGCCGCCGCTCGCGCTGGCTGTCGCGGTTACCCTCGCGGCCGCCATCGCGTTGTCCCTCGCGCGCACCTTCGCGCTGACCTCCCTGGGCTGGCGACTGCTCGGGACGTCGACCCCGCTCGTCGCGCCGCGGTTGCTCGGGTCGGCGCTCGCCGTCGCGACCCTGCGCGCGCGGTTCGTCCCGACGGCCTCCACGCTGGGCCTGATCGTCCCGGGCGCCGCGTTCGTCGCGCCGCGCGTCGCGCCGCGGCTCTTCGCGGGCGCCCGCGCGTGGGTCTCGGTTGCGGTCGCCGCCGCGATCGCGGCCTCGATCCCGATCGCGGTCCCGGCCACGGTCGCGGCCGCGCTCGTCGCGAGGACGTGCCGGTTCGACGCGGGCCGGTGCGGCCTCTGGCGCGGGTGCGCGCTTGTCGCCCACCAGCCAGTGCCAGAGGCGCACGAAGGCGCCGTCGCGCGGTCCGTACTGCGGCACGACCACCACCGGAGCCGCGACGACAGGCGCCGCCACCGGTTCGGGCGCCGACGGCGGGGCCGGCGTGCTCGGTACCACGGTCGTCACGGCGGGCACCGGCGGGGGTGGGAGCGCCTTCTCCTCGGCGGCGATGGCCTCGAGGTCGATCTTCGGCTGCACGGCCATCTGGTGGCTGATCACCGCGTACTCGGGCAAGCCGAGTTCGTCGTCGCGCACGCGGCGGATCTCGTAGGCGGGCGTGTCGAGGTAGCGGTTGGGCACGAGGATCACGCCCACCTCGCTGCGCGCCTCGATGCTTTGCAGCCACTCACGCTTCTCGTTCATGAGGTAGGTGGCAACGTCCACCGGCAGCTGCGCGATCACCCTGGCCGTGCGGTCCTTGCGCGCTTCCTCGCCAATCAGGCGCAGGATGGCGAGCGCCAGCGACTCGACGCTGCGGATCACGCCCATGCCGTTGCAGCGCGGGCAGGTGATGTTGGTGGACTCGCTGATCGAGGGACGCAGCCGCTGGCGCGACAGCTCGAGCAGCCCGAAGCGCGAGATGCGCCCGATCTGGATGCGGGCGCGGTCCTGCTTCACCGCGTCGCGCAGCCGGTCCTCGACCGCGCGCTGGTTCTTGGTCGACTCCATGTCGATGAAGTCGATGACGATCAGGCCGCCCACGTCCCGCAGGCGCATCTGGCGGGCGATCTCGTCCGCAGCCTCGAGGTTGGTGTTGAGCGCCGTGGTCTCGATGTCGCTGCCGCGAGTGCTGCGCGCCGAGTTGATGTCGATCGAGACCAGCGCCTCGGTGTGATCGATGACGATGCTGCCGCCGGAGGGCAGGTTCACTTTGTGCGAGTAAGCAGACTCGATCTGGCTCTCGATCTGGTAGCGGGTGAACAGCGGTACGTGGTCGTCGTAGAGCTTGAGCTTGCGCTGGTTGCCAGGCATGAAGCGCTGCATGTACTCGCGCGCTTCTTCGTAGATCTCGCGCTTGTCGACGAGGATCTCGCCGATGTCGTCCGAGAGGTAGTCGCGCAGCGCCCGCAGGATCGCCTTGCTCTCCTGGTAGATCAGGAACGGGGCAGCGCGGCCCTCGGAGGCGTTCCTGATGGCGTTCCAGACGTCCACGAGGTTGTTGACGTCCCACTGCAGCTCCTCGGCCGTGCGGCCGACGCCGGCGGTGCGCACGATGGCGCCCATGCCGTCGGGGAACTGCAGGTTCTCCATGGCCTCGCGCAGCTGGTCGCGATCGTCACCCTCGATGCGGCGCGACACGCCTCCGGCACGCGGGTTGTTGGGCATCAACACCAGGAAGCGGCCCGCGAGACTCACGAAGGTGGTGAGGGCCGCACCCTTGTTGCCGCGCTCCTCCTTCTCGACCTGGACGATGAGTTCCTGGCCCTCGGCGACCAGCTCGCGCATGTTGGGACGGCCTTCGCCATTCCCGTCCTGCGGCTTGAAGTATTCGCGGGAGATTTCCTTCAGCGGCAGGAAGCCGTGGCGCTCGGCGCCGTAATCGACGAAGGCGGCCTCGAGGCTCGGCTCTACGCGGGTGATGCGACCCTTGTAGACGTTGGCTTTCTTCGTCTCCCGGGACGGGATCTCGATGTCGAGGTCATAGATCCGCTGGCCGTCCACCAGTGCAACTCGCAACTCCTCTTCCTGGGTTGCGTTGATGAGCATTCTTTTCATCGGTCCTCGCAAGTGATGCGTAATGGACCGTGAACGGCCGGACGGGGGGTGCCGTGGCTGTCGGGAGAGGTCTTGCAGCGGCTTGGGTCATGCGGCTGTTGTGTGGCGCCCGCGCACCAATCGTGTGCAGGCGCCGGACCGAATCCTGGTGCGTGTTGGCATCTGGTCCGCCGGTGTCGCGTCGGTCCGCCGCCCGCCCGGGCTGCAGCACCTGCGCGTGTTCACGGCAGTGCGATGGTCTGACGTGTCAGAACCAACTAAGATGGACTGTAACAAGCGAATA
>Ga0209391_10000603_pt1 | contig 17352 bp, 15 predicted proteins | sample PPLLak3March2015_FD_187246 | JGI IMG/M metagenome (GOLD analysis project Ga0209391, IMG submission 187246) | Freshwater sediment microbial communities from Prairie Pothole Lake near Jamestown, North Dakota, USA - PPLs Lake P7 Core (1) Depth... | ecosystem: Environmental > Aquatic > Freshwater >... | reverse complement strand
TTGGCCGGCTGCGCCCAGCAGGCCCGCGCGCAGCGAGGACGTGCCCCAGTCCAGCGCGAGCAGCCGCGCCGCCGGCACGACTCAGCCCTTGGCCTTGGCCGCCACCAGCGCCTGGCACTCGGGCACCGGCGTCACGGCGCCCTTGCCTCCGAACCAGGACACCAGGTTGTCCACCACCAGCTGGCCCATCGCATTGCGCGTGTGCACCGAGGCCGAGCCAACGTGCGGCAGCAGTACCACATGGTCCATCGCGATCAGCTCGGCCGGCACGCGCGGTTCGGCCTCGAACACGTCCAGTCCGGCGGACAGGATCTTCCTGTCGCGCAGCGCGGCCACCAGCGCCGCTTCGTCGATGACCGTGCCGCGGCCGACATTGATGACGATGCCGTCCGGGCCCAGCGCCTCCAGCACCTCCTGGTTGACGATGTGCCGCGTCTCGGCACCGCCCGAGGCCACCACCATCAACACGTCGCAGCTTTGCGCCAGGCCGAGCAGCGTCGGGTGGTAGCGGTACTTCACGTCGGACTGCGGTTTTCGGCCGTGGTATTCGATCTCCAGGTCGCAGGCTTCCAACCGGCGCGCGATGGCCTTGCCGATGCGGCCCAGGCCCAGGATGCCGATCTTGCGCCCGCGCAGCGTGGCGGTCAGCGGGTAGGGGCGCTCCAGCCACTTGCCGGCCCGCAGGTAGCGGTCCACCTGCGGCAGCTGGCGCACGGTGGCAATCAGCAAGCCCAGCGCCAGATCGGCCACCTCGCCAGTGAGCACGTCCGGCGTGTGCGTGACGACGATGCCGCGCTTGGCCAGCGCGGCGGCGTCGATGTGGTCGTAGCCCACGCCGAAGCTGGAGACGATCTCCAGCCGCGGGAACAGCTCGACGAACGCAGAGTCGATGCGCGTGTGGCCGCCGCACACCGCCAGGCCGCGCACCTCCAGGTTGGCCTCGCGAACCACCGTGAAATGCTCGTTCAATCCCTGGTCGACCAACGCGGGGCCGTTGCCCACCGCGCAAACCGTGACCTTGTTGTTCATGCCTTTGCCTCTCGCGGGTTGCAGTTCAGTGGTTGTCGCGCGGCACGCCGAAGGTGGCGTGGATCTTCTGGTACTTGACCGCCGGCTTCAGCACCATGCCGTGGGCCAGTTCATCGACGATGCTGCGCTGGATCTCCTGCCACGGCGTCTGGCTCGGTGGCACCGGATAGCCGCCCTTGGCATCGAGCGCGTCGCGCCGCGCCTTTAGTTCCTCGGCACCCACCAGCATGTCGGCGCGGCGTTTCTTCAGGTCGATGCGCACCTTGTCGCCGCTCTTCACCAGCGCCAGGCCGCCGCTCGTCGCCGCTTCGGGTGAGGCGTTCAGGATCGACGGCGAACCGCTGGTGCCGCTCTGCCGGCCATCGCCGATGCAAGGCAGCGCGGTCACACCCTTCTTCAGCAGGTACGACGGCGCACGCATGTTCACCACCTCGGCCGCGCCGGGGTAGCCCACCGGGCCGACGCCGCGGATGAAGAGCACGCTGTTCGCCGTAATCCGGGTCTTCGGGTCGTCGATGCGCGCGTGGTAGTCCTCGGGGCCGTCGAAAACCACGGCCGTACCTTCGAAGGCCATCGGGTCGGTCGGGTTCTCCAGGTAGCGCTGGCGGAACTCATCGGTGATGACGCTGGTCTTCATGATCGCCGAATCGAACAGGTTGCCCTTCAGGTTGAGGAAACCGGCCTTCTTCTTCATCGGCTTGTCATAGGGCAGGATCACCTTGCGGTCGCTGGCGAATTGGCCTTCGCAGTTTTCGGCGAGCGTCTTGCCGGTGACGGTGATCGCGTCCTTGATCTTGCCCCTTTTCATCAGCTCGGCCACCACCGCCGGCAGGCCGCCGGCGCGGTAGTAGTCTTCGGCCAGGTACTCGCCCGCGGGCTGCAGGTTCACCAGCAGCGGCAGCTCGTAGCCGATCTTCTCCCAGTCGTCGTTGTCGAGCTTCACGCCGATGTGCCGCGCGATGGCATTGATGTGCACTGGCGCGTTGGTCGAGCCGCCGATGGCCGAACACACGGCAATGCAGTTCTCGAAGGCCGCGCGCGTCAGGATGTCGCTGGGCCGCAGGTTCACGCGCACCATCTCGACGATGCGCTTGCCGGTCAGGTAGGCCGCCTCCTGCCGGTCGCGGTAGGGTGCAGGGATGGCGGCGGTGCCCGGCAGCATCAGCCCCAGCGCCTCGGCCAGCGAGTTCATGGTCGAGGCCGTGCCCATGGTGTTGCAGTGGCCGGTGGACGGCGCCGACGACGCCACCAGCTTCAGGAACTGCGGGTAGTCGATCTTGCCGGCGGCCATCAGCTCGCGGGCTTTCCAGACGATGGTGCCGGAGCCGGTGCGCTCGCCCTCGTGCCAGCCGTTGAGCATCGGCCCGGCGTTCAGCGCGATCGCCGGGATGTCCACTGTGCAGGCGGCCATGATCTGCGCCGGCGTGGTCTTGTCGCAGCCGGTGGTCAGGATCACGCCGTCGATCGGGTAGCCGTACAGCACCTCGACCAGGCTCAGGTACTGCAGGTTGCGGTCGAGCATCGCGGTCGGGCGCTTGCAGGTTTCCTGGATCGGGTGCAGCGGGAACTCGAAGGCCACGCCGCCGGCGTCGCGGATGCCCTCGCGCATACGCTGCGCCAGCACCAGGTGGTGGCGGTTGCACGGTGCGATGTCCGAGCCGCTCTGTGCGATGCCGATCATCGGCCGTCCGCACTGCAGCTCTTCCAGCGACAGGCCGAAGTTCATCGTGCGCTCGAGGTACAGCGCGGTCATGTCGGCGTTGGCCGGGTTGTCGAACCACGCCCGCGAACGCAGTGTCGCGCTCGCCGTCTTCGACATGGGGGTCTTGCGGGTCTTCTTAGCCACCTTGCTTGTCTCCTGGGTGCGGCTCAGCGGCCGTGCCGCGGTTGTACACCAGCGGCCGGTGGCATGATCGGCGGGATGAACCTCAACCCCAACGACTATCCCGCACTCGGCGCCAGCGGCCTGAAGGTCTCGCGCCTGTGGCTGGGCACGATGATGTTCGGCGACCGCAGCGACGAGGCCGAGGCCGCACGCATCGTCGCCGCCTCGCGCGAGGCCGGGCTGAATGCCATCGACACCGCCGACATCTATGCCGGCGGCGAATCCGAGCGCATCACCGGCCGGCTGATCAAGGCCGAACGTTGCCACTGGGTGCTCGCCACCAAGTTGGCCAACCCCGCCGGCCCCGGGCCCAACGACCGTGGCCTGTCCCGGCGCCACATGCTGGCCGCGGTGGACGCCAGCCTGCAGCGCCTGGGCACGGACTGGATCGACCTGCTGTACATGCACCGCGAAGACGAAAGTACGCCGATGGAAGAATCGGTGGCGACGATGGGCCGCCTGATCTCCAGCGGCAAGGTGCGCTACTTCGGCGTGTCCAACTTCCGCGCCTGGCGCATCGCTCGCATCGTCGAACTGTGCCGCGCCATGGGCGTGCCGCAGCCCGTTGCCTGCCAGCCCCCGTACAACGCCATGTCGCGGCAGATCGAGGTGGAGGTGCTGCCGGCCTGCGCGCACTATGGCGTCGGCGTGGTGGCCTACAGCCCGCTGGCGCGCGGCGTGCTCAGCGGCAAGTACCGCATCGATGCGCCACCGCCAGAGGATTCGCGTGCCGCGCGCAACGACCGACGCATCATGCAGACCGAGTTCCGTCCGGAGTCGGTGCAACTTGCCCATCAGATCGCCGCCTATGCGCGGCGCAAGGGCCGCACGCCGACGCAGCTGGCGCTGGGCTGGGTCTGGAACAACAAGCTGGTGCATGGCCTCATTGGCGGGCCGCGCACGCTGGCCCAGTGGCAGGACTACCTGGACGCGCTGGGTGCGCCTTTCGATGCCGAGGACGAGGCCTTCATCTCCGCACTGGTGCCGGCCGGCCATGCGTCGACGCCGGGTTACACCGATGCGCAATACCCGGTGGCCGGGCGGGTGGCGGCCAGCGCCTGAGCACGCGTTACAGTGTTCATGCCGCAGCGTGCGGCCCGCAGGAGAATCACGTCATGCACCACAAGCTCTGGCCGGCCCTGGGCGCCTGCGCGCTGGCCGCCGGCTGCGCGCCGGACCAGTTCAGCAACTACAAGGCCACCGGCTTCAACGCCTTCGTGGACCAGGCCGCGGCGGAATGCGCGCCGCTGCAGGTCGGACCGATGGTCATCACCAAGAATTACGACCCGCCCAACTACGCCACGGCGCAATACGGTGTGTGGCTCGACCAGACCTCTAACCTGTACTACAAGCGCATCACGCCCGAGGCCTACCTGCAGAACATCTACAACCTGTTCCCGGGCGAGCGCACGGCCACGGCCGCACAGTGCCTGGTGTCGAAGCTGCCGCCGCCGGAACAGCGGCCGTCGGCGCCGCGCTGATTCAGCGCACGCCCAGCTTGAAGGCGATCATCGCGCGCAGCTTGTTGGGCAGCACCGGCTTGATCAGCAGGTGGAAGTCGTGCTCGGCGGCCTCGCACTCGTGGCCGCCGATGGTGCTGCCGGTGATGACGATGGCCGGCAACTTGCGTGCAGGCCAATGCGCCCGCGTCACGGCCAGCGCATCCAGGCCGGTCTGGGCCTGCGGCAGCCGGTAGTCCACCAGCAGCAGGTCGGGCACTTCGCTCGGGCCGCCCGCCAGCCAAGCCTGCAGCGAGGCTAACGAATCGAAGTCCAGCACGCTGGCGCCCCAGGCCTTGAGCAGCACGACCAGGCCTTCGCGCACCGCGGGTTCGTCCTCCACCAGCAGCATCCGCCGGCCCTGCAGCGTCAGGCCCAGCGGCGCACGGGTCTGGGTGACGGCCGGCTCCAGTGCGCGCACGACCTTGCCCGGCGGCACCTCGAACGAGAACACCGTGCCGTGGCCGACGCGCGAGCGCACGTGGATCGGCGCTTCCAGCAGCGCGGCCAGCCGCGCCACGATGGCCAGGCCCAGGCCCAGGCCCTTGCGCTGGTGCGCTTGCAGCGGACGCTGGCTCTGCACTTGGTAGAACTCGTCGAAGATGCGCGGCAGGCTGGCCTCGGAGATGCCGATGCCGCTGTCCCACACCTGCATCAGCAGCTTGCCGCCGCGCGGCCGGCAGCTGACCAGCACGCCGCCGTCGTCGGTGTAGCGGATGGCGTTGCTGGTCAGGTTGCGCAGGATGCGCTCCAGCAGCACCGGGTCGGCCATGGCCACGTGGCGCTCGCCGTGGAAGCTCAACGCCAGGCCCTTCTCGAAGGCGGTGGGCTCGAAGTGCAGGCGCAGCCGGGCGAACAGCTCGCGCATCGCCACCGGCGCGGGGTTGACGTCGACGCCGCCGGTGTCGATGCGGGTGATGTCCAGCAACTCGCCGAACAGGCCTTCCAGCGCATCCACCGATTCGTTGATGCTGTTCACCAGCGAGGCCACCTCGGGGTCGTGCGTGCGCTGTCGCAGCGCCTCGGCGAACAGGCCCATCGCATGCAGCGGCTGGCGCAGATCGTGGCTGGCGGCGGCGAAGAACTGCGTCTTGGCGCGGCTGGCCGCCTCGGCGGCGCGGCGCGCCTGTTCGGACACGCCCATCTCGGCATGCAGCTGCACGGCCAGTTTCTCGCTGTGCGCCTTGAGGCGGATCACCTGGTCGAGCGCGCTGCGCTGCACCCGACCCATCACCAGCAGCGCCACGAACTGCAGCACCAGGATGCCGGCCAGCTGCCAGTGCCAGGGCTGGGTGGTGTCGGTGGCAATGCGCACGATGGCCGGCACCATCAGCAGGCCGACGAAGGCGATGTACAGCCGCTGCTGCGTGGCCAGCAGCTGTACCGAGGCCAAGCCGAGGCTGAAGATCACCAGCATCAGCGCGGTGCGGTGGTAGGGCGTGCCCAGGTCCCAGAACAGCCACACCGCCACCGCCCAGCACGACGCCTGCGCCAGCACCAGCACCTTCCAGCTGCGCCGCCATTCGTACAGCGTGGCCTCGTCGGCGTCAGGGTTGCGGCGAAAGCGCAGGTAGTGCGCCAGCCGCAGCAGAAGCAGCAGCGCCAGCACCCCGCTCCAGGCCAGCATCGGGCCGCGCGGTGCCAGCGGCCAGTACATGGCCACCATCAGGCTCCAGCCGATCAGGTAGCCGATCAGCGAGGCTGGCGTCTGCACGAACAGCGCACGCAGATGGTCGAAGCGCCGGCTCTGCGGCAACGCCGCCGTGGCCGCCAGCTCCAGCGCCGCGGCCGGCGGCACGCTCATCGCGAGTCGGCGTTCGAGGACTGGCGGGCGTTCTGCGCGGCCTGCTGCTGCATCTGGCTGACCGCCAGCACCGCCTGCGTGCGCGAGTTGACGCCCAGCGCGCGCAGCACCGCGGCCACATGGTCCTTGACGGTCTCGACCGAGACATTCAGCTCGCGGGCGATCAGCTTGTTCGGCTTGCCCTGCAGCAACAGCGCGAGCACGTCGCCCTGACGCGGCGTCAGGCCCACCGATTCGAGCGACATCGGCGCGCGCTGGTAGTCGGCCTGGCGGCTGGCGCCGCCCACCGGGCGCATCACGTCGGGCACGGTGTCGCCCTCGGTTGGCGGCGCGTCCAGGCCCAGCATCATCGGTGGCACATACAACCCGCCGGACATGACCATGCGCAGCGCCTCGAACAACTGGTCGTTGGACGAACGCTTGGGTACGAAGCCCATCGCACCCAGGTCGATGGCGCGGATGACGTCGCTGGTGCGGTCGGAGGCCGACACCACCACCACCGGCAGCGACGGATAGGCGGCGCGCAGCTCAGTCAGCACGTCGAAACCGTCGGCATCGCCCAGCGACAGGTCGAGCAGCACCAGGTCGAACTCGGCATCCTTCTCCAAGGCAGCGCGGGCCTCGGCGGCGCTGCCGGCACCGAGCACCGACACATCGTCGCCCAGGCCCTTGATCACCGACTGCAGCGCGGACAGGATCAGCGGATGGTCATCGACCAGCAGCACCTTCATCTTGCCGTCTCCTACCCCCTTGCCTACCAGCAATGGTAGTGCAGCTTGAAGCCGGCTCAGATGAAACGGCGTGACAGCGTCTCTGCCACGCAGGCCGGCTTGGACGAGCCTTCCAGCTCGACCCGGACCTCCACCGCCAGCTGCGCGCCGCTTTCGATGGGCTCGTAGGACTTCAGCACGAAATGCCCGCGGACCCGGCTGCCGCTGGGCACCGGTGCGGTGAAGCGCACCCGGTTCAGCCCGTAGTTGACGCCCATGTGCACATCAGCGATGTCGAAGGCCGTGGCGAACATCTCCGGCACCAGGCTCAGCGTCAGGAAACCATGCGCAATGGTCTTGCCGAAAGGCCCGCTCGCGGCGCGCACCGGATCGACATGGATCCACTGGTGGTCGCCGGTGGCCTCGGCAAACTGGTCGATGCGCTTTTGCTCGACGGCGATCCACTCACTGACACCGATCTCCTTGCCGACCAAGGCCTGCAGGTCATGCAGATGCGCGAAATGTCTCATCGATCGCTCCGATCTATCCAAAGCTTGAGGGGCAACCACTGTTCGAGGTCGCGTTCGACGCGGCTGGGGGCCACGTCCCACAGCGTCAGGCCGCGCGCGGCCAGCTGCACATAGTTCTGCGTGTCGCGCAGCCAGGCCACCACCGGCACGTTCAGCGTGGCCAGGTAATGGTGCAGCTGGTCGTTGGAGAGGGTGTGCTCGCGCACGCGCATGGCCACCAGGCCCAGTTCGATATCGCCGGCGCGCGGGTGGGCGCGCAATGCGCCCAGGAAGGCATGCGTGGCCTGGATGTCAAACAGGCTGGGCTGCAGCGGTAGCAGCATCTTGGTGGCGATGCGCAGCACCGCATCGAGCCGTTTGCCGTGCAGCCCGGCCGGCGTGTCCAGCACCACGTGCGTGGTGCCCTTGGGCGGGCGCACGATCTCATGGTGGCTAAGCTCCCAGCCCTGGATCGACGGCAGGTGGGACGGGCGCATCGCCAACCATTGGCGCGACGATTGCTGTCGATCGACATCGCCGAGCATCACCGCATGCCCCGAACGGGCCAGCGCGCCGGCCACGTTGGTGGCCAGCGTGCTCTTGCCGACCCCGCCCTTCGGGTTGGCAACCACGATCACAGGCATGCACGACTCCGGAAAATGGCGATCAGGTTATGGTAGCGGTCCGCCGGCGCAGCCTGCACCGGGCAAACCCAAGCGCGCCTGCCACCGCCGCTGACTGCCGCACATGCCCGACATCGTCGTCCTGGTCGCCCACCCGCAGCAGGAGCATTCCAGAGTCAACCGTACCTTGCTACTGGCCATGCAGCGCAGCGGGCTGGCGCGGGTCGAGTCGCGCGACCTGTATGCGCTGTACCCCGACTACCTGATCGACGTGGCGGCAGAGCAGGATGCGCTGGCCTCGGCCAGCCTCGTGGTGTGGCAGCACCCGATCCATTGGTACGGCATGCCGCCGCTGATGAAGCTGTGGCTCGACGAGGTGTTCGCTTTCGGCTGGGCCTACGGCACGGGCGGCGACCGGCTGCGCGGCAAGGACCTGTGGCTGGTGGCCTCCACCGGCGGGCCGGCCGAGTCGTACCGGCCGGACAGCTACAACCGCTACTTCTTCGACGCCTTCCTGCCGCCCTACGAGCAGACGGCCGCGCTCGCCGGCATGCGATTCCTGCCGCCGCTGCTGCTGCACGGAGCGCACCGCATCGGCGCGGCCGAGCTGGAGGCGCATGCCGAACTGTTTGTGCAGCGCCTGGCCGCCTACCCCGACTGGCCGGAAATCGCCGAGCTGGAGCCCTGCCCACCCTGCGTGGTGCCCGGCGACGCCCGCCCGGCGGAATGACATGGAACACGGCACCCCCTGGTTGCAGATGAGCCTGGTGTACCTGGGCGCCGCGGTGCTGGCCGTGCCGCTGGCGCGACTGCTCGGCCTGGGCTCGATCATCGGCTACCTGGCTGCAGGCATCGCCATCGGCCCCTTCGGGCTGCGGCTGGTCACCGACGCCGCGACGATCCTGCACTTCGCCGAGTTCGGCGTGGTGCTGATGCTCTTCCTGGTGGGGCTGGAGCTGGAGCCGAAACGGCTGTGGGCGCTGCGCCGGCCGATCTTCGGCTGGGGCAGCGCTCAGATGCTCGGCTCGACGCTGCTTATCCTGGGCGCAGGCCTGGCCTTCGGCGCCGACTGGCGGCTGGCGCTGGTGGCCGCGCTCGGCCTGGCGCTGTCGTCCACCGCCATCGGCCTGGGCGTGCTCAACGAGCGCAACCTGATGGCCACCCGCTCCGGCCAGAGCGTGCTCAGCGTGGCGCTGCTGCAGGACATCGCCGCCATCCCGATCCTGGCGCTGCTGCCACTGCTGGCACTGTCCACTGGTGCCGCGGCCGAGGCCGGCGAAGGCTGGTGGGGCGCGGCCAAGGCGGTGGGCGTGGTCGCCCTGATCGTGCTGGGCGGCCGGCTCGCGCTGCGCCCGGCACTGCGCTGGATCGCGCGCAGCGACACGCCGGAGATCTTCACCGCCGCGTCGTTGCTGCTGGTGGTGGCCACTGCCGCATTGATGGAGTCGGTGGGCCTGTCGATGGCGCTGGGCGCCTTCCTGGCCGGCGTGCTGCTGGCCGAGAGCGAATACCGGCGCGAGCTGGAGACCGACCTGGAGCCCTTCAAGGGCCTGCTGCTCGGGCTGTTCTTCATCGCCGTGGGCATGAGCATCGACTTCGCCGTGGTGCTGGCCAACCCGGGCCTGGTGGCGGCCATCGTCGCCGGCTTCCTGCTGCTGAAAGCGGGGGTGCTGCTGGCGATGGCGCGGCTGATGCCGCTGCCGCTGGCTGAACGGCCGGTGTTCGTGCTGCTGCTGGCGCAGGGCGGCGAGTTCGGTTTCGTCGTCTTCCAAGCCGCTGCGCAATCGGGCGTGATCGCTGGCGAGGCGGCTTCGCTGCTGGTGGCGGCGGTGGCACTGTCGATGCTGTTGACGCCGCTGCTGCTGGTGCTGATCGATCGCTGGATCGCGCCGCGCCTAGCGCGCGCCGACGCGACGCAGCGGCACGACGAGATCAGCGAGCCGCAGCACGCGCCGATCATCATCGCCGGCTTCGGCCGCTACGGCCAGATCGTCGGCCGGCTGCTCAATGCCAACGGCCTGAGCGCCACGGTGCTGGAGCACGATGCCGACCAGGTGGAAGCGGTGCGCCGCTTCGGCTGGCAGGTGTTCTACGGCGATGCGACGCGGCTGGACTTGCTGCGCACCGCCGGCGCCGGCAAGGCTCGAGTGCTGGTGCTGGCCATCGACGATGTCGACCAGAGCGTGGCGGTGGCGCAGTTGGCACGTGACCATTTCCCGCAGTTGCAGGTGGTGGCCCGGGCGCGCAACGTCACCCACTACTACCGGCTGCGTCAGGCCGGCATCGAGCTGATCGAGCGCGAGACGCTCGACTCGGCACTGATGACCGGGCGCAGCGTGCTCGAGCTGATGGGCTGGCAGCGCCACAGCGCGCGCAACCAGGCACTGCGCTTTCGCCAGCACAGCATCGAGCTGATGCAGCGCATGGCACCGCATTTCGGCGACGAGAAGAAGCTGATCGCCGTGTCCAAGCAGGGGCGTGCACAACTCGAGGCGCAATGGGCGCAGGAGCGGCAGCAGCAACTCGAGCAGTACTCGCGCGTCGGCTGGCACACGCCATCCGTCAGTCCTTCCGATGCCGCCGGGCCAGTAGACGTCGACCGATGAGGCTGGCGCCCGGCTTCGTGTCAAGAAGCCGGTTGCATCAGCGGCGGGCGCGACGCTCCCAACCGTCGGTCAGCGTCAGCATGAAGGCGACGATGTCGTCGACCTCGCGCGGGCTCAGTCGCAGGTTACCCAATTCGTCGCTGTTCACGTTGGCGACCATCTCGGGGCGCGGCCAGCAGCCCCGCGCCAACGCCTCGGCCTCGGCGACGAATTCCTCTTCGCAGCGCGGCTTGAGGTCGCGCGTGTTGTAGAAGTCGACCACCGCGCGCAGCGAGCTGAAGTAGCCGTTGTGCATGTAGGGCGCGGTGAGCTCGACATTGCGCACCGTGGGCACCTTGAACTTGCCGTACTCGCCGGCCTGTCCGACCACGCCGCCCAAGCCGCGGTCGACGAAGCCGCGGCCCGCCGGGTTGTGCGCTTCGGGCAGGCGGTAGAACGGGTTGTCGGGATTCTTCGGCACGCCCAGGTTGTCGTAGGTGAAATCGGTACCCAGTCCGCCGCGGCCCCGGGCATCGCGGGCCACCGGATGGCAGGCGGCGCAGTTGCCCTTGTCTTCGCGCTCGAAGAGCTTCAGTCCGCGCAGTTCCTGCGGCGTGAGCCGCGCCCGGCCCGCAAGCCAAGCGTCGTACTTCGAGCTGAAGGGCTGGAACGCGGGAGTGCGCTCGAACGCGGCGATCGCCTCGCCGATGCGCTTGAAGGCCCGGTCGGGGTCGGCAAAGGCATCGCTGCCGAAGACCTCCTTGAACAGCGGCGCATAGGCTGCCGTCTGCACCTTGGCCACCACCTGCACGGCGTTGCGGTTGGCCATCTCCACAGGGTTCAGGAAGGGTTGCGTGGCCTGCTCTTCCAGCGTGGCAGCGCGGCCGTCCCAGAACTGGCCGCCGACATAGTGCTGTTCCGCCTTGTCGAAGTGGAAGGGCGGGCTGAACGCCATGTAGGCCGCCGACGGCGTGTTGCGGTCGCCGAACAGCCCCGTGCGCACGCCCTTGGAGGTGGGCGTGCGGCGGTCGGGATCGGCCAGACCGGCGCCCATCGCATGACAAGTCGCGCAAGCTTGCCCCGGCGGGTCGGACAGGTTCACATCCTCGAACAACAACTGGCCGAGGCGCAGCTTTGCGGACAGCTGCTGACCGGCCTGCAGGGCGGTCGGTTGTTCGGACTGGCCGACCCCCACCGTGGCTGCCGTCGCCATCACCAGCCCCAACAGGGCCCACCTCATCCGCCGCCCTGTATCCGGACCTGCGCGCCCACAATCCATGTCCTCACCTCTTCCACCCATCCACGCGGTTGATTGCTTCTACACCGGCTGCCGGATGCCCGAATTGAGCGTGATCATGGCCGGCTGTTCGACACGACGCCGGGGCTGCAGCACGGGCTGGAAGACCAGACCGGGTTGCCAGCACATTCCATGCGTACGACATCCATGGCACGGCGCAAGCCGGAACTGCCGGCTGACCCGATGCAAGCTGTGCGAGCTATGGGCGGCGCGCACGCCGCGTCGGTTTGCGCGTCGAATCCGACCGCAACCCATGGGCAGACGAGCATGCATACAGGGGCGCCGAGCCGCGAGAATGGAGCCGGGTACAGGAACGCGCGTACACATGGAGACCAGATGAAGATCCGCCACATTACCAGCGGCCTGCAGTTCCCCGAAGGTCCGATCGCCATGGACGACGGCTCGGTGCTGCTGGTCGAGATCGCGCGCGGCACGCTCAGCCGCGTCACGCCCGATGGCCGCATCCACGTCGTGTCGCAGATGGGCGGCGGGCCCAACGGCGCGGCCATCGGCCCGGACGGCGCGGTCTATGTCTGCAACAACGGCGGCTTCGAATACACCACCGAGGTCGATGGGTGCTTTCGCCCGATCGCGCAGGCGCGCGGCTATGCCGGCGGACGCCTGGAGCGAGTGAACCTGGCCACCGGCAAGTTCGAGCGCCTGTTCGACACGGTCGAGGGCCTGGGCCTGCGCGGGCCCAACGACATCGTCTTCGACGCCGAAGGCGGCTTCTACTTCACCGACCTGGGCAAGGTGCGCGCACACGAAATGGACCATGGCGGCCTGTACTACGCGCCAGCTGGCGGCGCCGCGCCGCGCACCATCGCGCGGCCGGCGCTCACGCCCAATGGCGTGGCCCTTTCGCCCGACGGCAAGACGCTGTACTACGCCGAGACCGCCGGCGCGCGGCTGTGGGCCTTCGGTATCGAGTCGCCAGGCCACGTGCGCAAGGACCCATGGCCGTCACCGCACGGCGGGCACATGCTGGCGGCCTCGCCGGGCGGCCATTTCCAGCGCTTCGATTCGATGGCCGTCGACGCCCACGGCAACCTGCACGTGGCCACGCTGCTGCACGGCGGCATCAGCATCGTCTCGCCCGATGGCCGCAAGTATCACCACCTGCCGCTGGACGACCGTTTCGTCACCAACCTGTGTTTTGGCGGGCGCGACCTGCGCACGGCGTATGTCACGCTGTCGGGCAGCGGCCGGCTGATCGCCATCGACGGCTGGCCGACGGCCGGGCTGCGGCTGAACTACAACGCCTGATCAGACGATGCGTTGCGCGTGCAGTGCGTCGATGCGCGCGTCGTCGTAACCCAGCACCTGCTGCAGCACCTCGCGTGTGTGCTGGCCCAGCAGCGGCGGCGCCACGTCGTAGGTGACGGGCGTGTCAGCAAAGCACATCGGGCTGGCCAGCAGCGCGAGCTCGCCGCGCGGGTGCTGCATCTCCACGCGCATGCCGCGGTGCTGCACCTGCGGGTCCTCGAACACCTGGTCGATGTTGTTGATCGGCCCGCAGGGCACGTTGTGCGCTTCGAGCAGGTCGATCCATTCGTGCATCGTGCGTTGCAGCATCAGCTCGGCCACCATGCCGCAGATCAACGCGCGGTTCGCGCCGCGTTGCGCGCCGACCTTGAAGCGCGGGTCCTCCGCCCACTCGGGATGGCCCACCGCCTGGCAGAAGCTCTTGAACTGGCTGTCGTTGGCCACCGCCAGGATCAGGTAGCCCCCCTTGCAGGGGAACACCTGGTACGGGACGATGTTCGGGTGGCCGTTGCCCAGGCGCTGCGGCACCTGGCCGGAGACGAAGTAGTTCAGCGTCTGGAACGAGGTCATCGCAATCAGGCAGTCGAGCAGCGCGATGTCGATGTACTGCCCCTGGCCGCTGACATGGCGGTGCTCCAGCGCACCCAGGATGGCGGTGGTGGCATACATGCCGGTCATCAGGTCGGCCACGGCCACGCCCACCTTCATCGGCCCGGCGCCGGGCTGGCCGTCGGGCACGCCGGTGATGCTCATCAGCCCGCCCATGCCCTGGAAGACGAAGTCGTAGCCCGGGCGCGGCGCATAGGGCCCGCTCTGGCCGAAGCCGGTGACCGAGCAATAGATCAGGCGCGGGTTCAGCGCACGCAGCGACGCATAGTCCAGCCCGTACTTGGCCAGCGTGCCGACCTTGTAGTTCTCGACCACGATGTCGCTCTTCTCGGCCAGCGCGCGGATCAGCGCCTGGCCCTCGGTCGAGGCCAGGTCGCAGGTGATCGACTTCTTGCCGCGGTTGGCCGACAGGAAGTAGGCCGAATCGCCGCGCACGCCCTGGGCCTTGTCGGTACCGTGGAAGGGCGGGCCCCAGGCGCGCGTGTCGTCGCCTTCGCCGGGGCGCTCGACCTTGATGACCTCGGCACCCATGTCGGCCAGGTTCTGCGTCGACCACGGGCCGGCCAGCACGCGCGACAGGTCCAGCACGCGCAGGTGCGACAGGGGTCTGCGGGGTGGGGGCGTCGATTCGCTCATGGAGGTTCGCTTTGCAGTGGGGCGGCCATGCTAAGGCCTGGCCCCGAAAGCCGGTCGATACAATCGCGCGCCCCGCCGATCCCCCCTCGATCCATGCCCAATCACCGCCTGGCCGTGCTGCCCCAATACCTGCTGCCCAAGGGCGCGATCACGCGCCTGGCCGGCCGGGTGGCGTCGGCCCAGCGCGGCGCGGCCACGACGCGGCTGATCGGCTGGTTCGTCGGCCGCTATGGCGTCAACATGGCCGAGGCGGCCGACAGCGACATTGCCGCCTACAGCAGCTTCAACGAGTTCTTCACGCGCGCGCTCAAGCCCGGCGCGCGGCCGCTGGCCCAGGCCGACCTGGTGTGCCCGGTGGACGGCGCGATCAGCCAGTTCGGCCGCATCCGCGGCGACCAGATCTTCCAGGCCAAGGGCCACGACTACAGCACGCGCGCGCTGGTCGGCGGCGACGCCGAGCTGGCCGCGCGCTTCGACAATGGCCACTTCGCCACGCTGTACCTCAGCCCGAAGGACTATCACCGCATCCACATGCCCTGCGCCGGGCGACTGACGCGCATGCTGCACGTGCCGGGCGAGCTGTTCTCGGTGAACCCCACGACGGCGCGCGGCGTGCCGGGGCTGTTTGCCCGCAACGAGCGCGTGGTCTGCGTCTTCGAGGGGGTGGCCGGCCCCTTCGTGCTGGTGCTGGTGGGCGCCACCATCGTCGGCAGCATGGCCACCGTGTGGCACGGCGTGGTCAACCCGCCGCGCCCGGGGAACTTGCGCGAATGGCGCTACGACGACCAGACGATCGAGCTGGCGCAGGGCGCCGAGATGGGCCGCTTCCTGCTCGGCTCGACCGTGGTGCTGCTGTACCCCGAAGGCGGCCTGCAGTTCAACCCGGGCTGGATGCCCGGGGGCGCGGTCCGCATGGGCGAGCCGATGGCCCGCCGCTGGGTCACTCGGGCAGGCGGCCCAATGCGAACATGATCTCCAGCACCGGCGCCGGCCGGCCCATGGCCGCGAACCAGCGGTTGTAGATCTCCGGCAGCGCAGGGCTCTTGTAGATCTGGGCCAGCGCGGCATCGACGGCCTGGCGCATGGCCCAGTCGCCGCGCGGCAGCGCGATCGCATAGGGCTCGTAGGACAGCGGGTCGCCCAGCAGCGCCAGCGCCTTCGGGTCCTTGGACTTGGCCACCAGGCCGACCAGCAGCACGCGGTCGCTGGCCAGCGCGTCGATTGTGCCCGCCTCCAGCTGCGCCAGGCCTTCCTCGCGGCTCTTCACCGGCACCACGCTGGCGGTGACCACCTTGACGCGCAGCGCCTCGGCCAGCGCGCGCTCGTTGCTGGTGCCCGGGATGACGCCGATCTTCTTGTTGGCCAGGTCCATCAGCGAATTGCCGGGCGTGGAGGCGCGGATCAGCAGCCCAGTGCCGTCGACGAAGGTCAGCGTGGAGAAGCCCACTTCCTTCATGCGGCCCAGCGTGACGGTGGAGGCGCCGCATTCCATGTCGGCCTGGCCGCTGGCGATGGCGCTGAAGCGGTTGGCCACCGTCACCGGCACCCACTTGACCTGCAGCGGCACCACGCCGATCTGCTTTTCGATGACACCGATCACGCTGCGGCACAGGTCCACGGTGTAGCCGGTGGGCTTCTTGTCGTTGTCCTCGAAGGAGAAGGGCACCGCGTCGGTACGGTAGGCGACGCTGATCGTCTTGGTGTCGTGGATCTTCTTCAAGCGTCCATCGAAGGGTGCGCTGGCCATTTGAGCCAGGGCCAGCGTGGGCGCCAGGCACAGCGCGGCCAACAAAGTGTGCATGCGGGACATCGGAGCTCTCCAGAGGGGCAATTGCAGGGGGTGGTCCGGCCTCGCCGCCGGGGTCGCGCATTCTAGGGTCGCAGACCGTTTGGCAATGCGCTACAGCACGCGCCCGGGGTTGAGGCGACCTTGCGGGTCGAGCGCCTGCTTGATCGCGCGCATCATCTGCAGCGCGACGGGCGACTTGCGATGCGCCAGTTCCTCGCGCTTCAGTGCGCCCACGCCGTGCTCGGCAGAGATCGAGCCGCCCAGCGCGCAGACTGCGTCATAGACGAGCGTGTTGACCGCATGTTCGTGCTGGTCCATGAACTGCTGGCCCGGCATGCCCTCGGGTGCCTGCACGTTGTAGTGCAGGTTGCCGTCGCCCAGGTGGCCGAAGTTCACCAGCCGCATGCCGGGGAAGGCCTGGGCCAGGGCAGCGTCGGTGCGTGTCACGAAGTCCGGTATGGCCGACACCGGCAACGAGATGTCGTGCTTGATGTTCGGGCCTTCCTGGCTCTGCGCCAGTGGAATCGATTCGCGCAGATGCCACAGCGCCTGCGATTGCTGCAGGCTCTCGGCCACCACGGCGTCGTCGATGGCGCCGGCCTCGAGTGCGGCTTCCAGCAGCGATTCGAAGCGCGCGCGCGCCTGCGTTTCTCCTTCGCTGTCCGACTGCTCCAGCAGCACCGTCCAGGCTGCCTGGGGCAGCGGTTGGGGCAGGGTGGGGAAGTGGCGTGCGACCAGGTCCAGCGAAAAGCGGTTCATGACCTCGAAGCCGGTGAGGCCGGCACCCAGCCGTGCCTGGGCCAGGCCGAGCAACGCCACGCACTTTTGCAGCGAGCCGGTGGCGGCCAGCGCAGTGCCCGTCGCCGCAGGCCGAGGTTGCAGCTTCAGCGTGGCCGCGGTGATGATGCCCAGCGTGCCTTCGCTGCCGATGAACAGGTCGCGCAGGTCGTAGCCGGTGTTGTCCTTGCGCAGGCCGGACAGCCCGTCCCACACCTGGCCGTCGGCCGTCACCACCTCCAGCCCCAGGCAGAGCTCGCGCGCGTTGCCGAAGCGCAGCACTTGGGTGCCACCGGCGTTGGTGGCCAGGTTGCCGCCGATGGTGCAGCTGCCT
>Ga0209391_10000602_pt1 | contig 17360 bp, 14 predicted proteins | sample PPLLak3March2015_FD_187246 | JGI IMG/M metagenome (GOLD analysis project Ga0209391, IMG submission 187246) | Freshwater sediment microbial communities from Prairie Pothole Lake near Jamestown, North Dakota, USA - PPLs Lake P7 Core (1) Depth... | ecosystem: Environmental > Aquatic > Freshwater >... | reverse complement strand
CGACGAGGAGGTGATCTCACTCATCATCCCCGACGCCGACGGCCTGATCCTGACCGCCTCGGAGAACGGTTACGGCAAGCTCACCCCGGTCGAGGAGTTCCCGCGCCACGGTCGCGGCGGGCAGGGCGTGATCGCCATGCAGACCACGGAGCGCAACGGCCGCCTTGTGGCCGCCACGCAGGTGGCGACGACTGACGAGCTGATGCTCATGAGCTCGAGCGGCACGCTGGTGCGCACGCGCGCCGGCGAGATCTCGGTGCTTGGCCGGAACACGCAGGGCGTGCGCCTGATTCGCCTCGACGACGGCGAGCGGCTCATCGGGGTCGAGCCCGTCGAACCCGAGAGTGTCGATGCGGACGCGGCTGCCGGCGACGAAGCCGGCGCGGCGGAAACGCCGCCGTCCGAGCCGTCCGCGCCTGCCTGAGACGGCCAGCGGCCTGCTGGGGCGTTTCTACCCGAGGTCCGACTGTTACACTGCGCTGCAACATCGAACGGGGGGACCGCCCGCATGAGCCGTGTATTCAATTTCAGCGCCGGCCCGGCCGCGCTGCCCGCCGAAGTCCTCGAGCAGCTGCGGGACGAGATGCTCGACTGGCAAGGGCAGGGCATGTCGGTGATGGAGATGAGCCACCGCGGCAAGGCCTTCGTCGGCATCGCCGAGCAGGCCGAGGCCGACCTTCGCGAGCTGCTCGCAATCCCGTCGGGCTATAAGGTCCTGTTCCTGCAGGGCGGCGCCACCGCGCAGTTCGCCGCGACCCCCCTCAACCTGACCCGTCCCGACTCGGTCGCCGACTACGTCAACACGGGTGCCTGGTCGAAGAAAGCGATCGCCGAGGCGAAGCGCTACTGCAAGGTCAACGTCGCGGCGGATGCGGGCGGCAAGTACTCGTCCGTGCCGCCCCTCGGCACGTGGACGCTGACGCCGGGTGCGGCGTACGTTCATTACACGCCCAACGAGACCATCGGCGGCGTGGAGTTTCCGTTCGTCCCGGAGACCGGCGAGGCGCCCCTCGTGGCGGACATGTCGTCCACCATCCTCTCCCGGCCCATCGACGTGAGCCGGTTCGGCGTGATCTACGCCGGGGCGCAGAAGAACATCGGCCCCGCGGGACTGGTGGTGGTGATCGTGCGCGAGGACCTTCTCGGTCGCGCGCGCGCCGACGTGCCAACCGTGTTCGACTGGACGGCGATGGCCGCCGACGGCTCGATGCTCAATACACCGGCCACCTACAGCTGGTACGTGGCCGGCGCGGTGTTCCAGTGGATCAAGCGCCAGGGCGGGCTCGCGGCCATGGAGCGACTGAACCGCGCCAAGGCCGAGGCACTCTACGCTGCGATCGACGGCTCCGGCTTCTACCGCAATCCGGTCGTGCCCGAGTGCCGGTCGTGGATGAACGTCCCGTTCACGCTGCCGAACCCCGACCTCGACAAGCCTTTCCTGGACGGCGCCAAGTCCGCCGGCCTCGTGGCCCTCGCTGGGCATCGATCGGTGGGCGGCATGCGCGCCAGCATTTACAACGCCATGCCGATGGCCGGCGTCGAGGCGCTGGTCGGGTACATGCGGGAGTTCCAGGGCCGGCACGGCTGAGGCGGCACGATGTCCTTCAAGATCCTCACGCTCAATAACATCTCGGTCCGGGGCCTGGAGCGTCTGCCGCGCGACCGCTACGAGGTGGCCTCCGAGATCGGCCACCCGGATGCCGTGCTGCTGCGCTCGGCGGACATGCACTCGATGGAGATCCCCGCCAGCGTGCTCGCGGTCGCCCGGGCCGGAGCGGGCACCAACAACGTGCCGGTGGCGCAGCTGAGCCGCCGCGGTGTGCCCGTCTTCAACGCCCCGGGCGCGAATGCGAACGCGGTCAAGGAGCTGGTGCTCGCAGGGCTGTTCCTTTCCGCGCGAAACATCTGCCAGTCCTGGGCGTACGTTCGCTCGCTCGAGGGCGACGATCACGCCATCGAAGCAGCCGTCGAGAAGGGCAAGAAGAAGTTCGTGGGCTACGAGCTGCCCGGCCGGACGCTCGGCGTCGTGGGCCTCGGGGCCATCGGCGTCGAGGTCGCGAACGCGGCGCTCGGGCTGCGCATGAAGGTGCTGGGCTACGACCCCCAGATCACCGTGCAGCGCGCGTGGCAGCTTTCGTCCGGCGTCGAACAGGCCCTGAGCCTCGACGACCTGTTCGCGCGCTGCGACGCAGTTACCGTGCACGTGCCGCTCAACGACGCCACCCGCGGGCTCGTGAACGATGCGCGGCTGCGGCTGATGCGACCGGGCGGCGTGGTGCTCAATTTCGCGCGCGCCGCCATCGTGGACGAGTCCGCGATCCTGGCCGCCCTCGATCGCGGCCACCTCGCGACCTACGTCTGCGACTTCCCGACCCGCGCGGCCAAGGACCACGCGAAGGTGGTCGCGTTGCCGCACCTCGGCGCCTCCACTGGGGAGGCCGAGGAGAACTGCGCGGTCATGGTGGCCGACACGCTGCGGGACTTCCTCGAGAACGGCAACGTCCGCAACTCCGTGAATTTCCCGGAAGCCGTCCTGCCGCGCGTGGGCGACAATCGGCTCGCGATCTCGAACGACAACGTGCCGAACATGGTCGGCCAGATCTCGACCTGCCTCGCCGACGCCGGCCTCAACATTGCGGACCTGCTCAACAAGTCGCGCGGGGACATCGCCTACACGCTGATCGACACCGACGCGCCGATTCCGTCGGACGTGCTCGCGAAGCTGCGGGCCATCTCCGGCGTGCTTGCCGCCCGGACGGTGTGACGATGGCGCGATCCGGGAAGGGAGCGGCGGTGCCGCGCCGCAAGCCGGGCAAGGCAGGTTCCAAGGGCGCGGCCTCGCCTGCGCTCAAGCCCGGACTGGAATCCATCCGCGAACGCATCGACGCCGTGGATGCCGAGCTGCACGCGCTGATCAACGAGCGGGCGAAGCTTGCCCAGCAAGTCGGGATCTCGAAGCACGCCGCCGGGCATACCGTGGATTTCTACCGGCCGGAACGCGAGGCGCAGGTGCTGCGGCAGGCCCTCGAGCGCAATCGGGCGGAGCGCGGACCGCTGAGGGACGAGGAGATCCTGCGGCTCTTCCGCGAGATCATGTCGGCCTGCCTCGCGCAGCAGGAGCCGCTCAAGGTCGGATTCCTGGGCCCGGAGGGCACGTTCACGCAGCAGGCCGTGTACAAGCAGTTCGGCCACTCGGTTCGCGCGCTGCCACTCAGCTCCATCGAGGAGGTGTTCCACGAGGTCGAGTCGGGTACGGCCGATTTCGGCGTGGTGCCCATCGAGAACTCGAGCGAGGGCACGGTCAACAGCACGCTCGACATGTTCCTCATCTCGCCCCTCGGCATCTGCGGCGAAGTCGAGCTGCGCATTCACCACAACCTCATGGGCCAGATGAGCGCCCTGGACCGGGTGCGGCGCATCTGCGCGCACCCGCAGGCGCTCGCGCAATGTCGCGGCTGGCTGGCCGAGCACATGACGGGCGTGGAACGCGTACCCGTCGCGAGCAATGCCGAGGGCGCGCGCCGCGCCCGTGACGAGGACGGCACTGCTGCGATCGCGCCGATGGCCGCGGCGGAGGTTTACGGCCTCAACGTGCTCGTGCCGGAGATCGAGGACCGGCCCGACAACACCACGCGCTTTCTCGTCATCGGGCGCAAGTCGTTTCCGCCCAGCGGCCAGGACAAGACGACGCTGCTCGTTTCCGCTGCCCACACGGGGGCGCCGGGCGCGCTGTTCCGCCTGCTCGAGCCTTTCGCCACGCATGGCATCAGCATGACGCGCATCGAGTCGCGCCCGTCCCGCCGTCGCAAGTGGGATTACGTCTTCTTCATCGACCTCGAGGGCCACGTGTCGGACGATTCGCTGGCGAGCGCGCTCGAGCAGCTCAAGGGCCAGGCATCGCTTTGCCGCGTCCTCGGCTCGTATCCGCGGGCGATCCTCTGACGGCGCGCGGACGGTGAGCGACTTCATCGTCGAGCCAGGCGCGGGCGTCGCCGGACGGGTGAGGGTCCCGGGCGACAAGTCCATTTCCCATCGGGCGCTGATGTTCGGCGCCATCGCCTCCGGGACCACGCGGGTGACGGGCTTCCTCGAGGGCGAGGACTGCCTGGCGACGCTTCGGGCGGTGACCAGCCTCGGTGCCCGGGTCGAACGGCCCGCGGCCGGCGAAGTGTGGATCGAGGGTGTCGGCCTCGCGGGACTCGGCGCGCCCACCGCCGTGCTCGACATGGGCAATGCAGGCACGGCGATGCGGCTCTTCATGGGCCTGCTCGCGGGCCAGTCGTTCGATTCAGAGCTGGTCGGCGACCAGTCCCTGATGCGACGGCCGATGGAGCGGGTCGCCCGGCCCCTGCGGGAAATGGGCGCCCGCATCGAGACCCTGGAGGGCCGCCCACCGGTCCGCATCCACGGCGGGCCGCGGCTGCACGGCATCCGCTACGCGATGCCGATGGCGAGCGCCCAGGTGAAGTCGGCGCTGCTGCTGGCCGGCCTGTATGCGGAGGGCGCGACGACCGTGATCGAGCCCGCCGTCACGCGCGACCACACCGAGCGCATGCTGCAGAGCTTCGGCGTGGACGTCACGGCGCGGGGCGGCACCGTGACGCTGCGCCCTCCGACCAGGCTCGAGTCCACGCGCGTCGAGGTACCGGGAGACTTCTCTTCGGCGGCTTTTTTCATCGTCGCCGCCTGCATCGGCGCACGCGCTCCGGTGGTGATCGAGGGCGTGGGGGTCAACCCCACGCGGATCGGGCTGCTCGAGATGCTCGCCCTGATGGGCGCGGACCTGCGGCTCGTCAACCATCGCAGCGCCGGCGCCGAGCCGGTGGCGGACATCGAGGTGCGACCTGCGACGCTTTCGGGCATCCGCGTGCCTGAGCGTCTCGTGCCGATCGCGATCGACGAGTTTCCGGCGTTCTTTGTCGCCGCCGCCTGCGCCCGGGGCGAGACGCTGGTCACCGGGGCCGAGGAACTTCGGGTCAAGGAGAGCGACCGCATCGCCGTCATGGCCCGCGGCCTCGACGCGGTCGGCGTTCGCAACGAGGTGCTGCCGGACGGTCTGCGGATCGAGGGCGGAGCGATCGAGGGTGGCGTCGTCGACAGCCACGGCGACCATCGCGTGGCGATGGCGTTCGCGGTCGCGAGCCTGCGCGCGTCCGGCGCCATCGAGATCCGTGACGTCGCCAACGTCGCCACGTCGTTCCCGGGTTTCGCGCCGCTCGCCCGCTCGGTCGGCCTGCGGCTGGAGGAGCGCGGCTGATGGCAGAGTCCGTGCCGGTCATCACCATCGATGGTCCGAGCGGCTCGGGCAAGGGCACCGTCTCGCGGCTCGTGGCCGAGCGCCTCGGCTGGCACCTGCTCGACAGCGGGGCGCTCTACCGGTTGGTGGCCCTGGCGGGTGCGGAAGTCGGGCTCGATCCCGGCGACGAACCGGGTCATGCGGCGGTCGCGGCCGGACTCGATGCGCGTTTCGAGGTCGACGCGGCCGGCGCCGAGCGCGTCGTCCTCGCGGGCAGGGACGTTACCGGGGAACTGCGTGCCGAGACCACCGGCAACATGGCCTCGCTGGTCGCCGCGATGCCGGCCGTCCGGACGGCGCTGTTCGAGCGCCAGCGGGCCTTCGCCGGGCCGCCAGGGCTCGTGGCCGACGGTCGCGACATGGGGACGGTCGTCTTCCCGTCGGCGCGGCTCAAGCTCTTCCTCACCGCCAGTGCCGAAGAGCGGGCCCTCCGTCGATATAAGCAGTTGAAAGAAAAGGGCCTCGCTGCTAGTCTTGCCGGCCTTTCGCAGGAAATCCTCGAACGGGACCAGCGGGACGCGGCCCGGTCCACGGCGCCGCTCAAGCCCGCCGAGGACGCGGTGCTCATCGACTCGACCGGCGTGCCCGTCGAAGCGGTGGTTCAGCGCATCCTCGACCTCGCAAGAGCCCGGTTCCCTGCGATCCGATGACGACACCTCGCCGCGCGAGCGGTGAGGTGTATTCGTCTTAAACAGTCGCCCGGCAGGATGCTGGTGCGGTACTTGCAACCCTTCGCGGGCGGGATGCCGGCGGAGCAACGGGCCAGTGGCCCTGGACAACCGAATGACCGAGAGTTTTGCGCAACTGTTCGAAGAAAGCCTGGCGAGCCAGCGGATTCGCCCCGGCCAGATCCTCACCGGCCGCGTGATCGAAGTCGGACCAGACGTCGTTCTGGTGAGCGCCGGCCTCAAGTCCGAGGCAGTGATCCCGACCCAGCAGTTCAAGAACGAACGCGGAGAGATCGAGGTCAGCGTCGGCGACGAGGTCGAGGTCGCGCTCGACAGCGTCGAGGACGGCTCCGGCGAGACCCGCCTGTCGCGCGAGAAGGCGAAGCGCGCCCGCACCTGGGAGCGCCTCGAGACCGCGTTCGAGAAGGGCGAGGTCGTCACCGGGCTCATCAATGGCCGCGTCAAAGGCGGATTCACCGTCGAGATCGACTTCGTGCGCGCGTTCCTCCCCGGTTCTCTCGTGGACGTGCGCCCGGTGCGCGACCCGAGCTACCTCGAGGGCAAGACGCTCGAGTTCAAGGTCATCAAGCTCGACCAGAAGCGCAACAACGTGGTCGTGTCGCGGCGCGCCGTCGTCGAGCAGGAATACAGCGCCGAGCGCAGCGAGCTGCTCGAGAAGCTGCAGGAAGGCGCAGTGGTGCGCGGCGTGGTCAAGAACCTCACCGACTACGGCGCGTTCGTGGACCTCGGCGGCATCGACGGATTGCTGCACATCACCGACATGGCCTGGAAGCGGGTCAAGCACCCGTCCGAGGTCGTCAACGTGGGCGACGAGGTCGACGTGCGCATCCTCAAGTTCGACCGCGAGCGCCAGCGCGTCAGCCTCGGGCTGAAGCAGCTCGGGGCGGACCCGTGGCAGAACATCGCGCGTCGCTACCCGGCCAACACGCGCCTGTTCGGCAAGGTCACGAACATCGCCGACTACGGCTGCTTCGTCGAGATCGAGGACGGCGTCGAGGGTCTGGTCCACGTCTCCGAGATGGACTGGACCAACAAGAACGTCAACCCCGCCAAGGTCGTGCACATCGGCGAGGAAGTCGAAGTGATGGTGCTCGACATCGACGAGGAGCGCCGCCGCATCTCGCTCGGCATCAAGCAGTGCAAGCCGAACCCGTGGCGCGAGTTCGCGGACAACTACAACCGCGGCGACCGCGTCGCCGGCCAGATCCGTTCGATCACCGACTTCGGCCTGTTCATCGGGCTGCCGGGCGGGATCGACGGCCTCGTGCACCTGTCGGACCTCTCCTGGGACGTTCCGGGCGAAGAGGCGGTGCGCAGCTACCAGAAGGGCCAGGCGCTCGAGGCGATCGTGGTCGCGATCGACCCGGAGCGCGAGCGCATCTCGCTCAGCGTCAAGCAGCTGGCCAAGGACCCGTTCTCGACATGGATCGCCGAGCACCCGAAGGGCAGCATCGTGCGCGGCCTCGTGCGCGAGGTGGATGCCAAGGGCGCGATCGTGGACCTCGGCGGCGGTATCGACGGTTACTTGCGCGCCTCCGAGCTGTCGCGGGACCGCGTCGAGGACGCGCGCGCGTTCCTGAAGGTGGGCGACGAGGTGGAGGCCAAGTTCACGGCCGTGGACCGCAAGGTCCGCACCATCGCGCTATCCATCAAGGCCAAGGAGATGAGCGAGGAAGCAGAGGCCGTGTCGCAGTACCGGTCCGACTCCTCGACGGGCACGAGCCTCGGCGACCTGCTGAAGGAGCAGATTTCCGGCCAGTGATGCCGGGCGCAGGGGCGGCCGCCGGTTTACCCCGGCGGCCGCCGCTGACTCTCTGAACGATGGACCAGACCCCGGGGAGGAGCGGAGTGGACGGCGAGCGCAGCATGACGAAGTCTGAGCTCATCGAGCTCATCGCCGCGAAGCAGAGCCACCTTCCCGCCAAGGACGTAGAGCTTGCGGTCAAGCAGGTCCTCGAGATCATGAGTGACGCGCTCGCGCAGGGACAACGGATCGAGATCCGCGGCTTCGGCAGCTTCAGCCTGCATTTCCGGCCGCCGCGGCAGGGCCGCAATCCCAAGACGGGCGAGACTGTGGCGCTGGCCGGCAAGTACGTTCCGCATTTCAAGCCCGGGAAGGACCTGCGCGAGCGGGTGAACGATCCCGAGGCCGACGAGCAGCCTTTCGGGGCTGCCTGAGACGGGCAGGCCGGTGTTGCGCCGAGCCGCCGTCGTCTGTGCCGTGCTGCTGCTGGTCGCGGCAGCCGTGCTCTTCACTGCATTGAACCAGCAGCACTTCGAGGTGGATGTCGCGATTGCCCGCTTCGGCGTGTCGTCCGGACTCGCGCTGCTGATCGCGTTCGCGGCCGGGCTGCTTGCCGGGGCGCTCTGGCGGTCGGCATGGATCGCCCGGCTCCTGGCCGATCGCGGCCGCCTGCGCAATGCCCTCAGGCTGGCGGAGGCACGCCGCCCCGCATCGGCCACTCCGATCGACGGCGACTGAGCCGATGGCTGCGACGCCCGGCAGGGCGTCGCGCAAATCTGCGCGAACCGGGCCTGTTTGCGTCGGCGCAGCCCGGGCGCCTTCGGTAGGTTTTCGTCGACCGCGCCCATTCCGGGACTGCGGCATCGGAAGCCCAAGGAGGCCGTCATGTCACATCACCCCCGCACTTTCGTCCAGGCGCTCATCGCAAGCCTGCTGCCCGTCGCGGCATGGGCCGGTCCCGTCAACGTCAACACCGCGGATGCCAGTACCCTGGCGCGCGAGCTCGACGGCATCGGACCAGTCAAGGCCCAGGCGATCGTCGAGTACCGGCAGAAGAACGGCCCGTTCCGCGCCGCGGAGGACCTGCTCAAGGTGCAGGGTATCGGCCAGCGCGTGCTCGACCAGAATCGCTCCAATATCCGGATCGAGAAGACGGGCCAGGCGCCATCGGCGGCCGCCAAGCAGTCGCCTGCAAGGCAGCCGGCGGCAGGCAACTGACCTGCGTCGCCCCGGATGGACTGCGCGGGCTGCCGTCCGGCGCGGACGGCAGCCCGTCATGCGGCCGCGGATGGAGCCTCCGGCGGAGCGGATCCGCTATGATCCGACGTCAATGGATGGAACCACGACGGGTGGCTCATGACGCGGATCAGGACGGCGGTATTTCCGGTGGCGGGGCGTGGAACGCGCTTCCTGCCAGCTACCAAGGCCAGCCCGAAGGAGATGCTGCCGATCGTCGACAAGCCACTGATCCAGTACGCGGCGGAAGAAGCGCTCGCGGCGGGCGCGGACAAGCTGGTGTTCATCACGGGCTACGCCAAGCGCGCGATCGAGGACCACTTCGACACGGACCAGGAGCTCGAGAAGGAACTCGAGGCGCAGGGCAAGCAACAGCTGCTCGAGGCGGTGAGGGGAATCGTGCCGTCCTACGCGAGTTGCATCTACATCCGGCAGCCCGCGCCCCTCGGGCTGGGTCACGCGGTGCTGTGCTCGAGACCGGCCGTGGGCGACGAGCCCTTTTTCATCCACCTCGCCGATGACCTGATCGACGCGGAGGAGCCGTGCCTGAAACAGATGGCGCGGATTTTCGACGAGCACCAGGCGAGCGTGCTCGGTGTCCAGACGGTCGATCGAAGTGAAACGGACAAGTACGGCATCGTCGCGGTCCAATCCCTGGGGGAGCGACTGTCGCGCGTCGAGCGCATCGTCGAGAAGCCCCGGCCCGAGGATGCGCCGTCAACGCTCGCCGTGGTGGGACGCTACCTGCTCACGCCGGCCGTCTATGGCCGGCTCGAGACCACGGGGCGTGGCGCGGGGGGTGAGATCCAGCTGACGGACGGGATTGCGGCCCTCATGGCGGACGAGACCGTGCTCGCCTACGCGTTCCGCGGCAAGCGCTACGACTGCGGCTCCAAGCTCGGCTATCTCGAGGCCACCGTCGAATTCGGCCTGCGTCACCCGGAGCTCGGGGCGTCCTTCGGCGAGTACCTGCAGCGACTGACATCCGGGCGCCCCGGTTGACCCGGAGCCTCGAGGAGAGAACATGCCGACGAATACAGAGCTTCAGGCGCGGCGCGATGCCGCAATCGCGCGCGGCATCTCGAACCAGCTGCCCGTCTTCGTGGCTCGCGCGGAAAACGCCGAGCTTTGGGACATCGAGGGCCGCCGCTACATCGATTTCGCGGGCGGCATCGCCGTGCTCAACACCGGGCACGTGCACCCGCGCGTGAAGGCGGCCGTGGCGGCGCAGCTCGAAGCGTTCAGTCACACGTGCTTCATGGTCACGCCGTACGCGGTGGCGGTCGAGCTTGCCGAGAAGCTCAATCGCCTCGCGCCCGGATCTAGCCCCAGGAAATCCATCTTCGTCACCACGGGGGCCGAGGCGGTAGAGAACAGCATCAAGATCGCCCGGGCGCACACGGGTCGATCGGCCGTGATCGCGTTTGGCGGCGGTTTTCACGGCCGCACGTTCATGGCCATGGCCCTGACGGGCAAGGTTGCACCCTACAAGGCGGGATTCGGTCCGATGCCGGCCGAGGTCCACCACGCGCCTTTCCCGGTCCCGTACCACGGCGTTAGCGTGCGGCAGAGCCTCGACGCGCTCGAGCACATTTTCAAGTACGACGTAGAGCCGGCGCGTGTCGCCGCCATCATCGTCGAGCCGGTGCAGGGCGAGGGCGGCTTCTACGTCGCTCCGCCGGAGTTCCTTCAGGCGCTGCGACGGCTGTGCGACCAGCACGGCATCGTCCTGGTGATCGACGAGATCCAGAGCGGCTTCGCCCGCACCGGCCGGATGTTCGCGATCGAGCACGCGGGCGTGGAGCCCGATCTGATGACCCTGGCGAAGAGCCTTGCCGGCGGATTCCCGCTCGCCGCCGTCGTCGGCAAGGCGAGCATCATGGACGCGCCGGGGCCGGGCGGTCTCGGGGGCACCTACGCGGGTTCGCCAATCGCCTGCGCCGCCGCGCTGGCGGTCCTCGAGGTGATCGAAGCCGAGCAACTGTGCAGTCGGGCCGTGGCGATCGGTGCGACCATGACCGCCACCCTGCGCGAGCTTCAGCGGGAGATCCCCGCCATCGGCGAAGTGCGCGGCCTCGGCGCGATGATTGCAATGGAACTCGTCCGGGACGGCGATCCGCACGCGCCCGACGTCGACCTGACCCGGGCGCTGGTGAAGCGCGCGGCCGAGAAAGGCCTCGTGATCCTGTCCTGCGGCCTCTACGGCAATGTGATCCGCTTCCTCGTGCCGCTCACGGCCTCGGATTCGATCGTGCGCGAGGGGCTGGCGATCGTCGCTGAATCGTTGCGCGAGCTCACGGGGGCGGCGTTACGGGTCGCAGCTAACGGCTGAAGCGCCTGGCCAGCCAAGGCTGCCGGCGGGAGGACCCGCGGGAAAGTGGCTCCGACACCTGGATTCGAACCAGGGACCCGCTGATTAACAGTCAGCTGCTCTACCGCTGAGCTATGTCGGAACTGGAGGGCGCGGAATTCTCCGGAATGAGGGCGCCTTAGTCAAGGAACCGCGATCAGCTCTCGCGCAGCACCTTGCCCATGCGATCGAGGGCCTGCTCGAGCGTCTGCATGCTCACGGCGAACGAAAAGCGGATGTGGCCCGGCGCGCCGAAGCCCGTCCCGGGCACGCCCGCCACGCCGGCCTTCTCTAGCAGGAACTCGGCGAACTCGTGATCGTCGGCCAGGCCGAGATTGCGGATGGCATCGGAAACGTCGCAGAACGCGTAGAAGGTGCCCGCGCCGGGCAGCACCCGGAACCCGGGCAGGGCATTCAGGCCGGCGTTGAAGAAATCGTGCCGGGCTTTGAAGTGCCGGTTCATCTCGGCCACGCATTCCTGGTCGCCACTCAGCGCCACGACGGCGGCCTTCTGCGCGATCGACGAGGGGTTCGAGGTGCTCTGGCTCTGGATCGTGGCCATCGCATCCACGATCGTCGCCGGGCCCCCGCAGTAGCCGATGCGCCAGCCGGTCATGGCGTAACTCTTCGAAACGCCGTTGATGGTGACGGTACGGTCGTAGAGGTCGGGGCAGGCCGTCAGGAAGCTCGCGAAAGGCTCCTTCGCCCAGTAGATGTGTTCGTACATGTCGTCCGTGGCGACCAGCACGTCGGGATGGCGGCGCAGGACGGCTCCGAGCGCGTGCAACTCGGCACTGGTGTAGGCCGCGCCGGTCGGGTTGCTCGGGCTGTTCAGCATGAACAGTCGGGTCTTCGGCGTGATGGCCGCCTCGAGCTGCGCGGGCATGATCTTGTAGCCCTGCTCGGGGCCCGCGTACGGAGTGACGGGCGTGCCCTCGGCGAGCAGGGCGATGTCGGGATAGGAGACCCAGTACGGTGCCGGGATGATGACCTCGTCGCCCGGGTCGATCACCGCCATGAACAGGTTGTAGATCGTCTGCTTGGCGCCCGTGGACACCAGGATTTGCGGCCGCGTGTACTCGATGCCGTTGTCGCGTTTGAACTTCGCGATGATCGCGTCCTTCAGGTCGGGGATGCCCTCGACGGCGGTGTAGCGGGTGAAGCCCTTGCGAATCGCCTCGACGCCCGCATCCGCAATGTGCGCCGGCGTGTCGAAATCGGGCTCGCCGACGCCGAGGCCGACGATGTCGCGGCCCTGCGCCTTGAGCTTGGCGACACGACCGGTGAGTGCGACGGTGGGCGAGGGCTTGACGCGCTTGAGGCGCTCGGCGAGTACGATGGCCAAGGTCGTGTTCCGGGAGCGGAAGGGAGCGGGTATCTTAGGGCAATCCTCGCCCCCCGTCCCAAGCTCGAGCGACCCCCGGCCCGACATGGATAATCCCCGGTTCCGCCTGCGCTCCGATTACCAGCCGGCGGGCGACCAGCCGCAGGCCATCGCCGCGCTCATCGACGGCCTCGAGAGCGGCCTCGCGCACCAGACGCTGCTCGGCGTCACGGGTTCGGGCAAGACCTTCACCATCGCCAACGTCATCGACCGCCTGCAGCGTCCCACGCTCGTGATGGCGCACAACAAGACGCTGGCAGCCCAGCTCTACGGCGAGTTCCGGGAGTTCTTCCCGGACAACGCCGTCGAGTACTTCGTGAGCTACTACGATTACTACCAACCCGAGGCCTACGTCCCGTCCTCCGATACCTACATCGAGAAGGACGCCTCGGTGAACGCCCACATCGAGCAGATGCGGCTCTCGGCCACCAAGGCGCTGCTCGAGCGGCGGGACTCGATCATCGTCGCGACGGTCTCCTCGATCTACGGCCTCGGCGATCCGCAGGCGTACCTGAGCATGGTGCTGCACCTGGTGCGCGGCGACCGCCTCGACCAGCGCAAGCTCCTGCGGCGGCTCGCCGACATGCAGTACACCCGCAACGAGCTCGACCTCACGCAGGGCAGCTACCGCGTCCGCGGCGACGTGATCGACATCTTCCCGGCGGAGTCGGAGCGCGAGGCCGTGCGCGTGGAACTCTTCGACGACGAGATCGAGGCGCTCGCCTGGTTCGATCCCCTGACCGGCGAGGTGCTGCGCCGGGTGCCGCGGCTCACGGTCTATCCGTCCTCGCACTACGTCACGCCCAAGGAGCGCATCGATCGCGCGATCGAGCAGATCCGCGACGAGCTGCGCGACCGCCTCGCCGAACTCCGCTCCCGCGAGAAGCTGCTCGAGGCGCAGCGACTCGAGCAGCGCACGACCTTCGACCTCGAGATGATGATGGAGGTCGGCTACTGCGCCGGCATCGAGAACTACTCCCGCTACCTGTCCGGGCGCCTGGCTGGCGAGCCGCCGCCATGCCTGTTCGACTACCTGCCGAAGGGCGCACTGCTGGTGGTTGACGAGAGCCACGTCACCGTCCCGCAGATCGGCGCCATGTACAAGGGCGACCGCTCGCGCAAGGAGACGCTCGTGGAGTACGGCTTCCGCCTGCCGTCGGCGCTCGACAACCGTCCCCTGCGCTTCGACGAGTGGGAGGCGCTCGCCCCGCAGATGATCTTCGTCTCTGCGACGCCCGGGCCCTACGAGGCGCGCAAGTCCGGCGCCGTGGTCGAGCAGGTGGTACGGCCCACGGGTCTCGTGGACCCTGAGGTCGAGATCCGGCCGGTGCGGACCCAGGTGGACGACGTGCTCTCGGAGATCCACCGCTGCGTGGCGCGCGACGAGCGCGTGCTGATCACGACGCTCACCAAGCGCATGGCCGAGGATCTCACGGAGTATCTCGACGAACACGGCGTGCGCGTCCGTTACCTGCATTCGGACATCGAGACGGTCGAGCGCGTCGAGATCATCCGTGACCTGCGCCTCGGCAAGTTCGACGTGCTCGTGGGCATCAACCTGCTGCGCGAAGGCCTCGATATGCCTGAGGTTTCGCTGGTGGCGATCCTCGATGCGGACAAGGAAGGCTTCCTGCGCTCCGAGGGGTCGCTCATCCAGACCATCGGCCGCGCGGCGCGCCACGTGAACGGCAGGGCCATCCTCTATGCCGACCGGATCACGGGCTCGATCGAGCGCGCGCTTGCCGAGACGGGCCGGCGCCGCGCCAAGCAGCTTGAGAACAATGCCGTGCACGGCATCACGCCGCAGAGCATCCGCAAGGCGGTGACCGACGTGATGGAGGGTGCCCGCGGCGACGGGGAGTCGAGCGGCGGCAAGCGTGGCGCCCGGTCCGAGGCCGCGGTGCCGGTCCTCGGTCCCGAGCAGGCCATGAAGCGGATCAAGAAGCTGGAGGGGGAAATGCACCGCCACGCCCGCAACCTCGAGTTCGAGCAGGCGGCGCGGGTCCGCGACGAGATCGAGCGGTTGCGCCACCAGGCCTTCGGGCCGCCGGGGGCGCTGGCCGGGTGAGGGCGGTGGCCCCCTAGCCACCGCGCGCGGCCTTCCTGTATCCTTCGCGGCTCGTTTGAGGGCGCATAGCTCAGCGGTAGAGCACTACCTTGACATGGTAGGGGTCCGTGGTTCGATCCCACGTGCGCCCACCAGACCCTAACCTGCCAAGGATCGTCATGCCTGTCGTTACCCTGCCCGATGGCAGCCACCGCACTTACGTCGAGCCGGTCACGGTGGCGCAGGTGGCGGCGGATATCGGCCCCGGCCTCGCCAAGGCGGCGCTCGCAGGCAGAGTCGACAGCAGGCTGGTCGACACGTCCTTCCTGATCGAGTCGGACGCGACGCTCGCTATCGTTACGGGCCGGGACGCAGACGGCCTCGAGATCCTCCGCCACTCGACCGCGCACCTGCTCGCGCAGGCCGTGCAGGCCGTTTACCCCGATGCCCAGGTCACGATCGGCCCGGTGATCGAGGACGGCTTCTACTACGATTTCGCTTTCAGCCGGCCGTTCACCCCGGACGACCTCGCGAAGTTCGAGGCGAAGATGCACGAACTGGCCAAGGTCGACCTCAAGGTCGAGCGGCGGCTCATGCCGCGCGACGCGGCCGTCGAGACCTTCCGGAAGCTCGGCGAGCACTACAAGGCCGAGATCATTGCCAGCATCCCCGCCAACGAGGACATCAGCCTCTACGGTCAGGGCGAGTGGTTCGACCTTTGCCGTGGCCCCCACGTACCCAGCACCGGCAAGCTCGGTGCGTTCAAGCTCATGAAGGTCGCAGGCGCGTACTGGCGGGGCGACTCGAAGAACGAGATGCTCCAGCGCATCTACGGCACCGCGTGGCCGGACGAGAAGCAGCTCAAGGCCTACCTGACGCGGCTCGAGGAAGCCGAGAAGCGCGATCACCGTCGCGTCGGGCGCGAGCTCGGGCTGTTCCACACGCAGGACGAGGCGGTCGGCAGCGTCTTCTGGCACCCGAAGGGCTGGACGCTCTGGCGGACGATCGAGCAGTACATGCGCGGGCGGCTCGCCGAAGCCGGCTACGTCGAAGTGCGCACGCCGCAGCTGATCGATCGCACGCTGTGGGAGAAGTCGGGTCACTGGGAGAACTACGCCCCCAACATGTTCATCGCAGAGTCCGAGGAGCGGATCCTCGCGGTGAAGCCGATGAACTGCCCGGCCCACGTTCTGATCTACCGGCAGGGCATCAAGTCGTACCGCGACCTGCCGCTGCGCATGGCTGAGTTCGGCGCCTGCCACCGCAACGAGCCCTCGGGCGCGCTGCACGGCCTGATGCGCGTACGCGCGTTCACGCAGGACGACGCGCACATCTTCTGCACCGAGGAGCAGATCAACCCGGAGACGATCGCCTTCTGCGACCTGCTGAAGAGCGTCTACGCGGATTTCGGCTTCACGGAGATCGCGGTCAAGTTCTCGGACCGCCCCGCCAAGCGGGCCGGCAGCGAAGAGACCTGGGACCGGGCCGAGCACGCGCTCAAGAGCGCCGTGGAGGCCGCCGGCCTGGACTACACGCTGAACCCGGGGGAGGGGGCCTTCTACGGCCCGAAGCTCGAGTTCGTGCTCAGGGACGCGATCGGCCGCGACTGGCAGTGCGGCACCCTGCAGGTCGACTTCATCCTGCCGGAGCGCCTCGGCGCAGAGTACATCGGCGAGGACGGGGCGGCCCACCGGCCGGTCATGCTGCACCGGGCCGTGCTCGGTTCGTTCGAGCGTTTCATCGGAATCCTGATCGAAAACTACGCCGGCCGCTTCCCTGCCTGGCTGGCCCCGGTGCAGGCGGTGGTGCTCAACATCACCGACGGGCAGGCCGAGTACGCGTCCGACGCCGCTGAATTCCTGAGAAATCAGGGGCTTCGGGTCGAAACAGATTTGCGTAACGAGAAAGTCGGCTTTAAAATCCGCGAGCACACTCTGCAGCGGGTTCCATACCTGCTGGTCGCGGGCGACCGCGAAGCGGGGTCAAATACGTTGGCCGTGCGCACACGCAACGGTCAGGACTTGGGCGCGATGTCCCTCGAGGAGATCGCGTCGAAGCTTGGCCGGGAGGTTGCGAGCCGCGGCCGCATTGTTTTGGAGGTATGACGCATCGCTGCCCCAATTGTAAAGCGCATCAAGCGTAACGAAGAGATCACCGCCCCCCAGCTGCGCATCATCGGCGCAGACGGCGAGCAGGTCGGTGTCATGAGTCGCTACGACGCGCTGCAGCTCGCTCAATCGCAAGAGCTCGACCTGGTGGAGGTTTCGCCGACCGCGGAGCCGCCGGTCTGCCGGATCGTCGATTACGGGAAGTTCCTGTTCGAGGCGAACAAGAAGTCCCACGCGGCGAAGAAGAAGCAGAAGCAGATCCAGGTCAAGGAAGTGAAGTTCCGTCCCGGAACCGACGAAGGCGACTATCAGATCAAGCTCAGGAATCTGATCCGCTTTTTCGAGGAAGGAGACAAGGCCAAGGTAACCCTGAGGTTCCGAGGTCGTGAGATGGCCCACACCGACATCGGCCGGCAGAAGCTGATCCGGTTGCAGAACGACCTCGCGCCCTACGCGGTGGTCGAACAGCACCCGCTCATGGAAGGCCGGCAGATGGTCATGATGAT
>Ga0209391_10000601_pt1 | contig 17365 bp, 19 predicted proteins | sample PPLLak3March2015_FD_187246 | JGI IMG/M metagenome (GOLD analysis project Ga0209391, IMG submission 187246) | Freshwater sediment microbial communities from Prairie Pothole Lake near Jamestown, North Dakota, USA - PPLs Lake P7 Core (1) Depth... | ecosystem: Environmental > Aquatic > Freshwater >... | reverse complement strand
CCAGCGGTTTCGCCCTCACACGGAAGCGAACGGGGCCCGGTGGCCCTCCCGGTCTTCAAAATCGGTCGCCTCCCGCTGACCGCGGGAGGGCTGGGTTCGACTCCCAGGCGCTTCCGCCAGCCTTCGCCCACCTTCCGGCATGCTCCTCTCCTCAGGTGAGCTATGGCTGGGCAGGCCATCCGACCCGCGCGGGCAAGGGTCGAAGGGTGGCTGACGCGGACCGGATCACGCGGCGACATACAGCGACTCGGCGGCGCTCAGCACGTGCTCCCTCCGGCATGACGACGCCGACGCCGCTCCGGTTGAGCATCCTGAACAACTGCGGCGCCGGCACTTCGTCCGGCGTCTGCCTCCCGGCATCCTCCGACATCCACTGCCCGCTCTGCGGTGTTGGGATCCCGGCCGCCAATCCACGCGTCCCAAGAACGGCGGCGGCGTGGCCGGCACGGGCGTGTCGCTGGCGCCGCGACGTCCTCCTTCCGAATTAGCTGAGACACCCCCTGCCCCCAGGGGTGATCTGGCGCGGTGCGGCCCCCCGATTGGGCCGGCCGCGCCGGACTTGTTTCGCCCGGCGTTCGGCGGTCCGGCATCAAGAGTGGTGGAGCATTCATGGCACAGTCGTTCGTGGTGGTCGGCGCGTATGGTGGCGTAGGTGAAGCGCTCTGCCGGCGCCTGGCCAGGCGCGGGGCTCGGGTGCTGATGGCGGGCCGAGATCCCGGGAAGCTCGCGCACCTCGCGGCCGACATCGGTGGGGAGACCGTCGCGCTGGATGCCACCGAGCCCGATCAGGTCGAGGCGTGCCTGCGCCGCGCGGCCGGGGTCTTCGAGCGGCTTGATGGCGTGGCGAACTGCGTGGGCTCGCTGCTGCTCAAGCCGGCGCACGCGATCACCATGCAGGAGTGGCAGGCGATGCTGGCGGCCAACCTGGGCTCCGCCTTCTCCGTGGTCAGGGCCGCGGGGCTGGTCATGGCCGAGCAGGGCGGCTCGGTGGTCCTGGTGTCCTCGGCCGCCGCCCGAATCGGCCTGGCCAACCACGAGGCGATCGGCGCCGCCAAGGCGGGCATCGAGGGACTGGCGCTCTCGGCCGCCGCGACGTATGCGCCGAAGGGCATCCGCGTGAACTGCGTCGCTCCAGGCCTGACACGCACCCCTCTCACCGCCAGACTGTGGCAGCACGAGGCGGCCGCGAAGGCGTCCGCGTCGTTGCATGCCCTCGGCCGCATCGGGACCCCGGAGGAGGTCGCCTCCGCGATCGACTGGCTGCTCGACACGGAGCAGGCCTGGGTCACCGGCCAGGTCCTCGGCGTGGACGGCGGCCTGTCGCGGGTGCGTTCGAGATCCTGAGCAGCGCGTGCACGTTGGCAGCTTCGCGACGACAACGCGGCCTCGTCACGGTCGGCGTATCACCCGAGGGCAGCCATCATCAGCCGACGGTGCGATTCCGAGAACCCGCCGCGCCAGCCACGTGCGCTGCACGACGGTCAGCAGGACGATGGCCACCCATAACCAGGCCAGCCACTCGACCCACGGCGGGAACACCACCCAGAGGCCGTACATAATCGAGGTTTCGCCGGCTTCGGCGAAACTGGTCGTGAACTGAAAGGTCCGGTTCGTCCGGCCGACGGTTCGACCGGCTTTCGTGGCCGCGTCCGACAACGCCAACGTGGTGGTAATGGCGAGGACGTACGAGGCCAGGATGGCGGACCAGACCACGCCATGACCCGGGTACGCGATCGAGAACCCGACGACCATGGCCGAGTACGCCGCCATGTCGAGCGTGATGTCGAGATAGCCTCCGAATGCACTGATCGCCCCGGTCTCGCGAGCCACGATGCCGTCGAGGCCATCCGCAAGACGGCTCACAAGCCATACCGCGAGACCCGCGCGCAACGCGCCAGTCGCGACGAGTACGGCGGCCGCGAGCCCCATTCCGCAGGCGACCCCTGAGATGACGTTGGGCGACACGCGGGCGCGAACGAGCAACCGCACAAGGGGCATGACCACGCGGGGCAGTACCGTGCGCGCGCGTTCATCGAACATGGTGTCCTCTGCGCTGATTGGGCGACGTCGGGCGGGGCCAGTCTACTTCAGGACTCCCGCCAGGCGACTGAGTTGGACATGGGAACGTGCGTCAATCGTTCCGACTCCAGCCCTGGAAGACATCTCGTTCGCGTGTCCTTGAGGTACACTCCGGGCCGGATCCCGGTCCTCGGCGAGTGACGCCCCATGAACGAACGACGCGACACGGCCCCGGCACTGATCCTTGCTGGAGGCGGCCACGCGCATGTCGAAGTGCTGAGGCGATTCGGACTGCAACGGCCAGAGGGCGTCCGGATCGTGCTCGTCAGCCCTGATTCGCATTCGCCTTACTCGGGGATGATCCCTGGATTGATCGCCGGTCACTACACGTGGGACGACTGCCACATCGACGTGCGGCCGCTCTGCGACCTTGCCGGCGCGGAGTTCGTCTCCACGCGCATTGTCGACATCGATCCCGCCGCACGTCAGGTGGGTTGCGCAGACGGCCGGTCGTACCGCTTCGACGTGCTGTCGCTGGACGTCGGGTCGACGCCGGATCTCCAGTCGGTGCCAGGCGCCGCGGAGCACACGATCCCGGTCAAACCGGTGGCGCCGTTCCTCGAGTCGTGGCAGCACCTTGTGGCGGGAATCACCCGGGAAGGGGCACCCCGTCGGCTGGCCGTCGTGGGGGGCGGCGCCGGTGGCGTCGAAGTGGCCCTCGCGATGCGCTACCGCCTCGGAGGCTCCGCATCGGCGGACGTGCCGCAGATTGCCCTCGTCACGACGGAGCTGATGGCGACGCACCCTCGCCGGGTGCAGGCCCTGCTGGAACGCGCGCTGATTGACCATCATGTGACGCTCGTGCGTGACTGCCGGGTGACGAAGGTGACGGCCGGCCTGGTCCACGGTGCGTCAGGTGAGCCCGTCCCCGCCGACCTGATTGTGTGGGCGACGGGCGCGTCTGCACCCGCGTGGATCCGGCAGAGCGGCTTGCATGTGGACGCCCGCGGATTCGTCGCGGTCAACGATCATCTGCAGTCGACGTCCCACCCGTTCGTCTTTGCCGCGGGTGACGTGGCCACGATGACGAGCGGCCCCCTGGCCAAGGCCGGCGTGTTCGCCGTTCGCCAGGGGCCGGTGCTGGCCGGAAACCTCCGCAGGTACCTGGCAGCCCAACCGCTCCTGCCGTTCCGGCCGCAGCGGCGATTCCTCTCGCTGATGTCGACGGGCGGCCGCCACGCCGTGGCGTCCTGGGCCGGCCTGGGCTGGCAGGGACGATGGGTATGGAGATGGAAGGACCGCATCGACCGGACGTTCATGCGGACCTACCACGCGGCATCCCGTGCCGACAGCCGTGCGACGCGCTCGCGCTAGCCGCGCCCCGGAGCGAGCCTCAACGGGGGGGCGCTTCGGGAGAAGCGGCCGTGTCGTTGAGCGCCCAGTCGTAGTCGAGGTAGCGCACGCGCACGCCGGGCGAGCGCGCCAGATCGGCGGCCGCCGGAGGTCCGTAGGTCGCCACCACACCAACCGCCGCCGCCTGCCTGGGGTCACGCACGCCGGGCGCCAGCCGGGCGAACTGTTCGACGAAGTCGTCTCCGTACCACTTGAGAATGGACGTGACGGCCAGCGTCCGGCCATCAACACGCAGGCCGTGCGGGCTCGCCAGGAACTGCCGTGCGTTGTCGTCCAGTTGCGCATCCAGCGTTCCGGCCCGGTACGGCTCGCCCCGGAGCGGCGGGCACCCGAGCGACGCGCAGTTCACGGCGAAGTGAATGCGCGGGTCCTTGAACTCGGGCCGGAGAATCCGATGTTCGATGTGGTCGAGACTCACCTGCCGGCCTGCCACGCGCCACGTCAGCCTGGTCCACACCCCGTCGATCTGACGGATGCTGTTCTGCGGATACCGGCTGAACCAGCTGCCGCGTATCGGGAAGTGATCGACGATGGCATGGAGGGTGAAGAAGTTGTACGCGTTGATCCAGAACGCCATCCGCCTGGCGCGCGGCCACGACCGCTCGGTCTGCGCCTCCACCGCCGCGAATCCTGCCGCGATGGCCAGCACCTCCCCCCGGTCCCGTACCATGCCGGCGTAGTCCACGCGGCCGGCCGAGACGTGACGCGCGAGCAGACGCGCGTAGCCGTCACCCTCCTGGGCCGCCAGCGCGGGTCCTGAGCACGCCAGAACCAGCATGGCCGCCAACACACTGGCCGCCCGTCTCACGCCGAAACGCCCGGTAATCAAGGCTGCGGTCATGATCGCCCCTCCTCCGACGCATGGTCTGACGTCGTGGGCGGTTCGGCAGCCAGGGCCCGCTTCGCCAGACGCCCCGTCACGACGGCCGCAGCCAGTGTCGCCGCGAACCCTGCGAGGTACATGACGGTCTTCCACGGCGTGTCCGTGCTGCCGGCCGTCGACAACTGGGCGGCCGTGGTCACGAGCGATCCGAGGTACACGTAGAGCCAGCACCCCGGAAGCATGCCGATGGCCGACGCCGCCACGAACCGTCGAACGGGCATCCCGGTCAGGCTGAGCGCGTAGTTCAGCACATTGAAGGGAACCAGCGGCGACAGACGCAACAGCATCACGATCGTGAATCCCTGGCGACCGACGGCCCGATCCACGGCCAGACCCCGCGGAGACGAGGCCATCCGCTGCAGGACCCATGACCTCAGCACACCCCGCCCGAGCAGGAAGGCCAGTGTCGCCCCGGCGAGCGACGCCGGCAGCGCCGCGAAGAGTCCGTACACAGGCCCCCACACGAAGCCCGCCAGCATCGTCAGGATGGAACCTGGCACGAGCGCGACCGTGCTGAGGGTGTAGATCGCGACGTACAGCGCGTAGCCCCGCACGCCCGTGCTGCGAATCAGGTCGACGGCCTGAACCACCCAGGTTGCGAGAGGCAGAGTCCGGGCGGCGACAGCCAGAGCGACCAGGCCGACGAGCGCGGCGACGAGTCTGGCTCGATTCATCCGGGTCTCAGCGAGTCCAGCGAAAGTAGCGGCCCAGCCAGCGCCGGACCGATGGCGTCAGCGCTGAACGGCGGTAGCGGTCGCCGGCCATGCGGAATGCTTCGGACCGGGTCGGGTAGGGATGGATGGTCGCGGAGAACTGCCCGAGCGTCCCTTTGTGCGTGAGGGCGTAACAGGCCTCACCGATCATCTCGCCGGCGTGCGCGGCCACGATGGTGCAGCCCAGCAGCCGGCCGCGATCGTGGTGGATTCTCACGAAGCCCTCTGCCTCGTCATCCAGAACCGCGCGGTCCACATCGGCCAGCGGCACCGTGATGGTCTCGGCTCTGCCGCCGCGTGCTTCGGCGTCCCGGCTGTTGTCGCCGACGTGCGCGATCTCGGGATCGGTGCAGGTGGACCACGGGATCACCAACGCACTGGCCCGCCTGCGTCCGTGGAACAGCGCATTCTGGATCACGGTGCGCGCCATGGCGTCGGCCGCATGCGTGAACTTGAATCGAGAACAGACATCGCCGGCCGCATAGACGCGGCGGTTGGTCGTGCGCAGCCGGTCGTCCACCGTGACGCCGTGTGCGGTGAAGGCCACCCCGGCGGCGTCGAGCATGAGGTGCTCGATGTTGGGGACACGGCCGACCGCGACCAGCACGTGATCCCCGGCCAGTTCGACGGCGGCCGTCGAGCCATCGGGGCACCGCCGGGCGACATGCAGCACGATTTCGGCGCCGCGGCGCTCGACGCGGGTCAGGGTGGCGTTCAATTCGAGGCGAATGCCCTCGGCACGGAAGCGGCGCTCGATGATGTCAGCCGCGTCCACATCCTCCTGCGGGAGCAGGTGCGGGGCCATGTCAACGACTGTGACCTCGCTCCCGAAGCGCCCGAAGGCCTGTGCCATCTCGCAGCCCATCGGCCCGCCCCCGACGACGAGCAGCCGCCGCGGCAGCGCAGTCAACTGGAAGAGCGTCTCGTTGGTGAGGTACTCCACCTCGCGAAGACCGGGAACCGGGGGGATGGCGGCGCGCGCCCCGGTGGCAATCACGGCGCGCCTGAATCTGAGGGCGTGCCCGGCAACCGCGAGCGTGCGCCCGTCGGCGAATCGGCCTTCACCGAAGAACACGTCAACGCCGGCCCGCCGGAGCCGCGCCGCCGAGTCGTGTGCGCTGATGTCCGCCCGCACGGCCCGCATGCGCGACATGACGGCGCCGAAGTCGGCGGTGGGCACGCCGGTGGTCACACCCAGAGTCGCGGCGTTGCGCGGAGCGCCCACGGCCCGTGCCGATCGCAGCAGCGCTTTCGACGGCACGCACCCGGTGTTCAGGCAGTCGCCGCCGAGCAGGCTGCGCTCGACCAGCGCGACCCTGGCCCCGAGGCCGGCAGCGCCCATCGCGCTGACCAGGCCCGCTGTGCCTCCACCGACGACGAGCAGATCGTAGACACCGGCAGGTGTCGGGTTGGTCCAATCAGGCGGATGGACCTGGGACACCAGCTCGAGATCCGCGGAGTCGAGCGGGTGGACCAGGGTGTCCTGGACGAAGGTGCTGTCGTGAGAGTCGGTGATCGGCATGGCGCGCTGGTCCTGCGGCGTCGCGACGCGTGAAGGCCGGCTAGAAAACAACGGCGCGCACCGCCGGCGGCCGGGTCATCAGCGACACCGCGATCCCGGTGGCGAAGATGAGCGGGATCCCGTACATGGCCCATGGCCACGTGTAGCCGCCGGACTCGCCAACGACGAGCAGACACCCCACACCCCAGGATACGCCCACAAGCACGCTGGCCCATGCGCCGGCGGCCGTCGCCCGTGGCCAATAGAATCCCGCCAGCAGCGCGAAGGCCAGCGCGGCCACTGGAATGTTGGCCAGGATCAGCCGGTTGAGAATGTCATCGACCAGGAAGACGCTTCCCAGCCAGCTGAGCAGCGCGAACACGGCGACGATCCAGCGCTGCGCGTGCGTGTGACGGGCATCGCGCCGGCCGAAGTCCGCGGCCACCATCGCGCCCATCGCCGTCCAGACGCCGGCCAGTGTCGTGAACGCCGCCGCCAGCAGCACCGCGAACCCGACGCCTCGCACCCCTGCCGGCAGCCACGCGAGCATCATCGCCGGCACGACGGTCTGGGGGTCCGCGATGTTCGGCGCGAGAACCCGAAAGTGCGCCGAGGCCAGAACGACGAGGCCGTACAGGACGAACACGAGCACCGCTGCCCACGCCACGGCGGCCACCGCGGTCCGCTCGTTGCGTGCCGCGAAGATCTTCTGCCCGTACCAGGGCGCGGCGATGTACGTGAAACACGTCAGCACCATCAGCGAGAGGACGAAACGAAAAGACAGGGCCGGGTGCGCCCACTGCGCCACAGGGGCGACCACACGCTGATCGGCCGGGAACGCGGCCGCCAGTCCGCCGGCAGCGGACGTCTTGTGCATGCCCACGGCGAGCAGGATCGGCAAGATGATCACGGTGAGCACGAAGCTCACCACGTCGGCGCGGACCACCGACACCAGCCCGCCTGGCAGGACCAGCAGCAGGACCGCCGCCGTCAGGATGGCGCTCAGCGCGGCAAACGGCCACGTCGGCAGCGCGGGCGCCGCCAGCAGCGTCAGCGACTTCACGTAGGTCGCGCTGAATCCCGTCATGGCCACAAGCAACAGGACGGAGACCAGACGACCGAGCGATGGCGAGTACCGGGCGGAGAAGAGTTCGGCGACCGACAGCCGGTCGAACCGCTTCCACGGCTTCGCGACGGTGACGGTGTAGAAGGCCAATCCGACCAGGAAGACCAGCGGCAAGGCGAGTGCCATCGGGCCGGCGCGGTAGCCGGCGGCGGCGAACGCCAGGAGGGTGCTGGTGTTGAACTCGGTCATGACCAGGGTGGCCACCAGCGGAAAAAGCGTCAGGGTCCGGTCGGCCAGCAGGAACTCGTCGTCGCGCCGCGCGCGGCGGCTGCCCGCCCACGCGAGGAGGGCGATCACGCACACCATTCCCAGCGCGTCGACATGCACGTCCATTTTCCTGCGTGAGAAGCTCGAGTCGCCGGCGAGGTACGTGAACCGGAACGTCGCCGGCCGCCGGTCGGGGTCAGAGCTTCTTCGGCGAGCAGAGGCTACTTGCGCTCGCCGCGGCGCGCCCGCAATCGCGGCAGATGAACTTCGCGTTCTTGACCAGCGGCTTGAGCTGCTTCATGTCCACCTTGCCGGGGCAGCAGGTCATCGCGCACAGCTTGCTGTCGTGGGAGCCTTTGTGATGATCGTGGTCGCCCATGGTCTCTCTCCTTGGTGTCGTTGTCGCGTGTCACTCAGGATGGCATCTGCCGGGAGGCCGGGCTGCTGCCCGCGACGTCTGCCGCCGTCACGGCCGGGGTGTCCTGCTCGATTCGCCTGGTGGCCGGTCGCGGCCCGACTCGCGGAGCCCCAGCACAGACGCCACGACGAATGCGACGCAGAGCGCCGAGACACACAGCCCGATGATGAAGATGGTCGAGTCCGACAACATCTCAGCGACTCCCACCGGCCTTCGCGAATGCGCCGAAGGCCAGGATGGACGGCACCCAGATGCCCACGAACATCCCGGCTTCCCGCTGTCCACCGAACCAGAGGTAGACGGAGAGCAGGAAGGAGACGAACGCAGCCGCCAGGATGAAATAGTCGCGTCCCCGGAACATCGATCGAACCTCCTTCGGGCCGGTGCGCCGCCGAGACAGGACCCATCCCCGCTCGAGAAGCCCGCCCAGCCGCGCCGGGCAGAAGCCTGCGAGTGGGTTTCTGAACTCCGCAAGCGTAACACGCTTGCCACCCGTGCGATCGTGCCGGCGTGGAGTAGGATCTCCCGAAATGACTCGGGAGGCTGGCGAGACCGCCGACGTACTGGTGATTGGCGCCGGAATGGCCGGGCTGACCGCGGCCGCCGAGCTCCAGCGCGGCGGCCGCCGGGTGCTGGTGCTCGACAAGGGCCGAGGCGTCGGCGGCCGGCTGGCCAGCCGGCGGATCGGCGGGGCCGCGTTCGACCATGGCGCGCAGTTCATCACGGCCCGGACATCACGGTTCGCGGCGCTCCTCGAGGATTGCCGCCGCACCGGGGCCGTCCAGGAATGGCACCGCAGCGCCGGGGACAGCTCGGACGCGCATGTGCGCTGGCGGGGACACCCAGCCATGACCTCCGTCGCGAAGCACCTGGCTCGCGGCCTCGCGGTCATGCTGGAGACCCGCGTCGTGGCGTTGAGATTGTCCCGGCATTATTGGAGCGCGGAGACCGAGACCGGAGCCGTGTACTCCGCCGCGGCCGTGGTGCTGACGCCGCCCGTGCCGCAGTCACTGGCGATCCTGAAGGCTGGTACCGTGCCTCTTCTGCCGGAGACCCTCGCCAGGATCGAGGGCATCGAGTTCGAGCGCTGCCTGGCGGTGATGGCCGTGCTCGCGAGCCCGTCGCGTCTTGCGCCGCCGGGCGGCCTGGCGCCCGGCGACGGCCCGATATCCTGGATCGCGGACAATCAACTGAAGGGGATCTCGGCGGTGCCCGCGGTCACGATTCACGCCGCGCACGCCTTCAGTCTGGAGCACTGGGAGCGCGATCGGCAGGAAAGCGGCCGTCGGCTGCTCGACGCCGCGAGCGGCTGGCTGGGCGCGGAGGTGCGGACGTTCCAGGTTCACGGCTGGCTCTACAGCAAGCCGCTGCAGGTGGATGAACACCCCTGCGCGATGGTCGGCCAGGGCCCGTTGCTGGTGCTGGCCGGCGACGCGTTCGCCGGCCCGCGGGTCGAGGGCGCGGCGCTCTCGGGGTGGGCCGCTGCCGAGGCCGTGCTGGCGACCGCGCCGTGACGGCAGCCGGGGCCCGCGCGTGGCTCCTCAACCGACGGGTCGCCATCTGGTAACATCGCCGACTGATGGAATCCCTCGATCACGAACGCTTCATGCGCCGGGCCATCGCGCTGACGGCCAACTGTCCCCGTCTGCCTTTCGGCGCCCTGATCGTGCGCGGCGATACGGGCGAGGTGCTGGCAGAGGGGTGGAACCAATCGGCGATCAACCCGACGTGGCACGGGGAGATCGACGCCATCAACCGCCTCGCCGAATCGGGTCGCGGCGTAAGCGGATCCGGCCTCGTACTGTTCACGACGGCGGAGCCGTGCCCGATGTGCATGGCGGCCATCCTCTGGAGCGGCATCGGTACGGTCGTGTTCGGCTCCTCGATCCGATTCCTGCAGCAGCAAGGCTGGCGGCAGATCGACATCCTCTCAGACGAAGTGGTGCGCCGGAGCCCGGGGTGGGCCTGCACGATCATCGGCGGCGTGCTCGAAGCGGAGTGCAACGCCTTGTTCGAGGCTCAGGCTGGCTGAGCGCGAGAAGCGGCATCGCCGCTGAGGGCCGGATACGCGGCGTGTCGCCGGATTCGGCAGGAGCCGCAGGCAGCGTGGGGAGAGAGACATGCGCGTCCCGGACGAAATCGCGGGCGAGGCCGCCCCGGAGGATGGTTCGGGCGAGAACCTCGACAGGATCATCAGGCGGCTCATCGACGGCCAGCTGTACGGCGTGCTGTGCACGCAGGGCCAGGGGCAGCCCTATGGGTCGCTGGTGGCCTACGCCATGACCCCTGACCTCGAGTCGGCGGTCTTCGCGACGCAGAAGGCCACCAGGAAGTACCGCCTGCTCTCGGAGTGCGCTCACGTGGCGCTCCTTGTCGACAACCGATCGGCGCTTCCCGATCAGCTCATGGACGTCGAAGCGGTGACGGCGACCGGCCGCGCGTTCGAAGTGGCGGCGGGACCGGAGTTCGAGCAGTGGTCCCGGCTGCTCACCGACCGGCACCCGTACCTCGACACGTTTGTCCGCTCCGTCTCATGCGCGCTCTTCCGCATCGACATCGCGCGGTTCTTCCACGTCACCCGATTTCAAGAGGTCCGGCAGTGGGTTCCCACCGGTCCTGCATAGTTCTCCTGGCGGAGGCCGCTGGTGCAGGAGGCGGGCTGGTTGGCGGCAAGGCGGCCAGGCTCGGCTCGCTCATCCAGGCGGGATTCAGGGTTCCCCGGGGATTCTGCATCACGACGAGGGCGTACGAACATTTCATCGCTGAAGCCGGCCTGCGTGCGCGCATCGCGATGGAGTTGGGCCGGAAGCCCCTGGACGCCATGCGGTGGGAGGAACTGTGGGACGCCGCGCTGCGGATCCGCACCGCCTTCCTGCGAGCCGGGATTCCGGATGCCATCGCCGGGCAGATCCGCCGAGCCCTGGCGGACCACATCGGCGATGGCGCCGTGGCCGTTCGCTCGTCGGCGCCAGGGGAGGACTCCCGCCAGTTGTCCTTTGCCGGGCTCCACGAGTCCATCGTCGGGGTGAAGGGAGATCGCGCCGTCCTCGATGCGGTGCGGGCGGTCTGGGCCTCACTGTGGTCGGATGCCGCGCTCCTCTATCGGCGCGAGCTGTCGCTCGACCCGCACCGAAGCCGGATGGCGATACTCGTTCAGGCTGTGGAACTGGCGGAGTGTTCAGGCGTGGCCTTCAACCGCGATCCGCGCAGCCCGGACGCCGACCGCGTCGTGATCGAAGCCGTGCCAGGCCCCTGCGCGCTGCTGGTTGACGGTTCGGTGGATCCGGATCGCTGGACTCTGGAGCGGACCTCGGGCGCGCTGATTGAGTGGCGGCCAGGACGCCGCGAATCGGACGACGGCACACCGCTGCTCGGCGCGCAGGATCTGGCACACCTGCTCGATGTGCTCAGCCGCATCGAGACGCTGTTCGCGTGGCCGCCCGACGTCGAGTGGACCGGTCGATCGCCGGACACGGTGGTGCTCCAGGCCCGGCCTATCACGACGTCGCGGCCTGCGGCTGACGACGAGCGAGGCTGGTACCTGACGCTGCGGCCGAATCTGCGTCGTCTGTCTGCGCTCGCGGACCGCGTCAAGGGCGAGCTGATTCCCGCCCTCGAATCGGAAGGCGCGCGTCTGGCGTCGCACGATCTCGCCGCATACGCCGATGCCGAACTCGCCGCGGCCCTGCTCGAGCGGGCCGAATCACTGCGACGGTGGAAGGACATCTACTGGGACGAGTTCATTCCCCTCGCCCATGGGGTCCGGCAACTCGGCCGGTACTACGCCGACGCGGTGCGTCCGGACGATCCGTACGAGTTTGTCGGCCTGCTGAAGTCGGCGGACATGCTTGCTTCGCGGCGGAACCAGGCCATGGCGGCTCTCGCGGAGAGGCTGCGAGGGAACGCACCGCTCATACAGGCGGTGTCGGACGCCCGGGCGGCCCTGGCCGATGCCGACCCGACGATGTGGCGAGAGACGCTGGAGCCGCTGCGCGAGCTTCCGGGCGGTCCAGGGTTTCTGGACGCGTTCGATGCGCTGGCGGCAAGGTTCATGGACGTCATGTACGGCACCGAGCGCCTGCTGGACCGCCCGGATCTGCTGCTGCACACGCTGTTGGAGCTGGCGGAGGTCGCCCCCCGAGATGCCCGACCCGCAGCGCTCAACCAGGACGAGGCCCGTTCCGAGCTGGAGGAGCGCTTGTTCGACGCCATCGGCCCCGCACGCCGCGACGAGGCGGCCGAGGTGCTGCGGATCGGGAGAGTCAGCTGGCGGCTCCGAGACGATGACAACCTGCTGCTCAGCCGCGTGGAGAGTCAGCTGACTCGCGCCGTCGCGATGGCACTCGACCGGCTGCGTGCGGCCGGCCGGCTTCGGCAGGAGCCGCGGCGCACCGACGACATGGTGCCCGCTCTCGTCAAGGCACTCACAGATCCGGGCGCCGTGCTCGACCTGCCTGTCGCAAGTCCTGAGGACGCCAGGGTCGAGATCCTCTCGCAGGACACTCCCCGGCAGCTCGTCGGTCAGCCGGCCTCGCCTGGCCTGGCGAGCGGCAGGGTCTGCCGCATCACAGCCGGAGCGGACATCGGGAGGTTCCGGGCCGGCAACGTGCTGGTGTGCGATGCGATTCAGCCGATGATGACCCACCTGGTGCCGCTGGCGGCCGCCGTCGTGGAGCGGCGAGGCGGCATGCTGATCCACGGGGCCATCATCGCGCGCGAAATGGGGATCCCCTGCGTCAACGGGATCGCCCGCGCGGTGGATCAGCTTCGCGATGGTGACGTGATCACGGTGGATGGACACCTGGGCATCGTGACGGTCGGCCCGCCGGAGTTCGACCTGGAACTGGCGTGACCCCGACGCAGGCAAGCACGCGAGTGGCAAGAACGGCGACCTTCGCTCGCCCGCCAGAGTGCAGAACCTGCAACCTGCCCAAGCGCGCGGTTCAGGCTCGTGAGGACGTGATCGTCACGTCGCGAGTGTGCTGACCGGCGACAAGCGCGTGTGAGGCAACACGTTTCGAGGTCTCCTCTGGTACCGGCTGGCGTGCGATCGCGATCGTTCAGCGCTTCGGCGGGGCGCTGAATCCGAATGTCCATGCTCACGCCCTTGTGATGGACGGGGTGTTCGCCAGACACGGCGCGGACGTGCGGTTCTGTCCCGCTCCATTGCTCACGGCGGCGGATGTCGCGGACGTGCTTGCGACGATCGTGCCGCGCGTCAGGCGGCTGCTCGAACGGCGGGGCCTCCACGGGCTGGCCGCCGCGGGGCCTTTCACGCTGCGCGACCGGATCGAGGGTGGGCTGCCGCACGGTTCTTCTCAAAGGCGAGGACGATGTGTCCTGCGCATTAGCCCTGCATGAAGTTGACCCTGCGAGAACCGTTGCGATAAGCTCGCGAGCATGACCCTCAAGACAACCACGATGGCGGCCTCGGTGGGCCTCGGTGCGCTGCTCCTGGCCGGACTGGCCGCTCACGGCACGTCCGCCCAGGCGGCGAAACCGAGCGTCAGTATCTTCGACGGCAAGACCCTCAGCGGCTGGCACAAGCCGCAGGGCGTGCCCGCGGACTACCGCGGCGGCAAGTGGGACGTCATCGACGGCGCCCTGGTCGGCGATCAGGACCCACCCGGGATGGGCGGCTTCCTGGTGACCGACAAGATCTACCGCGACTACATCATCGAGTTCGACATCAACCTCGACGAGTCCGCCGACAGCGGCGTGTTCCTGCGGATGGGCGAGGACGGCAAGAACCATCAGCTGACACTCGACAACGTTGAGGACAAGAAGTTCGGCGACGTCTACCTCTCATGGGGACGAGGGACCGTCCACGAGGCGCCGGAGGGCAAGAAGCACTTCCGCCAGGGCGCGTGGAACAGCGTCAAGATCCAGATCCAGGGCGAGCCGGCCCGGATCCGGTTCTGGCTCAATGGCGTGGCCGTCACCGACTTCCAGCACACGGCTGAGACCACGAGCGGCGTGCCGAAGGAAGGTCGCATCGGCCTTCAGGTCCACGCCGGCAAGTACTGGAGCACCGGCAGCAAGGTGCGCTTCCGCAACATCCGCGTCACCGAACTGTAGGCGACGCCGGCGCGCAGGTAATACAGGGCCGGTCCACTCGTCAACAACCCTCCTCGGGGCGGCTCATGCCCGGCGCTCACCGACCCCAGCGGGCCTTGGACTGGCTCGCTGGACCTTCACGGGAGAATGCCTGTGGCCTCGATCCGGCTCGAGACGCAGGTTCCGCCGCCCCGCGGCTCGTCCCCCGTTTTCGACCCCCGCTGCGCGGGTTGCGGCACCCAGCGGTCCTGATCGTCGTCCTCCTCACCGAGCGCCTGGCGGCGGAGCACGCGGCTCTTCCAGTACGGGGGGCCGCGCCCGGGAGAGCGGCGGGGCAGCTCGGTCGGCTCGCCCGTCGCGGCCAGGAAGCGGGCGACGTTTGCAGTGTCGGTCTGTGCCTGGGCTCGGAGGGGACGAGGAAGGGCATGCGCGCTATTTCTTGACCAGTTCCACGCGCCGATTCTTCCCACGGCCCTCCTCGGTGCGGTTGTCGGCGACCGGCGCGGTCTGGCCGTAGCCTTTGGCCGTCAACCGCGCGGCGGTGATGCCCCGTGTCACGAGCGCGGCCATGACGGCCTGCGCGCGTTCCTGCGACAGTCTCAGGTTCGCCTCGGGCGTGCCGACGTTGTCGGTGTGCCCTCCGACTTCGACGCGCAGTTCCGCTGCCGCCTTGAGCGCCGCCGCAGCGGTATCCAGCGTCTGCGCCGAGTCGGGGTTGATCGTGGACTTCCCGGTCTCGAAGTTGATGTACAGCGAGATGAACCCGTCCTTGGCGAACTTCTCGACCAACTCGTTCACGCCGATGTCCTGCTTCATCGCTTCGCGTTCGGAAACCGTCATGACGTACTGGCCATCGTCCTGGCTGGCCTGGATGAGGACCCAGATCTCCTTGGCGCCACGAACGAACTTCAGGGTCAGCGCGTAGCTCAGGCATCCGTTGCCCATTCTGGGCATTTTTTCCTGGTCGTACATGCCCTTGCACCAGCCCGGGTACCGTCCTTCGATGGTCCCCCCGGCCTTTGTTGTCGCGGCCTCGAAGTTGCGCATGATCTGGAGCCCGCTGAGCGGCGTCGAACCTTCGTTCGGCTCGTAGTTCGTCCACTGCACCGCCCCCTCGACCTCGATCGCCTTGGTGGGCTTCTCCTGATCCAGCACGGGGGGGCCGACGGGGAACCCTCTCATGTCGAACTGGCTGCTGTGACAGTCGGAAATGCGCATGTTGGGAAACCGGGTGAACACGGGGTGGTCCTTGCAGCCATCCGCGTCCTGCCGCGCCCACGCGGGAACGGCAGAGAGCACGCACACGACGATGGCGCCGACGAGTATCCTGTTCATCCCAGTCCTCCGATTCATCACGTACGGTCAGTTCCGGCAGGGGATTCGGCCGCGTCTGCGCCGCCCGCTTCGGTGAGGGGTACGAGGCTAATGGGGCGTTGCCACGGAGTCAAGGTCGACGAAGGCCACCTGTCAACGCTCGTTAGAAATGTCCCCTGCCTTCGCTCGATAGAAATGTCCCCATCAGTCGGGTGGAGCGACGAGACTGCCGAGCGGGCCCTCCACCTTGGGTGCGGGGCCCGCGGAGGCGGCCGGCGGTACTAACCAAGCCCCGGGACGCCCCGGGATACTCTCGCCGGGCGAGACCGCGTCGTGCAGCCCTTGGTAACGCTGTCGCCACGGATGCGTGCGCGCCGGCACCCGTCGGACACTCGGGGCGCCGCGCGAGGGCGCGCGTGGCGGCGCCGGCCGCGGACTGGCGACCCGCGCGGCCGTCCCGGTGATGTCCGTCCACGGGACACGCGCCCCGCGATACCAGACGTCCAGGCGCCCCGTTTCGTACTCACAGACGAGCACCGTGCTGCGCGCGGGCGGATACTGTCGGCCCCGGCGCTCGAGTTGCAGCAGGCGGTTGTCGTGCCGCACCACCCAGTCGTGGCCCACCGTCCGTGCGGTCTCGAGGCGAAACACCTGGTCGAGATCAAGGCCCCCCGGGACGGGCGTGTGGAAATCCTCCGGCGCCGCCGGGGGCTGCGCGAACCGGGCGTTGTGCCCGGCCAAATACTCGGAGGCGAGAAACCCATTCGCGGCCGCATAGTCGCGGATCCCTTTGCGCCGCAGCTTCTTGATCAGCCGGTCTTGATGGGTGCCGTGCCCGCGCTCCACGCGGCCTTTGGCCTGGGGCGAACTGGCCGCGATGATCCGGATGCCCAGCGTGGCGCACATGCGGCCAAACTGGGTCAGCGGCGCCGCGCCCGTGGCGAGCTCGGCCTCCGTGGGCTTGCGGACATAGACATTCTTCCAGTCGGTGTAGAGCGCCAGCGGAATCCCGTAGGCGGCGATCCAGCCGCGCAGCGTCCGGACGGCGCCCCAAATCGTTTCCTGCGGCTCGAAGCGGCCGGCCGAGCGGCTCGTCGCGTCATCCACCATGTGCATCAGACAGGCCGTCGGGCCGCGGTCTTCCAACCACGCCTCGAAGCTCCCATCTAACTGCACGAGCTCCCCAAAGTGCGTCTTGCGCGCCCGACGCTGGCGGTGCTTCGGCGCGTCGCGCACCCGGCTCCACACGCCGGCGGCGAGCATCCACCGGCGGAGCGTTTCATGATGAACGGTGAGCCCGTACTCCTCGAGCAGGTGCTCGGCCGCCAAGGTCGGCCCGAACCGCTCATGCCGCGCGTCGCCGGCGAATTCGCGTCGCACGATCGCGAGCACCTGCCGCCGCCACGCCGCCGGTTTCCGTCGGTTCGACCGCCGGCCCACACTGCCGTGGCGCAACCCCACCGCGCCTCGGCGCCGGAAACGTTTCCACAGCCGCTTGGCGTGCCGGTAACTGACCGCCAGCAGCTCGCTCGCCTGGCGGAGCGTCACCTCGCCCGCTTTGACCCGTCCCAAGACCTCGACGCGCTTCAGCTCCCTGATACTCATCCATGTCCTTCCCACGCCCAACCTCCCGCAGGAGGTCTCGGCGTAGGGGACATTTCTAACGAGCTACCAAGGGGACATTATCCAAGTGGCGCAACACCGTCGCCGCGTC
>Ga0209391_10000600_pt1 | contig 17376 bp, 16 predicted proteins | sample PPLLak3March2015_FD_187246 | JGI IMG/M metagenome (GOLD analysis project Ga0209391, IMG submission 187246) | Freshwater sediment microbial communities from Prairie Pothole Lake near Jamestown, North Dakota, USA - PPLs Lake P7 Core (1) Depth... | ecosystem: Environmental > Aquatic > Freshwater >... | reverse complement strand
TACCAGTGCAAGGCCGGCGACGTCATCGCGCTGCGCGACAAGGCGCAGAAGCAGGCCCGCGTGCAGCAGGCCCTCCAGATCCGCGGCCAGGTCGGTTTCCCCGACTGGGTCGAAGTCGACGAGAAGAAGTTCTCCGGTGTCCTGAAGGCCCTGCCCGAGCGCGGGGAGATCCTGCCGGACATCAACGAGAGCCTCGTCGTCGAGTTGTACTCCAAGTAATCACCGGGGTGAATTCAATGCATTCAGCCATTGGCGAATTCCTCCGCCCGCGCGTCGTCAAGGTGACGCCGACGGCCCCCCGTCACGCGCGCGTCGTCATCGAGCCGTTCGAGCGGGGCTTCGGCCACACGCTCGGCAACGCGCTGCGCCGCGTGCTGCTGTCCTCGATGCCCGGCTCGGCGATCACCGAGGCCGAGATCGAGGGCGTGCTCCACGAGTACACCAGCATCGAAGGCGTCCAGGAGGACGTGGTCGAGATCCTGCTCAACCTGAAGCAGGTCGCGATCCGCCTCAACGCCCGCGAAGAGTCCGAGCTGCGCCTGTCGAAGAAGGGCCCGGGCCCGGTGCGCGCCGGCGACATCCAGAGCGACCACGACGTCGAGATCCTCAACCCGGACCTCGTCATCGCCAACCTCACCAAGGCGGGCGAGCTCGTGATGACGCTGAAGGTCGAGCGCGGTCGCGGCTACCGCCCGGCCGGCCAGCGCCTCGCGTTCGAGGAGGCGAGCCGCCCGATCGGCCGCCTGCTGCTCGACGCGTCGTTCAGCCCGATCCGCAAGGTCACCTACAACGTCGAAGCGGCGCGCGTCGAACAGCGCACCGACCTCGACAAGCTGATCATCGACATCGAGACCAACGGCACGATCGATCCCGAAGAGGCGATCCGCCGCGCCGGCTCGATCCTCAAGGACCAGCTGTCGGTGTTCGTCGACCTGCAGGGCCAGGACGAGGACAAGGCCAAGCCGAGCGAGCATCACTTCGACCCGCTGCTGCTGCGCCCGGTGGACGAGCTCGAACTCACGGTCCGCAGCGCGAACTGCCTGAAGGCTGAGAACATCCACTACATCGGCGACCTCGTGCAGAAGACGGAAGTCGAGCTGCTGCGCACGCCGAACCTCGGCAAGAAGTCGCTCACCGAGATCAAGGAAGTGCTCGAGAGCCACGGCCTGACGCTCGGCATGCGCCTGGACAACTGGCCGCCGTCGGGCCTGAAGCGCGACGAAGACCGCGACGTCATCTGAAGTGACTAGTGACTGGTGATCAGTGACTAGTCGGGAAAGAGATTAAGAAATGCGACACGGATTGACCGGGCGGCAGCTCAGCCGCAACACCACGCATCGCTCGGCGATGCTGCGCAACATGGCAGCCTCGCTGCTGCGCCACGAGACCATCCGCACCACGGTGCCGAAGGCCAAGGAGCTGCGCCGCTTCGTCGAGCCGCTGATCACGCTCGGCAAGAACGACAGCCAGGCCAACCGCCGCCGCGCGTTTGCCAAGCTGCGCGATGCCGAGGTGGTCGAGAAGCTGTTCGGCGAGCTGGGCCCGCGCTTCCAGGCGCGCCCGGGCGGCTACACGCGCATCCTGCACATGGCCAGCCGCGCCGGCGACAACGCCGACATGGCGCTGATGGCGCTCGTCGACCGGGCCGCCCCGGCAGCCACCGAGGCCAAGCCGGCCGACGAGGGCGAGAAGAAGCCGAAGGCGCGCAAGAAGAAGGCCGCCGAGCCCGCGGCGGAAGGCGCCGGCGAGGAGCCGGCGAAGAAGCCGCGCGCGCCGCGCAAGAAGAAGACTGCCGCGGCCTGATCGCGCAGTCCTTGCAGAGTGAAAGAAGCCGGGCCACGCGCCCGGCTTCTTTTTTCTGCGCCCTTCGCCTAAGGTTGGGCAAAGGGTAAGGGGTGTTTGATTCGCGCCCGGCTGGCGCGCCTGCAAGGGAGACAACGCATGAGCGTGATCACTGAATTCAAGGAATTTGCCGTGAAGGGCAACGTCGTCGACATGGCGGTCGGCGTCGTGATCGGCACGGCCTTCGGCAAGATCGTCTCGTCGCTGGTCGGCGACCTGGTGATGCCGCTGCTCGGCAAGATCGTGGGTGGCGTGAATTTCTCCAGCATGGCGTTCGATCTCGGCGCTGGCCCGAACGGTGAGCCGGTGCTGCTCAAGTACGGTGCGTTCCTGCAGGCCGCGTTCGACTTCCTGATCATCGCCGCGGCGATCTTCATGGCGGTCAAGGCCATCAACAAGCTGAAGACGCCGCCGCCGCCGCCCGCTGCTGCGCCGCCGCCGGCCGACGTGCAGCTGCTCACCGAGATCCGCGACCTGCTGAAGAACAGGGGATAGGGGACAGGGGATAGGGGATAGTGAGCCGGTCTGGCGTCGCCGGACCGGCCTCCTGCCACTAACCGCTAACCTCTAGCCTCTAACCTCTAACCTCTAACCTCTAACCTCTCGCCTCTAGTCACTTCCTCATTCGCCGGCCGCCGCGAACGCGTCGCGCGTGAGGTTCTCCGGCGTGCTGGCCGTGCACGCCACGTCGTCCTCGATGCGGATGCCGCCGAACGGCTTGAGCCGTTCGACGGCCGTCCAGTCGATGTGGCGCCCACGGCCGTCGGCGCGCGCCTCGTCGAGCAGCAGGTCGATGAAATAGATCCCCGGTTCCACGGTCACGACGAAGCCGGGCTCGAGCTTGCGCGTGAGCCTGAGGTACGGGTGGCCGTCGGGCCGCGGGATCTCGTGCGTGCCGGAGGCGTTGGCCGCCAGCCCGGCGACGTCGTGCACCTGCAGGCCGAGCAGGTGGCCGATGCCATGCGGGAAGAACACGCTGGTGACGCGTTCGGCGACGGCGGTGGCTGCGTCGCAGCGAATGACGCCGGCCGAGTGGAGCAGGGCGCCGATCTCGCGGTGCGCCTCGAGGTGCACGTCGCGGTAGTCGCGCCCCGCGACGACGCCGGCGCAAAGGCGTTGCTGGAGCGCGTCCATGGCGGACACGAGATCCGTGAATTCGCCGTCGCCGCCGGACCACGTGCGCGTGATGTCGCTTGCATAGCCGCGCACCTGCGCGCCCGCGTCGATCAGTAAAGAGCGGCGCGGGCCGCCACGCTCGCGCTCGAGGTGCTGGTAGTGCAGCACCGCACCGCCTTCGTTGAACGCGACGATGTTGCCGTACGGCAATTCCTCCTCGCGCACGCCGGCCGCGGCGCAGTACGCCATGTGAGCGTCGTACTCGGAGCCGCCTCCCAGGAATGTCTCGCGCGCCGCGACGTGTCCGCGTGCGGCAAGCAGCGAGGCCTGGCGCATGCAGGCCAGCTCGTAGGGCGTCTTGGCGGCCCGCGCGTAATGCAGGTGCGCGATCACGGGTTGCGGGTTGATCGCCGCGAAACCCCAGTCCTCGAAGTCGGCCTGCCACTCGCCGATGAATGCGAACCGGCCGCGCTCGAGGCCGAGCTGCGAACGTGCTGCCGCGACCTGGCGCACCACGTGGATCTCGTACTCGTCCTGCCACGCGCCGCCCGGCAGCTGCGGTGGCCGATGCCAGTAATCCGCGGGCTGGAAGTAGCACAGGCGCGGTCGCGCACCGGGCGTGTAGACCACGAAACAATCCGGGGCATCGGTTACCGGCACCCAGTGCTTGAAGTGCGGGTTCACGACGAATGGGTACGGCCGGTCGTCCAGGAACGTGTACCGCGGGCGCCCGGAGTAGGCGACGAGCCCGTCGCATCCACCGGCCAGCAGGGCGACATCGGCCCGACGGCGCAACTCGGCGACGTGGGCGGCGAACAGGCTGTCGAGGGCTACCGTCATGGCTGGCACCGAATTGGCGTGAATCAGACGCGCAATCTTGCCCAACCCGGCGCTTTGTCGCCATTCAGAGACAGTTCCGGCCGGTGCGGCAGTGAAACGGCGTCCTAGAATTCCTCTCGCGCAACCGCTGTGGCCCCGACGCAAGAGCAGACGGACACTGGCAGGTTGGCGGAAGACTTCTACATCGTCCAATCCTGACTCCGGGGTATACCGAAATGAACGCCAAGATCGCCCTTGCTGCCGCCCTTGCCGCCCTCGTCATGGCCGGCTGCGCCAAGAAGGAAGAGGCCGTCCAGGCCACGCAGGAAGCCGCTGCTGACGCCGCCGCCGCCGCTGGCGAGGCTGCCGACGCCGCTGCCGACGCCGCTGCTGCCGCTGGCGAAGCCGCCACGGACGCCGCCGCTGCTGCCGGCGAAGTCGCCACCGACGCCGCTGCCGACGCCGCCGCTGCTGCTGGTGACGCCGCCGCTGCCGCTGGTGACGCCGCTGCCGCTGCCGGTGAGGCCGCCCAGGACGCCGGCCAGGCCGTGCAGGAAGCCACGAAGTAATTCGGGCTTCAGCCTAGGCTGAACGAACGGGCGGGTTCCTCACGGGGCCCGCCCGTTTTCTTTCGCGAGACCCGGACGGCCGGACTCGCCGGTCCGGAGTTCGTGGCCGGAGGCCAGACGAGCCGTGCCAGTGACGTTGCGAGACGCCCGCGATTCCGCGGAAGACCGCGCCTGGGTCCGCACGGTCTACCGCGACTACCTGTCCGAGCTTTCCTCGTCCAAGTCGGGCCTGTTCCCGGCCCTCGGCGAGTGGCCCGCCCGCGAGGATGAATTCCTGGCCGGCTGGTTCAACGACCCGACCGCCCATCCTTTCGTCATTCTCACCGACGGCCAGCGCGCCGGGTTCGCGCTCGTCGCGCGTCCCTCTGGGTTCCCGCGCCGCACGGCCGACTACCGTATGGCCGAGTTCTTCGTCGTGGGCCATGCGCGTCGCCGCGGCGTGGGCGCCGGCGCGGCCACGCTGCTCTTCACGCGCTTCGCCGGCCAGTGGGAAGTGGTGGAGGACGAGTACAACCGGCCCGCACTCGCCTTCTGGCGCCGCGTGATCGGCCACCACTGCGCCGGGCGGTATACGGAGACCCGCGAGGCCGGCGAGGTCTGCCACCGCTTCGCGACCGCTCCGCCGCGCGCGCCGCTCGGCTGAGCCGCGCCGCTCAGGCGCTGCGCCGGCCCGTCCTGGCGGGCGCCGGCTTGTCGAGCCCCAGCGTGCGCGCGAGATAGCGGCCGGTGTGCGATGCCGGCGCTTTCGCCACGTCCTCCGGCGTTCCCGCCGCCACGATCCGGCCGCCTCCGTCGCCGCCCTCGGGCCCGAGGTCGAGCACCCAGTCCGCGGTCTTGATCACGTCGAGGTTGTGCTCGATGACGACGATCGTGTTGCCCTCGTCGCGCAGACGCAGCAGCACTGCCAGCAGCTGCTCGATGTCCTGGAAGTGCAGGCCCGTGGTGGGCTCGTCGAGGATGTACAGCGTGCGGCCGGTGGAGCGCTTGGCCAACTCGCGCGCCAGCTTGACGCGCTGCGCCTCGCCGCCCGACAGCGTGGTGGCGTTCTGCCCGAGGCGCACATACGACAGGCCCACGTCGAGCAGCGTCGTGAGCTTCGACTGCAGCGCCGGCACGTTGCGGAAGAACACCGCGGCGTCCTCGACAGTCATCTCGAGGACTTCGTGGATGTTGCGGCCCTTGTAGCGGATCTCGAGCGTCTCGCGGTTGTAGCGCATGCCGCGGCAGGCGTCGCACATGACGTAGGCGTCGGGCAGGAAGTGCATCTCGACCTTGATGACGCCGTCGCCCTCGCACGATTCGCAGCGGCCGCCGCGCACGTTGAAGCTGAAGCGTCCGGGGTCGTAGCCGCGCGCGCGGGCCTCGGGCACCTCGGCAAACAGCTCGCGGATCGGGCCGAACAGCCCGGTGTAGGTCGCCGGGTTCGAGCGCGGCGTGCGGCCGATCGGGCTCTGGTCGATGTCGATCACGCGGTCGACCTGTTCGAGGCCCTCGATCGACCGGCAGGGTGCGGCATCGGTCGACGATTCGTTCAGCGCCGCCGCGACGTGGCGGTACAGCGTATCGACGACCAGCGTCGACTTGCCCGAGCCCGAGACGCCCGTCACGCAGGTCATCAGGCCGAGCGGGATCTCGGCCGTGACGTCGCGCAGGTTGTTGCCGGTGGCTCCCGCGATGCGCAGCACGCGGCCGGGCTGCACCGGAGTGCGCACCGGCGGCACCGGGATGCGGCGCCGGCCGCTCAGGTACTGGCCGGTGAGCGAGTCGGCAGACGCCTCGATCTCGGCCGGCGTGCCCTGCGCGACGATGCGGCCGCCGTGGATGCCGGCGCCCGGCCCGAGGTCCACCACGTAGTCGGCCTGCCGGATCGCGTCCTCGTCGTGTTCCACCACCAGCACCGTGTTGCCGAGATCGCGCAGCCGCGTGAGCGTGTCGAGCAGGCGCTGGTTGTCGCGCTGGTGCAGGCCGATCGAGGGTTCGTCGAGTATGTACATCACGCCCACCAGCCCCGAGCCGATCTGGCTCGCGAGCCGGATGCGTTGCGCCTCGCCGCCGGAGAGTGTCTCGGCGCTGCGATCGAGCGAGAGGTAGTCGAGGCCCACGTCCACGAGGAACGTCAGGCGGTCGGTGATCTCGCGCACGAGCCGGCGTGCGATCTCGCCGCGCCAACCCTCCACCTCGAGGGACGTGAAGAAGCGCAGCGTCTCGGCGATCGGCAGCGCCGTCACCTGCGGCAGCGTCTGGCTGCCCACGTACACGTGCCGCGCGGCGAGGTTGAGGCGGCTGCCGCCGCAGTCGGCGCAGGCGCGAGTGCCGCGGTACTTGGCGAGTTCCTCGCGCACCGTCGTCGACTCGGTCTCGCGGTAGCGCCGCTCGAGGTTCGGCAGGATGCCTTCCCACGGATGGCTGCGCCGGGCGCTGCCGCCGCGCGCGTCGAAGTAGCGGAACTCGATGCGTTCCTCGCCGCTGCCGTAGAGCAGCACGTGGCGCACGGCCTCGGGCAGGTCGCCCCACGGCGTCTCGATGTCGAAGCGGTAATGGCGCGCCAGCGCCTGGATCAGCTGGAAATAGTAGGCGTTGCGGCGATCCCAGCCGCGCACCGCGCCGCCCGCGAGCGACAGGGCGGGGTTCACGACCACGCGCGACGGGTCGAAGTACTCCTGCACGCCGAGGCCACCACAGGTGCCGCAGGCGCCCGTCGGATTGTTGAACGAGAACAGCCGCGGCTCGAGCCCGGCGAGGCTGTAGCCGCACGCCGTGCACGCGTAGCGGTTGGAGTACACGAGCGGCGCGCGCTGCGGTTCGTCCTGGAAGGCCACCCGCGCGACGCCCTGCGCCAGCGCCAGCGCGGTCTCGAACGACTCGGCGAGGCGCTGGGCCGCATCCGCGCGTACGCGCAGCCGGTCCACCACCGCATCCACCGAGTGGCGCCGACGGCCCTCGAGCTGCGGCGGTGTGTCGAGTTCGACGAGCTTGCCGTCCACGAACGCGCGCACGAAGCCCTGCGAGCGCAGGTGCTCGAACGCCTCGACGTGCTCGCCCTTACGGTCCTGCACGACGGGCGCGAGCAGCAGCACGGCGGTGCCCTCGGGCAGCGCGAGCACCTGGTCGACCATCTGGCTCACCGATTGCGCGGCGAGATCCTGCCCGTGCTCCGGGCAGCGTGGCACGCCCGCCCGCGCGAACAGTACGCGCAGGTAATCGTAGACCTCAGTGACGGTGCCGACCGTCGAACGCGGGTTGTGCGAGGTCGCTTTCTGCTCGATGGCGATCGCCGGGGAGAGTCCCTCGATGTGGTCGACGTCGGGTTTTTCCATCACCGACAGGAACTGCCGCGCGTAGGCGGACAGCGATTCGACGTAGCGCCGCTGTCCCTCCGCGTAGATCGTGTCGAAGGCGAGCGACGACTTGCCCGAGCCCGACAGGCCCGTGATGACGACCAGCCGGTCCCGCGGCAGGTCGAGGTCGATGCCCTGCAGGTTGTGCGTGCGGGCACCGCGAATGCGTATGACGTCCATGGCGTTGGGCCGGGTTCGGGCGGCTGACGGCGAGCCTGCTAATATAGGCCCAGCTTTCGAGGCAAAGCCAATCCGAACCAAAGATTCCCACCCTAAGCCGGCGCTCTCGCCGCAGGAGCGTCGCTCGGTCGGTGCGCTTGCGGCGATCTACGCCACGCGCATGCTCGGCCTGTTCCTGCTGCTGCCCGTGCTGGCGCTGCACGCGCGCGAGTTGCCGGACTACACGCCCGAGCTGCTCGGACTCGCGATGGGCGCCTACGGCCTCACGCAGGCGCTGCTGCAGATCCCGTTCGGGCGCTGGTCGGATCGCTTCGGCCGCAAGCCGATCATCGCCGTGGGCCTCGCGCTGTTTGCCGCGGGCTCGCTGATCGGCTTACTGGCGCAGTCGGTGGTGATGCTGATCGTCGCACGGTGCGTGCAGGGCTCCGGCGCGGTGTCTGCGGCGGTGTCGGCCCTGCTGGCGGACCTCACCCGGCCCGAGGTCCGTACCCGTGCCATGGCCGTCATCGGCGCAAGCATCGGGCTGTCGTTCGTGCTGGCGCTGGTGCTTGCCCCGGTGCTCGACACCGCGATCGGCGTCCCGGGCATCTTCACTCTGATGCTGGTGATGGCTATCGGCGGCCTGGGGCTGCTCGGTTTCGCCGTGCCTGCCGAGCCGGCGCGCACGGGTGGCGCCGAATCGCGCTCGCTCACCGGGCTGCTCGAGCTGGCGCGCCGGCCGACGCTCATGCCGCTCTACGCCGGCGTGTTCGCGCTGCATTTCATCATGACCGCCACGTTCCTCTCCGTGCCGCAGGCGCTCGTGACCGATCTCGGGATCGCGACGGCCGGCCATTGGAAGGTGTACCTCGGCGTGTTCGTGGCCTCGCTCGCAGGCACCATCCCGCTGATCCTCGCCACGGAGCGCACCGGGCGCGGCCCGGCGCTGTTCGTGCTGGCGATCCTGGCCGTGGCTGCGGCGCAGGGGTTGCTCGGCTTCGACCATGGTGACCTGTGGGCCGTGCTGGGCGGCCTCACGCTGTTCTTCGCGGGCTTCAATTACCTCGAGGCCCGGTTGCCCGCCCAACTCACTCTCGCCGCCCCCGGCCACGAGCGCGGCGCGGCGCTCGGCATCTTCGCCACGGCCCAGTTCCTGGGAGCCTTCCTCGGCGGTGCACTGGGCGGGGTGCTGCTCGGCAGGTTCGGCCTGGCCGGCGTCTTCTGGGGCAGCGCGGTGGTCGCCCTGGCCTGGGCAGGCATCGCGGCGGGGTCCCGGCCAGCCGCCGCAATTGAGCGCAAACAGGCCTGATTTCGGTTTAGCGCCGGGGCCGCCCGGTGCCTTAAGATCTCGTCATTCATCACGCGGATAAATCCCATGGCACGCGGAATCAACAAAGTCATCCTCGTCGGCAACCTCGGCAAGGATCCCGAGACGCGCTACATGCCGAGCGGCAAGGCAGTCACCAACTTCAGCATCGCCACCTCGGAGAGCTGGAAGGACAAGCAGACCGGCGAGCAGAAAGAGCAGACGGAGTGGCACAACATCGTCATGTACGACCGTCTCGCCGAGATCGCTGCCGAGTACCTGCGCAAGGGCTCGCAGGTGTACGTCGAGGGCAAGCTGCGCACCCGCAAGTGGCAGGACAAGGAAGGCCGCGACCGCTACACCACCGAGATCATCGCCAACGAGATGCAGATGCTCGGCGGCCGCGCGGGCGGCGGCGTGGGCACCGAGTCGCGTGCCGAACCGCGTGCCGCAGCGCCGGTAGAGCGGGGCGGCGGTGCACCCGCGCCGGCGCGCGACACGGATTTCGACGACGACATCCCGTTCTGAGGTCGACGTTGCTCAGCCGTACGCGTGAAATGCCTGCTGCAGTTGCGCCGCGATGCTGAGCGCGATGGCGTCCGGCCCTTCGCCGCCGAGGTTCAGTCCGACCGGGGCGTGCAACCGCTGCTCGAGTGAGGCGCACTGGTCCGCGGTAAGACGGGCCAGCAGTTCGTCGCGCCGCACGCGCGGGCCGAGCAGTCCGACGTAGGCCACTTCGCGCGCGGCGAGCACCTGCAGCGCGGCCAGGTCGTTCTCGGCCGAGTGCGTCATCACCAGCGCCGCGTCGAGGCGCTCGCCGGCGAGCGCCGCCAGCGCGTTCGTGGGCCGCTCGACAATGATCCGGTCTGCGTCGCGTGCCCGTCCGTCCTCCAGCAGTCCCGGCCGGTGGTCCGCAATCCACGCGAACCAGCCGAGCGTCCGCGCGATGCAAATCAGTGGTCGTGCCTCCGGGCCCGCACCGAGCATCACCAGCAGCGGCGGCGGCCTCAGCGTCACCTCGCCGCACAACCCGAGGCCAGGCGCGAGTGCCGCGAGATCGAGACGGCCGGGACGGCGAGACGCGTGCACATCCAGCATGGCGTCCACGGCAGGGGATGGCATGCCCGGCGTCTCCGGCAGCGCCAGGACGCGCATCCGGCCGCGGCACCCCGAGCCTGACCCGAAGATCAGGTCGTCTTCGTCGCGCGTGTCGAAGACGGTGTCGCGCGGCTGGCCTGCCGCGAGCGCTTCCTGCGCCAGCGTGACGAGGCCGGGTTCCAGGCATCCGCCCGAAATCGCGCCGACGCGCTGACCGTCTGCCGCGACCAGCGCCAGCGCGCCGGGCTTGCGGTATGTGGAGCCTTCCGCCTCCACCACGAGCGTCAGCGCGAACGCGTGACCCGCGGCCCGCCGCTCGCGCGCCGCCTCGACCACTGCACGCTGGCCGCCAGCCGCGGCGGCTGCGCCGTCAGGCGCTGAGCTTGAGAGGCAACTCACGCAGGCGTTGTCCCGTCAGTGTCGCCACTGCATTGGCAACCGCTGGCGCGATCGGCGGTGTGCCGGGCTCGCCTACGCCGCCGGGGCGCTCGCGGCTCGGCACGATGTGCACCTCGATCCTCGGCATGTCCGGCAGCCGCAGCACCTTGTAGTCGTCGAAATTCGACTGCTGCACGCGACCGTCCTTGAACGTGATCGCGCTCGCGAGGACCGCGCCCAGCCCGAAGGCGATGCCCGATTCCATCTGCGCCTCGATGGTCGCCGGATTCACGGCGATGCCGCAGTCGATCGCGCACACCACGCGGTGCACACGGATGCGGCCACCCTCGATCGACACCTCGGCAACCTGCGCGACGTGGCTGCCGAAGCTCTCGTGCACGGCGACACCGCGCGCGCGTCCGCCCGGCAGCGGCGTGCCCCAGCCCGCCTTCCCGGCGGCGAGGTTCAGCACGCCGAGCAGTCGTGGCCGATTCGCCAGCAATCGGCGGCGATACTCGACCGGGTCGATGCCCGCCGCACGCGCGAGCTCGTCCACCATGCACTCCATGGCGAACGCAGTGTGGCTGTGACCCACCGAGCGCCACCACAGCACCGGCACCGGTGCCCGGTAGTCGAGCAACTGCACGCGATGGTTCGGGATCGCCTTGAGGTACGGCGAATCGGCGGCGCCTTCGACGGACGACGGGTCGATGCCGGTCTTGGCGAACATCGGCTCGAACGGCGTGCCTGCCATGACGGACTGGCTGACGATGGTGTGGTCCCACGCCGCCGGCAGCCCGTCGGGGCCGAGCGCGGCGCGGATGCGGTGCACGACCATCGGGCGGTAGTAGCCGCCGCGCACGTCGTCCTCCCGCGTCCACACGGTCTTCACCGGCGCACCGGCGGCCTTCGCCACGTGCACGGCTTCGCTGACCCAGTCCGAAGTCGCGGTGGCGCGCCTGCCGAAGCCGCCGCCGAGGAACGTCGTGTGGATCCGCACCAGTTCAGGCTTGAGGCCCGTGATGGCCGCCGCGGCCATCTGCTCGCCGGTCTGCATCTGTGTGCCGGTCCAGATGTCGCAACCGTCGGCACCGATGCGCACCGTCGCATTGAGCGGCTCCATCGGGGCGTGCGCGAGGTACGGCGCGACGTACTCGACTTCGACGACGCTGCCCGCCGTGGCCAGCGTGCCCGGCGCATCGCCCGCGGTCGCCGCGACCTTGCCGTCCGCAGCGGCGAGCTTGCGGTACTCCGCGAGCATGGCGCCGGTGTCGAGTGATGAGCCCGGGCCGAGGTCCCAATCGACCTTCAGCGCCTCACGGCCCTGCTGCGCGGCCCAGAAATGGTCGCCGACCACCGCGACGCCGCTCGGCACCTGCACGACCTTGCGCACGCCGGGCACGGCCAGCGCGGCGCCGGCGTCGAACCCCTTCACCTTGCCGCCGAACACGGGGCTGCGAGCGACGACCGCGGTGAGCAGGCCGTCGAACCGCACGTCCAGGCCAAAGACGGCCTCGCCGTTGATCTTCTCCGGCGTGTCGAGACGGCGGGTCGGCTGGCCGATGACCTTCCAGTCCTTCGGGTCCTTGAGCGTGACCGTGGCAGGCCTCGGCAGCGTCGCTGCGTCGAGCGCCAGTTCCCCGTAACGCAGGCGCCGGTCGCCGGCGATCACCGTGCCGCCCTCGGTACGACAGGCGGCAGGATCCACGCCGAGGCGCTGCGCCGCGGCCTGCACCAGCAGCGCGCGGGCGATGGCGCCCACCTGCCGGTAGCGGTCGAACTCCGACCAGGTCGTCGTCGAGCCACCGGTCATCTGCGCGCCGAACGCCGTGTGGAAGTAGGCCGGCGCAGCCGGTGCGTGCTCGACTTTCATCCTCGACACGTCGTAGTCGAGTTCCTCGGCGATAAGCATGGGCAGCGACGTCCAGATGCCCTGGCCCATCTCGGAATGCGCCAGCAGCACGGTCACCGTGTCGTCCGGTGCGATGCGCAGGAACGCGTTGGCCTGCGGCAGCGGTGGGGTTGCCGGGGCCGCGGGGGCTTCCGCGGCGTGCGCGAAGCGTCTGCCGGCGGGCACGTAGAATCCGACCACGAGGCCCGCGGTGGTAAGCGCCGCGGCCTTGAGGAATTCGCGACGATCGGGATTGGCCAGGATGCTCATGACTTCTGCTCCTGGTTGAGCTCGGCGGCCCGATGTACCGCAGCGCGGACGCGCTGGTAAGTGCCGCAGCGGCAGAGCTGGCGACCGAGCGTGGCGTCGATCTCGGCGTCGGTGGGTTGCGGCTTCTCTGCGAGCAGCGCCGCGGCCGACATGATCTGGCCCGACTGGCAGTAGCCACACTGGACGACGTCCAGCTCCGCCCAGGCGCGTTGCACGGGGTGGCTGGCGTCGGCGGACAGGCCCTCGATGGTGGTGACCGCCTTGCCGTCGACCGACGCGACGTCGGTCATGCACGACCGGCGCGGCTTGCCGTCCACGTGGACCAGGCAGGCACCGCACTGGCCGACGCCGCAGCCGTACTTGGTCCCGGTCAGTCCCAGCAGGTCGCGCAGGACCCAGAGCAGCGGCATGTCGGCGGGTGCCGCCACCTCGTATTCCGTGCCGTTGACGCGCAATTTCATGGGTCGAACTCCTTACCCGGGCCGGCAAACCGTCAATTTACTCCGGCCGGGCTTTGGTTGTCGCCGTGCCGGGAAAAAACCCGCCGGAGCGGCTACGATAACGCCCCCGTCCCCGACCGCTTGCCATGCCACGCGTTTACCTCAAGACCTTCGGCTGCCAGATGAACGAGTACGACTCCGCCCGCATGGCGGACGTGCTCCGCGAGGCGGGCGGGTACGAACCCACCGACGACCCCGCCGAGGCCGACCTGCTGCTGCTCAACACCTGCTCCGTGCGCGAGAAGGCCCAGGAGAAGGTGTTCTCGCTGCTCGGGCAGTGGCGCACCCTGAAGCGCGAGCGGCCGGGCGTGATCATCGGCGTGGGCGGCTGCGTCGCCAGCCAGGAAGGCGAGGGCATCACCGACCGCGCGCCGTTCGTCGACCTGGTGTTCGGCCCGCAGACACTGCACCGGCTGCCGGCGATGATCGACCGGTTGCGCAGCGACGGTCGCGCGGTGGTGGACGTGAGTTTCCCCGAAATCGAGAAGTTCGACCGCCTGCCCGAGCCGCGGGCGTCGGGCGCGACGGCGTTCGTCTCGATCATGGAGGGCTGCAGCAAGTACTGCACGTTTTGCGTCGTGCCGTACACGCGCGGCGAGGAAGTGAGCCGGCCGGTGACGCAGGTGATGGACGAGATCCGCCGCCTCGCGTCGCAGGGCGTGAGCGAGATCACCCTGCTCGGCCAGAACGTCAACGCTTACCGGGGCGGCCTCGACGACGGCGGTCACGCGGATCTCGCCGCGTTGATCTATCACGTCGCGGCGGTGCCGGGGGTCGAGCGCATACGGTTCACCACTTCGCACCCGGTCGAATTCCGCGACAGCCTGGTCGAGGTGTATCGCGACGTGCCCCGGCTCGCGAGCTACCTGCACCTGCCGGTGCAGAGCGGCTCCGACCGCATCCTCGCGCTGATGAAGCGCGGCCACACGGTGCTCGAATACAAGCAGAAGATCCGCCGGCTGCGCGAGGCGCGGCCGGGCATCAGCCTGTCGTCCGATTTCATCGTCGGTTTCCCGGGCGAGACCGACCGCGATTTCGAGGAGACGATGCGCCTCATCGAGGACGTCGGCTTCGACCAGAGCTTCAGTTTCATTTACAGCCGCCGCCCCGGCACGCCCGCAGCCGCGCTGCCGGATGACGTGCCGCACGAGGTGAAGCAGACCCGGCTCGAGCGCCTTCAGGCGCGTATCGACGCGAACGCCCTGGCGATCAGCCGCACGATGGTGGGCTCGGTGCAGCGCGTGCTGGTGGAGCGGCCGGCCAGGAAGGATGCAAGGCAGCTCGCCGGCCGCACGGAGAACAATCGCTGGGTGAACTTCGACGGGCCGCCGTCGCTGATCGGGCGCTTCGTCGATGTCGTGATTACCGAGGCCCTTCCCAATTCGCTGCGCGGCCGGCGTGCCGCCCCCGAGCGGAGCATTGCGTGACAGCACAAGTCGAGTCCCGCGAACTTTCGCTCGAGGCAGCGGACAACAACCGGCTCGGCAACTTCGCCGGCCCCATGGAGCAGAACCTGCGCCACGTCGAGGAGCGGCTCGGCGTCGAGGTGCGGCGCCGCGGCCACAAGCTGCAGGTGCTCGGGTCCCCGGGCATCGTCGACAGCGCGCTCGCCGTGCTGTCGCGCATGTTCGAGCTGTCGGCCACCGAGGCGATGTCGCCGCAGCGCGTGCACCTCTGCGTGCAGGAACTCGGTTTCCCGGCCCCGGGCGATGCGGCGCGGCCCGCCGGCGACGTGGTCGTGCACACTCAGCGGGGCGGCATCCGCGGCCGTGGCGCCAACCAGTGCCAGTACCTCGACAACATCCGCGCCAACGACCTCACGTTCGGCATCGGGCCGGCGGGTACCGGCAAGACGTACCTGGCGGTGGCGAGCGCGGTCGAGGCGCTTCAGTCGGGCGACGTGCGGCGCATCGTGCTGGTGCGGCCGGCGGTCGAGGCGGGCGAGCGCCTGGGCTTCCTGCCGGGCGACCTCGCGCAGAAGGTCGACCCGTACCTGCGGCCGATGTACGACGCGCTCTACGAGATGCTCGGTTTCGACCGCGTGGCGCGCAGCGTCGAGCGCCAGGTGATCGAGGTGGCGCCGCTCGCGTTCATGCGCGGCCGCTCGTTGAACGACTCGTTCATCATCCTCGACGAGGCGCAGAACACCACCGTCGAGCAGATGAAGATGTTCCTCACGCGCCTCGGCTTCGGCTCGAAAGCCGTGGTCACCGGCGACATCACGCAGATCGACCTGCCGCGCCACCAGCGCTCGGGCCTGCGCCACGCGATCGAGGTGCTGCGCGGCGTGGAAGGCGTGGCGTTCACGCTCTTCAACGCACGCGACGTCGTGCGTCATCCACTGGTGCAGCGCATCGTGCAGGCGTACGAGCGCGAGGCGCCGCAGCCGGATTCCGAAGCATGACCGGCCTGTTGCAGTTGCAGGTTGTCGCGCAGTTCGCCGCGCGGCGCCCTTGGGTGCCTTCCGCGGGGGCGTTGACGCGTTGGGCACGGGCGGCGCATGCGGCGGCCGCAGAGCGGGCGCCTCGCAAACGCAGGGCCGCCGCCCTGGCCCTGACCAGCGTGTGCATCCGGGTCGTGGGCAAAGTGGCCAGCCGTCGGCTGAACGCCGGGTATCGGCGCAAGGACCAGCCGACCAACGTGCTCTCTTTCCCGGCAGCGCCGATCGAACGAGAGCTCGACGGTTCGCTCGGCGACCTGGTGATCTGTGCGCCGGTAGTGGCCGCCGAGGCCCGGGAGCAGGGCAAGACGCTGGCGGAGCACTGGGCGCACATGGTCGTCCACGGCGTGCTGCACCTGCACGGTTACGACCACGAGACCGCGCGCGAGGCCCGCGTGATGGAAGGCCTCGAGGTGGAAATCCTGCGCGGTTTCGCGTATCACGATCCCTATCGACCGGTTATTCCCCGCAACTCATGAGTGAAGAACGTCCCGGGCCGTCAGGCAGCTGGCTGCGGCGCCTCGTGGAATCCCTGACGGGCGAGCCCCGCGACCTCGAACAGCTCAGCGAGGTGCTGGAAGACGCGCGCGACCGCGGCCTCATCGACGCCGACGTGCTGGCGATGCTCGAGGGCGTGCTGCAGGTTTCCGAGATCCAGGTGCGCGACGTGATGGTGCCGCGCTCGCAGATGGTGGTCGTGCGCCGCGACGATGCGCCGGAGCAGATCCTGCCGGTGGTGATCGAGTCGGGGCACTCGCGGTTCCCGGTGGTCGGCGAGGACCGTGACGAGGTCACGGGCATCCTGCTCGCGAAGGACCTGCTGCGTTACTTCGTGCTCGACGAGCGCTCGCAGTTCGACATCCGCGAGTGCCTGCGCCCGGCGGTGTTCATCCCGGAGAGCAAGCGCCTCAACGTGCTGCTCAAGGAGTTCCGCGTCAGCCACAACCACATGGCGATCGTGGTGGACGAGTACGGTGGCGTGTCGGGCCTGCTCACCATCGAGGACGTGCTCGAGCAGATCGTCGGCGACATCGGCGACGAGTACGACATCGACGAGGGCGAGGGGATCCGCAAGGAGGGCGAGCGCGCGTTCACCGTGCCGGCGCTCACGCGCATCGACGAGTTCAACGCCGCGTTCGGCACCCGCTTCTCCGACGAGGAGTTCGACACCATCGGCGGGCTGGTGCTGCACGAGCTCGGGCGCATGCCGCGCCGCGGCGAGGCGATCGAGATCGGCGGCCTCGAGCTCAAGGTGCTGCGCGCCGACCGCCGCCGCATCGAGACGCTGCGCGTGACGACGCCGCGCGATATCGACCTGCCCGCTGCCGGATCCGATTGAACGCGCTCGAATTCCTCGACCGGCGCGGCCACTGGCTCGCCATGCCGGCGGGGGTTGCGCTCGCCGCCGCATTCGCGCCAGCCGGCATCGCGCCGCTCGCGGTGCTGTGTCCTGCGTTCCTGTTCCTGATCTGGGAAGGTGCCGCACCACGGGCCGCCGCGTGGCGCGGCTTCCTGTTCACGGGCGGTACGTTCCTCGCCGGTACCTACTGGCTCTACAACAGCATCCACCTCGTCGGCCAGGCGCCACTCTGGATCGCGCTGTTCCTGATGCTCGGCCTCGTCGCGATCATGGGCAGCTACACCGCGGCG
>Ga0209391_10000598_pt1 | contig 17389 bp, 15 predicted proteins | sample PPLLak3March2015_FD_187246 | JGI IMG/M metagenome (GOLD analysis project Ga0209391, IMG submission 187246) | Freshwater sediment microbial communities from Prairie Pothole Lake near Jamestown, North Dakota, USA - PPLs Lake P7 Core (1) Depth... | ecosystem: Environmental > Aquatic > Freshwater >... | reverse complement strand
CTGGTTCAACGACTTCTGCACCGCGCGCACGTCGACGACGGCCTGCGTCGTCATCGTCACCAGCCCGTCCTTGCCGGTGTGCGGCGCGCTCTCCTCGACGACCGCGCCGATGAAGCGCCCGCTGTCCGCGAGGAGCTTCACGCTGATCGCCTCATAGTTCTTCGTCACCGACGCGCGGTCGACGAGGAGGCCCAGCGCCTTCTCGATCAGCTGGCCCTTGGCGTCGGCGCGAAGCTCGCTCTGCAGCAGCGCGGGATCGCTCGCGAAGCGCGGGTCGCTCGGGTCGGCGACGCCGACGGCGGTGATCACGACCCTGCCGGGGTCGAGCGGTGGTGCGGCGGGCGGAGGCGATGCGGGCAGGGCGACCGGCATCGGTGACGTCGGCGGTGCCGGCGCCGCCACCGCGGCCGGTGCGGTGGCGGGCGCTGACGGTACGGTCGGCGCGGCGGCGGCCGACGTGGCCGCCGGCTTCGTCCCGTCACGCTGCAGGAACTGCCAGCCGGCGATTGCCGCGGCGACGACGGCGATCCCGGCGATCACCATCGCCATGCGTTGCGACGTCGGGGCGGGGGCCGCGGCGGTAGCGTCCGACGCCGGATGCGGGGTGGCGGCGGCGCTCGCGCTGCGCGCCATGGCGCTGTTCGCCTCGGGGGTGGTCGCGCCGGCGCCGCGCAGCACCGTGGCTTCCGCCCCACGCAATACCGTGGCATCTGCGGCGGCGGCGGTCGCGGTGGGCTGCGCCGGGCGGGTCGTGGTCGCGGGCATCATCGCGGCGCGCAGCGCCTCGGCGAACGACCGGGCGTCCGGGTAGCGGTCCTCCGGGCGCTTCGCGAGCGCCCTCTGCACCACCGTGTCGACCGATTCCGGCAGCTGGACATTGAGCGTCGACGGCGGCAGTGGGTCCTGCTTCAGGACCTTCTGCATCGTCGTCGTCGCCGAGCCGACGAACGGCCGCTCTCCGGTGAGGAACTGGTAGAGGATCACGCCGGCGGCGAAGAGGTCCGAGCGGCCGTCCACCGGCAGCCCCTGGATCTGCTCGGGCGACATGAAGCTCGGCGTGCCCATCACGCTGCCCACCTGCGTGAGGCTCGACGACTCGATGTGGGCGATGCCGAAGTCGGCGACCTTCACCGTGCCGTCCTCGAGCAGGAAGACGTTGCCGGGCTTGATGTCGCGGTGGATCACGCCCTGCCGGTGCGAGTAGCCGAGCGCGTCGAGGATCTCTGACATGATGCGCACGATCTCGGCGTTGGCGAAGCGCTCGTGCCCTTCGAACGCGGTCTTGAGGTCGCGCCCGTCGACGTACTCCATCGCGATGAACGAGGTGCCGTCGTCCTCGTCGAAGTCGTAGATCGCGACGATGTTGGGGTGGTTGAGCCGGCCGGCCGCCTGCGCCTCGCGGCGGAAGCGCGCGACGACCGTCGCCGCGTCCTCGCCGGTCAGCTGGTCGCCGCGGATCGTCTTCAGCGCCACCCGGCGCTTGATCATCGGGTCGTACGCCTCGTAGACGACGCCCATCGCGCCGCGCCCGAGCGTGCGCCGGATCTCGTACTTGCCGAGCCTGTCGTTCGACGGCATCCGCGCGTCTCCCTCGCGTCCCCCGAAAAGGAGGCGCCGGCCGCGACGCCGGCGCCCTCGTTGCTGCAGCGGCCCGCCGCTACTTGTACTTGCTGTCGATCTCCCACACCGACTTCTGCACCAGCCGCTGCACCATCGTGTCGAGGCCGACGCCGCCTTGCTGCGACTGCGACACGCCGAGCGCGGCCTGGCGCGTCGCGCCGATCTCCATCTTCTCCTCGGTGTAGCCGGTCGCGACCTGCTCGGTGGTCTCGGCGTTGATGATCTTGTAGCGCATGCCGACCAGCCACACCGTCGTTGCCTCGTTCGACTGCACCGAGCCGATGCCGCGCCCGGCCACCGCGCCGGCCTGCGCGCCGCCCCACGAGCGGCTGAACGCGCCGGCGAGCGCGGCCATGTCGCCGATCGCGCGGCCGTCGAAGCCCTGCTGCGCCGAGGCGATCTGCTCGGCCTTGAGGATGTCGAACTTGACCACGTACTTGGTGGTCTTGAGCTTGCCCATGCCGAGGAACTTGCGCGCCTGCTGCGGGTCGCCGAGGTTGTAGGCGAGCTCGAACTCGCGCAACAGCGGGCCGAGGTTGGAGCGCTCCAGCACCTGGAAATTGGCGCTGGAGAGCTCGACCTCGGCGAAGTCGGCGATATTGTTCGGCGTGATCTTCGACGTGAAGGACGCGTTGTTGCTCTTGATCTCGCCGGGGATCACCACCAGCGCCGGTCCGGGTTTGCCCGCGTTCACGTACTCGACCGGCCGGTAGGCCGCCTGGTCGGCCGCCTGGTTCGCCTGTTGCGACGTCTTGCTGCCCGCGGTGGGGGACGGGTTGCCGAACTGGGGCTGGGCGAGCGCGACGCTCGCGCAGAGGCCGGCGACGATCGCGACCGTGCCGTGGCGGAAGTGGGCGGAGTTCATCGCGAAGCTCTCCTCTATTGGGCGGGCCGTGCCGCGAATCACTTGCGTGCCGGGCGCGGCTTCGGGGGCGGGTCGAATCCCGCGTTCCTGCAGTGGTCGGCGTACAGGCGGGCGACGATCTCGTCGGCCTCTTCGTTCACGAGCGTCAGCGCCATGCCGGGCACGTCGGTACCGGCGTAGGACGCTGCGCGCGCCTCGGCGTTGGAGATCACCTTGCCGGAGGCTTCCGACAGCGTGAACCCCATCGTCACGGTGACCTGGTTCACCGCCATCATCGGGTTCGGCGCGGCCTGCGACGCGATCAGCCCGCGCAGCACGAAGTTCGCGCCGAGGCGCTTCGAGGCGGCGAGCGCGGCGTCGGGATCGTTGCGGAAGTAGGCATTGATCTCGGCCTGCGCAACCTGCTTGCGGATTTCCTCGGGCGTCCAGGTCTTCAAGCCCAGCGCACGCAGGCGCTGGTTGATCGCCTGGAAGTGCGGGCCGTAGTTCTGCTGCTCGGCCGTGACGAAACCGTTCGACTGCACCTCGCCGATCAGAACGACGATCTTCTTGTCCTTGAGTTCGGCGCGGCAGGGCGTGGACAGGAGCTCGGCGACGCGCTGCTCCCGGGCCTGCTGCTCGCGTTGCGCCGACGTGTCGGGCTGCGAGAACGAGAAGCCCTGCGCGCCGACGTGCACGGCCGCAAGCGTCAGCGCGAGCGCGACGGGCATGCGCAGGTGCGCGCGAATCGTTGCGGGAGCCGGGGTGCGCGGAGGCGAGCCAAGCATCGGCGAAGGGTAGCCCAACCCTTGCCTGAAATCCATTGCCGGGCGCCGGGCGGCGCGAGCCCGCCCGCGCGCCCGTCAGCGACCCGCGCCGATGGTCGGCACCACGACGACGTACGTGAGCGCGAAGATCACGAGGATGCCGGTCAGGTTGAGCCACAGCCCGGCGCGGATCATCTGCGGCATCCGCACGAGACCGGTGCCGAACACGATCGCGTTGGGCGGCGTGCCCACCGGCATCATGAAGGCGCAACTCGCGGCGATCGTCGCCGGAACCAGCAGCATGCCCGCCGGAACGCCCAGCACCGGCGCGAGGGCGGCGAGAATCGGCAGCATGGTGGCGACTTGCGCGGTGTTCGACGTGAGTTCCGACATGAACACCATGATCGCGATGATCGCGAGCAGCACCGCCCACACCGGCCAACCGGCGAAGCCGGCGGCGAGGCTGCCGATGTACTGCGGCACCCCGTTCGCCTCGGTCGCGGCTGCGAGCGCAAGGCCGCCGCCGAACAGGATCAGCACGCCCCAGGGCAGCTTCTGCGCCGTCGCCCAGTCCATCGCGCGCACGCCCTTCGCCCGGTCCACCGGGATCAGGAACAGCGCGATGGCAGCGAGGATCGCGATCCCGGCGTCGGAGAGGCCGGCCAGGGGCCGCGTTCCGCCCACGGTCCAGGTCGAGAGCACCGACGAGGACATCCACAGCGCGACCGTGACGACGAACACGGCGAGCGTCGCGCGTTCGCCCGCGTTGAGGGGGCCAAGCTTCGCCCACTCGTCGCGGACGTACTCGCGGCCGCCCTCGATCTCCGTCATACGCGAGGGGAACATCACCGTCGTGTTCAGGAACCATGCGAGCGGCAGGAACGCGAGCATGGCCGGCACGCCGATCGCCATCCACTCGAGGAAGCCGATGCGGATGCCGGAGGTCTGCTCGACGAAGCGGACCAGGATGCCGTTGGGCGGCGAGCCGATGATCGTGCCGAGGCCGCCGATCGACGCGGCGTAGGCGATGCCGAGCAGCGCGGATAGCGCGAAGTTGGACATGTCGCGGTCCTCGCCGGGGATGCCGCCGTGCTCCGCGAGCCCCTTGCCGGTGCGCCGCCGCAGCGCGACGTCGATCACCGAGAGCACGATCGGCACCATCATCGCCGCGGTCGCGGTGTTCGACACCCACATGCTGACCAACGCGGTCGCGGCCATCGTGCCCGCGACGATCGCCTTGGGGCGCGTGCCGACCATGCGCAGCGTCGCGAAGGCGATCCGCCGGTCTAGCCCCCAGCGCTGGATTGCGAGCGCGAGCACGAACCCGCCGAGGAACAGGTAGATGACGTCCGCGCCGTAGTTCGCGGTCGTCCGGCCGAGCGGCATGATGCCGGCGAGCGGGAAGGTGGCGATCGGCAGCAGCGCGGTAACCTCGATGTCGACTGCCTCGGTCATCCACCAGGTCGCCATCCACGTCATCATCGCGAGCGTGGCGCGTCCCGCGTGGGTGAACGCGACGCTCTTGCCGCCTGCCGCGACGAACGTCTCGGGCAGCACGAAGTAGACCGCGAGGGCGAGCACCGGCCCGGCGACAAGGCCGATGCGGGCAATGCGTTGTGCAAGCGCGAGGGCCATGCGTTGCCTTGGCTTGGCGCGGCAGCCGGGTAGATGGTCCATTCTGGACGCGCGTCGGGACGCGCCGCTTGAGGCTGGTCAAGCGGATGGCGGTTGTTCCCGGAGGCGCCGTCGCGCGGCCCGACGTGAGCGGGACGGGCTGCGCCGTGCGCCGGGTGGGCCGCGACGCGCGACCGGGAAGATGTGGTAATTTCCGAGCGCCGATCGCAAGCGACGGTGCTGCGTGCGCGGGGCGATGCCCTGCGGCTCGAGGCGGGATCGCGCCAAGCCCGCGACGACGGGATCAAGGCCCCAGGAGGAACCCATGGTGCTCTCCGCAGCCGCGTTCGCGCTGCTCTTCATCTTCTGGCTGCTCCTGTCGGGCTTCTTCACGCCGTTCCTGCTGGCGGCCGGCGTGGGTTCGGCCCTTGCCGTGGTCCTGCTCGCCCGACGCATGGGCGTGGCCGACCTCGAGGCCTTCCCCCTCGTGATGTGGAAGGCAACCTATCGCTACTGGCCCTGGCTGCTGAAGGAGATTGTCAAGTCGGGGTGGACGGTGACCCAGATCGTGCTCGATCCGAAGCTGCCGATATCGCCGACGCTGGTGCGTTTCAGGCCCGGCCAGCGCAGCGCAGTCGGTCTCGTCACGCACGCGAACTCGATCACGCTGACGCCGGGCACGATCACCGTCGAGGCAGCCGCCGACGAGTTCCTCGTCCACGGCCTGACGCGCGACGGCGCGCTGGGATGCGTCGACAGCGAGATGGACCGCCGCGTCGCTTCCCTGGAGCGTCCCGCATGATGTTCGCCGCCGCCGCGCTCGGGCTGCTCGTCGCACTCGCGCTCGCGCTCGTTCGCGCGGTGCTCGGGCCCACGGTGTTCGATCGCGTGCTTGCCGGCAACACGATCGGCACGCTGGCGATGATGCTGATGGCCGTGCTGGGCTTCCTCACCGGCCGACCCGAATTCCTCGACCTCGCGATCGTGTACGGACTCCTCAACGTGATCGGCACCATCGCGGTGCTCAAGTACTTTCGCCAGGGCGACCTCGGCGCCGCCTCGGAAGACGCGCCGAACGCATGAATCCGGGCACGCTCGTCGACGCCCTCTCCTGGCTCTGCCTAGTCGCCGGCGGCTTGTTCTCGGTCGTCGGCGCGATCGGGCTCGTGCGGCTGCCCGACGTCTACACGCGCATGCACGGCGCGAGCGTCACCGACACGCTGGGTGCCGGCTTGATCCTGCTGGGGCTCGTGCTGCAGGCCGGATTCACGCTGGTCGCGGTCAAGCTCCTGTTCCTCGCGATCTTCATCTTCTTCGCGAGCCCCGCGGCGACGCACGCGCTGGTCAGGGCCGCGCTCGCGAGCGGCGTGAAACCGCTGCTCGCGCCGGAGGACGAGCCATCGAAGCGCTGATCATCAACGCGCTGCTGACGATGATGGCGGCGCTTGCGCTCGCCATCGCGGTGCAGCGCAACCTGTTCTCCGCGGTGATCCTCACCGGCGTCTACAGCTTCCTGATGGCGTCGGTGCTGGTCGCGCTCGACGCGGTCGACGTGGCGATGACCGAGGCCTCGGTCGGCGCCGGCATCTCGACCGTGCTCCTGCTCTCCGCCCTGTACCTCGTGCGCGGCGAGGAGGCGCAGCCGATCAGGGGCGCGCTCCTGCCGCTCCTGGTCTCGATCGGCGTCGGCGGCGCGCTCGTCTACGGCACGCTCGGCTTGCCGGCGTTCTCCGACCCGGCCGCGCCGATCCACACGCACGTGGCGCCGCGGTACCTGAACGAAGCGGTGCGGGAGACCGGCGTGCCGAACGTCGTCACCGCGGTGCTCGCGAGCTACCGCGGCTTCGATACGCTCGGCGAGACCACGGTGGTGTTCACGGCCGGGGCGGGGGTGGTCGTACTGCTGCGCCGCCGTCGTCCGCCAAAGTCCGGGGACCGCCGATGAAGGACGACCTCATCCTGCGGGTCGTCGCGAAGCTGTTCATCCCCTTCGCGCTCCTGTTCGCGCTGTACGTCCAGTTTCACGGCGAGCTCGGGCCGGGAGGCGGCTTCCAGGCCGGCGTGATCGTGGCGGCGACGCTCGTCCTCTACGCGATCATCTTCGGGCGCGAAGCCGCGCGGCGCCTGGTGCCCGACCGGCTGGTCGAGGTGATGATGGCCGCCGGCGTGCTGATCTACGCCGGCGTCGGTCTCCTCGGGCTCGTGCTCGGCGGCAACTACCTCGACTACTTCGTGCTCGATCGCGACCCCGTGCACGGCCAGGAGCGCGGCATCTTCTGGGTCGAAGTCGGCGTGGCCGTCACCGTCTCCGGGGTGATGCTGAAGATCTTCTCCATGTTCGCGGATCGCGGTCGCGATCGGGGCAACGACGAGTGAGCGCGTCGGGCCCAGCCGTGGGCGACCGCCAGTGAGCGCCTTCGGCGGCCACTACAGCTACTTCGTGACCGTGCTCCTGATGGTGGCGGGGCTGTACGTCACGATCGCGCGGGGCAACCTGGTGAAGAAGCTGATCGGGCTGTCGATCTTCCAGACGTCCGTCTACCTGCTCTACATCGCGCCGGGCAAGCTGATCGGCGCCACCGCCCCGATCGTGGCCAAGGGCTACGAGAGCTACTCGAACCCGCTGCCGCACGTGCTGATCCTCACCGCGATCGTCGTCGGCGTGGCGACGATCGCCCTGGGGCTCGCCATCGTGGTGCGCATCCGCGAGGCCTACGGGACCATCGAGGAGGACCGCATCCTCGAGCAGGACCGGATGCCGGACGAGCCCGCGAAGTGATCGCCGAGCACCTCCCGGCGCTGCAGGTGGTCCTGCCGCTCGTCGCCGCGCCGCTGATCGTGCTGCTGCGTCGCGACACGGCGGCGTGGCTCGTCGCCACGCTGGTGAGCGTCGCAGCCTTCGGCATCGCGGTCGCACTGGCGATCGCGGTCGCCGACGCCGGTGCGATCTCCTATGCGCTCGGCAGCTGGCCGCCGCCGTGGGGCATCGAGTACCGCGTCGACGCGCTGTCCGCGTTCATGCTGGTGCTGGTCGCGGGCACCGGGGCGCTGGTCATGCCCTACGCCCGCGCGAGCATCGCCGCCGAGGTGTCCGGCCACCAGGTCTACCTGTTCTACGCGATGTACTGCCTGTGCCTCGCCGGACTGCTCGGCATCGTCATCACCGGTGACCTGTTCAACATCTTCGTCTTCATGGAGATCTCGTCGCTCTCGACCTACGTGCTGATCGCGCTCGGCCGGCAGCGCCGCGCGCTGCTTGCCGCATTCCAGTACCTGATCGTCGGCACGATCGGCGCGACCTTCTACGTGATCGGCATCGGGCTCCTCTACCTCGTCACCGGCTCGCTCAACATCGTCGACGTCGCCACCCGCTTGCAGGACGTCACGGAGGTGCGTCCGCTGCTCGCGGCGCTCGCATTCATCACTGTCGGCCTGGGGCTGAAGCTCGCGCTGTTTCCGCTCCACCAGTGGCTGCCCAATGCGTACGCCCATGCGCCTTCGGTGGTGACGACGTTCCTCGCCGCCACCGCGACCAAGGTGTCGGTCTACGTGCTGATCCGCTTCTACTTCCTGGTGTTCGGGCACGCGTTTGCGCTCGACGGCCTGCCGCTGCGGTCGCTGCTGGTCGGCCTGTCGGCCGTGGCGATCGTGGCGATGTCGCTGGTCGCGCTGTTCCAGCCGGACCTGAAGCGCATGCTGGCGTACTCGAGCGTCGCGCAGATCGGCTACATCACGCTGGGGCTGGGCCTCGCCAATGCCGCGGGGCTCACCGGATCCCTCGCGCACCTCGTCAACCACGGCGTCACCAAGGGCGCGCTGTTCCTGCTCGCCGGCGGCATCGCGTTCTGTTGCGGCAGCACGTCGATCGCGGACCTGCGCGGCCTCTCCCGGCGGATGCCCTGGACCGCGTTCGCCTTCGTCGTCGCCGGCCTGTCGCTGATCGGCGTGCCGGGGACGGCCGGATTCACCTCGAAGTGGTTCCTGGTCGAGGGCGCGCTCGAGAACGGGCAGCCCTGGATCGTCGCGCTGATCGTGGCGAGCTCCCTGCTCGCGGTTGCCTACGTCTGGCGGGTGGTGGAAGCGATGTACCTCGTCGCCCTGCCGGATGCGCCGGCGCCTGCGCAGGCGTCGACGGCCGCTTCGATGCTGATGCGGGCGTCGACGGCAGTGTCGGTCGCGCTCACCGTGGTGCTCGGCTTCGTCACCGCCTACAACGTCGGCTACGCGCGGCGTGCGGTCGCGCTGCTGCTGGAGGGCATTTCATGAGCGCCGGGGTGCGGACCCGAAGCGCCGGCGCAGGGGCCCGTTCGTGAGTGCCGAGACGATCGTCGTGCTCGCGCCGCTCGTCCCGGTCGCTGCTGCCGTGCTCGCGGCGCTGCTGCACCGATGGCCGAACCTGCGCGAGGCGGCGTCCGTGGCCGCGGCGATCATGCTGATCGCCTGCCTTGTCGCGCTGCTGCCGTCGGTGCTCGCCGGCGCGCGGCCTGCGGTGCGGTTCCCCGAGATGCTCCCGGGCCTCGCGATCGCCTTCGAGGTCGAGCCGCTGGGGCTCCTGTTCGCGCTGATCGCCGCGACGCTGTGGCTGCCGAGCATCTTCTATTCGCTGGGCTACCTGCGCGCCAACGGCGAGGCGCACCAGAGCCGCTTCTTCGCCTGCTTCGCGCTGTCGATCGCAAGCGCGGTGGGCATCGCCTTCGCCGGCAACCTGCTCACGCTGTTCCTGTTCTACGAGGCGCTGACGCTGGTGACGTGGCCGCTGGTGACGCACCACGGCGACGAGGAGGCGCGCCGCGGTGGCCGCACCTACCTCGCGCTGCTGCTCGGCACCTCCACGCTGTTCCTCCTGCCCGCGATCGTGGCGACGTGGGTCTATGCCGGCACGCTCGACTTCGTGCCCGGAGGCATCCTCCGCGACCGCGTCTCGCCGGGCGTCGCCACGCTGCTCCTGCTGCTCTACGCGTTCGGCATCGGCAAGGCGGCACTGATGCCCTTCCACCGCTGGTTGCCCGCGGCGATGGTCGCGCCCACACCCGTCTCGGCACTGCTCCACGCGGTGGCGGTGGTCAAGGCCGGCGTGTTCAGCGTCGTCAAGGTGGTGGTCTACGTGTTCGGCCTCGATGCGGCGGGCGCAGACTTCACGCCGCTCGTCACGGTCGCGGCGTTCACGCTGCTGGCCGCCTCGGTGGTCGCGCTGCGCGCGGACAATCTCAAGCGCCGGCTCGCCTACTCGACGGTGAGCCAGCTCGCCTACGTCGTGCTCGCGGTCGCGCTGATCGCGCCGCTGTCGGTGGTCGGCGCGGCGCTGCACATCGCCGCGCACGCGGTCGGCAAGATCACGCTGTTCTTCGCCGCCGGCGCCGTCTACACGGCCGCCCACAAGACGCGCGTGTCCGAGCTCAACGGCATCGGCCGGCGCATGCCCTGGACCTTCGCCGCGTTCGGCGTGGCCTCGCTGTCGATGATCGGCCTGCCGCCCACGGTCGGGGCGCTGTCCAAGTGGTTCATCGTCGGCGGCGCCTGGCAGGCGGACAACGTGCTCGCGCTCGCGGTGGTCGTGCTCGGCACGCTGCTGTCCGCCGGCTATCTCCTGCCGATCGTCCACCGGGCATTCCTGCGTCCGGCTGCCGCGGGCGGTGCCGCGCACGGCGAAGCGCCGGCGACGATGGTCGTGGCGCTGGTAGCGACCGCGGCGCTGACGGTCACGCTCGTGGTCTTTCCCGACGTGCCGCTCGCGCTCGCCCGCGGCCTCGTCGCAAGGTAGGCCGATCATGGGTCGTCGCCGGCTCGATCGCCCCGGTACCGCGCGCATCGCGTGGCTCGTGCTCCTCGTGCTGCTCGCGGCGAGCGTGATGGTGCAGTTCGCGGTAGAGGGCGAGGCGCATTTCGACGTCGAGCGCTGGCCGGGGGGCATGGTACTCGTCGGTGCAATCGCCGCGGCCGCCGTGGTGCTCGCGGCGCGACTCGTCGGCGCGCTCCTCGGTCGCGGCGACGATTTCCACGACGACGATGACCGCTGAAGCATTCGCCCATCCGGGCCTGGTGCTGATCGTCGGCGCGGCGCTGGTCGCCGCGCTCAGGGGCCCTTGGCGCGCCGCGTTGGCGCTCGCCCTGCCCATCGCCGCGCTCGCCCTGGTGGCGCATGCGCCCGAGGGGGCGGGAACGCCGGTGTCGTTCATCGGCCTCGATCTCGCGCCGATGCGCGTGGACGCGCTGTCGCGGCTGTTCGGGGTCGCGTTCGCGGTCGCGGCGATTGGCGGCGTGCTCTACGGGCTGTTGCAGCCGCGACGCATGGAGCTGCCCTGCGCGCTGCTCTATGCGGGCGCCGCGCTCGGCGTCGTATTCGCGGGCGACCTCCTCACCGTCTTCCTGTTCTGGGAGCTGATGGCGATCGGCTCGACGCTCGTCATCTGGAGCAACGGCACGCCCCGCGCGTTCCACGCGAGCATGCGCTACCTGATCGTGCACCTCTTCGGCGGCACGCTCCTCCTGCTCGGCATCGCGGCGCGCTACGTCGCGACCGGATCGCTGGCCTTCGATGCCATGACGCCGCTCGATGCGGGCGCGGCATTGATCCTCGCGGCTTTCCTCGTCAACGCCGGCGCGCCACCGCTCTGGGCCTGGGTGGCCGACGCCTACCCCGAGGCCAACGCCACGGGCACCGTGTTCCTATCCGCATTCACCACCAAGGCGGCGGTCTACGCGTTGCTGCGGGGCTTTCCCGGCGTCGAACTGCTGATCCCCGTCGGCCTCGCGATGGCCGCCTACGGCCTCGTCTATGCGGCGAGAGAGGGCGACCTGCGCCGGCTGCTCGCCTACGGCATCGTCAACCAGGTCGGCGTGATGCTGGTCGGCATCGGCATCGGCACGGCAATGGCGAAGAATGGCGTCGCCGCGCAGGCGTTCACCCACATTCTCTACAAGGCGCTGCTGCTGATGGCGGCGGGCGCGGTGCTGCAAGCCACGGGCCGGCGCTCGATCGCCGAGGTCGGCGGGCTTGCCCGCTCGATGCCGTGGACCGCGCTCTTGGCCGTCGTCGGCGTCCTGTCGATGGCGGCCCCGCTGACACTCGGTTTCGTCTCGAAATCGATGATTGCGCAGGCGGCAGGCGACCTGCACCGGATCGGCGTGTGGCTCGCGCTCGCCGTGGCCTCGGCCGGGGTCTTCGTCGCGGTCGGCCTGCGTTTCGTCTGGTTCACGTTCTTCGGCCCGGATTCGGGTCTCCGCCCGCCGGATCCACCGCTCCACATGCGCCTCGCGATGCTGCTGCTCGCCCTGCTCTGCATCGGGCTCGGCGTCTGGTACGAGCCGCTGTATCGCCTGCTGCCCTTCCCCGTCGACTACGCGCCCTACACAGGAACGCACGTGGTCGCGCAGCTGCAACTGCTCCTGGGCGCCGCGCTGGTGTTCTTCGTGCTGCGTCGGTTCCTCGCGCCCGCGCGTACGATCACGCTGGATGTCGACTGGCTCTATCGCCGCGCGTTGCCGCGACTGGGCGTGGCTCTCTCCGGGATCTGGTACGCCGCTGCGTACGCGTGGCACTCGGCCATGGCGCACGTGCTGGATCGGGCCGCCACGGGTGTGCGGCGCATGCACGGCCCCGAGGGACTGCTCGCCCGTACCTGGTCCGTGCGCAGCATGGGGCTGTGGATGCTCGTGATGCTGCTCGGGCTTCTGCTGATCGGTTACGCCGGCTGAAGGTGGCACCACAGTGGTGCGCCCCGCCTCGTGACGACGGCCCACTGCGCGGCCGTGCCCTGACCCGACGCGGCAGCCGAGGCGGCCGCAGTCGCCTGCTTTGAGCGTCGTCAACGTCACGCCCGGAGCACGGGGGACAATTGCTTCGTGGCGCATGTGGCAATTGCGCCGCTTGCCGAAATCGGAGCGATGGTTTCCCGTACGGAGGCGTGCGACGGCATTCTCGAGCGACGCGCCTTTCCGAATTTCCTGACCGGCGGTCCCGCCGGTCCCCACCAACCTCGGTTGGTCGGGCGGGTTGCAGGCCGAGTGCCAGCGTCAAGCACGCAATGCGCGAGCCGCATCCGTCGACCGCGTGCGCGCCCACACCCAATTTCCCTTCGCTCGCGTTGCCGGTACCCCAACGGGTGCCCGCTCGCAGCGTCAACCTGACGGAGGCTCAGCGATGGCCATCTCCACCACCCCCGACCGACTTCCCGCGAGTACGCCACCCGGTACGGCGTCCGCGGTCAAGCCACCGCAATTGAGCTGGAAGGCGCTTGCGCCGATTTTGGTCGCGATCGTCATCGCGCTGATCCCGCCGCCCGACGGACTGGCGCAGCACGCCTGGTACTTCTTCGCGATCTTCGCCGGCGTGATCGTCGGGCTGATGCTCGAGCCGCTGCCCGGCGGCGCGATCGGCCTGATCGGCGTCACCACGGTCGTCGTGCTCTCGCAGTGGGTGCTGTTCTCGCCTGCCGAACTCGCCAAGACCGGGTTCAAGTCGTTCAACGCTGCACTCACCTGGGGACTGTCCGGCTTCTCGAACACGACCGTGTGGTTGATCTTCGGCGCGTTCATGTTCGCGCTGGGCTACGAGAAGACCGGGCTCGGCAAGCGACTCGCGCTCTGGTTCGTGCAGAAGATGGGCCGACGCACGCTGACGCTGGGCTACGCCGTGGTGATCGCCGACACCATTCTCGCGCCGTTCACGCCGTCGAACACGGCGCGCTCCGGCGGCACCGTGTATCCGGTGATCCGCAACCTGCCGGCGCTCTACGACAGCAAGCCCAACGACCCGTCGGCACGCCGCATCGGCTCGTACATCATGTGGGTGGCGATCGCCGCGACCTGCGTGACGAGCTCGATGTTCCTCACCGCCCTCGCACCGAACCTGCTGGCCGTCGAGCTGGTCAACAAGACCGCCAAGGTGGGCCTCACCTGGACGCAATGGTTCATGGCCTTCGCGCCGGTCGGCATCGTGCTGCTGATCCTCATCCCGCTCATCACCTACTGGATCTATCCGCCGGAAGTGAAGCAGGGTGACGAAGTGCCGGCCTGGGCCGCGCAGGAACTGAAGAAGATGGGCGGTTTGTCGAACCGCGAGATGATCCTCGCGGGCCTCGTTATCCTCGCGCTCGCGCTGTGGATCTTCGGCGGCAACTTCATCAACGCCACGACCGCTGCGCTGGTGGTGATCTCGTTGATGCTGATCCTCAACGTCGTGACCTGGGACGACATCGTCAAGCACTCGTCGGCGTGGAACACGCTGGCGTGGTTCGCGACGCTGGTTGCGCTCGCCGAGGGCCTCAACCGGGTCGGCTTCGTGAAGTGGTTCGCCGACTCGATCGCCGGGCAGATGGGCGGCCTGTCGCCGTTCGTCGCGATGATCGGCCTGGTGATCGTGTTCTACGTGACCCACTACCTGTTCGCGAGCATCACCGCGCACGTCACGGCGATGCTGCCGGTGATGCTGGCGGTCGGCATGGCGATCCCCGGCCTGGACATGCCGCAGTTCGCGCTGCTGCTCTGCCTCACGCTCGGCATCATGGGCATCCTGACGCCTTACGCGACCGGCCCGAGCCCGGTGTACTACGGCTCCGGCTACCTGCCGTCGAAGGACTTCTGGAGGCTCGGGGCGATCTTCGGCGTACTGTTCATCGTCGCCTTCCTCGTCCTCACGCTGCCCTGGCTCGCGATCATCGGCTGACACGAAGGCCCTAGCCTTGAAGCGCGCGCCCTGCGGGGCGCGCGCTGTTTTCAGGAGCGCAGATTCCTGTGCCGCGCTGTCGCGAGTGGTCCCGGGTTCACCGGGCCCCCGCGCGGGCCGCGGTTGACCCGAGGCTCGCCATCCACGGATACTTCGGTCCGCCGTGCCGGATAGTCGGCACGCGGCGCCGGTGCGGGTTGCCGGTCCCAAAGGCAAGAAGAAATCTGGAAACTTGGACGGAGGCAATCGATGAACGCAAGGCGCTGGACGACAGGGGTGGTTGCGGTGGGCGTTGCGGCGCTTGCGGGGTGCGCCGGCATGCAGGCCTGGGACACGGGGCCGAAGGCGATGACGTTCTTCGTGACCAGCGTGAATCCCGGCAAGGGCGCCGACTTCGGCGGCCTCGCCGGCGCGGACGCGCACTGCCAGGCGCTCGCGACGGGCGCGGGCGCCGGCCATCGCACGTGGCGCGCCTACCTCAGCACGCAGTCGTCCGCGCTCAACGACCCGAAGTTCGACAATGCGCGCGATCGCATCGGTACCGGCCCGTGGCAGAACGCGAAGGGCGTGGTCATCGCGCGCAACGCCGCCGAGCTGCACTCGATGCGCAGCGCATTGACCAAGGAGACCGCGCTGGACGAGAAGGGCCAGATGGTCAACGGTCGCACGGAAAAGCCGAACAAGCACGACATCCTGACCGGATCGCGGCCGGACGGCACCGCGTTTCCGCCCGGATTCGGCGACATGACTTGCGGCAACTGGACCAAGGGCGGCAAGGACGGGTCGGCCATGACCGGCCACCACGACCGCGTCGGACCGATCGACGCGTCGTGGGCGCGGTCGTGGAACTCCGCGCACCCCTCGCGCGGCTGCGATCCCGACGGGCTCGTGAGTACGGGCGGTGCGGGACTGCTGTACTGCTTCGCCACGAACTGAGCGCAAAGCACGGCTGGCCCGGGCCAGCCGTGTTCGGCCGCACGCGGCTTCGCGGCCGAGCGCGCGCTCCTCTCTCGGTCGCACGCGTAGAATCGGCGATCGCGCGCCCCAAGAACGCGCCCGGAGGAACCACATGGCCAAGCCGCCGCTTTCGCTCACTCCCGCCGAGATGGCGCTGCGCGATGCCGCGCTCGAGTACCACCGGGCGCCGGTGCGCGGCAAGATCGCGGTCTCGCCGACCAAGCCGCTCGCCAACCAGCACGACCTGTCGCTCGCGTATTCGCCGGGCGTGGCGTACGCGTGCCTCGCGATCGAGGCAGACCCGCGGCTCGCCGCCGAGTACACCTCGCGCGCGAACCTGGTCGGCGTGGTCACCAACGGCACCGCGGTGCTGGGGCTGGGCGACATCGGTCCGCTGGCCGGCAAGCCGGTGATGGAGGGCAAGGGCTGCCTGTTCAAGAAGTTCGCCGGCATCGACGTCTTCGACATCGAGCTGGCCGAGAAGGACCCCGACAAGCTGGTCGAGATCATCGCCGCCCTCGAGCCGACGCTGGGTGGCATCAATCTCGAGGACATCAAGGCACCCGAGTGCTTCGCGATCGAGAGGAAGCTCCGCGAGCGGCTGAAGATTCCGGTCTTCCACGACGACCAGCACGGCACGGCGATCATCTCGACGGCGGCGCTGCTGAACAGCCTCGAGCTCACCGGCCGCCGCATCGAGGCAACGCGTGTCTGCGCCTCCGGTGCCGGCGCGGCGGCGATCGCCTGCCTCGACCTGATGGTGGCCACGGGTGTGCGCGCGGAGAACATCGTCGTCGTCGACTCGAAGGGCGTCGTGCACGCCGGCCGCGAAGGGCTCGACCCGTCGAAGCAGCGCTACGCCCGCAAGACGGACGCCCGCACGCTCGCCGACGCGGTGAAGGGCGCCGACGTGTTCCTCGGCTGCTCCGCCGCGGGCGTGCTCACCCCCGAGATGGTGGCGACGATGGCCGAGCGGCCGATCATCCTCGCGCTCGCCAATCCCGAGCCCGAGATCCGGCCCGAGCTCGCGAGAGCGGCGCGCCCCGACTGCATCGTCGCGACCGGTCGTTCGGACTACCCGAACCAGGTCAACAACGTCCTCTGCTTTCCCTACATCTTCCGCGGCGCACTCGACGCTGGCGCGACCGCAATCACCGACGCGATGAAGCTCGCGTGCGTACGCGAGATCGCCGCGATCGCCAAGGAGGAGGTGAGCGACGAGGTCGCGATGGCCTACGCCGGGCAGGAGCTCGCCTTCGGGCCGGACTACATCATCCCGAAGCCGTTCGACACGCGTCTCATCATGCGCATCGCGCCCGCGGTCGCCGAGGCGGCGCAGGCGTCGGGCGTCGCGACGCGTCCGATCGCCGACCTCGATGCCTACCGCGATTCGCTCGCCCGCTTCGTCACCTACACGGCGATGTTCATGCGCCCCGTGTTCGACGCGGCGCGCGCGCGACCGATGCGGGTGATCTACGCCGAGGGCGAGGACGAGCGGGTGCTCCGCGCGGTGCAGACTGTGCTGGACGAGGGCCTCGCCCGGCCGACGCTGATCGGTCGACCCGAGGTGATCGCCGCCCGCGTGCGGCGCGCGGGCCTGCGCTTCCGTCCCGGCGAGGACGTGCCCGTGGTCGATCCCGATAACGATCCGCGCTTTCGCGAGTACTGGACCGAGTACCAAGCGCTGATGGGCCGCCGCGGCGTCACGCCGGACATGGCGAAGGCGCAGATCCGCCGCTCGACGACCACGATCGGCGCGATCGCCGTCCGCCGCGGCGATGCCGACGCGATGATCTGCGGCATGGTCGGCCGCTTCGACAGCCACCTCGAGAACATCCGTGACGTCATCGGCCCGGCTCGCGCCCACGGCACATTCGCCACGCTGAACGCGCTGATGCTGCCGGAACAGACGATCTTCGTCGC
>Ga0209391_10000596_pt1 | contig 17404 bp, 11 predicted proteins | sample PPLLak3March2015_FD_187246 | JGI IMG/M metagenome (GOLD analysis project Ga0209391, IMG submission 187246) | Freshwater sediment microbial communities from Prairie Pothole Lake near Jamestown, North Dakota, USA - PPLs Lake P7 Core (1) Depth... | ecosystem: Environmental > Aquatic > Freshwater >... | reverse complement strand
AATGTTTTTGAAAACGTCGAACTTCCGCTGATTTACCTTGGTATGAAATCATCGGAACGAAAGGCCAGGGTGGAAGAGGTGCTGGAATACATGAAGATCAACCACCGTAAAAAACATTTCCCGTTGCAATTATCCGGAGGTCAGCAGCAACGTGTTGCCGTTGCAAGAGCGGTAGTAGCAAAACCGAAGCTGATCCTTGCCGATGAGCCAACCGGTAACCTCGACTCGGCCCATGGCGAAGAAGTGATGAACATGCTGGAAGAGTTGAACCAGAATGGTACTACCCTGATCATTGTAACCCACTCGCAACGTGATGCTGAGTATGCCCAGCGCATTATCCGCCTGTTCGACGGACAGATCATCAACGAAAACATTAAAGGAAAAGTTAACGCTGTAAATATTTAAATGGCTATGAAAACGATTAAATTATTCATCCTGGTTATTATTTTCCTGCCTGTTTTTTTGGCTGCACAAGATGATTCGGAAAAGGAAGCGATTAAAAAAGTAATTCAGTCTGCTTACGTGGATGGATTGCAAAACAAAGGACCGGTTTCAGACATTGAAAAAGGATTTCATCCGGGCTTTGAGCTGCTTGGAAATAAAAACAACGAACTCACCAAATTTCCAATTTACAGTTGGATACAGTATCATAAGAAAAAACTTGCAGAAAACCCGAATCCGCCAACAGCAGAGGAAGTAGTAACATGCAAGTTCCCTTTAATTGATGTTACGGGGAATGCAGCGATGGTCAAGATTGAATTGTATAAAGGAGGCAACATCCTTTTTACTGACTATCTGTCGCTGTATAAATTTGAGGAAGGATGGCAGATTGTAAGCAAGATTTACTTCAGGCACGAACAAAAATGATCAGTCAACATGACAATGAAGAGATTAAATATTGAATCTTTTAACCATTTTAAACTGTTACTGATATGAGAGAAGTTGTAGTATTAATCCCTGATATTGAACCGGAACAAAATGTTGAAATTGAAGTCAGCATTAACGGAAAAAAACGAACCATCCATTACAAAGTTGAATTGCTCAACTGGGAAAAGCATGATGTTCCCCCCCATGACAAAGTCACGGTTCTGAAGCATTTTATCCAGGATAAAGAAAGGGATTGGGAACTTGTGGAAATTGGCGCACCCGATGATGGCAATATTCCGCTGATGTTCAGGAGAAAGGGTGAATTGTGGGTTTAGCCTGATCATTTTATGATAACCCATTATCTGAAGACAGCGAGCAGAATGCTGATGAAGTATAAAGTCTATTCTGCTATAAATATTTTAGGGCTTTCTATCGGATTGGCTTGCAGCATCCTGATCCTTCTATTTGTCAAAAATGAATTGAGTTTTGATCATTTTCACGCAGACAAACACAACATCTACCGGGTCAACATCATTGAGGAGCAATCCGGAGAGATGACCTCCTCGGCAATTACAACTGCAGCAGTTGGACCATCTATGCTCGAAGAGTTTCCGGAAGTGAAGGCCATGGTCAGGTTGTCAAATCCGGATGATGGATTTTTTACCTGGCAAAACAAACATTTCTTTACCTCCCAGGTCAGTCATACCGATTCTTCATTTTTTAGTGTTTTTTCTTTTAAGCTACTATCAGGAAATCCTGAAAAAGTCCTATCAGAGTCCAATATGGTTGTATTAACCAGGAAGCTTGCCGAACAGATTTTTGGTGAGAAAAATCCGGTTGGAGAATTTATCCGGTTCAATAATAAAGATCATCTTCTCATAACGGGTGTCTCTGAAAATCCACCGGTAAACTCCACCATACAATTCAATGCATTGATTTCGTTCAGCACGCTTTATAATCAACCGGATGTTTTTCTGGATTGGGATGGCGGATGGAATTATATTACCTACGTTAAGGTTTCAGAAAACACCAATCTTAAAACATTTGAAACTAAGTTTCCTGATTTTCTTGAAAAGCACATCAATTACAAATACAAGCAGGTTGGAATAACACTCTATTTGATGATCCAGCCGCTGAAAGATCTTCATCTCCGGTCGAATCTCGATTATGACGCTGGCAACCGCGGGAACCTGCCAATGATTTATATTTTTACAGCTATTGCAATTTTTATACTGATTATTGCATGCATCAATTTTATGAATCTGGCCACTGCACGCTCCATGAAAAGAGCGAAAGAAGTCGGGCTCAGGAAAGTGGTGGGTGCTGAAAAAAAGCAAATCATCCGTCAATTCCTGGGAGAATCCATTACCACAAGCTTTATCGCCCTGATTGGAGCAATCATCCTGATCGAGATATTTCAACCAGAATTCAACCGGCTGGTGAACACCGAACTTCATTTATTCAGACCGGAAAACATAGGATTTATCGCCGGAATACTAATCCTGACTTTTGGTGTTGGATTGCTGGCCGGAAGCTATCCTTCGTTTTTTATGGCAAGCTATCAACCTGTTAAAATCATTAAGGGGGATTTTAATGTCCGTTCGGGGAAGCCTATTTTACGTAATATACTGGTCGTGTTCCAGTTTTTCATTTCTTCTGCTTTGATTTTATTCACGTTGTTGGTTTTTTCGCAGATGAAATACATCAGCAAAAAAGATTTGGGTTACAACAAGGAAAACGTTATTTATTTAACCTTGCATGACCCGCAGGCAAGGGAGAAAATCGAAATCCTGAAAACGGAATTCCGAAATATTCCCGGTGTAATCAGTGCCGGGTCTTCAACCGGAATGCCAGGTTATGGACTCACCAGCAACGGCTATTTCCCCGAAGGTTACGAAGAACCCTTGATGATCCATGCATTGGATGTGGATTATTATTTTCTTGATGTGATGAAGATTCCGGTAGTTGCCGGCAGGAATTTTTCGAAAGAATATGCGACGGATGCTGATGCATTTTTGATCAATGAAACACTTGCAAAGAAACTCGGCTGGACCGACCCTGTCGGGAAAAAGATCATGCGGGATGGCGAACATAAGGTAATTGGAATGATCAGTGATTTTCATTTCTCCACCCTTCACACAAAAATAGAACCCTTGCTGATCACCATGAAACCCTGGGATGGATTTTATTACTTAGTCATAAGGTTATCTCCCGGAAATCTTAATAATACACTTTCGGCCATTGAAAAGAAATGGAATGATATTTTACCCAATCAACCCTATTCCCATGTATTTCTCGACAGCTATTTAGAGACAGCATACGCTTCCGAAAACAACACGGGAGAAACCTTTCTATATTTTTCACTGCTGGCCATTTTCATTGCGTGCCTGGGACTTTTTGGTCTGGCGAATTATTCAAGCGAACAGAAAAGAAAGGAAATTGGTATCAGGAAAGTATATGGAGCCAGCAACCGAAGCATCCTGACTTTGCTCTCTTCCGATTTTACAAAGTGGGTGATCCTGGCTAACATACTGGCCTGGCCTTTAGCTTACTGGGCGATGGATAAATGGCTGCAGCTTTTTGAATACCACACCGGCATCAGTGTTTGGATCTTCTTCCTGACATTTTGCATCACATCCTTGATCTCACTAATTACCATTTTTTATCAGGTTCTTCATTCAACCAGGGCTAATCCTGTGGATACTATAAAATATGAATAGGATTAATGCTAACATATAGATTGTGATTTAGTTCACGAAAAAAAAATGGAATGTTCAAGAATTACCTGATCATCGCTTTTCGAAATCTCACACGGCAAAAGATTTATTCTATTATAAATTTGTCTGGGTTGGCTATTGGTTTCGCCTGTAGTTTATTAATATTAATCCATGTTTATACTGAATTAAGTTATGATGATCATTTTAAAGATGCAGAAGATATCCATCGATTGGCTGTTAAAGCCAGTTTGTCTGGCAACGAATTCGAAGCCGCTGTCACAGGTGGTCCATTAGCCCATATCCTGAAAAGTGAATTGCCTGAGATATCGGGCTATACGCGACTTCGAGAGGGAACGATGACTTTACTTTCAGTAGGTGAAAAATACTTTTATGAAGAAAATATCCTGTATGCCGATTCATCCTTTTTTGAAATTTTTTCGTTCGATTTATTACAAGGCGAATCCAGTGCTGCATTGATACATCCCTATTCTATCCTGCTAACCGAAAGGATGGCAAAAAAAATTTTTGGGACCCTCGATCCGGTCGGTGAAAAGATAAAATGGAACAATGACCAGTATTACACAGTCACCGGAATTATTGAAGACCCGGATCAAAAAACACACCTTGATTTTGACATCCTTGTATCATTTTCAACCTTGTATCAAAATGAACGGTTCAGGGATTTACTTCAATCTCTTTTTGCTTATACAACACTGAATTATATTAAGGTATATCCCGGTACGGATAAAACTATTTTGGAAGCGAAGATAAATGAAGTTGTGAAACGGCATATGGGGGAAGAATTGACAAGAATTGGAGGAAAGTATGAGATTTTTTTACAACCGATTACGAGCATTTATTTACATTCCAATATCCTGCACGAACTAAAAACAAACGGCAATATTACAAATATTTATATGTTTTCGGCAGTTGCCATTTTTATCCTTGTAATTGCATGTATTAATTATATTAATCTCTCAACTGCACGATCAGCCAGGCGCTCCAGGGAAGTAGGTGTACGTAAGGTTTTTGGTGCAAATAAAGGAATGCTGTTCCGGCAATTTATCACTGAATCTGTTGTAGTTGTGGGTATGGGTTTGATTTTATCCATCGTACTGATTTTTTTCGCCCTGCCAGTCTTTAACACTTTAACCGGAGATGATTTCTCCATTGATTTTTTATTAAAAAGGAATTATGTGGTTTTCCTATTTGCGGTGTTGTTCATTGTTGGATTTTTGGCCGGCAGTTATCCTGCAATTTATTTATCTCGTTTTAATCCCATTTCCGTTTTAAAAGGATCCTTTTATAGTAAATCGAAAAAATCCAATTTTCGAAATGTAATGGTCATTTTACAATTTATCATCTCGATTTTTTTGGTGTCAATTACCTTTTTAATTTATCGTCAACTAAGTTATATGCATAACAAAGACCTGGGAATAAATACTAAAAATATGGTGATTGTTGCACTTCGAAACAGCTCTATGACGGCAAACTATAACTCGCTCAAAGCAGAAATTAAAAACTTACCGGGTGTATTGGATGTGACAGGATCCTCTTCGTACCTGGGAAACTTTCAGCAAAGAAGAGGTTTTTATCCGGAAGGTGGCGACGATGATGATATGATTCTCCTGTTAAATATTCAAACTGATCCAAATTTTTTAAAAGTTTTCAATGCCCGCCTTTTACAGGGAAGAAATTTTTTTGAAAACAGTATGAACGATTCAAACGCAATTATTATCAATAAAGCCTACCAGGATAAATTAGGCTGGAATGATCCGTTAAACAAACAAATTTTCATTCCCGGAGACAAGGGTGAGAAGGCATATCCGTTAAAAATCGTTGGAGTCGTTGATAATTTTAATTTCGCCTCTCTGCATGCAGTTGTGATGCCCCTGATCATAATGAACCAGCCTGAACGTATCAGGTATCTGGCCATAAAAATTACACCTGAAAATCAACACGAAGCAATCCAGTCGATATCATCGAAATGGAAAGTATTATATCCTGATTTTCCTTTTGAATATTTCATGCTGCAGACAAAATATGAAGAATTGTACACAAAAGAGGTAAACATGAGCCGCTTGTTTGTTTATTTTACCATACTGGCTACTTTAATTGCTGCAATTGGTTTATATGGATTATCTTCCTTTATTGCTGAACAAAGGACCAAAGAAATAGGAATCCGAAAAGTGTTGGGTTCACCGATATCACAAATACTAATTTTGATATCAAAGGAATTTGCACGCCTGACAGTTATTGCAATTATATTAGCCTTTCCTTTATCGTGGTATGGAATGGATAAGTGGTTGGAAAATTTTGCTTTTCAAACCAACATTCCCTGGTGGATTTTTGCACTAAGTGGTTTAATGGCAATTTTGATTACCTATTTAGCAACTGTTTTTCAAGCGATAAAGGCCTCAAGAACCAATCCTGTGGAAGCATTAAAATTTGAATAATTTAACTTTAACAAAATGTTCAAGAACTATCTTCTCATCGCCTTTCGGAATCTCACAAGGCAAAAAACCTATTCCATTATCAATATTTCCGGCCTTGCCATAGGTTTCGCTGCCTTCATCCTTATCGTGCTTCATGTGGTTCATGAATTCAGCTTTGATAAGTTTCATAAAAATGCGAATGACATTTACCGGGTATGCATCAATGGCAGAATTTCGGGTGATGTTTTTAATGTGGCAGTTTGTGCATCACCAACCGGGGAATCGATGGTTCGGGATATGCCCGAAGTTTTGAAATCAGTCAGGATAAATAAGTTTTCCCAAACTGTATTTTTCTCCACTGAAAATGACAGGTTTTATGAAGAAGGGATGATTTTTGCCGATTCCACTTTTTTCGATGTATTTACATTTGAAATGCTGCAGGGAAATCCTGAAACAGCCCTGGACGAACCCAACAGCATCGTTCTCACTGAAAAAATTGCGAAAAAGCATTTCCCTGACAAGAACCCAATTGGGAAAACCATGAAACTGAATGATAAGGACAGTTTTATTATAACCGGAATTATTAAAGATGTTCCTGCAAATTCACACTTCACATTCAGCATGGTTTCCTCTTATTCCACATTTCTGAAAATGAACGGAAGTGATTTTAGCGATGATTGGGGTTCCCTGAATGTTCATACCTATGTTCTGTTGGCTCCCGGAACTGACCCCAGACAGGTGGAAGCCAAATTCCCGGAATTCCTGAAGAAAAATATGGGTGAGCTGTCAGAAATGCCAAGCATCAAGTTTGAGCCGTATCTCCAGCCAATGACAAGCATTCATCTGCATTCGAACCTGATGGCTGAATTGGGTACCAACAGCGATGTTAATTATGCCTATGCATTTCTCGCGGTAGCTGTTTTTATCTTGCTCATTGCCTGTATCAATTTCATGAACCTTTCTACTGCCCGGTCAATAAAACGAGCCAAAGAAGTAGGTCTGCGAAAAGTTGTGGGTGCCGACAGGAAGCAACTGATCTTTCAATTTATCGGTGAATCCCTTATCCTGAGCTTTATCGGATTGATCGTTGGACTGATCCTGGTTGAAATTGCATTGCCCACCTTTAACCAAATGCTTGACAAGGAATTTGGTCTCAGATTGTTTCAGCATGGATATGAATTTTTGTTCCTGCTCGTACTTGTGATCGTTGTAGGTGTGGTTGCCGGTAGCTATCCTGCTTTTTATTTGTCGGCTTTTCAACCTGTAAAAGTGTTAAAGGGTTCACTCAGAAATAAAACAAAGAAATCCTCTGTCAGAAATGTTCTGGTTGTTATTCAGTTTTCAATTTCAGTCTTCCTTATCATTTGCACCGGTTTTATTTATAGCCAAATGACTTACATCCGCAATAAAAAACTTGGATTTGATAAAGAACAGCTCGTCGTTATTCCTCTGCGAGGCGATCGCATGCAGGACAATGCAAATGCGATTAAAAACGAAATGAAAAACCTTTCGTGTGTATCCAATGCATCGATGTCGAAGTTTGTTCCGGGCGGGGATATGGATGGAACAGGTTACCATCCAGAAGGGATGGATGAAAAAGCGCCCTGGATTATTTTTACAAACGTAGTGGATTACGACTATGTTAAAACGATGGGAATGGAAATCGTTAAGGGAAGAGACTTCTCACGGGAATTTTTTACCGACAGCAGCGCTATTCTGATCAATGAAACCCTGATGAAAAAACTGGGATGGGAAGATCCTCTGAATAAAAAAATCTCAGGATATCATTTCGACAGCATTTCCGATTTGCATATTGTCGGGGTTGTTAAAGACTTTCATTTCCGGTCGTTGCATGATGCCATCGAACCCGTTCTGATGTATATGGGTTCTCAAAATCACAGCTATTTGAATGTAAAGCTCCAACCCGGAAATATAAAAGAGAACATGGAAACCATTCAAAAAAAATGGGAAGAGACCGAAAGTTCTTTCCCCTTCGATTATTTTCTTCTCGATAAGGATCTGGATAATCTTTACAAAGCCGAATCGAGGATAGGGGAACTGTTCTTAGCCTTCACCTTCATTGCCATTTTAATTGCTTGTCTTGGGTTGTTTGGTCTGGCTTCCTATAATGCAGAACAACGTACACGCGAAATCGGTATCAGGAAAGCTCTGGGTTCCTCTGTTGAACAAATCGTGTTTTTAATCTCGAAACAATTCACTGTCTGGATCATCCTTGCCAACATTATAGCCTGGCCGCTGGCTTATTATTTCATCGACCGCTGGCTTGGAAATTTTGCATACAGCGTAAAGATCACGGACAAGTGGTATATCTTTTTTGTTGCGGGAATTGCCACTCTTATCATCGCGGTTCTTACAGTGCTTTACCAGTCCATCAAGGCAGCCATTACCAACCCGGTTCAGGCCATTAAGTATGAATAAAATTTGTTTTACAGCTTACTAAATAACTTTACACTCATGAAAACTAAAATATTTATCTCTGCTCTGTTAATTTCTTTTTCATTCCTGGCAATTTCACAGGAAAAGGAGAAAGAGAAAATCACCCAAACGCTTGACACGTGGCATAAGGCCGCAGCAAATGCTGATCAGCAGGCCTATTTTGATGGGATTGCCGAAGACGGAATTTATATTGGATCGGATGCTACCGAAATCTGGACCAAGCAGGAATTCTTCGAATGGTCAAAACCTTATTTCGATAAAGGAAAGGCCTGGAGTTTTACTGCCATCAAAAGGAATATCTATCTTTCCGAAGACGGCTCCTTTGCCTGGTTCGACGAACTTCTTCAATTCACCGGCGGTGTCTTTCGAGGTTCAGGTGTTGTCTGCAAAAAAGATGGACAATGGAAAATTAAACACTATGTGCTTTCATTGCCGGTACCCAATGAAAAATTTAAGGGGGTAATGGAAGTGTTAAACTCACAAGAACCGGAAAAGAATGATAAAGAAGAATAGAGGTTAACTTTTTTGTTTCAATTTTTATTGTAACAAATACTATCTCCGGGCGTCATATTATTGTCACTATTTAATTAACTGCAATTTTAAAGCGGCTTTTGGTTAGTTCTAATAATAAAAAAGAAAGTTTAAAGTTTAATTCAGAATAATACCTCTACTATGAAGATCGACATGAATCCCAATGAAATGGTAATCAAAGCCGGCGACAGCGATCATGTATCCAATGGCAGCACCATCAAAGGAAAACTTATTCTTACCAACCAGAGAGTATATTTCAAGCCGGAAACCAATGGACAAACCCATCCCAATGTTGAGATTTGGCCTGACGAGATAAAGGATGTAATGTTCTACAATAACCGCCTTCTCTTTTCAAACGGATTGAACATTATTACCAAAGACGGCACAGAAAACAAATTCCTTGTGAAAGATCGATCCGATTGGAGCGAAATGATCGTAAGGATGTGCTAAAAATAATTGTAATGATGGTCTATTCAGCTTTAAACTGAACTATAAAGGTTGTTCCCTGTCCCGGCCGGCTTTTGCAAAGCAACTCACCTTTCATCGCCTCCACATATTTTTTCACGATTGAAAGACCCGTTTTATCTGTCTGGCGGTTATGGATTTTGGGTTTATCGAATAATGATTGTAAAGCTTCCTGACTGATACCGGGTCCTTCGTCACTTATCTCTACCCTGGCCATACTGTTACTTTTCATTAGCTCAATGTAAATCTTTTTGTTTCCGGGGGAAAATTTGATGGCATTCGAAAGCAGGTTATCGAAGACAACATAAATAAAATTCTTATCTGCTTCAATAAACAACTCTTCCAGCTTTAATTCAATATCCAGTTTTTTAAGAGAAAGGGTATATTTAAACCCGCTTTCAATTTGCCTTAAAAGGTCGGCAAGATTGATTTTTTGCAATGAAAGCTTGTTTCTTTGAAGTTCGATGATGTCGATGTCGAGGGTTTGGTTGATAAGGCTGTTCATTCGCCGGAGGCTGCTGTGGACAAGGCGGGTATATTCCTGCTGATCTTCTGTAAGATTTTCAGATTCATGTTCCAGCAAATCGATGACGCAAAGGCTGCTGGTAAGCGGATTCCTTAAGCCATGAGAGACAATGCTGATCAACTGATTTTTTTCTTCATTTAGTTTAAGGAGTTGCTGGTTTGTGGCTTCAAGTTCTTTTTTCTGTTCAAGAATATTAGCATTTTGTTCCTCTATTTCGTTTTTCTGCTTTTGGATACTGAGATAGCTCTTGGCAAGTTTTCCCTCCAGTTCATTCATTTCACGGATTCTTTTCAGTACCTTCCTTAATACTCCTTTGGTAACTTCGGCCTTATTCATCATGACTTTGTAAAAATCATTTTGCTCAAGTTTGAAAAGGATGGTTGATTCTTCAGCGGTAACAGAGGCTGACCGGGATTCATTGTCGAACAAAGCAAATTCGCCAAAGACCTGGCCGGAATTCAACCGCGAAATCACATGGTTGCCATCATGCACCCTTACAGCTCCTGATTTGATGATGAACATCGAATCGCCCTCTTCTCCTTTTTTAAATACATTCTGGCCTTGCTTTACTTTCAGCTCCTTGAGAAAGGAAGCGATTTCCATCAGCACATTATCGGAGGTTTCAGAAAAAATTTCCACCACCCTGAGGATGCTAACGCGATCTGAAATCAAGACATCATCTGATTGTGAATCCATCATCGTAATTGATTGATTACCCGGATTATTAAATTACTAAACGAAAAATACGTTTTTTCATTACACGAAATAAAACAAAAAAATCAAACGGACATTGATAATTTTAAAACAGGTACAAATAAAAAAAGAGGCCAAATGGGCCTCCTTTTCTCTTAAATAGTTTGTAATTAACTGAAGTTTAAAATTGACTTTTCAAGACTGTCAATTACCTTCTTTGTTACCAGCTTAGGCTGCTTGGCTTTAATGCCTTTCAGAATATCCAGCGATTTAATTCCACTCTCAAATAAGCCTGAGGGATTTTGGTCGTTTTCGTAACTTCCGATGCACCACTCAAGTTTGGATTGGATATCTCTGTATTCTTCTTTGTTTAATTTTTTAAATGTTTGAACAGCTTCCTGGCAACTTTTCTTCAAATTCTCATGTACTTGATTCATAACTTAAATTTTTAATAATTAATTAGTTAGCTTATTAGTTTAAAATTTCAGGGGGCAAAAGTAATATTTTTTAATTATCAAAATGTTAATTTTTCGTTAAGGTGTGTTATTCAGAATTTGCCGGTTATTAAAAAGTTTTATTTCCCTTACTTTATGAAAATGAATAGGCATCAAAGCATAGTCATGATTTGAAGATTTGAACTCAAGTATCTTCATAAGAAAGGACACCTGCTTGATGATATTGATCAAAAAATGAACATGGCCATTGTGAATAAAATAGATGGTTTTAAAATCCAGTTAAGCGTTACATTTTTACCTTTGCAGGCTGAAGAAACTTTTGGTTCAATTAATATCTAACAATTCTTCCAAATGGTAATTTTTTTCAAAGGAGCTGAAAACAACTACTATGCAGTCGGTGTTCATGCAATGCTTCATTCCGATGGCATTCAAAAACTTCGATGGCTTTTCGGGGATGCAGAATACCTTGACAGGGAAACAATAGAAGGGATCTTTGTAGGCCCCAGAAAAGAAATGATCACGCCCTGGAGCACGAATGCTGTCGAAATTACACAGAATATGGGAATTAATGGCATCTCCAGAATAGAAGAGTTATTTAAAGTTGATTCTGATCATGCAAATTACGACCGCATGCTTCAGTCATTATATAATAATCCTGACCAACTTATTTATACAATCGATAAAAAACCTGAACCCCTCATCTATGTTTCTGACTTAACCGCTTTCAACCAGCAGGAAGGCCTTGCCCTAAACAATGAGGAGATTGGATATCTTGAAAACCTCAGTAATCGCCTTGGAAGAAAATTAACAGATAGTGAAGTTTTTGGTTTTTCGCAGGTGAATTCTGAACATTGTCGTCATAAAATTTTCAACGGTACTTTTATTATTGATGGAAAGGAAATGCCGGAAACACTTTTCAGTCTTATTAAAAAAACGTCAAAAGTTAATCCCAACCGTTTGGTATCGGCCTATAAAGACAATGTGGCTTTTGTATCAGGACCAACCGTCGAACAATTTGCCCCGGTAACCCAGGATAAAGCTGATTTTTTCAGGATTGAAGACATTGAAACCATATTATCGCTTAAAGCAGAAACCCATAATTTTCCAACTACGGTGGAACCATTCAATGGAGCGGCTACCGGAACCGGCGGCGAAATCCGCGATCGCATGGCGGGAGGAAAAGGGAGCATTCCATTGGCCGGGACAGCTGTTTACATGACTTCTTATTCAAGATCGGAACCAGGAAGGGAATGGGAAATGCACACCCAACCTAGAAAATGGTTGTACCAAACACCAGAAGAAATTCTCATCAAAGCATCGAACGGAGCCAGCGATTTTGGCAATAAATTCGGTCAGCCTTTAATTTGTGGAAGTGTGCTGACATTTGAACTTTTTGCATCGCAAAAGAAGTTTGGCTATGATAAGGTGATCATGCTGGCAGGAGGGATCGGCTTCGGCAAGAAAAAGGACAGTCACAAAGACACACCAGGCACCGGCGATAAAATCATTGTCATGGGCGGTGATAATTACCGGATTGGAATGGGTGGTGGCGCAGTTTCTTCAGTAGCCACTGGTGAATATAATAATGCCATTGAACTTAATGCTGTTCAGCGGTCAAATCCTGAAATGCAGAAACGGGTTTACAATGCAATCCGTGCGATGACTGAAATGGATAAAAACCCCATCATTTCCATTCATGACCATGGCGCAGGAGGTCATTTGAATTCCTTATCGGAACTGGTAGAAGCAACAGGCGGAGAAATTGATATCTCCAAATTGCCTGTCGGTGATCCAACGCTTTCGTCAAAAGAGATCATCGGGAATGAATCGCAGGAACGGATGGGATTGTTGCTGAAGAAAAATGATGTCGATCTGATGAAACGGGTGTCCGAACGTGAAAGGGCTCCATTTTATGTTGTTGGAGAAACCACTGGCGATCACCGATTTTCTTTTTCAGATCCCAGTCACCATGTCAAGCCTATCGATTTGGAAATGGGCGACATGTTCGGCAATCCGCCCAAAACTTTGCTTGAAGATTCATCGATTCAGGAAAATTTCAACAAGTTGGAATACAATCCTGACAACATTAATAAATATCTTGAATCATTGCTTCAAATGGAGGCGGTTGCTTGTAAGGATTGGCTCACCAATAAGGTTGACCGGTCGGTGACAGGAAGGGTGGCATTCCAGCAAACTTGTGGTATGGTGCAGTTGCCATTGAACAATCTTGGAGTCGCAACTCTGGATTATCAGGGGATAAAAGGAATCGCAACTTCCATTGGCCATGCACCTGCTGCAGGATTAGTTGATCCTGGAGCCGGATCCGTTCTTTCCATCGCAGAAGCCCTGACAAATATTATCTGGGCTCCAATACAGGATGGCTTGAAAGGTATATCATTAAGCGCTAACTGGATGTGGCCTGCCCGCAATCCCGGAGAAAATGCCAGACTCTATAAAGCTGTGAAAGCAGTCAGCGATTTTGCCATTGCTCTTGGCATTAATATTCCAACCGGGAAAGATAGCTTGTCGATGACTCAGAAATACAAAGATGAAGTAGTTTATTCGCCGGGAACAGTTATTATTTCTGCTGTTGGAGAAGTTTCGGATATCCGGAAAATCATCAGCCCGGTTTTGAAAGACGTTGCGAAAACCAATCTTATTTACATTGATTTCTCAAAAGATCAATATTGTCTGGGTGGAAGTAGTTTTGCTCAATTGACAGGTAATCCTGGTGATAAAACACCTAAGGCAAATGAAGCCTTATATTTTGCTAAGGCTTTCAATGCTGTTCAAATACTGATTGGTAAGGACAAAATTCTTGCCGGTCACGATATCTCAGCCGGAGGAATGATTACAACCCTGCTTGAAATGACTTTTGCTCAAAATGAGCTGGGTCTTGATCTTGATATTTCTTCCATCCAGGAACCTGATATTATAAAATTGCTTTTCAGCGAAAATCCAGGAATCATTATTCAGGTAAAGGAAGAGGAGTCGGTGATAGATTTCCTGACGGAAGCTGGTATTGAGTTTTACCTGATTGGAAAACCTATTCAAGACAGAGTGATTACAATTGCACATGGGGGCAAAAATTTAAAATTTGATATTGAAAAACTACGCGATTGCTGGTTTCGAACTTCATTCCTTCTCGACAGGAGACAATGCGGACCCGAACTGGCTCAGAAAAGATTTGACAATTTTAAAAAACAAGAACTCAGATTCAAATTCACCGATGGCTTTTCAGGGAAAGCACGACAGTTTGGAATTGACCTGAAAAGAAGAAAAGCCACTGGTATAAAAGCAGCGATTATCCGCGAGAAAGGTGTGAATGGCGACCGCGAAATGGCTTATTCCATTTACCTGGCAGGATTTGACGTGAAGGATGTTCACATGACCGATCTCGTGAGTGGAAGGGAAACATTAGAAGATATAAATATGATCGTCTTCGTGGGGGGTTTCTCCAATTCAGATGTGCTGGGATCTGCCAAAGGTTGGGCCGGGGCGTTTCTTTACAATAAAAAAGCAAAAGTTGCTCTTGACAGGTTTTATGCGAGAGAGGATACATTAAGCCTGGGGGTTTGTAATGGTTGCCAATTGATGATAGAGTTGGGCCTGGTATATCCGGGACATAAGCAAAAGCCCAGAATGCTATACAATACATCCAATAAATTTGAATCGGCTTTTTTAAATGTTGAAATCCGAGAAAATCATTCGGTTATGTTTAAAACCATGATTGGGTCCAGGCTTGGAATCTGGGTGGCACACGGTGAAGGTCGATTTGATTTACCATATGATGAATCCAAATACCATATTCCGGTCAAATTTAGTTATGATGAATACCCGGGTAATCCAAACGGTTCGAAATACAATGCCGCCGGATTGAGCTCCGATGATGGCCGGCACCTGGTGATGATGCCTCACATTGAAAGAGCGATCTTCCCCTGGCAGTGGGCTTATTATCCCGGTGACAGGAAAAGTGATGAAATCTCACCCTGGGTTGAAGCATTTGTAAATGCAAGAGAATGGGTAAGGGAAAGATTGGAGAATAACGATTAACTATTTTAGATTTAAGATATGGGTGGGATAGTATTAATTACCGGAGCAACCAGTGGAATAGGTAAGGCATGTGCTTTCAAGTTCGCTCAAAATGGATTTAATGTGATAATTACTGGTCGCAGAAAAGAAAGGCTGGAAGCCCTGAAAAAAGAACTGGAATTCAAATATAATATAACAGTTTTACCACTAAACTTTGATGTCCGAAACAAGGATAAACTGCAAAAAGCTTTTGATGCGCTTGATGATAGATGGAAAAAGATCGATGTGCTCATCAATAATGCCGGATTGGCTCTTGATTTAAAACCCATTCACGAGGGTGATTTTAATGACTGGGATACCATGATCGATACGAATATTAAAGGGTTGCTTTACATGAGCCGGATGGTTTCTGAGTTAATGATCATTAATAGATCAGGCCATATTATTAATATTGGCTCGATTGCCGGAAAAGAAGTTTACCCAAGTGGTAATGTCTATTGCGCTACCAAGCATGCCGTTGATGGTCTTACCAAAGCCATGCGGATCGACCTGATGAAACACAGCATCAAGGTTACACAAATTGCACCAGGAGCGGTGGAGACTGAATTTTCAGAAGTCCGCTTTAGAGGAGATAATGAGCGGGCAAAAAAAGTTTATGATGGGTATATACCTCTGTCGGGTAAAGATGTGGCAGAAGCGGTGTTTTACGTAACCACCTTACCTCCTCATGTAAATATCAACGACCTGGTGATCATGCCGATGGCACAGGCAAATGCAATGGTATTTCACAAAATATCATAAAATTATCCTTAAAAGTTTGAAAATTAAAAAACATTACTTTTGCACCTTTCATTTTGAAGTGTATCCAAACACAGAGCAATGGAAGTAACACGTATCTTTGATTTACTGCCTCGCTATAAAAGCATTTTCAAGCTAAAGGATGATACCCTGGCTGGAAAAGAAGATGGAAAGTGGGTTAAATATAGCATCGATCAATACATTGAGGCAGCAAATAATATCAGTTATGCGTTTCTTAAGCTGGGCGTGCAAAAAGGGGATAAAATTGCTACCATCACCCTGAATCGTCCCGAATGGAATTTCCTGGATATGGGAATCCTCCAGACCGGTGCCATTCATGTTCCAATCTATCCCACTATCAGCGAATCGGACTACAATTATATTCTCAAGCATGCAGAAGTAAAATTCGTTTTCGTTTCAGGTAAAGAGTTACTTGCAAAAATAAAGCACATCTTACCTGAAGTTCCTTCACTTAAAGGTGTTTATTCATTTAAAAAAATTGATGAGGTAAACCACCTCGACGAACTGATTAACCTTGGAAAATCCGATCCACAACCCGAATTATTAAAGAAAATCAGTCAGTCCATACAGCCCGGCGATCCCGCCACGCTTATTTATACCTCCGGGACAACCGGTAATCCGAAAGGCGTAATGCTTTCGCACAACAATATCCTCAGCAACCTGAAAGCACTGTACCATATTTTCCCGGTGGATGAAACGAGCCGATGTATTAGCTATTTGCCCGTGAGCCATGTGTATGAGCGCACCAATATTTACATTTACCATTACCTTGGCGTTTCGATTTACTATGCTGAAAATATGGGAACGATAGCGGATAACCTGAAAGAAATTCAGCCTCACATCCTTACTACTGTTCCCCGCCTTCTTGAAAAAGTTTACGATAAGATCATTGCAAAAGGCAAAAAGCTTAGTCTTGTTCAAAAATCTATTTTTTTCTGGGCTGTCAACCTGGGACTCCATTACGATCTGCAGGGAAAAAGCTGGTTTTATAAGCAGCAGCTTACACTTGCCAACAAACTGGTTTTCAGCAAATGGAGGGAGGGACTCGGCGGAAATATGCGTGTGATCGTTTCCGGTGGAGCTGCTTTACAACCCAGGCTGGCGAAGGTTTTTTCAGCCGGGCAAATAGAAATTCTGGAAGGATATGGCCTTACTGAAACTTCGCCTGTAATTGCTGTAAATACACTGGAATCTGGTGGTCGGGTATTCGGAACGGTTGGAAAACCCATTACAGGAGTTGAGGTAAAAATTGCAGGTGATGAGGAAATCCTTTGTAAAGGACCCAACATAATGCTGGGTTATTTTAAAGAATCCGAAATGACAAAGCAAGCCATTGACGAAGAGGGTTGGTTCCATACCGGCGACCTTGGCAGGATTGAACCGGAAGGACACCTGAAGATTACCGGG
>Ga0209391_10000595_pt1 | contig 17406 bp, 19 predicted proteins | sample PPLLak3March2015_FD_187246 | JGI IMG/M metagenome (GOLD analysis project Ga0209391, IMG submission 187246) | Freshwater sediment microbial communities from Prairie Pothole Lake near Jamestown, North Dakota, USA - PPLs Lake P7 Core (1) Depth... | ecosystem: Environmental > Aquatic > Freshwater >... | reverse complement strand
GAAAATCCGGTTGCGCGCACCGAGCCGCGTGCGGGCGCCGACCACCACGTGCGGCCCGACGATGCTGCCGGCGCCGATCGCGACGTCGCGGCCGACGATCGAGTACGGGCCGACTTCGACGTCGTCCGCGAGCACGGCCGACGGATCGACGATGGCGGTCGGGTGGACGCGTGCCAAGACGTCAGGCCGGGACGACGGACACGAGCAGCGTGGCCTCGGCGGCGAGCTCGCCGTCGACGAACGCGCGCACCTCGAAGCGTCCCTCGCCTTGCGGACCTGGCTGCCACACGGATTCGAGCATCAGGCGGTCGCCCGGGACGACCTGGCGCTTGAAGCGGCAGCCCTCGATGCCGTCGAACGAGACGCGCGGAGCGCCGTCGGCGGTCGCAAGGCCGCTCGCCACGGCGAGGGCGCCGGAGATCTGCGTCAGCGCCTCGAGAATCAGCACGCCCGGCATCACCGGGTAGCCGGGGAAGTGCCCCTGGAAGTAGGGCTCGTTGATCGTCACCGCCTTGAGGCCGCGGATCAGGCGCCCCGGCTCGCACTCGGTGACCCGGTCGACGAGCACGTCCGGATAGCGGTAGGGCATCTTCGCGACCACGGCCGCGACGTCGATCATGGCTCGCCCCGGCTCGCCAGCGTGCGCTCGAGCGCGCGCACCCGGTCAGCGAGCTCGTCCAGCCGGCGCAGGCGCGCCGCTACCTTCTTCCATTCGCGATGCGGGAGCGCGGGAAACATGCCGGTATACACGCCGGCCTGTTCGATCGGGCTCGTGACAAAGGTGGCGCCGCCGATCACGGTGCCGTCGGCGATCGAGATGTGTCCGCCGATCGCCGCGGCGCCGCCGATCATGCAGTTGCGCCCGATGTGCGTGCTGCCCGCGATGCCCACGCAGCCCGCGATCGCCGTGTGGCGACCGATTCGGCAGTTGTGGGCAATGTGGATCTGATTGTCGAGCTTGACGTCGTCCTCGATCACGGTGTCGTCGATCGCGCCACGATCGATCGTCGTGTTGGCGCCGATGTCGCAGTCCGCGCCGACGACCACGCGCCCGACCTGCGGGATGCGCAGCCAGCGACCCCCCTCCTCCGCCATGCCGAAGCCGTCGGCGCCGATGACCGCGCCCGAATGCACCATCGTGCGCGGTCCGACGACACAGCGGTCGTAGACGGTCACGTTCGCGTGCAGCGTCACGTCGTCGCCGATCTCGGCACCCGCGCCGATCACGGTGCCCGGGCCGACGGACGTGCGTGCGCCGATGATCGCGCGCGCCCCGATCGCCGCGTGGGCCCCGACGGATGCCAGGGCGTCGATGCGAGCGCCGTCCCCCACCACCGCGGTCGGATGGATTCCCGCCTCGACTGCCGCGGGCGGATGCAGCAGGGTCGCCACCTTCACGTAGACCAGGTACGGCTTCGCCGCGACCAGCCTCGGCAGTGCCGTCGACGCGGCGTCGGCGGGCGCGACGATCACGGCGCCGGCTCTGGTGACCGCGAGCTGCGCGCGGTACCTGGGGTTGGCGAGGAACGCGATCGCATCCGGTCCGGCGTGTTCGAGCGTGCCGACCCGCGCCACGCGGCGCGTGCCGTCGCCCTCCACGGCCGCGCCGACCCGGCTGGCGATCTCGGCGAGTGCGATGCCGGGCACGGTGTCGGACATGTCCTTCGCGCTCCGGACCGGGCTCTCGCGGGTCGCCCGCCCTACTTGTCGGCGAGCGCCTTGATCACCTTCTCGGTGATGTCGATGCGCTGGCTCGCGAACACCACGGGATCCTGCAGGATCAGGTCGAACTTCTCGGCTTCGGCGATCTGCTGGATCACCTTGTTCGCGCGCTCCTGGATGCTCGCGAGCTCCTCGTTGCGGCGCAGGTTCAGGTCCTCGCGGAACTCGCGCTGCGCGCGCTGCATGTCGCGCGTCAGGTTGGCGAGGTCGCGCTCCTTGTTGCGACGGTCCTGCTCGGACATCGTCGCGCCGTCCTTGTCGAGCGTCGACTGCAGGTCGCGGACCTGCTTCGCGAGCTTGCCCAGCTCGCCGTCGCGGTTGGCGAATTCCTTCTCGAGCTTCTGCTGCGCGCGCTTGGCCGGCGTCGCCTCGCGGAACAGCCGCTCGGTATTGACGAAGCCGATCTTGTAGTCGGCGGCCGACGCGACGCCGCAGGCGATCGCGAGGAGCGCGGCGGCGGCAAGGGTAGCGGAACGTTTCACGACGGTCTCCTGCGTGGGACGGCGACGGTCAGAACACGTTGCCGACCTGGAATTGGAACTGCTGGATGCGGTCGAAGCACTTGTCCTTGATCGGGAACGCGTAGCTGAACTTGAGCGGGCCGATCGGCGAATTCCACGCCAGCCCGACGCCCGCCGAGTAACGGAAATCCTGCGACCCCGGATAGACGACCTCGGGGTCGGTCGACGGCCCGCCGGCGCAGCTCGCGACGTTGACGGAGTACTGCGGCAGCGAGCTGGACGCCCAGATCTGCCCGACGTCGAAGAACACGCTGCCGCGTACCGACTTGTCGCCCTTGAAGATCGGGTAGAACAGCTCGACGTTGCCCACGATCTTGCGCTTGCCCCCCAGCACGTTGCCGAAGATGTCCAGCGGGCCGAGCGAGTTCGACTCGTAACCGCGCACCGAGCCGACGCCGCCGCCATAGAAGTTCTTGAAGAATGGCAGCGAGGCGCAATACTGCTCCTCTCCCAGGAGCGGTGGCGGGCACGCGGGCTGATTGTAGCCGTCCGCGTACCCGACGTCGCCGCGCACCATCAGCACGAAGTCGCCGTACACCGGCCAGAACCACTGGTGCAGGTAGTTGATACGGTAGTACTGGAGGTCGCCCGGGGGCATGCCCAGCTCGGCAAAGGCGCTCTGCAGGCGGCCGCGGGTCGGATAGAGGATGTCGTCGCGCGTGTCGCGCGCCCACCCGACAGTGCCGACGAAGTTCCACGTCGGGTTGCCGTACTGCCTGACGAAGCTCAGGTACAGCGGCGGGCTGTCGTCGAACAGCGAGAGGTCGGTGCGCTCGATGCGCAAGCCGAAATTGACGGTGTCGCTCTCCGTCACGGGCACGCCGAAACCGATCGCGGCCCCGGCGATGTCCGAGGCGTACTGCGAGATCGCCTGCCCCGACGGGTCGGTCTTGCGCCAGTAGGCCTCGATCGTGCGCGAGACGCCGTCGACGGTCCAGTACGGCTCGGTGAACATGAACGAGTACAGCGTGTTGTAGCTGCTGGTGTTGACCGCGAGCGAGAGCGCGTTGCCCGAACCGAGCACGTTCTGCTGCGACACCGACGCGTTGAACACCAGGCCGTCCGCCGACGAGTAGCCGACGCCGGCCAGCAGGTTGCCGGTGGACTTCTCGGTGACCGTGATCTCGATGTCGACCTGGTCGGGCGAGCCCGGCACCGGCGGCGTCTCGATGTTGATGTCGGGCTCGAAGTAGCCGAGCCGGCGGATCCGCACCTTGGAGCGCTCGATGCGCGGGCCGTCGTACCACGCCCCCTCGAGCTGCCGCACTTCGCGGCGGATCACTTCGTCGCGGGTCTTGACGTTGCCGGAGATGTTGACCTTGCGCACGTACACACGGCGTCCCGGGTCGACGAAGAACGTGAACGCGGCGGTGTTCTTCTCGCGGTCGATTTCGGGAACCGCGTTCACGTTGGCGAACGCGTAGCCTTCCGCGCCGAGGCGGTCGCTGATGTCCTTGGCCGAGGCCTGCAGCCGCGAGCGGGAGAACGTTTCGCCCGGCTTGACGCGGATCAGGCGCTTGAGCTCCGGCTCCTCCACGGCGAGCTCGCCCGCGAGCCGCACGTCGGAGATCGTGTAGCGCGGGCCCTCGTTGATGTTGACCGTGATCGTGATGTTCTCGCGGTCGGGCGTGATCGCGACCTGGGTCGACTCGACCGCAAACTCGAGGTAGCCGCGGTCCTGGTAGAAGCTGCGCAGCGCCTCGAGGTCGGCGCCGAGCTTCTGCTTGCTGTACTGGTCGTTCTTGGTGTACCAGGTGAACCAGCCGGGCGTGGTGAGCGTGATCTCGGAGAGCAGCTGCGCTTCGGTGAAGGCCTTGGCGCCGACGATGTTGATGCGCTGGATGCGCGTCACCGAGCCCTCGTCGATCGTGAAATTGATCGCGACGCGGTTGCGCTCCTGCGGCGTCACCGTGGTCTGCACCTTGGCGCTGTAGAGGCCGCGCGAGATGTACTGGCGCTTCAGTTCCTGCTCGGCACGCTCGAGCGCGGCGCGGTCGAAGATGCGGGCCTCGGTGAGCCCGATGTCCTTCAGCGCCTTCTTGACGGTGTCGGTGTCGAACTCCTTGTTGCCGACGAAAGTGATCGAGCTGATCGTCGGCCGCTCCTGTACGGCGACGATCAGGACGTCGCCCTGCCGCTCGAGGCGCACGTCGCGGAAGAACCCGGTCGCGTAGAGCGCCTTCACCGCCTGCGACGCCCGCGCGTCGTCGACGCGCTCGCCGACCTTGATCGGCAGGTAGCTGAACACGGTGCCGGCCTCGGTGCGCTGGGCGCCCTCGACGCGGATGTCCTTGACCACGAACGGGTCGAAGGCGAACGCGGCGCCCGCGAACAGCGCCACGACGACGAGCGACGCGAGACGCAGTGCGTGCCGCGCCCGCCACGCAGGTTGCCCGGTCGTGCGGCAGTCAGAACAGTCGAGAGAAGTCATTGAATAGCGCGAGGGCCATCAGCGCAGCCAGGACGGCCATGCCGATCCGCTGGCCGAGCTCGAAGGCACGATCCGAGAGCGGACGGCCACGCACGATTTCAGCGAAATAATACAGCAATTGACCGCCATCCAATAACGGCACCGGCAGCAGGTTGAGAACGCCGAGGCTGATGCTGATGAGCGCGAGGTAGCCGACGAAGACCAGCGCGCCCGCTTGCGCCGACTGGCCCGCGTAGTCGGCGAGCGTGATCGGTCCGCTGATGTTCCTGACCGAGGCTTCCCCGGTGAGCACGCGGCCGAGCATCTTCACGGTGAAGACCGACAGCTCCCAGGTCTTGCGCGCCCCTTCCACGAGCGCCCTCAGCGGACCGTAGCGGACCGTCGTCGCGAGGCCCTTCGCGACTTCCGGATCGACCTTGAGCCTCACGCCGGCGATGCCCACCCGGCGTCCACCCGACTCGGTAGCGTCGGGCACCAGCGGCACGTCGAAGCGCGCGCCGTCGCGCTCGACGCGGAACAGGATTTCCACACCCGGCTTCGCGTTCGTCGCCACCGCGACGTCGGCGGGCGAGCGCACCAACGCGCCGTCGACGGCGAGGATCCGGTCACCCGACCGGAGACCCGCGCGCGCCGCGGGCTTCCCGGCGACGGCCTCCTCTATCAGCGGGGGCCCGAAGTCTGCGGCAAGCCCCAGCTTCTGCATGAACGGGCCTTCCCAGTCGCTCCCCGACAGTTGCGCAAGGCTCAGCACGCGCGTCGCCTGGGTGCCGCCAAGCGTCGAGACGGCGAGCTCGATGCGGTCCCGTCCCGACGCCTCGAGGAGGCGCCAACGCAGGTCGTGGAAGCTCTCCACGGCCACGCCATCGACGTCGGTGACCCGGTCGCCGGCCACGATGCCCGCCACCGCCGCGGGGGTTCCCGCGAGGGGTTCCGCGAGGACCGGCTTGTGACCGGGCACGCCGGCCACGTACAGCCCCGCATAGAGCAACACCGCGAGCAGCAGGTTCGCGATCGGGCCCGCCGCGACGATCGCGATGCGTCGCCAGACGCTCGCGCGGTTGAACGACCGCGGCAGGTCCTCGGGCGGCAGGTTCCCTTCGCGTTCGTCCGCCATCTTCACGTAGCCGCCGAGCGGCAGCGCCGAGACCGCGAACTCGGTTTGGTCGGCGCCGACGCGCCGGGACCAGACGACGCGACCGAAGCCGACGGAGAAGCGCAGCACCTTGACGCCGCACCAACGGGCGACCAGGTAGTGACCGAGCTCGTGGAACGTCACGAGGATGCCGAGCACCACGAGAAAGGATGCGATCTTGATGGCTACGTCCATGGATCCTCTGCTTCGATCACGTCGCGTGGAGCGAATGCCCGCCGTCGCGCATCCCGAGGCGGTCCCGGGCAGCGCGGCGCGCCTCGCCGTCGGCGGCGAGCGCCTCGTCCAGCGTGCCGATCGGGTGCGCGGGCAAGCGCTCGAGCACCTCGGCGCACGTCGCCGCAATGTCGGTGAACCGGGCCCGACCGGTGAGAAAGGCTTCGACCGCGATCTCGTTGGCCGCGTTCAGCGCGACCGGTGCGCTGCCGCCGGCGTCCAGCGCGGCGTAGGCGAGCCCGAGGCACGGGAAGCGTTCGAGATCGGGCTCGGCGAACGCAAGCGCCGCGAGCGCCGGGAGCTCGAGCCGCGGCACCCCGGCGTCGATGCGCTCCGGATGGGCGAGCGCCTGCGCGATCGGCGTACGCATGTCCGGGTGTCCGAGCTGCGCTAACACCGAGCCGTCGACGTACTCGACCAGCGAGTGGATGACGCTCTGCGGATGGATGACCACTTCGATCGCATGCCGCGGCACGCCGAACAGCCAGTGCGCCTCGATCACCTCGAGGCCCTTGTTCATCATCGTCGCGGAGTCGACCGAAATCTTGCGCCCCATCGACCAGTTCGGGTGCGCGCACGCCTCGTCGGGGGTGACCGCGCCGAACTGCGCGAGCGGCCGCTCGCGCAGTGGGCCCCCGGAAGCGGTAAGCAGGATGCGCCGCACACCCGCCTTCGCGGGATCGCGCGCGTAGCCCTCGGGCAGGCACTGGAAGATCGCGTTGTGCTCGCTGTCGATCGGCACGAGCGTCGCGCCGCCCTCTGCTGCCGCCCGCATGAACAGCGCGCCGCCGATCACGAGCGCCTCCTTGTTCGCGAGCAGGATGCGCTTGCCCGCGCGCGCCGCGGCGAGCGTCGGGGAGAGCCCTGCGGCACCGACGATCGCGGCGAGCACCGTGTCGGCCTCGGCGAGCGAAGCCGCCTCCACCAGGCCCTCGGGCCCCGCCAGTACGCGCGTGGGCAAATGGTCCCCGGCGAGGTCGACGGCGAGTGCCCGCGCGGCCTCGACATCGAGCAGCGCCGCGATCGTCGGGCGAAAGCGCCGGCACAGCGCGGCGAGCTTCGCGGCGTTGCGATGCGCGGCGAGCGCCGCCACGGCAAAGCGGTCCGGGTGGCGGGCGATGACGTCGAGCGCCGAGTCGCCGATCGAGCCCGTGGCACCGAGCAGCGCGACGCGCCGGATCATCCGGGTACCGCCTTGGCGAGCCAGACCGTCGCTGCAAGTGCCGCAACTGGCATGGCGGCGATGAGCGCGTCGATGCGATCGAGGACGCCGCCGTGTCCAGGCAGAAGCGTGCCGCTGTCCTTCGCGCCGGCCTGGCGCTTCAGCATCGACTCGTAGAGGTCGCCGACCACGGACACGGCGGCGAGCAGCATCACGAAGGCGACGAACGCCAGCGTCGCCGAAACGCCCGGCGCGCCATCGAAGCCCGCCGCGCGCGCGAACGGCACGAGCGCGAGCGCGTAGAGCGCGACGGCGGCGAGCGCGCCGTACACGCCTTCCCAGGTCTTGCCGGGGCTCACCCGCGGCGCGAGCTTGCGCCGGCCGAAGCGGCGCCCCGCGAAGTACGCGGCGGTATCGGCGATCCACACCACCGCCATCGCGGCGAGGATGAGCCAGGGCGAACGCGCCTGCAGCTCGACCACGGCAAACCACGCGCCGACGAGTGCGACGGCGCCCGCCACGCCCGTGGCCACCCGCCGCGGCATCGGCCATCCCTTGGCGAGCCAAAGCGGAGCGACGAGCAGCCAGAACAGCGCGGCCAGTCCGCACACCGCCGCCGCCACGTGCCCCGGCCAGCCGCGCGCGAAGCCCAGTACCGGCAACCCGAGCAGTGCGATCGCGGCGGCGACGACGGCCGCCACCAGCATCCACCTGCCGCCGGCACCGTAGCCTGCGAGACGCGACCACTCGTGGGCGGCGACGGCGACGAACGCCAGCGCGAACAGCCCCCACCCGAACGGCGGCAGCAGGAACAGCGCCGCGAGGACCAGCGGCACGAGCACGACAGCGGTCGCGACGCGTTGCGCAAGCGAGGACATCGCCATCGTCGTCGCCGTCGCGAGACCGTGGAACCCGCCGCCACCGCGCACCCCGGCGCGTCGCCGGGGCGCACGCTAGCGGCGCGTGCCCCCGGCCGCGGTCTCCTGCACCTGCTCGCTGGTGCGGCCGAAGCGGCGCTCGCGCCCGCGGAACGAGGCGATCGCCGCGTCGAGCGCCGCAGCATCGAAGTCCGGCCACAGCAGGTCCGTGAAATAGAGCTCGGTGTAGGCGAGCTGCCACAGCAGGAAGTTGGAGATCCGCTGCTCGCCGCCGGTGCGGATGAACAGGTCCGGCTCCGGTGCGTAGGCCATCGCGAGGAACGGCGCGATCGCCTCGGGATCGAGCGGCGCATCCGGCTCCAGGGCGTCGCGGTGCAACGTGTAGTAGCGGCGCGCCGCCTGGGCGATGTCCCAGCGCCCCCCGTAATTGGCGGCGATCGTCAGCGTGAGCCGCTTGTTGCCGGCAGTAAGGTGCTCGCCCGCCGCAATGCGCTCGCGGATCACCGCGTCGAAGCGGGACACGTCGCCGACCACGCGCAGCCGGATGCCGTTCTGGTGCAGCTTCGCAACCTCCTGCTCGAGCGCGCGGAGGAAGAGCTCCATCAGGATGTTCACTTCGTCGGCGGGCCGGCGCCAGTTCTCGCTGGAGAACGCGAACAGCGTCAGGTACTCGATGCCGCGCTCGATCGACGCGCGGATCACCGCACGCACCGTCTCGACGCCCTTGCGGTGTCCGGCCACGCGCGGCAGGAGCCTCTTTTTCGCCCAGCGACCGTTGCCGTCCATGATGATTGCGACGTGCCTCGGAACGCTGCCGGCGGCAGGAACCTCGCGGGTGGTACTCGGATGGGGCACGGCGGGAATCGTGTCGGTGTCCGGGCGGGCGCGGTCGCGGCGACCGTGCCGGGCTCGAGCGCTAGATCGCGAGCAGATCCACTTCCTTGGCCTGCAGCGCCTTGTCGACCTCGCTGATCCAGCGGTCGGTGAGCTTCTGCAGGTCCTCGAGCGCACGGCGCTCGTCGTCCTCGGAGATCTCGTGCCCCTTCAGCAGCTTCTTCAGGTGGTCGTTCGCGTCACGGCGCACGTTGCGGATCGCGATACGGGCGTCCTCGGCCTCGTGCCGCACCACCTTGATCAGGTCGCGGCGGCGCTCCTCGGTGAGCGCCGGCATCGGCACGCGGATCACGTCCCCCGACGTGGCGGGGTTGAGCCCGAGGTCGGAGTCGCGGATCGCCTTCTCGATCGCCTGCACCATCTTCTTCTCCCACGGCTGCACGTTGATCGTCCGCGCATCGCCGAGGGTGACGTTGGCGCACTGGCTGATCGGCAGGTACGAGCCGTAGTAGTCGACCGTCACGTGGTCGAGCAGGCCCGTGTGCGCCCGGCCGGTGCGCACTTTCTGGTAGTCGCCCTTCAGCGACTCGACCGTCTTCGACATCTTCTGCTCGGCGGTCTTCTTGATCTCCGCGATCGGCATCTGGGGATGGCTCCTCTAGCAGTGGACGAGCGTGCCCTCGTCCTCACCCATCACCACGCGCGTAAGTGCGCCGGGCGTGAAGATCGAGAACACCTTGAGCAGCATGTTCTGGTCGCGGCACAGCGCGAGCGCGGTCGCGTCCATCACCTTGAGGTTCTTCACGATCGCCTCGTCGAACGTGAGCTCGGCGTAGCGGCGCGCCGTCGGGTCGCGCTTCGGGTCCGCCGTGTAGACGCCGTCCACCTTGGTGGCCTTGAGCACGATGTCGACGCCCATCTCGCGGCCCCGCAGCGCGGCCGCGGTGTCGGTGGTGAAGAACGGGTTGCCGGTGCCGGCGGCGAAGATCACCACCTTCTGCTCCTCGAGGTAGCGCAACGCCTTGCCGCGGATGTAGGGCTCGGCCACCTGATCGATGCGCAGCGCCGACTGCACCCGCGACACGACACCGCCCGCCCGCAGTGCGTCCTGCAGCGCGAGCGCGTTCATCAGCGTGGCGAGCATGCCCATGTAGTCGGCCGTCGCGCGGTCCATGCCCGCCGCGCCGAGCGCGACACCGCGGAAGATGTTGCCGCCGCCGATGACGATGCCGATCTGCACACCCAGCGCCTGCACCTCGGCGATCTCGCGCACGATGCGGTCGATCACCTCCCGGTTGATCCCGTAGGCGTCGTCGCCCATCAGCGCCTCGCCCGACAGCTTGAGCAGGATCCGGCGGTAGCGCGGCGCCGCATGCGCTGCGGCACCGGACACCACGGCGGCCAGCGGGGCGGCAGTGGACGCGTTCATCGGACAGCCTCCGTTCGGATACGTCCGGCCGACACCGGCCGGAACCTCTGGCGCGGGACGCGCAGCCGACCCGCGGCCGCACGCGCCGTGTTCGCCTAAGCCTTCGCCATCGCGGCCACCTCGGCCGCGAAATCGTCCTTGCGCTTCTCGATGCCCTCGCCGACCACGTACATCGTGAATCCGTTCACGGTGGCGCCCTTCTGCTTCAGGAGCTCGGCGACCGTCTGCTTGCCGTCGCCCTTGACGAAGGCCTGGCCCGTCAGCGTGACTTCGGCGAGGAACTTCGCCACGGCCCCCTCGACCATCTTCTCGACGATGTTGGCGGGCTTGCCGGACTCCGCCGCGCGCGCCGCCGCGATGCTGCGCTCGCGCTCGACCACGTCCGCAGCCACGCCGGTGCGGTCGACCGCCAGCGGCTTCGATGCGGCGATGTGCATCGCGAGATCCTTGCCCAGCGTGTCGTCGCCACCGGCGACGTCGACCATCACGCCGATCCTGACGCCGTGCACGTAGGACGCGAGCCTGCCGGCGGCGACGCGGCGCGCGTAACGGCGTACGGTCATGTTCTCGCCGATCTTTTGCACCAGCGCGATGCGGCGTGCCTCGACGGTGTCGCCGGACGGGAGCTTCGCCGCACCGAGCGCGGCGAGGTCGGCCGGGTCATCGCGGACGACGACCGCCGCCACCTCGGCGGCAAAAGCCCTGAACTCGTCGTTCTTGGCGACGAAGTCGGTCTCGCAATTGACCTCGACGATTGCGCCCGACTTGCCGTCCGCGCCGACCGCGAGGCCGATCACACCCTCGGCGGCGACGCGGTCGGCGGCCTTCGACGCCTTGGCGCCGCTCTTGATGCGCAGCAACTCCTCCGCCTTGGCGAGGTCGCCGGCGGTTTCGGTCAGCGCCTTCTTGCACTCCATCATGCCCAGCCCGGTGCGCTGGCGCAGCTCCATCACCATGCTCGCGGAAATTTCCGCCATCTCGTTGCTCCGTATCGTATTGCGTGGGACGGCGCGCCGCTCGTGCGACCGTCGAATCTCAAGCGTCCCGGGGTGCGCTGCGCGCACCGGCGTGGCGGCATCAGGCCCGCGCCTCTTCGGCGACCTCGACGAACTCGTCGCCGCCCTTCACGATTTCCTGGATCGACTGGCTGCGCCCCTCGAGCACGGCGTCGGCCGCGCCGCGCGCGTACAGGCGGATCGCGCGGCTGGAGTCGTCGTTGCCGGGGATCACCCAGGCGATGCCGTCCGGGTTGTGGTTCGTGTCGACCACGGCGACGATCGGGATACCGAGCTTCTTCGCCTCGGTGATCGCGATCTTGTGGTAGCCGACGTCGATCACGAACATCGCGTCCGGCAGCGCGTTCATGTCCTTGATGCCGCCCATCGACTGCGTCAGCTTGTCGAGCTCGCGCTTGAGCGACAGCGCCTCGCGCTTGCTCATGCGGTCGAACGTGCCGTCGGTGGACATCGCCTCGAGATCCTTGAGGCGCTTGATCGACCCCTTGACCGTCTTGAAGTTGGTCAGCATGCCGCCGAGCCAGCGGTGGTCGACGTGCGGCATCGCGGCGCGCTGCGCCTCCTCGGCGACAATGTCGCGGGCCTGGCGCTTGGTGCCGACGAAGAGCACCGTGCCGCGGTTCGCGGCGAGCTGCCGGACGAACTGCATCGCCTCGTTGTACTTCTCGAGCGTGCGCTCGAGATTGACGATGTGGATCTTGTTGCGCTGGCCGAAGATGTACTCGGCCATCTTCGGATTCCAGTAGCGGGTCTGGTGGCCGAAATGGACGCCGGCCTCCAGCATCTGACGCATCGTGACGGACATGATCAGGTGTTCCTTGTCAGGGTTGGGTTCCAGCACCCCGGCGGCGACATCCCCTTCGGCCCGATGAAGAGCTTGGGGGACACCCTGAACCCGCGGGGCGCGCGATTGCAGCCCGGTGCCGTCGCGGTCCCGCCCATGGCAGGGAAATGCCGCACGAACCCGAGCTAACTTGATATTCTAGCACGGTTTCTCACCGCCTCCCACCCTGACGATGACTTCCGTCCCCGACTACCTTGCCGTTCGCGGTGCCCGCGCCGATGCCGACGGGATTACCGACTTCGGGAACCCCGCGGGCGAATGGGCCGCCGCCGCCACCGGCGCGGTGGTCGCCGACGCGTCTTCGACCGGCGTGCTCGTCGTCGAAGGCGCCGATGCCGCTGCCTTCCTGCATGGGCAGTTGTCGAGCGACGTCAAACGCCTCGCCCGCGGCGACGGCGTGTGGACGAGCTACAACTCGCCGAAAGGCCGCATGCTCGCGACGGCGTTCATCTACCGTCCTGACGCGGGTCCCGAGGATCGCTTCGAGGCGCTCGTCGCCGCCGACCTCGCCGAAGCCGTCCGCAAGCGCCTTGCGATGTTCGTGCTCCGCTCCAAGGTCGCGATCGCCGACGATACCCCGGCGTGGGTACGGCTGGGCGTTGGCGGTCCCGGCGCCACCGACGCCGTCGCGAAGGCGTTCGGGCGTGCGCCGCCGTCGGGCGGCGCCGTCACCCACGACGGGACGAGGATCGTCCGCCTGCCCGACGGACGCTTCCTCGTGCTGGTGCAGGTCGCCAACGCGCCCACCGTGTTCGATGCGCTCGCGCGCGTGGCCGTGCCCGCCGGCGCACCGGTCTGGACTTGGCTCGGCATTCGGTCGGGCGTGCCGATGGTCACCGCCGCGACCCAGGACCGTTTCGTCGCGCAGACGGCGAACTGGGACGCGATCGGCGGGGTCGACTTCCACAAGGGCTGCTACCCGGGCCAGGAAATCGTCGCGCGCACCCAATACCTCGGTCGCCTAAAGGAACGGCTGTTCGCGTACGCGACCGCCTCGTGCCCGCCCGCACCCGGATCGCGGCTCTTCGGTCCCCCCTTCGGCGACCAACCGTGCGGGACCGTGGTCAATGCCGCGCCGGATCCGGGCGGCGGCGCGCGATTCCTCGCGGTCGTGCAGGTCGACGCCGCCGGCGGCCCGTTGGCGGTGGGTGCGCCAGACGGACCGACTGCCACGCAGGAGCCGCTCCCTTACGCGATCCCGGCGCCGGGCGAGGCTCGCGGCCGGGTCCGCCTCTGAGGCCGCCCCGCACTTTCCGGCACGCGTCCGCGGGACGCCCCGAAGCCAGCTCCGACCTGACGAGGACACCGATGACCGCGCCGGTCCACTACTACATCTGGTATCGCGTGCCGGGCGACGCCGGGCTGGCGCGCGCCGCGGTCAATGCCGCCCTCGCGGACGTCACGCGCGCCACCGGGGTGGCCGGGCGCCTCTGCCAGCGCATCGACGACCCCTCGACGTGGATGGAGATCTACGAGCACGTGCACGACGTCCGCGTGTTCGACGCCGCGCTCGCCGCCGCGGTCATCCGGCACGACATCGGGACACACATCCCCGACGGCCGTCACGTCGAGCGCTTCATCGACCATCCATGACAGCTCGCCACGGGTCACCGGGACGCTCCTGATGTGCCTCGCGGTCCTCGCGCTGGACGCGCACCACCGCTATGCGCTGGTAGTGGCGGCCAATCGCGACGAGTATCACGCGCGCCCCGCGGCGGCCGCGGCATGGTGGGATGCGACGCTTCTCGCGGGTCGCGACCTCGAAGCCGGCGGAACCTGGCTTGGCATGACCCGTGCGGGTCGCTTCGCGCTGCTCACCAATGTGCGCGAGCCGCACCGGATCGACCGCGATGCGCCCTCCCGAGGGGCGCTCGTCCCGGGGGTGCTGACGGACCCGTCCCCCGTGCCCGGGGCGCTCGCGACCGCCCGCGAACGTGGCGCACGGCACAACGGCTTCAACCTGATCGCAGGCAGCGCCGACACGGCGGCGTGGACCTCGAACCGCGCCGAGCGCGTGGTCGAGCTCGCCCCCGGAGTGCACGGGCTCTCCAACGCGCTCCTCGACGCACCGTGGCCGAAGGTGGTGCGGACCGAAGCCGCGGTGAGCGCCTGGCTCGCCGCCGCGCGCGACGACCCCGAGCCGCTGTTCGATGCGCTGGCCGACCGCTCGACGGCCCCGGACGCCGCGCTGCCGTCGACGGGAGTCCCGCTCGAATGGGAACGCCGACTGTCGGCGCCCTTCATCGTCTCCGAGGGCTACGGCACGCGCAGCTCCACGGTGGTCACGATCGACCGCGCAGGGCACGTCAGTTTCATCGAACGCAGCTTCGACCCGTCGGGCCACCGCTGCGGCGAAGTCGTGCACCGCTTCGACGTCGCGGGGTGAGGCCCTCGCGCGCCTGACTTCAGCGCAACTTCAGCGTCATCTCGCGATGCGGGATGCCGGCCTCGTCGAATTCGGGACCGCTCGGGACGAACCCGGCGCGCGCGTAGAAGGGCATCGCCTGCGTCTGCGCGTTCAGCACGACGCGCGCGTCCCCCCGCTGGCGGGCGAGCCCGATCAAGAGGTCGAGGATCGACCGACCGACACCCCGTCCGCGCCACGGCGCGCGGACCGCCATGCGTCCGATGTGCCCGTCGGGCAGGAGCCGTCCGCAGCCGATCACGTGCCCGCTCGCGTCGAGGGCGAGCGCGTGGACGCACTGCGCATCGATGCCATCCCATTCGAGCGATTCGGGCACGCGCTGCTCGACCACGAACACCTCGTAGCGCACGTCCCGCAGCGCCGCGGCGTCGCGCGTCCAGTCGGCGACGCGCACGTGCGACCCCGTTGCGTCGCCGGACTCACGCATGGTCGCGCAGCACGAGCTCGGCCGCCCCGTCGCGGGCGATCAGCGTCGCGCGGCCACCCACCGGCAACGTCAGCTTGTCGCGAACGTGCCCGAACGGGAGCCCGGTCCATACCGGCACCCCGAAGCGTTCGCGTGCGTGCGCGACGACGGCGTCGAGGTCGTAGCCGTCGTCGTGCGCGTGGAGCTCGTAGTCGGTGAAGGCGCCGAGCAACACGGCCTTCTGCCGGCGGAGCACGCCGGCGTGGTGGAGCTGGTAGAGCAGACGCTCGACGCGATACGGGTGCTCGGCCGTATCCTCGAGGAACAGGATGCCGCCATCGACCGCGGGCAACCACGGCGTGCCGACGAGGTGCGCGACGATGGTGAGGTTGCCGCCCCAGAGCGTCCCCTCCACGACAGCGCTCGACGGCCCGTCCATCGCGAGCGACACGCCGTACTCGCGCGCATCGAGCATGCCGATGCAGTGCCTCCACGTGAACTCGCTCGGCACCCGCGCACCGAAGTCGTAGGCGGCCATCGGGCCCGCGTAGCTGATGACGCCCGCGCGAGCGAGCGCCGCCAGGCCGAACACCGTGAAGTCGGAGTGGCCCATCCACCGCTTGCCGGACCGCGCCAGCTTGGCGAAGTCGATCCGGTCGACCAGCCGGGTGAGGCCGTAGCCGCCGCGAATCGCGACGGCGACGTCGACGTCGTCGCGCTCCGCCATGCGCCGGATCGCGGCGAGGCGCGCGTCGTCGCTGCCCGCGAAACGCTGCAAGCGCTCCCTCGCGCCGCTGTCCTCGACGACGCGGTGGCCGCGCGCAAGCAGGTACTCGGCCGCACGCGTGAGCGCATCCGGATCGCTCACCGCGCCGGCGGGTGCGAAGAAGCCGAAGTCGATCGCGTGCGGCATCGCGCTACCGTCGCGCCGCGAAGAACGCGGACAGGAGCGCGCCGCACTCGTCCGCACGGACACCGCCGACGACCACCGTGTGGTGGTTGATGCGCCGCTCGGCAAAGAGGTCCACGACCGAACCGCAGGCGCCGGTCTTGGGATCGGGCGCGCCGAACACCAGGCGCGCGATGCGCGCGTGCATGATCGCGCCGGCACACATCGCGCAGGGCTCGAGCGTCACGAACAGCGACGCCTGCGGAAGGCGGTAGTTGCCGAGCGCCCGCGCCGCCTCGCGCAGCGCGCCGATCTCGGCGTGGGCGGTCGGGTCGGACGCCGCGAGCGGCGCGTTGCCGCCGCGGCCAATGACCACCCCGTCCTGGACGACGACCGCGCCGACCGGAACCTCGCCGCGCGACTGCGCCTGCCTCGCGAGCGACAACGCCTCGTCCATCCAGCGCGCATCCTCGGCAGACCGCGGCGCGGGCGTCGTGTCGCGACGCGCGCGCCACGTCTCCTGCCGCGCCTCGCGGGCCTCGCGCTCGCTCTCGCGCGCCTCCGCCGCGAGCAGTCCGAGGTCGACACCCCCCAGTCCTGCGAGCTCGTACGCGAAGTCGTCGGGCGCCGGCGTGGCGCGGGCGTAGTGTCGCCCGAAGCTGTCGCGCCGCACCAGTCCGACATCGACGAGCCAGCGTCGCAGCTCGACGTGATCGACGTCGACCATCGCGCCGGGACCGTCGAGCCACGCCTTGAGTCGCGCATTGACGGAAGGCTCGTCGTAGCCCGCGCCTTCGTCGAGCGCGAGCGCGGCTGCAGCCAGCAACGCGCGAAAGTCGTCCTGGCGCCCGGAAGCGAGCCCGCCGAGCGCAATGCCGCGGCGGACGCACAGGCGCCGGTATACGGCGAGCGGATCCTCGCGCGCAGAAGTCAAGTCATGTCCACCCACCCATCGGCCGCCATTCTAAGCGAGTGCGCAGCCGCAGGCGCCGGCGCAGTTCGTCCCCGTCGCACGCCATCGCCGCGATCACGCGGGGAATCCGTTCGCCGTCTCGTCTGGCAGCCCGATAGCGCCACCGTTCCCGGAGCAATTCGATGAACCGTTATACGAGGCCACTCACCGCGGCGATGCTGACCCGGACGCGCGCCACCTTCGCCCTCAACACCAAATCGACGTATGATTGGCAGCGCACTCAGAGGACCGTGCCGAGCAACTTCACCGTGGCGCAACTGCTGAAGATCGGCGTCCAGCTTCTGCCGGTCGGCGTCAGCGCGCGATAATGGGTGAATCGCTCCGACGGTGCCGAGACCGGGTGGGCGCGCGTTTCACCCTCACCCTGCATTTTCCAAGGTAGATCACGATGGCCAACATCGCACCCGCAGTTCTAGGACGTCCATTGTGCGCACTGCCGATCGCACTCCTGGCCCTTGCCTTGTCAGGCGCGCGGCCGGCTGCGGCCGGCGGCATCCTGCTCTACGAATT